>Ga0315273_10012715_pt1 | contig 10804 bp, 13 predicted proteins | sample YL17G02_0_MG_FD_205753 | JGI IMG/M metagenome (GOLD analysis project Ga0315273, IMG submission 205753) | Sediment microbial communities from Yellowstone Lake, YNP, Wyoming, USA - YL17G02_0 | ecosystem: Environmental > Aquatic > Freshwater > Lake > Sediment | place: USA: Wyoming | collected... | reverse complement strand
TGCCCACCGGCTGTCGACGCGAATACCTGGGGATGTGTCGGCACGTCGTGTCTTGCCAATAGCGGCAGCCTGCCTGCCGGATGCAACGACAGCTGCGATAGTAGCGGCGGCGGCGGCGGCGGCGGCGGCACGAATCCAAACCCGCTCGGTCTGACCAGTCTCGGCGTCACTAGCAGCGGCGCCATTGTTGTATACGCGTCTTCGACAGTCAACGACATTTCAAACGCAATTGCGGGCCCGCCAGGCGCGTCCGACCACGACTGGGTGCCGACATCTCTCCAAAGCGGCAGCAGCAGCCAATACTTTAGTCCAAATTCCGCACTCATGATTTACAGCGGCTACACGTCGCCAGTGTACATTGGCGGATATACGCAGTCTGGAGGTCTGGTGGTCGCTGACGTTGTAATTATAAATAATTTTCTGTTGTATTGTACTTATCATCATTGTAATGCCAGCTGCCCTTGTTATTATACTAATCATTATTGCCGCTGTGGTTGTCGCGGCCGCTATCGGACTTGGCGTCTACTGGAAATACTACCGCAAGTCTGCGTCCACGTCCACGCCCACGATGAACTGGAATTCTACCAGCGGTGCGTGGGAAGGTGTATTTAGTGTTGTGCAGCCGGCAGGATCAACTTATCCGGTATACGACGTTGGAACCCTGGCACCAGTCGCCGATTACGATTCGACCACCTGGCAAACCACGCCGCCGCCACTAGTTGGTGATGCAATATTTGGGGTTGGTAATTTAGCTGCCATCATAGCTGCAGGAGGTGGTATTGCAGGCGCACTTGCCGCAGGCGCCATTGCACTGCCATCTTCGTTTTCCACTATAACTCTTGACACTACTGGCAGTATCGTATCGATTCTTTAAATCTGTACATTTTTTACGGCAGAGGATTGGCGTCCATGATGCGCCGCGACACAAAGCGGTACGGGTACATGGTAACTGGCGTGCCGTCGGTAAACATGGCCGGCGGCGTCGGGTGCCGCCATTGCATACTGCGCGGCATCACGACATTTGCCGTCTTGCGTCCTGCGCAAATATCGATCGGCGTCGGCTTGGCACCATAGTATGCAAACGGGCCGTCGTCGCGATATCCCTCCATGGCGCGAATCGCAGACAGCGAGTATCCCTGGCCAAAAGAGCCGACCCGCTCTGCCGTGATCTCGCCGAGCGGGTTGGTGCGGAAGCCGCTGCGCGACTCTAGTCGTGTCATGTCTGGCGGCACTACCCACGGCCGGTTCGACTGGTTTGTATAGTCGTGCGACCACTGCGTCGTGCACGGATTGGTGCGATGGCATGCCGCCGTGGATGGAGATTCAAACGATATATGCATTTGATGTTACACACGTATGCAATTGTATAAACGCGGATAATAAATAATTTCATGCCTATAGCAAATACAACAATGCAGGCGCAGCTGGATCGTGTGCGTATGTGTGTAATGTGCAACGAGACTGGAAAGTTGGCAAACAACGAGGGCATTCGATGCTGCGGATGCGACATGTTCTTTCACCAGCATTGTATCGATCCGCGCCGCACGACACCGATCGACAGTGTGCAAACCGGCAAGGCCGTCATGTGGGCGTGCCCCGAATGTGCCGACACGCTCGAAGAGGTAATCGACGCTGCGTCTGGCGACGAAAACGAGTCTGGCGAGTCTGGCGACGGCGAGTCTGATAACGAGGATGCGGAGTCTGACGACGACGAGTCTGGCGACGGCGAGGCTGAATCAAACGAGTGTGAATACTGCGAATGCAACTGCGCCGAACTGGTATGCAAGTGTGTATGCGAATGCACCGCTAGCGATTTGGAAGCGGACGCAGCTGCCGATGCCGACTTTATCGAGGAGGCGGCAGAGACGGTCGAGAAGCTGCGTAAAGGCGAGACGGTATGGAACCGCAGCAAGTGCGAGTGCGACGTGTGCGCCGAGATGAACGCGGCTACCGACGAGTGGCCGCGTATCGTCGCGGCCGTCAAGAACGGTGAGCGAAACGTACCGCCGATCGTCGGCATGATTGTCAGGGCGACCAAGAAAACCGAGAAGAACGTACTGGACCCGCATCTTGCCGAGCTGCTGTTTCTCGCAGGCAAGAAGACGGCCACGTCGGACCAGGTATCGCGACGCGGGCATCTGTAGCTGCAAACGCAGTACGAACGCAAACGCAGTACGAACAACCCACAAAAGTCTATATAAAATAGAATTAAATTAACTATATCAGCAAAATCGAAACTTATCTTTTTGCAATCATGGCCAGTCACGCCCCGTTTACGGTTCGCTTTCGCCACGACGACGAGCCAGATGTTGCATACGGCTCGGATGACTACACGATAACATACAATAGTAACAACGTATCGGTATCATGGACTCCGTACCGCAGTGATATTGGGTATGGTGATATAGAAGACGGCAACCTATACGATTATCATGATTATGACGCTAATGGTGGACACATCAACTTTTATAGCAAAGTCGATGACGTTTATTGCGTACAATGGAATACTGCGACAAACACTGTGATTATTCGTGTATCTGCTGCTACTATTGAGTGTAAGGGGCCCAACGTTGTCTCGTCGCTAAAATCCGCATTGCGAAAAATACAAGACAATACGAGACGGCTGAATTTCTAATTTTTTTTTCAAATACATATTAGTATACTCAACATGGCAATTCAGGTTTTGAATGACAAATGGCGTAATATTGACAGACAAAAAGACAAGGCAAATATGTATGATATCGTCAAACGCATTGCGTATGCCAACACAACCGACTATAGAAAAATACTCGGTGTCCCAAACGACGCAGGATTACGTACCATGATAACAGCGTATAGACAAGACGCGAGAACAATTCACCCGGATATCGTCAATCGTCGAACAGATATGAGCGAAGAAGAAAAGAAAAATGTGGAAGAGGCATTCAAGGTACTTAACAATGCCAATGAAAAACTAACAGCAGGTCTGCAGAAAGCAGCGAATGCAGCAGAGGCAGAAGCAAGGGCACCAGAAAATGCAGCTATGGCAGCAGCGTTTAAAGAGAAGATGGAGAAAGAAGCATATCGAAATGATAGATCGAGGTCCGCATCGGCAAAGCGAAAAAAACCCATGCCTCCACCACCACATGCGGCACCAAAGGCACATGGTCGTACATACGGACTGGGGTCGTCACTGTCTCTGTCTTCGCCGCCTCCGACGGCACCAACTGGTCAGCCAAGAACACAACGTAAAGCGACCTCTGCGCACAACCAGCCTGCGCCCAACGAGCCTGCGACAGCTGCTGCTGGTGACAAACGTCGTCGTTCGCGTTCGCCTACGCAAACACAGCAGCCACCTGCCACTTGGTCAAGACGTATGTCGGATATGGCATATATGGCAGCGTCGGGTACATATAACGTCGCCGGAAATGTAGCAGGTATGACTGCTAGAGGCGTCAAACGTGCATCTGGATTTGCATTTCGTGGTGCAAAGTATGCCGGCGGAAAGGCTTACGAATACTCAGGCGTACCAACCGCCTTGGAGAAAAGACGACTAGCGGCCGCGGTCAGACAACATCAAGAACGTACCAAAGAGCTAGCAGACCGTAGAAACACAGCGGTAGCAGAGCGGGCAGAGCAGGACGCAAAGTTTCGCGAAATGTCTCGTTCGCTTTCAAGAGAAAAAGCCTCAATAGAGAGGCGGCGTACTGCTGCACCTGCACCTACGCAGGCTGCTCAGTCAACGTGGTTTTATGCAGGCTAATTATATTTATCATCACTTGAAGCTGCAAAGTCTAACTGATTGTACAGCATGAACGCAGCGTCTGCATCAGAGGCGTCTTTTTTGTCTTGAACGCCGTGTCGTCGACAGTGAATTCGGGCAGGTCGCTGGTCGAGCGATGCTTGACGTGCGTCTCCAGAAACGCGTACATGGCCTCGACCAGGTCGCCGACGCCGTTGCCGGCCTTGCTGCTGACTATATAGACGGGCTGCTCGAGACCCAGCCGCTGGCGTGCCGCCTTGCTGGTTTCCCTGTCGATTATGGACGCCTCGTGCAGCGTCTGGGCATCGATCGTCGTTGCGTACAGGCGGTCGCTCTGCGTGGCGACGACCATGCATTGCGGCATGACGACATTGGGATCGTTGAGCAGCCGACGCAGCCATTCGATCGACGTGTTGTCTCCCATGCGAAAACACAATATGCACAGGTCGGCGTTGCGGATGTACATTGGCAGGAAATGGCTCATGCGTTCCGATCCGGCCGTATCCCACAGTCCCACGACGGCGCCGGTAGACGTTCTCCGATCCAGTGTCTGGTACATGGCCGCTACCGTACTCATCATACCGCCATGAAAACGACGGAATTTTATATAGTGCAGCAGCTCCGACTTGCCGACGCCGCTGTCGCCCATAATGACGACCTTGTGTGAGGTTTGCGACTTAGTCTGCGACCTGATTGTCTGCGACTGTTGCGTCTGCATCTACTGTCAACTTTCTATACATGACAAAAATGTTAATTAACTATTTATATATATGTATCCATATTTTGCCGATAGTGAGTGACTTATATGGAGCCACCGCCGTCGCACCCGACACGTAAACGCACGCGCGCACCCGCACCTGCAGACGTGCCACGCCTACAGATATACGACAATATCTGGTGTATCAGCAGCAGTAACGGCCGATCACGATGCCTCCAGCCGCCAGAGCCGGCGACACAGCTGGCGTTTGACGCCACGTGGTGGGTATACTACAAGGACGAGCCGTTTATCTCGATGCCCGATGCGCAATGGACGGCGGTCGGCCAGTATCTGCGTCAATGGGCGCAGGACCACGCATTTACATATGCAAAACTGCGTCGTAGCAAGCCGACGACCACTATCGATCAGCTGGCTGGGCGCCCTTGACTGGCTGGCTGGGCGCCCTTGACTGGCTAGTCAGCAGCAGACTTGATACTGGCTTTGCTCGACAGCGTAATGGACACAATGACGAGGCCGATAACCTGCATTGCAAAGATGGCGAGAGCAATGATGCCGACCACTGAAAAGACACGCCACTTGGTGCCGAGTTGTGTGAATTGTTCAGTTGCCATGTTAATTAATAATAATAAACTATACATTGTCCTGAAAATATTAAATCACATGTCGTGATAAATCAGCAGTATGGGATATTTCAATGTCGATTTTGCCGTCGCCGCTGTAAACTCGAGAACCGTGTACGGCGGGTTGGTGCCACGAACGCGAAGCGGCATCGGCAGACCAAGCAACAGCAGCCTGTCAATAACGCCTTGTACAGTCTCGCACGTCACTAGCTGCCCCAGCTGCTGTATAGACTGCATGTCCAACAGTTTAGTTATGCCGACGCCATCGATTGTCGGCATGTGTTTTGATATAACAAAATCCCGCGGTCCAAACCGAACCTCTATATACGCAATTGGCGCCTCGTCGGCAGCCATCATATAGAGAGAGTCTGAGAGAGTCTGCGATCAGCCAAATGTGCGATCCACTCGGTAGCAAATCGCAGGCCAAACGCATACATACGACGCATCTCTTCAGGATCGGCAGTGATCTTCAGTAGCGACTGACTGGAATCGATAGGGATCAGCATTGTCAGTTCGTCGTAGCGGTGTGTCAGCTGCGACTCGAGATATGCAATGCGAAAGTAAAGCATCGAGACGACATTGATCATAATGTCCGTGATGCCCGGCCACTCGTTTTTGATCCACGCAAACGCAGCCTCGTTTCGCTGTGAAAAGTCGAAAACAAACCCATAGCTAGTGTCCTTGTACTCGGGATACTGCTGCTGCACGTACATTAGCGGATAGTTGCACATTAAACCACCGTCGTAGTAGACACGCCCGGCAATGTCGGCAGGCAGATAGACGCACGGATACGCGGCAGACGCGCGCAACGCCGTGCGAATCGGAACGTCGGGCGTCGTCTTTAGCGAAAACAGCTGCAGCTGCAGTGTCGAATAGCAGCTGGTCGTTACGATCAATGCGCGTCCAAACTGACGATGTGCCTCTGCAAACGTTATATCGGCATCGTTGCTGCGTGCGTGGCGCGACAGCATACGGCCAAGCGTCTCGTACAGCAGGTTGCCGTCGTCCAGCCCTCTTCCGCGCACCAGCTTCCATAGCAGCGACAGCTTATTGATGCTAAACGGGTTATGATGTATCAGGTCGCCGACAATCTGCGTCCGCTCGATCAGCTGGTCTGCAATCTCGTCTGCGTTCCATCCACACACCAGTAACGCAGCAATGATGGCTCCGCTGCTGGCGCCGGCAACTACGCGCAGGTCGCGCAATTTTCCACAATCGCCCGCACTATTCTCAAACGCCTTTAGTGCGCCTACGAGCGTGACTGCCTTTATCAGTCCGCCTGAAAACACAAGGCCGTTTACAGCGGCTGACGACGACGACGACGACGACATTGTCTATCGAGATTATATATAACCAAATGATTATATTTGCTTATATAACTACTTGTGGATGGAGCCTGTAACAATAGGTATCGTCCTGGCGTCGACAATTGGCAGCGTGTTGGCCATCTCGATTGCCACCGCCGTTCTGTACAGATGCGGCTGTCTGTCAAGAAGCGATGCAAGAAGTATTGAGCCTTTAAATAATTAACAGATAGCATCGCTTTATTTTCGTCTCAATCATAAACCGATATGTCTCCAAAATCCCCACCACTGAAGCTTCAGCAGCGTCGCAGTACTCGCAACATGCCGGCTTGCGAAATTGCCAGACGCAAAGAACAAGACGAGAAGTACGCACTGCTGCATCTGTATCGCAAGCAATGGCGCCTGCAGCCAAAAGCCAATCTGACCGACTGCCGATTTCAGGGCGCAGGCAATCAGTGTCGCGGCCGTGTCTGCTGTCCAACCGGCTCGGCGGCTGCCGGCAAATGCCGCCGCAGCATGGACGAATGCCTAATATCAGGTATACATCCGGACCAGCGTGGAGGTCGCGTACGGTCATTGTCGAAATACGAGATTGCAGCTATTCGCGACGGCATTCTAAGCAAGCAGGATGTGCGTGACCATGTATGGACACAGGCCGTTATCGACGAGATTCGCGACAACGTAGCCATCAACGCAGAGTTGGCAGAGATGATGCGTGTGCGTGACGCCCAAATCGTGGCCAAGGTACACAAGCAACAACAGCAGCAACGACATGCCAGTCGGAAAATCGTCGTCAAGGGATCGTTGGAACACAAGACGCGACGCAGCAAGGTGCGTGCCGAGCGTCGTATGGACGCCGACATTATAGTAGGTGCACATTTACAGAAGCGAATGTCGATCTAGCAGCTGCCCGTGTAGCCAGCAAATCGGCCTGTGCGTTGCCGACCGACGACGAATGACCCTTTACCCATTGTATAGTCAATTCGACGCCGCGCGTCGCTATAGTGTCGTAGACGCACCCAGCCATCTCGACAAGGTCTCTGTTCTTGACTGGCATGCGCGTCGATGTCATCCACCCGTTGGCCTGCCATGCGTATCGCCATTTCGTTATGCACTCGATAGAGTATTTCGAGTCGCTATATATGACGTACCGGTTTCCAACGTCGGCACCACCACTCGTCTCGATTTCTCGCATGGCAAGTATTTCTCGCATAGCAAGTATGATGGCGTTTAGTTCGGCACGCTGATTCGTCTGCAATACGCCTTCGAGCGGCTCGCACACGTTGCGAGGGTCGTCGACGCCCCAGAACACACCACATCCTGCGTGTCTCGCGTCGGCGGCTCCAGTGCACGCGCCGTCTGTATAAATGTCAATCTTCATTTGCCGAAAATTCAGGTTATATATATATTGAATATTTTTTATATGCCAAGCGTATACTTGTAGTCACCGGCAAACAATGGTCGGACTTTTACCTGCTGTCATTGTCGTGATTGTAGTCGTCGTCGTCGTCACCGTCTCTGTCCTTGTTATAAAGTATCGCAAGACGTCATCAACTACCGGCGGCGGCGGCTCTACCTCGCAGGCGTCTGCGCCGGGTCCAGGCGTCGTGACAATGCCTACCGTCCCGTCTCTGCCGTACGAGAAGCCTACCGTCATGGGCGACAGCGTGCGCATCGTTCCGCGCGACACTATTCGCAAGGTCGAGTACTGGAGCGACAAGTGGCGGTTCAATCAGCCAGACGTCGGGCACGTGTCGTTTATCGTCAATAAGAACTCTGGTCTTATCGTGTCGCTGTCCGACCAGCCCGGCTACCCGAAAGGCGGCTATGCGTTTGTAATTGACGAACGAGGCGGCCAGACAACGAATTTCGCAGATACGACTACGTCGGCAACCTACCTGACACGCCTGCCGCAGATGGAGTGTCCTGCGTCAAATTCGGCATTGGTGCGCAACGTCGAACTGCAGAATCAGCCGCGGCGTATCGACATTGACTACAGGCACGGCATTGTCGAACTGAGTGTCGACGGCGTCATGGTCATTGGCTACAACGACCCGTTTCCGATGAGTAACGTGTCGTACGTCGGATTCGGAGACACTGGTCTCAAGAGCGGCGAGGGCATTATAAGCGACTTGGTCATTGACTAGATACATATTTGACTATTGGTACACTCTCTTCATTTGCATTTTTCATGAATAACTATAATGTATTTTCGCTATTGATAAATTACCTGTCTACACATTCCAACGGCGGCACTGACGAAAGCAGCGATGTCAGCGACAATACGATAGTAGCATTTTCGCAGACGTGCCCAGAGGCAATGCAGCTGTGTACACACCTCTCTATCGTCCATTTTAGGCAAAACGCGGCTCTTGCACTCGATGCTGTGTTTACACACCGACGCAACTTGTTGATCCAGGGACCGGCAGGCTGCGGAAAGACGACATTGACTAACCGCATCTTCAAGGAGGCGCGTCGACGGTTCGGCAGCAAGCCGGGCGCCGTCGTCATGCTGGCACCGACACAGGCGGCTGCCGAACTGCTGGAGATTGGCCAGACCATTCACTCGTTCCTGCATATACGCAAAACAGAGACACTAGAGACGCTAGAATACAAGTACGATCGCTTTCTGCAGCATCGGCGCGCGTACGCAAGCATATTTGACAACAAGGACGAGTTTCCGTCGTTGATTATCGTGGACGAAATCAGCATGTGCGGTATCAAGCTGCTGACGGCCATGGACTTTATACTGCGTCGTCGCAAAGGCGGGCGCGAGGATGTGATTTTCGGCGGCGCGTGTGTCGTCTGCGTCGGCGACTTTTGCCAGCTTCCGCCGGTGTGCGATCAGTACGCCTTTACGTGGCCACAGTGGTCAGACTTTCATTTCGTCAAGGTTCTGCTTGAACGGCCGCTGCGGCACAATGGCGATCGACAATGGTTCCATTACTTGCAGCGTGTGCGGTGTGGCGGCGTGCGATACTTCTCGAGCAGCGACGGCGGCCCGTCGACCATTAGCGACGCAGAGTACGAAATCGCCATGCACGATATCGACGCTGCGGATCGGCCGATTATTCTCAGTGCCGAGAACAAGGCGGTCGAGGAGCTGAACGATCGCGAGTTTCGACGCGTGCCGACGCCGCTCGAACGCACGCTAATCGCAAACGACTATCTGGTACGCCGAATCACTGGCGATCACGGCCGAACGCAGTGGGTAGCCGTCAATGACGAGGCGGCTACCGACGAGGACCTGCTGCTGATGAAGAAGAGTTGGCGGCTGCAGACGTGGGTGCCGCTGAAAATCGGCGCCAAATACGTCATTACGCAGAATCTGAACAAGACAAGAGGCATCTACAATGGCAAGACGTGCATCTATGCAGGCAACAGCCGCTTTCGCTACTACAACGCCAATACAAATCAAAACGACTTTGTCACTGTCGACGATCTGCGTTCAAGTCATATGATGCCGACAGGCCGGTTTCCGGACCTGTACATTATGCGCGAGCAGGTGGCGTTGCGACTCGGCTACGCGCAGACCATACACAAGAGCCAGGGAATGACGATGGACAAGGTCATTCTGGACCTGCGTAAAATCCGATGTCCCGGGCAGTACTATGTGGCATGCTCGCGTGTGCGATCGCGTGACGACATTCGCGTGCGCAACCCGACGACTGGCAAGCTGCAGGTATCTGGACAGGTACTGGCGTATGTTTTTGCTCCCTAGTCTAATATTTATTCGGTGCGTCGAAAAATGAAAATTAACTTTTTAACCCTAGAGTACAATCGACAAAGACACTCATTTACCCATGACAAGCCAAAACCAAAACATGATTCTCGTCGACGCCGTTCGTGAAGCGTCGGCGTCTCTTACTGCCGAGCTGTACAATCTCGTCGGCTGCGTGTACAATGCCGAAGAGGCCGAGAAGATTCAGCTGGGTCTTACCAAGTACCTGCTCGAGACGGCGTCGCAGGTTATGGTCAACAACTACAACCGCTTTGCCGACGGCCGCAGCCTGTTCTATCTGTCGCACTCGAATTGCCAAGACGAGGTGACGGCGTACGAACGCAACATTCCGTCCGACATTGAAGACGATTACGAGGACGATGATGACGATGACGAAGACGACGAAGACCTTGAGGATACGCGTCTTGAGGACGAAGCCGAAAATGACGACGACAACGACGACGACTTTGAAACTGAAGATGCAAACTAGATTGTATATTTTTCGACGACAGTGTCTGTCTTTACCGCCAATGCATCCAAGCAGGAGCAAGATGTTGGGAAAAACTGCGACCGTTGCACTGCCGCAGGTTGCATCGCCACAGCCTATATTGCCGCAGTCGCGATCGGTGGTTGTGTGTATGTGCCCAATGTCCACAAAACTGCCACGTTTCAGTACAGTATCACGTTCGCTGTTTAATA
>Ga0315273_10012714_pt1 | contig 10806 bp, 9 predicted proteins | sample YL17G02_0_MG_FD_205753 | JGI IMG/M metagenome (GOLD analysis project Ga0315273, IMG submission 205753) | Sediment microbial communities from Yellowstone Lake, YNP, Wyoming, USA - YL17G02_0 | ecosystem: Environmental > Aquatic > Freshwater > Lake > Sediment | place: USA: Wyoming | collected... | reverse complement strand
TCACGACCCCGCATGTCGCCAGGATCCCCGTTTGGAACGCGCACCAGACTAGCACAGGGACAGCGGCGACCGGCCCGGCGACGCAGCCGACGCTCAGGCCAAGGTCGCCGCCAGAGCCTTGAGACACGAGCGTTTTGTGCCGATGTGATGCAGCACAGATCTGGGGACGGCGGCGACCGCCCCTCCAGCGACGATCTCGAGCACGCGAACGGAGGCCGGAATGACACCACCCATTATCGGCGGCGATACGAAGTTCCCCCTGTGCTGTTCTCGATGCGGCACCGAATCGACCCGGACGCTCGACAACCTGGAGGTTCAGCCCTCCTTCCCCTGCCCTTCCTGCGGTGCTCTCTTCGACTGCACGCGGGTCGTCGCAGAGATGAGCCGCATCCGGGGGGAGCTCGGACATCTGGAGCGCGGTTTGGAGAACGTCACGGTCACAGTCGACTTCAAGGTGAAGAGGGTCAGGACCGGCTGAGGGGGGCGGGCGATCTCGTGTGGCTCACCCACTGGTGGCCTGGTCGCTCATCTTGATCTCAGGCGTCGACCGGGAGTAGGGGCCGCACCGAGCCGGGCGGCTGGTGCTGGAAACAGACGTGTGAAGGCCGACGCCCGAGGGCGCCGCCTCCACACGTGTTCGCTTGTACGAGGCTCTGCGAGCTAGCCGTTCGGTGCGGCCGAGGATCAGTCGATCATGATCTCCCTGTTGCGACCGCTGCCAATCATGGCCTGGTCGGTCGTCCCCGAGAAGACCACACTGCCGGCCTTGGTGAACGTGGCTTGGGCATCGGCCGCCTTCGAAGCGTTCGTGTAGGTGCTCGAATAGTGCCTGCCGGGGTAGATGTAATGGTAGACAGACCTCTCACGGATGGGTCTGCTGTTGCCGGTCCAGTTGACCGTCACGGCCAGATTGAACGCGTCACCAGTGACGAAATCGTTCATGGGAATCGTCGCCTTGAGGGCGGCCGCCTTCAGCCCGCCGCTCACCGAGAACTCCTTGGCTCCCAGCTCCTTGAAGCCCCAGCCGCTTGCAATCACATCGCCGCTACTGGTGTCCCACGAGTAGATGTACACGTAAGCCCGGCTGAACGCTGTTCCGTTGCCGGGTGGGCTCTGGTACTTCCCCTTCATGGCATCTACCCAGATGTCGGTCGAGATGTTGCCTTGCGCCTTGGAGTATTGTGCATAGGCCGAATCGCCGCTCCAGTGGTAGATCCACCCCGCCTGCGCAGCGATGGGGACGGCTAGGCCCACCGCGAGCAATACGAATACACCTAACACGAGCAGTCTGCGTCTCATTCTCTCGCTCCTCTCCCATCGTAGTGCTTCCTCAGCACTCGCACTTTCTACGTCTGCGTGATCGCCTCACCTCCTTCGCGCCTCGCCGTGGTTTCCGCCTTTCGGCGGCCACCCAGGCCCCGTATGTGTGAATCGCCAGCCCGCGACACCACCCACGCAGAACCAGAAGAGACAGAACAAGGCCGGCACGTACCAGGTCAGGTCCACCAGGTTGTGGGCAAGGAAGGCTGTGACGGACATGCCCAGCCACACACCCGGGTCCCGGATCGAACCACCTAGCACGGCTTGGCAGGCCAGAATCACCGCGGCTATTGATGCCACGCCGAACGCCGCCAGCCCCAACAGACCGAGTTCTACGGCGTGTTGCACAATCACGTTGTGCGCGAACCGTGTGTGACCTCCCGCCTTGAACGGGCCGTAGGCCTCGTAGAAGGTGTCCATTCCCCAGCCGTACACCGGCCTCTCGCGTGCCGCTCTCATACCTGCGATCCAGGCCCCCACCCGGTACAGGTCGGTCGTCATGTCCTGCCCGATCTCGGCTTCGGCCAGCCCCGGCTGTCCGGTCCCGGTGACGTGCCGGACGTCTCCACCAGACGCAGTGGGGCCTACGTCAGGCCACATCAGCAGGCCGGCCGCTAGAACCACAACCACCACGCTGACCGCGAAGCCGCCGAAGAGCAGGCGGCGGTGGGATACATCGCCGACGGAAGCGATCGCTTGTAGCGTCATCAGCAAGACAACAAGCAACGCCGCGCACGCCAGACCCAGAGCGGCACCGCGCGAGTACGTGAGCCAAAGAGCCCAGAGCTCGACGGCGACTCCTCCTGCAGCTACCACGCGCGTGAGCCAGCCGCTGTTCGAGCAGCTGGCGATCCAGCCGGTCGCAGGGAGTGTCAGAACCACAAACGAAGCAAGGGCATTCGCGTAGCCGAAGGGTCCCAGCGCGTGGGAAACCGACTCGATGGTGTCGACGTATTGGCTCCACCCGAGGCCGTACCCCACCAGCGATATCCAGGATACGGCGGCACCGAGCGCAGACAGCACCACCGTCAGCGCCGGCAGGCCGAACCAGCTGGTGGTGCGCAGCCGGCGCCCCGCCTGGAACGCCACCACTCCGCCGGCATACACCAGGCCCATCCATAGGCTGCGCACCGGGGCGAGGCTCCACAGGGCCGAGAGGAGAGCCAGCGCCGATAGAAGAGCGAGGCCCCCGAGTGCGAACCGACCTGACGTCGACAAATCGGAGAGGAGGTCTGCGAGCGGCGTTCGCCGCAGCGCGAGCCAGAGAAGCGACCATACCAGCCCGACCGCGAGCACCCCCGAAGCCAGGAGAGGGCGCTCAGCGGGGAGGATCGCTCCGTCTCGGAACACCCCCAGCACGACCACCACGCCCACGGCCGCCAGGGCGCCACACATCTGTAGCAGCGGCATCAGCGGGTGAGTGTTCCGCTCCCTCACCCTTCCCGCTGCTGCTCGCGGTCGCAGATCGGACAAGTATTCGTTCCCCACAAGCGTCCACCCGCGAATTGGTTCAGGAGCGTAGAGCGTATTCCTTTGGGAGCAAAACTGCAAATCGACGGAGTGCTGGTGAGCCTGCGTTCGTGCTGGGTGGATTGTCGCGACGTACGCGAGGCGTGAGAAGATGCAGAGGCACAACGGGGCGCCCGCCTCTCGGCAACCGGGGAGCGGCTCGGCATAGTCTTGGGAGGACCAGTATGGACGTCGTGACCATCGGCGACCAACCGCTCACCGTGGCGGACGTGCGCAAGGTCGCCAGGGGGGCCGGCATCGATCTGCACGCTGGTGCGATCGACCGCATCCGGGCCGGCAGGGAGGTCGTGAACAGTGCGCTGGCGGCCGACAAGCCGATCTACGGGCTGAACACGGGTGTCGGGCATCTCAAGGACGTCCGGCTTCCGCACGAGGAGCTCCGTCGTGCCCAGGAGATGCTGGTGAGGACGCATGCCGGCGGGCTCGGTCCACCGGAGACCACTGAGGTGGTACGAGCCGCGCTCGTCGTCCGCCTGAACGGCATCAGCAGGGGAGGCTCCGGGGCGAGCTTCCCTGTGGCCGAGGTGCTCGCCGCCATGCTCAACGCAGGCGTCCACCCCATCGTTCCTCGCTACGGATCGGTCGGCGCCGCGGACTTGCCGCAGATGGCCGCCATCGCCCTCGTCGCCATAGGCGAAGGGAGAGCGGAGTATCGGGACGAGACCCTGCCCGGGGGCGAGGCGCTCCGGCGGGCCGGGATCGTCCCTGTCGTGCTCGAGCCCAAGGACGGGCTCGCCCTCGTCTCCGCGAACGGCATCTCGGTCGGGAACGGTGCCCTGGTCGTCATGCGGGCGGCGGATCTCGCTGAGGCCGCCGACGTAGCCGCCGCCCTGTCCTTGGAGGCCGCTCGAGGCAACCCTTCGACCATCCTCCCGGTGGTCGGAAGGGCGAAGCCGTATCCCGGACAGATCTCGACCCTCCACAGCATGCAGACCGCGCTGCAGGGAAGCTACCTGTTCGAGCCGGGAGCGCCCGCTTCCATCCAGGACCCTCTCTCCTTTCGCGTGGTCCCTCAGGTCCATGGAGCGTTGCGGGAGTTCATCACGTTCGCCCGCCGGGCAGTCGAGATGGAGCTGAACTCGATGAGCGACAACCCGCTCGTCTCGGTCGAGGACCGCACGATGGTCTCGAACGGTAACTTCCACCCCATCGTGCCGGCGATCGCGTTCGACTCACTACGTATTGCGATCGCCCACGTCGGTCAGCTCAGCGAGCGTCGCATGAGCCATCTATGGGATGCGTTCTTCGAGACTGCCGGCGACGCCGCCGATTGGAGGCCGGGGGGAACCAGTGAGTTCTTCGGCCTGTGGTTGAGGTACGCCGCGGCGTCACAGATCGCCGAGCTGAAGCAGCTTGCCGCCCCCGCGACGCTCGATGTCCCTCCCCTCGACATGGAGGTCGAGGATCACGCCACGAGCGCACCACTCACCGTTCGCAAGACGGCGTCGGCTCTCGAGCTGTTGGAGAGCCTGTTGACCATCGAGATGCTCCTCGCGCGGGACGTGGTCTCGCTGTCCCGAACCTGGCTGAAGCTGGGAACGGGGACCGAAGCTGCGCTACGCGCGATCGACGACGTGCTGGCCGCATCCGCCGACGACCGGTCGCCGGCAGCCATGCACGAGCTGGTGCGCAAAGTGGTGGCTCCCGAGCTCTACGATCGCGCGTAGAGCGTCGCTACCCCCGCACCAGGCTGTCGTCGAACAGCAACCCGGCGAAGCCCGCGGGGTCGAACGGCTGCAGCGAGTCCATCTTCTCGCCGGTGCCGATGAGCTTGATGGGCAGGTCGAGCTCGTGGGAGATGGCCAGGGCGATGCCACCCTTGGCGGTGCCATCCATCTTGGTGAGCACGACCCCGGTGACGTCCACCGACTCCTTGAACAGTCGAGCCTGGAGGAGGCCGTTCTGTCCGGTTGTGGCGTCGATGGTGAGCAGAGTCTCGTGCGGTGCGTCAGGGACCAACTTCTTGATCACCCGCACTACCTTCTCCAGCTCCCGCATGAGGTTCACCTGGGTGTGCAGGCGGCCGGCGGTATCGATGATGACCACATCGGCCCCCCGAGCCTGTGCTGCCACGAGGCCGTCGTAGACCACGGCTCCCGGATCTCCACCACGCTCGTGCCGCACCACCTCGCAGCCGACGCGGTTCCCCCACTCCACCAGCTGCTCCACGGCCGCGGCGCGAAAGGTGTCACCGGCTACCAACAAAGGGATCTTTCCCAGCTCGCGCAGATGCCAGGCGATCTTGCCTATCGTGGTGGTCTTCCCCGTGCCGTTCACGCCGGCCATCAGGATCACCGCCGGGGTGTGAGCCACGTCTATGCGGGTGTCCTTGGCGCAGAAGTGGCCGGCAGCGATCTCGCGAAGCTTTGCCAGTAGTTCCCGGCTGTCGCGGATGCTGCCCGCCTCCGCGGCCTGTTCCAGTTGCTCGACGATGGAGACAGTGGTGTCCACCCCCACGTCGGCATAGATCAGGGCTTCCTCGATGCGCTCCCACAGTTCATCGTCGAACCGATCGAAGAGGATGGCCGCGAACTGCTGCTGCAGAGCCTTGGTGCTCTTCGTGAGCCCCTCGCGCACCTGGCGGAACCACCCGCGGCGCCCTTCGGTCGCCTCTTCGGGGTTGGAGATGACACGGGCCGCGTCGACACCGATGAACACTTCCGACCAGTCGTACGACACCAGAACCTCCTCAGCCCTGCCCGCCGCCGACCACACTCAGTCGACGTGACAGCACTCGGGAGGTGCCGTCGGCATCCATCGCTACGCCGTAGAGAGTGTCCGCGATCTCCATGGTGCGCCGCTGGTGGGTGATGATGATGAACTGAGTCTGGTCCTGATACTTCTTGACCAGGGAAAGGAACCGGCCCAGGTTGACGTCATCTAGAGCTGCCTCCACCTCGTCGAGCACGTAGAACGGGCAGGGCCGAGCCAGAAAGAGTGCGAACATGAACGAGAGGGCCGCCAGAGCCTTCTCTCCCCCTGAGAGCAGGCTCATACTGCGTGGCGCCTTGCGCGGAGGCTTGATCTCGAGCACGATGCCCGGCCCTTCCCGCAGAACCAATTCCTCTCCGTCGTCACCCAGCGCACGTCCGGCGGGTTGTTCCTCCAGCCGCAGCACTCCCCGGCCCCCGGGGAACAGCAGCTGGACCATGTCGGTGAAGTGACGCTGTGTAGCTTCGAACATCTCCGCAAAGGTGGACTCGATGTGGTGCTCGAGATCATCGATCACTCCGGCCAGTTCATCGAGGCTCACTTCCAAGTCCCGCCGCTGCTCGGCCAAGAAGCTTGCCCGCTCCTCGGTCTCGCGATACTCCTGCTCGGCCAGAGGGTTCACTGGACCCATGGTCTCGAGGCGCCGCCGCAGGCGCGCCTCGGTCAGGGCCAGATCGGCCGGCTGCAGCCCTTCGACCTCGGTCTCGGTCACCTGGCGGGGCGCGAGGTGTCGGCGGCGGAGGTCCGCGAGCTCACGCTCGCGCTCTGCGGCGCGGTCGCCCAGATGAGCCAGGGCGACCTGGACTTCGACCAACTGCTCGGCCTCGCCACCCAGCTCGTTCTGGAGGTCGGCTTCGCGGCGGCCATGATCCTTCAGAGCCTGAGCAAAGTCGTCCCCAGCCGCTCGAGACCGATCAACCTGCTGCTGAAGTCCGGCCACCGCGCCCTCGACCTCCTGCGCGAGAGCTTCAGTCACGGCATGAAGATCTCGCAGTATCGGGAGGAAGCATACGAGAGCTCCCTCCTGCCGACATGCGGACTCCACCACACCGGTCAGCGCGGCGCGCTGCGCCGCGACCCGGTCGCGCTCCTCGCCCTGACCGCGGAGCCGTTCCTTCAAACGTACTTCCAGCACGGCGGCTTGGGCCCGCTTGGCCTCCAGCCGGGATAGGTCGCGACGAAGCGCGTCAACGTCCTCGCGCACGGCCCGCAGTGCCTGGCGCCCGTGCTCGAGCTCGCTTGCCGTGTCGTCGAACGCCCGCTTCACCCTGGTGAGGTCGTCGCTGAGACGTGCCACAAGCTCGCGGTCGCGTTCGTGCCGGGATTGCACCTCGGTCAGGCGCGCCTCGGCATCCTCCAGTCGGCGGCGGACGAGGGTCAGATCGTCGGCGGCCAACCCAGCGGCGCGGGCGGCCACGCGGGCCTCCGCTTCCAGAGTGGCGGCAGTCTGACTCGCGACGGCTAAGGCCGCGCCCGCGGCGGAGGCCTCCGCGCGGGCCTTCTCTACCCTCGCCTCAGTCGCGACACGCTCCAACTCGAGAACCTCTAACTCCGCACGAGCGGCCAGCAGGGCTTCCGCCCCGGCCTCGCCGCGTCGCGCTCCGTGAACCTGGCCGTGAAGCACGCGGCCGTCGGGAAGCACCACCCGAACAGCGGGGCTAAGACCCAGAGGGACGTCGCCTAGGCCGCTGGACATCCCCTTGTCCTCTGCCACCAACGTGGGGGGTGTCAAGAGCTTCAAGGTAGCGATCAACCCAGCGGGGGCGTCGACGACGTCCCACAGGTCGAGGAACCCACTCACTTCACCGATGCCCAAGCCGGCCCCGGCCCCGAGGCTGTAGGCACCAACGTCCCCAGCAGGCCGAGGCGGGCCAACCTCGCCGGGCCACAACACCTCGATGGGTCCGTCGGCGGCGCTCACCGTAGTAGCGTCGCGACGCCCCGAGACCACCACCGCCGAGGCCAGCGATCCCAATGCGGCCGCCACCGCACGCTCGTAGCCCGGACGCACGCGCAGCAGTTCCGCCACCAGCGCAGCGTCACCCGCAGCGGCCAACATCCCGCGCGCGGCTTCGGGTACGCCCTCGCGGCGCAGGCAGACGTCACGCAGCACGGCTCTGCGACCCGTCAGCGCGTCGAGGCCGACCTCGCCGGCACGCACGCTGGCGGCGGCCGCCCGAGACGTCTCCTCGGCCCGCCGCGCGTTCACTTCCGCCTCCGCCGCAGTAGCGGCCACCTCATGGGAGCGCCCCTCTGCCTCCACGGTCTGCTTCTCACGCTCCAGCACCACTCCAGCCAACGCGGCCACTCCCCCCGCGGCCTCCTCTTCGCGGGCCGTCACCTCCAAAGCCCGGAGGCCGTGCTCCTCGACCTGCCGCTGCAGGAACTCCCGCTCTTGCACCAGCCGGCTGCGCGCGGCCTCCGATTCGAAGACCGCATCCTTGTGTTCGTCTTCGGCCTGCAAAGCAGCCTGGAACCGCGGACGGATCCCCCCGAGCAGAGCCGTCACTATCCCCGCCGCCTCCGCCACCCGCTCCAGTCGGGCAGCGCTCTGCGTCGGGGTGTCGGTCAGGGCGGTGAGCCGCGCCTCGACGAAAACAAGCTCTTCTTCCCCGGCCTCCCGGCGACGAGAGGTTCGGGACACCTCCGCGACTGCTCGCGCCGAGCGCTGTCCCAAGCCCGCCGCCTGCGCGCGCATCCGTTCGGCCGCAGCCCGGGCGGTGTGGAAGACCGCGCTGACCCGCTCCCGCTCTAGCAACGCTGCGGTGAACCGCTCCTCTTCCCGCGCCCGTTCGTCGCGCAGGGCCGCCAACACCGCATCCACCTCGCGCCGCCGTGCCTCGACCGTCGCCAGCTGCGCATCGCGGCCCGCGATCTGCCTGCCCAGGTCGAGCAACTCCACCAGCGCCCGGCGGGCCTGTGCGGCAGCGAGTTCCTCGGTGGCCTGCGCAAACCGTTCGGCCGCCGTCACCTGCATCTTCAGGGGTCGCAGCGCGCCCCGCACCTCGCGCTCCACCGCGGCCACCCGGTCCAGGTTCACCCGCACCTTCTCCAACTTGGCCTGGGCCCGATCCCGCCGTTTCTTGTACTGCCCCAGACCCGCGGCTTCCTCCACCAAGGAACGGCGGGTCTGCGGCGTGGAATTGACCAGCTCATCCACCTTCCCCTGGCTGATGACGCTGTGCATCTCGCGCCCGAGTCCCGCCCCCGCCACCAACTCCTGGACATCGAGCAGCCGACAGCCGGAACCGTTCAGCCGGTATTCGGACGACCCATCCCGCAAAAGCCGCCGCGAGATTTCCACCTGGGCGTAGTCTAGGGGGAACATGCCCGCCTTGTTCTCGAAGACCAGGGCGACCTCGGCTACGGCGCCTGGCCGCTGTCCCTCGGACCCCGAGAAGATGAGGTCTTGCATGCTCCGACCGCGAAGACTGGTGGGGCTCTGCTCGCCGAGCGCCCAGAGAACCGCATCCGCGATGTTGCTCTTCCCGCTACCGTTGGGGCCGATGATAACGGTCACACCCGGCTCGAATTCGAGCTCCGTGGTGCGCGCGAAGGTCTTGAATCCTTTCAGCCTGACAGAACGGAGAAAGGTCACGAAGCCGACCCCGGAGACGCGACGTTGGGCGCCGACGCCGACGGCTTAGCGGACGTCGCGGACGGCGCCGCCAACACGCCCATTCCCACCAACGCCGCATGGGCGGCACGCTGCTCGCTCTTCTTGATGCTCCGCCCGATCCCCCGGCCGGCCGCGGAACCCGCCACCAGTACTTCCGAAGTAAACGCGCGTGCGTGGGGAGGGCCGTCGGTCTGGAGCAATCGGTACTCGGCCGCAAGCCCGCTCAAGGCCACATGCTCCTGCAGGGTGCTCTTGTAGTCGACGTAGCTGCTCAGGCCGTAGGCGATGCGGTCCGCGAAGGCCTCCACTACCGCATCGCGCACGATGTCGAAGCCCAGGCTCAGGTAGGCGGCTCCGATAAGGGCCTCCAAAACGTTCCCGAGCGAGGTCACGCTCCCGGCAAGCTCCTGGCGCTGCTCCCTCGTTCCGGAAGCTCGGGCCAGCACCAGCTCGTCTAGCCTCAGCCGCCGCGCCACCACGCCGCAACTCCGGCGGCTGACCACGAAGGCTTTCAGCTTGGCCAGCCTCCCCTCTTCCGAGCCGGGGAAACGCTCGTGCAATGCCCACGCCACTGCCAGGCCCAGCACGCTATCCCCCAGGAACTCGAGCCGTTCATACGAGCGGGCGCGATCGTCGGTCCACGAAGAGTGGGTAAGCGCCTGCTCCAATACCTCCTCGGGGAGCCCTTCGAACAAGGCGTACAGAGAGGGCGCCGGCAGTGGCACCACGGAGGCCTTCACGAGGTGGGGCTCTGCCGCGACGGACCCGCCCTACCCGGCGCGTGCGGCGATGAACTCGACGGCGTCACCCACGGTGGTAATCTTCTCGGCCTCCTCATCGCTGATCTTCACGCCGAACTCGTCCTCGAGTTCCATGATCAGCTCGACAAGATCGAGGCTATCGGCGTCGAGGTCTTCCTGGAAGCGGGCCTCCATGGTGACAGCGGTCCCCTCCACGCCGAGCTGTTCCACCAGGAACTCGCGGATCTTCGCGAGGATATCGTCCTTTTCCATCCCTGCTCCCCCTAGAATCGTAGGCTGTCGCGCTTCCTCTGTCCGACGAACACGAAGACGGTGCTTGTACCGACCGGCGCTCATTGTAGCAACAGGCACCCAAAGGACAAAGCCGCGGCGTGTTCTTGTCGCTCGTTCACTCGCCGGTCGCGGCCTCCCCTGTCGCGACTCGTCCCAGCTCTTGGTCCACAGCCTCGAGTACGCCGTTCCGTACGGCACCGGCCCCGAAGCGCAGCGCATTGGCGATAGCCACCCGCGAGGAGTTCCCATGGCAGATGACTACGAGGCCACGGACTCCGAGCAGATACGTGCCGCCGTACTCTTCGGGGTCCAGTGCCGCACGCACGCCACGCAGGGCCGGCCGCAGCAACGCGCCGCCCATTCTAGACAGCAGATCGTTCCTCGAGGCCTCTTTCACCCGCAGGAGGACGGCTCGAGCCGTCCCTTCCAACAGCTTGAGGGCCACGTTGCCGGTGAAGCCGTCGGTCACCACGACGTCGGCGGCGTTGAACAGTAGGTCGCGACCTTCTATGTTGCCGACGAAATCCAAGCCGTGCGCCGGATCGGCCAACAAGGGATAGGCGCCGAGGGCGAGCTCGTTCCCCTTGGTCG
>Ga0315273_10012713_pt1 | contig 10806 bp, 8 predicted proteins | sample YL17G02_0_MG_FD_205753 | JGI IMG/M metagenome (GOLD analysis project Ga0315273, IMG submission 205753) | Sediment microbial communities from Yellowstone Lake, YNP, Wyoming, USA - YL17G02_0 | ecosystem: Environmental > Aquatic > Freshwater > Lake > Sediment | place: USA: Wyoming | collected... | reverse complement strand
TCGACTTCCGCCAGGCGCTGCTCGACGCGGCGCCGCCCGATTTCATCGACAATCCCACGATCCTCGGCGACCTCGTCAACTCCGGCGACCTCGCGGTGCTCGTGGTGCCCATCGACAAGGAGGCGCCTCGCGGCCGGCTAATCCTGCCGCAGGTGCAGAGCATCCGCGACCTCATGGACAGCGACGCCATGGCGCTGGTCGTCAAGGAGCGCGAGCTCAAGAACGCCCTCGACAGGCTCAACCGGCCGCCCAGGCTGGTCGTCACCGACTCCCAGGTCTTCCTCAAGGTGGCCGCCGACACCCCGCCAGACGTGCCGCTCACGAGCTTCAGCATCCTCTTCAGCCGCTTCAAGGGCGACCTCACCAGTCAGGTCGAAGGCACCCTGGCGGTGGACGACCTGAGGAGCGGCGCCCACATCCTCATCGCCGAGGCCTGCAGCCACCATCCCATCGCCGAGGACATCGGCCGCGTCAAGATCCCGCGCTGGCTCACGCAGTACGTGGGCGGCAAGCTCAACATCGAGCACATGCAGGGCCACGACTTCCCCGAAGACCTGTCGCGCTGGGACCTCGTGATCCACTGCGGCGCCTGCACCTTCAACCGGCGCGCCATGCTGGGCCGCATCCTGCGCTGCCGGCAACAGGGCGTGCCCATCACCAATTACGGCCTCGTGATCGCCTTCAGCCTGGGCATCTTCGAGCGCGCGCTGCAGCCCTTCCCGGCCGCGCTCGACGCCATGCGGGCCGCGCAGGCGCGGCGGTCCGGCCATCTGCCGGCGGAGCCGGTCACGGCCGGCCTGCCCCCGGACGCGGCCGTCGACGACCTCTGCTGATGGCCGGGCGGCCGCCGGCAGCCCCGGCGTTCGGCGTCGCCGACGCGCTCGCGCACGACGCCATCGAGCATTGGCTGCGCGAGACCGACGAAGCGCGGCTCGAGACCCTGTGGGCCGCGGCCGACGAGGCACGTCACCGCTCCGTCGGCGACGCGGTCCACCTGCGCGGCCTCGTCGAGATCAGCAACTACTGCGTGCGCGGCTGCACCTACTGTGGCATCCGCGCCGCCAACCGCGGCGTGGAGCGCTACCGCGTCTCCGCCGACGTCGTCCTGGAGTGCGCTCGCAAGGCCGCGGAGTTCGGCTACGGCACGCTCGTCATGCAGTCCGGCGAGGACTACGGCATCGAGACAGAATGGCTGGCCGCGATCCTGCGACGCCTCAGGACCGAGACCGGCCTCGCGGCCATCACCTTGAGCCTCGGCGAGCGCCCGGACGACGACCTCGCCGCCTGGCGCGAGGCCGGCGCCGACCGCTACCTGCTGCGCTTCGAGACCTCGGACGACGCGCTCTACCGCCATATCCATCCGGACCTGCCGGGCAAGGTGAGCGACCGCATGGCCATCCTGCGGCGCTTGCAGGGGCTCGGCTACGAGGCCGGCACCGGCATCATGGTCGGCATCCCCGGGCAGACCCACGCGAGCATCGCCACCGACATCGAGCTGTTCCGCGGCATGGACATGGACATGATCGGCATCGGCCCCTACCTGCCCCACCCCGCCACGCCGCTGGGGCAGGAGTTCGAACGCCGGCAGGCCGAAGACGACTGGCCGGCCGATCAGGCGCCCAACAGCGAGCAGATGACATGCAAGGTGCTGGCGCTCACGCGCCTGGCGCGACCCGACGCCAACCTGCCGGCGACCACGGCTCTCTCGCTGGTCAACAAGACGGGAGGCAGGGCTCACGGCCTGCAGCGCGGCGCCAACGTGGTGATGCCCAACCTCACGCCGCTCCGCGAGCGCGAGAAGTACGAGATCTACCCTGAGAAAGCCGCCGTGCACGAGACGGCCGAGGCCATCAACGAGAGCATCATGCGGCTGCTCTCGTCGCTCGGTCGCACCGTCGGCACAGGCGCCGGCGCCCGCCGGCGCTAGCGTGCCTGCGCGTCATCCGGTAGAATCCGTCCTCGCGTCGGGGTGTGGCTCAGCTTGGTAGAGCGCTCGGTTCGGGACCGAGAGGTCGGCGGTTCAAATCCGCCCACCCCGACCATCCGCTTGCCCTCCCGGCCCTCCGCCCGCAGGTCACCCACTCACTCCAGCCCGAGCAGGCGCGCGTAGGCCTCCGGGTTGTACCCCACGATGAAGTCGTCGCCGATCTTGGCGAACGGAAAGGCGCCGGCGTGACGCGCCAGCATCTCCTTCTGGATGCGCGCCTGGACCACCTCGTCGGCCAGATCGTGGTCGATGTAGGAGTAGTCCACGCGCTTGTCGTCCAGAAAGGCCTTGGCCTTCCTGCACCAGGGGCACGTGCTCAGGGTATACAGCTCCACGGACTTGGTCTGCTGCGTCATCGGGGTCCTCCGTCGCGGATGGGTCGGGCGGGCTTCAGCAACTGCTCGTAGCGCGCCGGGTCGTAGCCTTTCACGATGTCCCCGCCGATCTTCACGTAGGGGAACCCATCGGCTCCGTTCTGGCGCATCTCGGCGGAGATCTTCTGCTGCAGGTCCGGGCCGGCCATGTCGAACTCGATGGCGTAGAAGTCCACGCCGCGTTCCTTGAAGTACGCCTTGGCCTTGCGGCTCCAGCCGCAGGTGGTGAGCGAGTAGATGGTGACCGGTGGTGCGCTCATGGCGTGCATCCTCTGTGCATCGCGAACTGTTTCATTGCTCCACATATACCCGCCGCCAGTCCGGTCACTCCGCGACGGCCAGTCCCTCGAGGACGCGCCAGAGGCGGGCCTGCGATCCGCGGTCACGGCTCGCCTCCACAGGCGCGGTCTCGCGGCCGCCTTCGTAGTAGACGCCGGAGACGCCTACGACGTCCGGCGACGCCGCCAGATGCACGCTCGTGGCCGCCCCGGCGACGACGTCGCTGCCGGGCAGGTCGGGCCAGCCCGCGCGCAGCATCTTCGTGTCGACGTCACCGGGGTCGAGGCACACGACCGTGACGCCGCTGCCCGTCAGGCGCCGGGCCAGTTCGAACGTCAGCAGGGTCACGGCGAGCTTGGACTGGTCGTAGGCCGCGATAGGGTCGTAGGCGCCGGCGAACTGCAGGTCGGCCCAGTGCACCTCGCCGGTCCAGTGCGACGCCGAGCTGAGGTTCACGATGCGCGATGACGCGGCCGCGCGCAGCTGCGGGAGCAGCTCGTGCGACAGGACGAACGGGGCGAGCACGTTGACGGCGAAGGTGAGCTCAAGGCCGTCGCCGGTGACGCGGCGCTCGTGGGAGTACACGCCGGCGTTGTTGACCAGCACATCGAGGCGCGCGTGCTCCGCGCGGATGCGCGCGCCGAGCTCGCGGACGCCGGCGACCGTCGAGAGGTTGGCCAGATACAGGGCGGCGGAGCCGCCGGCCGACGCCGCTTGCACGGCCGCGAGGGCCGCCGCTCCGCGGCGCGCGTCGCGGCCGTGCACCAGCACGTCGGCGCCCAGCGCCGCCAGCTCGACGGCCGTCTGGCGGCCGATGCCGTCGGTCGAGCCCGTGACGAGGACGGTCTTGCCCGTCATGGGAGCTTTCGCTGTCATCCGGTCTCCCGGTCTGATAGCCGGCGGCCGCTGAGTGGGCCGCTCAGCAGGGCTGCGCCGATCAGCGTGCGGCGCACCTGGTCTTCGACATTCGAGCCGGTTCCCCAGCTCGTTGGCGCCCCGCACGTTGACCCGACGACGTCGGTCAATCCAGCGACAAGATGCGCGGCTCCGGCCGGCCGCTCTTCACGTTGACGAGGGCGACCGTGCGCGGCTGCCCGAAGCGCGGTCGGCCGGCCGCGCCGGGGTTGAGGAACAGCGTCTCTTCGCGCCATTCCGCGGCCGCCTTGTGGCTGTGGCCGCTGACTACGAGGTCGAAGCCCTCGGCGACCGGGTCACGGCGGCCCATCAGGCTCTTGCCGATGTGGCAGACGAGGATGCGCAGGCCGAGCGCCTCGACCTCGGCCTCCCATGGCAGCTCGTCGCTCCAAAAGGGGAGGTCGGTGTTGCCGGCGACCACGGTGACCGGGGCCAGCTTGCGCAGCCGGGCCAGGATGTCGAGGGTGCCGACGTCCCCGGCATGGACGATGCGCGCGGCGCCGGCGAACAGGTCGTCGAGCATGGGGTCGTAGTAGCCATGCGTGTCGCTCAGCACGCCGATGAAGGGCGTCTCGCTCATGTGTGTAGGATACAGGCGCACGGCGGGCGGGCGCAGCCGCACCCGCGGACGCGAACGCGGAGTCGAGGAGGGGCGCGATGAGAGGTCTGGCCGGCAAGCGCGTGGTGGTCACCGGCGGTACGAGCGGGATCGGCGCGGCGACCGCGCAGCGCTTGCGCGACGAGGGCTGCGAGGTGGTCGTCATGGCGCGCACGCCGGGCCCCGGCGTGATCCGCTGCGACGTCAGTGACCGCCTGCAGGTCGACGCCGCCTTCGAGCAGGTCGGCGACCTCGACGTCGTCGTGAACAACGCCGGCGTCAGCGTGCGCAGCCCTGCCGCAGACATCTCCCAGGATCAATGGGACCAGGTGCTGGCCACCAATCTCAGCGGCGCCTTCTGGGTGGCGCAGGCCGCCGCCCGGCGGATGCTTCTCGGCGCGGGCGGCGTCATCCTGAACACGGCCTCCACCAATGCCCTCGTAGGCTATCGCTACTACGCCGACTACAACGCGACGAAAGCAGGCCTGGTCGCCCTCACCAAGTCGCTGGCCCTCGAGTGGGCGCCGACGATCCGCGTCAACGCCGTGTGCCCCGGCTACGTGCTCACGCCGATGCAGGAGGCCGAGTACACGCCGCAGATGCTGGTCGAGGTGAACAGCCGGATCCCCCTCGGGCGTCACGCGACGCCCGAAGAGCTTGCCGGCCTCTTCGCGTACCTCGCCTCCGACGAGGCCGCCTACTTCACCGGCTCGGTGATCGTGATGGACGGCGGCGAGACCGCCGGCAGCATGGTCAGCGGCGGCGGGCCGGAGGCCTGACGGCGCCGGCCCGCCGCCGCCCGCACCTCGGCAGCGCCCAGTCCCGCCCCAAGGCCCGCCCGCCGCCACAAGTGTGGCCAGAACGGGCAACACGCTCACGCCGGGAGTCCTGGACCTCCGCGAGAGGGCGGACTTGCCTCGCGCGGGTGTCCGGCACGACTCGTGCCGTTTCGCACAAAGCCCCCCCTTGCACTCACCGTCGGATTGATGGCATCCTCACCCCGGTACGACGACTCCACACCGGTGGAGCCAGACGAAGGGAGTAACACATGCCTATGAAGTTCCTGCGGCATTCCCTGCTTGCAGCCTTACTTGTGCTGCTTGCCGCGCCGGCTGCCTGGGCGGCCGCCGCCATGTCCAATGGGGCCGCCGACGCCCCCGGCTACAGAGCCAGAAACGACAACAAGATGACCGCCGCCGACGTAAGGAAGGCTGACCTTCTGAAGAAAGGCCTCGAAGCCAAGCTGAACGGCAAGGCCAAGAACAAGACCTACCAGGTGGCGCGCGGGCAGTACGTGCAGCTCGCGCGCGAGGGCGAGGGCGCCATCTGGACGGTGCTCGGCGAGTTCAACGACTACTCCCACAACAAGATGATCGCACAGCCAGTTCGCGCGGTCGACAACACCACCATCTGGGTCCCCGACTTCAGCAGGGGCTACTACATGGACCTGTTGTTCAACGCCACCCCCGGGGCCAACTCGATGCGCAACTTCTACATCGAGCAGTCGTCCAATCGTTACACGGTACACGGCGAAGTAACCGGCTGGATCCCGGTCCCCGGCAACGCCGCCGACTATGACGACGGTGACCCGGGTCCGGGAGATGCGCAGCACGTCTGGCAGTTCCTCATCGACTCGGTGAACGGCTGGTACGACACACAGATCGCCGCAGGCCAGACTCCGGCGCAGATCAACGCCTACCTCAGCCAGTTCGACGTGTGGGACCGCTACGACTACGACAGTGACGGCAACTTCAACGAGCCTGACGGCTACATCGACACCTTCCAGTCGGTGCACGCCGGCGAGGGCAACGAAGCCGGCGGGGGCATCATCGGAGACAACGCCATCTGGAGCCACAGCTGGTACGCCTACTCCAACCTGATCGGTACCGCCGGACCCGCTTTCAACAAGTACGGCGGCATCCAGATCGGGAGCACCGACTACTGGGTCGGCAAGTACACTATCCAGCCCGAGAACGGCGGCGTCGGCGTGTTCGTGCACGAGTTCGGCCACGACCTCGGCCTTCCGGATCTGTATGACACCTCGGGCGGCGATAACGGCACCGGCTTCTGGACCCTCATGTCCAGCGGCTCCTGGCTCGACGATGGCAAGGACACCATCGGCAACAAGTCGAGCCACATGGGCGCTTGGGAGAAGTTCCAGCTCGGCTGGCTCAACTACGAGGTGGCGTACGCCGGCAAGAAGTCCGAGCACAAGATGGGTCCCATGGAGGCCAACACGAAGCAGGCCCAGGGCTTGTTCGTCGTCCTCCCGAAGAAGGCCGTCACCACCAGCATCGGGGCTCCCTTCGCGGGCGTGAAGTACTACTACAGCGGCGCCGGCGACAACCTCAACAGCTACATGTACAAGTCCTTCAACTTGGCTGCCGCGTCGACCATCACCGCCAAGGTGAAGTACAGCATCGAGCTCGACTGGGACTACGCCTATCTTGTGTATTCGACCGATAAGGGAGTGACCTGGACCCCACTCCAGACCAGCCTGTCCACGACGACGAACCCCAACGGCCAGAACTTCGGGTACGGCATCACCGGCGCCTCCGGCGGCTGGGTCGACGTGACCGCGAACCTGCCCGCCGGCAACGTGCTGCTCGGCTTCCGGTACTGGACCGACAGCAACACCGGCGGCTTCGGCTTCATGGTCGACGACATCAACACCACCGGTTTCCCGACCGACGGAGCTGAGTCGGACGCCGGGTGGGCGTACAATCCCACGACCGGCTTCCACGTCACGACCGGGACCGAGACGGCCCTGTACGACCACTACTACGTGGCCGAACTCCGCCAGTACTGGGGCTATGACAGCACCCTCCAGGTGGGCCCGTACGTCTTCGGCTACCTGAACAACCCCACCCTGGGCAACTTCGTCGATCATTTCCCGTATCAGGACGGCCTGCTGATCAACTACTGGGACACCTCGCAGACCAACAATCAGACGAGGTTGCACCCGGGCAAGGGGCTGCTGCTGCCCATTGACGCGCACTACAAGACGCTCTACAGCGTCGACGGTGGGGTCTGGCGCAACCGCATCCAGACTTACGACTCCACGTTCGGGCTGGACTGGACCGACGCGCTGAACAACCTGCACCTCAACAGCGTACTCTCGCCGGTCCCGAGCCTGCCGGCGGTCTCGATCTTCGACGACCGCACTCTGTACTACGATCCCACCAACCCGCAGGGCAGCGTGATGAACCCCAACACGGGGACGCAGATCCGCGTCCAAAGCTCCAGCGCCCACGGCAACTTCATGCAGGTCCAAGTGAGTCCTGCAAAGTGACCTGTCTATGACGGTCGCTGCATAAGCGACCTCTTGGAGAACGGCGACGGGGGGCTCCCGGGTCGGTCGACCCGGGAGCCCCTTACTTCGTCTCGGGCGGAGGATCGCTCCTCACCCGAGAGGGATCGCGCTTCCCCGCGCCCGCCCACGCAGCTGCCGCCGGGTCGCAGGGCGGCGGGGCGGCGGCGGCACTTGCCCCAGCCCGCCGCTCACCGCCCTCGCCACGGCCCTGGCATTGCTGAGAACTCGTTGATCGTCCCAGTCTAAGTATTGCCGCAGGCCGCAAGGAGCAGACTTCCGCCCGCCAGCAGCGCTATCGCCACGAGCACGTAGAGCACGGGAAAGGCCCCTCGGCGCCAGCGCCTAGGCGTCGCAGACTCATGGGTCGTATGCCGAATCATCGTTCTCATCAAGACTCCTCTCGTGTGGGGAAGCTCGTCGCACCACGGCATGATCGCGATGCCCAACCCGGGGCGTGCCAAACCGTCGCTTCCAGAGAACGTCCAGTGTCCGAGAAGCGGAGGTCAGATCGCTATCAAGGCTGTGTCGACGCCCATGTCAGCTCGGAGAGATCGACGCCGTGGGTCTGAGCGGCATCGACCAAGCTCTCGCGGACGACCTGCACAGCCTCATGCACGCCCGCGACGTCGACGCCCTTGAACTTCTTGGGAACGGCCACGTAGCCGATCTTGGGATCGCGGTGGACCGCCTCGTTGCAAGCCTTCAGGGTCAGAGCGACCTTCGTCCGAAGGACTTCAATCCCGTTTCTGATCTCATCGGCGACCGTCAGGAACTCGGGACCGAGCTTCGCGACGTCAAGCTCGGCGGCCAAGGTACCGAGTCGCACCTTCAGATCCGCCAGTTCGTCCCGACCGTACCGGACTGGATCCTTGACCTTGGATGGCCTGTTGGGATGGCGCGGCAGCTTGTGCGGTCTACCCACCGGGCGAGAGGAACGTCTCGTGACGATCTTGTCGACGTAGACCCCATCGCACCAGAAGCCATCAGCGTACCAAACGTCCTCGCGCGGGATACTCGGCTCCTCATAGAGGAGGAACCCCGGCCGCGAGGTCTCGTAGTAGACGGTGCGAACGTTGGGTACCCACCTTCGCTGGCCCGCCGGTGAGTTGTTGTAAGCTTTGACGGCGGCAACCTTCTTTTCGTATGCGGCCGATCGTTTTGCCCACGTCTTCTTCCAAACCTTCACGGCAGCCGCGTTCCTCAACAACGCAGACTCGACCCCAGTCACCGCGTTTCTGTAGTCCGTCGCGGCGGAGTCGAGCTCGGACCCGAGCTTGTCCGCGGCTTTCGCCTGACCGACCAACGCAGCAAACTGCCGCTTGACCTGCTCAGCATGTTCATGCCTCTGATTCAGGACAAGGATCGCAGCGATGGCGCCCGCGAGCACGACGACTGTGCACAGACCGATGGCGATGCGGGTGCGTGTGCCCTTGCTCGCCCTATCAGGCTGCTGCGCAGGAGCGGTCATCGTGGGCAGCACAGGGTCAGAAGACTGGATGGCTTGTGTTCGGTCGTCATGAGTTGTCGGCGGTGCCGCCGACGCAGCCTGGCGCGAAGCGACGATGCCCTGGACCCATTCGCGCAGCCCCAAGTTAGCCCATACCAAGTGACCCTGCCGGTCGTACTCAAGAACGCCTTCCGCGCTGGTCGGACCGTGGCCTTCCAGGACGAACTGCTGGTTCTCGTAGGCGATCGTCTTGCCGACCCAGCCCGTCGTCGACCCGAAGGTCGCGACGACGATCGCCGGTTGTGGAAGCAGCGGTGGCATCTCGCCGCCCGCCGAAGACGGAGTTGGGGTTGCCTCGCTCCAGAGGGCAAGCAGCTCCAATGCTTTGCGTGCCTGCCGTGCCGCATCGTCGGAACCCGACGAGAGCAGCGTGAGCACAGAGACGTTGTGCTCAGTGGGATTGCCGATACACCGCCCGAGGCTGCGCAGCTGATGCTTGCCACGCCCGCCCCTGATTGCCTGCGCCGCTTCATCGACCGGCAGCAGGCCGGACTTGGATGAACTGCTCGGGCGCCGCGGGTCGGCGCGGACTCTCGCCGCGGCTTGAACCGCAGCTGCGGCGACCGCTGAGTCCTCGTCTTCGGCCAACATCGAGAGGAGTGGCAGCGTCCGATCCGTGCGTGTGTCCGCGAGGCCTTCGATGAGCCAGCGGCGCTCCTCGGGGCTCAGCCACTCGAAAGGCAAGACTGGGCCACGCACTGGCAGCTTGAGCGAGGCCTCGCCCATCTGGTCGTGGCGCGGCGAGGTTGACGTGGCGTGATCGACCCCTGGCGCCGCTGAATGGCTTTCTTCGGCGGCGGCCACGGACTCCACCCATGCGCGAAGACCGGCATCCGCTGCCCAGTCCAGCTGCCCCAAGCGGTCGTACTCCATTGCGTCTGCAGCCAAGATGGGTCCGTGCCCTTCGAGAATGAACTGCTCGTTCTCGAAGGTGATCGTCTTCCCGGTCCATCCCGTCGCCGGCCCGAAGGTCGCAACAATCGGGGGTCCGCCAGCCCGCTGCGCAGGAGCGGTCGTCGTGGGCAGCATGTGGCCGCAGCCCGGGCAGAACTCCTCGGCTTCAGTCGCGTCCCGACCGCACGATGGACATGCATACACCGAATCCCTTCTCGTCAGGGCCGCGCACGGCTCACTGTGGTGCGCGCCGCGGTGACGACCTGAGCGAGAGACAGCGGGCCACCAAGCTGGGGCAAGCTTCTTGCATTGCGCTCTCCCAACCTCCCTTTCCGTTTCCGGGTACGTGTGCAGCGGCTCCGAGAGATCCGCCCGGCTGAAGATGAAGTAGCTGGTCTTCTCGCTGTTTCGTCCCCACAGGTACTCATCGCTGCAACGGAGCCAGTGCACACCCGGTACCGACGGAGGAATGTCCACACCCGCCGCGTCGATCCAGACGTGCCCGCATGCCTTGCACCTGGATCTCAGTCCCCGGACGCGATCGGTTGCCAAGAACCTCAGAGCCGGGCGGCCCAACAAGGCTCCGACGCCGACGCCGAGTATCAGGAAGCCCATCCCGGCGATGAACGCACCATGTTCCCACTCCAGGTACATCCCACCGGAGTCCCCGCCAAGATCGTCGCCGCCCATCCAGGTGAGAACGGCCATGCCGGCAAGACCGATAGCCAGCGCCAGGCCGAGCACCCCGCTGAGTACCGCGGGGAGTGTCCTCATCCAGGCTCCCGTCTCCCGATTGAAGGTGGCCCCGATGGTCGATCCCTCCTGACGACCACACTCGGGACATGGCTCCTTGAGAGGCCTGCCAACGGCGTCTTGGGCCGTCACGTAGAGGGCGAACACCGCAGCGATAGCTCCCCCCCAACCAGTGACAATCAGGAG
>Ga0315273_10012712_pt1 | contig 10807 bp, 9 predicted proteins | sample YL17G02_0_MG_FD_205753 | JGI IMG/M metagenome (GOLD analysis project Ga0315273, IMG submission 205753) | Sediment microbial communities from Yellowstone Lake, YNP, Wyoming, USA - YL17G02_0 | ecosystem: Environmental > Aquatic > Freshwater > Lake > Sediment | place: USA: Wyoming | collected... | reverse complement strand
TCTTGCAGTCGGTGGAGATCGTCGGCCACCACGATGTCCCCAATGCGCGTGCCACTCATGCACACGAGCATCTCACATTCTCCGAGAAATGTCTAGTTATATGTGGGACGCTACACTAGTTCTTGGCCGGAGCAAAAGACTTGATCACCATCAGCGTCACATCCAGTCCGGTGGTGATCCTCCGGTGGGGAGTGCCGCGGGGGACAATGAGCACGCCCCCTTTGCTCACGGTGAACTCCTTCCCGCCGGAAATGCCGGGTGCGCGCCATTCCCCCGGCTGCGTCTCCTTGGGCGCATCCAGCGTGCCGCCGAGGACGAACGTCGCGCTGCCCTCCAGGATCACGAAGATGTCATCTGCCGCCTCGTGAACTTCCCCCTGGTTGCTGGCCACATCTTTCTCGTGCTGGATGAACACCCGACACCCGATGCTGCCGGCGTTGATCAGGTCCTGCGCCTTGTTGGTGGCTTGCAGGTCCTTGATGGTCCCCGCGAGGGCCTGGGCGGTCGCGACGACATAGGGCTGGGCAGGCGACGGGGGCATCTTCTGGGTCATCGGTTTCTCCTGTGCGTACGGGCCCTGATTCAGCGCAACGGCCAACAGCAGTGACGCGGCCGCCAGCGTGGTACGGAATCCGATCGAGCGGATCATCGTGTCTCTCCTCACTTGTAGAGCTGCGTGCTGCTGTCGTTGATCTCGAACCGGTACGTCTTCAGCAGCCGGACCATCTCGGCCCCCGCGAGGAGGACCGGGCCGTAGCCGTGCGCCGCGAAGGGGCTCGTGGGACGGTGGTAGTAGAAGGCCGGATCGAAGCCCATGCCGGTGCCGACGCACGTGCCCTCGACCTGGCCCTGTGCGTTGACTTTCGTCGTGACCGCGTTCCACGCCAGCACGGCCGCGGGTCCGTAAGCCACCGGATCGATCCAGCCGCGGTCGATCGCCCGGGCCATCGCGTAGGCGTAGATCGCGGTGGCGGACGTCTCGAGGTAGGAATCGTCGCGGTCCAGGAGCTGGTGCCAGAAGCCAGATCCTGACTGGCGCGCGGCCAGTCCGCGGACGTGCGCGCGCAGAAGATCGAGCACCGCCGCCCGGTCCGCGTAGTCCAAGGGCAGCACCTCGAGCAACTCCACCAGTGTCATGAGGGCCCACCCATTCGCCCGTGCCCAGCGGAACTCCGGGTGGACCTCCATCCCCTGCACCCAGCCGTGCATGAAGAGCCCTTGCTCGCGGTTGAACATCCGGCGGGAGAACTGCAGGACCTGCTTCACCGCGTCGTCGTAGTACCGCCGCTCGCCGGTGAGCTTCCCCATCTGCGCCAGGGCGGGCACGCTCATGTAGAGGTCGTCCAGCCAGAGCGTGTTGGGCTGCGGACGGCTGCGGGCCAGCGTCCCGTCGGCCAGCCGGAACTCCTTCGTGCTGATGTAGCCGATGAAGTTGTCGATCATCGGCCGCAGGTTCGCGGCGACACCCGCGCGCGAGGCCTTGATCATCGCCGCGCACAGCGAGCCGGCGTCGTCGAGGGCGCGCGGCTCCAGCACCGAGCAGAGGGGGCCGTTGGGAACGGGGTGCGCCCGGTAGTGGTCGGCCAGCGTGGCGACCAGAGCGAGGCGCCTGGCCACATAGTCCTTGAAGGACGGATCGCCCGTCGTCTCCGAGGCGAGCAGCATGCCGGAGTAGACGACGCCCCATTCGTAGCTCGTCACGCGGAAGGCCCCGGGATCGATCGCCGGCTCGGCACCGGGCTTCGCGAGGTCGGTGATGGGCTGGCCGGTTGCGCGATCGACGATCCGGGCCGGCGTCGACGCCTCGAGGTAGCCGCGGACACGCCCAAGCACCTCGACGACCTTCGCGGCCGTGGTGGGGCCGTACGGGACCGGGTAGTCGGGCTTCAAAAGGTGCAGCGGGGTGTTGGCGTCGGTGACGGGCGTTTGCGTCCAGGCGGGCGCGAGCGCGACGACGACCAGCGCCAGGACGAGAAGGCCGAGCGCGCGCGGCGCGGATGCGGTCATGGTGTCGGTTCCTCTTTCTCTACCGGCCCCCGGCGGGTGTCGGGGAGGCCCGGGCTGTCGTGGCCCGACAGGCCGAACACGTCGCGAAGTAACGCGAACGGCACGCCGGGCGCGAGCCTGGCCCTCACGTGGTCGAAGTGCACGCCGGTGACGTCGCGAAGCACGAACGCCGGCCGCAGGTCCTCTTTGGCGAACCCCACCTCCACGTCGCGCAGGGTCACGTTCCGGGCGTGGCGGAGATAGAAGCCGTACGCGGGCAGCGTGCCGAACATGCTGGGCTCGGGATAGGCGGCCTCGTTCTCGGGGGGCTCGCGCCCGGCGTCTTCCCTGGTGCCGCCGCCCCGGTAGATGTGGAAGTAATTAGCGGGATCTCAGCTCCGCTGGCTCTCCGCTCAGCCGCTCAGCAGGTTGACGGAGGTCACCAGGCGGCCAGCCGGACGGGCCTGCCCGCCTTCACGGTCAGCACTCGGACCGACCCGCCGTAGCGGATGCGGACGGTGCCGTCGCGGTCGGCGGCCACGACCGCCTCGACGAGCTTCCCGGCCTTCCAGGCCTGATCCACCGTGAAGCCACCGCGGGCTCTCAAGCCCCTCACCGAACCCGTCTTCCACGCCGCGGGCAGGGCGGGCAGCAGATGGATCTCGCCACGGTGGCTCTGGAGGAGCATCTCGGCGATGCCGGCCGTGCCGCCGAAGTTGCCGTCGATCTGAAACGGCGGATGGGCGTCGAACAGGTTGGGGTACGTGCCTCCCCCTTTGTACTGCGTGTCGCCCGCCGGTCCCACGTACTGCAGGTGGGTGCGCAGCATCCGATGCGCGTGGTCCCCGTCGAGGAGGCGTGCCCAGAGGCCGATCTTCCAGGCCTTACTCCAGCCGGTACCGCCGTCGCCGCGCAGTTCGAGCGAACGCCGGACGGCCGCCGCCAGTTCCGGCGTGTCGATCACGGTGATCTGATTGTCAGGGTACAGGCCAATCAGGTGCGACACGTGCCGGTGCTCGGGATCCTGGTCGTCCCAGTCGAGGTACCACTCCTGCAGGTTGCCGCGGCGTCCGACCTTGTAGGGCGGCAACCGGTCCAGCCGCGCTGCTACCCTGGTCCGGAAGTCCGCGTCGATACCGAGCGTCGTGGATGCCTGGATCACCTTCACGGGGTTCTTGATGTCGCGCCGGTACTCGGGCTCGGCATGCGTGGGCACGCGGCCCGCCAGGAGCAGATCACCAGCGTCTGTCATCCGGACGTCGTGCCGGAGGAGGCTCTCGAAGCGCAGGCCGAACCCGAGCGAACCGGGTTCGGAAGCCGTCAGGCGGATGATCAACAGGCGGTCCGGACGCGACACGAAGTACTCGCGGCTGATCGACGCCCGCCCCGTCGTGAACGTGGTGCGCGCCACGGCCGCGCCGATGTCGAGCTCGCGACGAAAGGCCGTGACCCCGGCGGCATGGTCGATGCTGGCGTCGATGTAGAGATCGCCCAACGGAGCATAGGACTGCGAGAATCGCCCTTGCAGTTTCCGCGTCAGTTGATCGGCCAGCCTGTAGTCGCCCTTGAACAGGGCCTCGCGCACCCTGGGCAGCAACGTGACCGCTTCGGGGTTCACGGCCGGGTCGATCGCGCCGCCCGTCCACAGCGTCGACTCGTTGAGCATGACGCGGTCGGCGCCCGGCGCGCCGAAAACCGTGGCGCCGAGGCGGCCGTTGCCCAGCGGCAACGCTTCTTCGAAAGCCGTGGTCGGCCTGTCGTGCCAGACGAGCAGGCGGGCCGTGGGTGGTGAGGCTCCCTCGTTGGGCGTGACGGCGAACACGGCGACAACGGAGAGGAACGCGAGCGTGACGGGCGCACGCCGTCCGGATGCGCGGGAAGCCTGTCGCGTTCGCCGCATGATCCGCCTCCAGTCAGGCCGCGGTGGCCGCGGCCATCCTACACGATGATCGTCGGGGGCCGCTCCACGCCGGGGAGGCCCCATCAGGCCTCGACATCGGCTATCCTTTACCATCATCCGGGGCCTGATGTCTCGATTCAGGTCCTGCCGGAAGAAAAGAAAAGAGGTTTGAGATGACGTCCACCGAGTTGAACCGGAGAGCGTTCCTGCACCTGGCGGGCGCCGTGGCATCCACGGCGGTCGTGCTCAAGGCGGGCGGGCTCGATCGTGTCGAAGCCGCCGGCCAATCAATGGCCGACAAGACGCCCCAGGAAGTCGCCAAGGACGAATTCTACTGGCGCGAGATCCAACTCGCCTTCAAGCTGGACCGCAGCCTCATCAACCTCAACAACGGCTTCACGTCGCCGATGCCACGGGTCTCGCTCGAATCAGTCGGGCGCTACATGGACATGATCAACATGCTGCCCGTGCACTACCAGGGCATGGTCGCCAGCAACGTCCAGACGATCCGCCGCCGGATGGCCATGGAATTCGGGTGTGACCCCGAGGAAATGGCCCTGACGCGCGGGGCCAGCGAATCGCTGCAGATCGTCCAGAACGGGATCGACCTCAAGCCCGGCGACGAGATCATCACCACCGAGCAGGATTACCCGCGCATGCTGACGACGTGGGATCAGCGCATGCGCCGCGACGGTATCAAGGTGACGCGCCTCCAGTTCCCGGTGCCGGCGACGCAGGACTTCCTCTACAACATGTTCGAGAAGGCCATTTCGCCGCGCACGAAGGTCTTCCATTTCACCCACATCACGAACCTGACGGCCCAGCTGTTTCCCGTCAAGCGCCTGTCCCGCCTGGCCCGCTCCAAGGGGATCGTGACGATCGTGGACGGCGCCCACGCCCTGGGCCACTTCCCGTTCAAGCTGCGGGACCTGGAATGCGACGCCTACGGCGTCAGTCTCCACAAGTGGCTGCTGGCTCCGCTCGGCAACGGCTGTCTCTACGTCCGCCGGGAGATGATTCCGAGATTCTGGCCCCTGCAGGCGGCCCCCGAACAGCAGGATTCCGACATCCGGAAGTTCGAGTCCATCGGCACGCACCCCTGGGCCATCCGGGCGGCGCTCGGCGAGTCGCTGGCCTTCCACCAGGCCATCGGGGCCGAGCGCAAGGCGGCCCGCCTGCGCTACCTGACCCTGCGCTGGGCCAATGCGCTCAAGGTCCACCCCCGCATCAAGATCCTGAGCGACCTCAGCGAACCGGCCCAGTGCTGGGGGGTCGCGGCGGTCTACATCGACGGCATCGACGTCCGCCAGTTGGCCAGGTTCATGATGAACAAGTACCGAATCGTCGTCGTCCCGCTCGTCGGCGGCGCCCCTCCAAATTCTGTGTTCGACTACCAGGCCTTGCGCGTCTCGCCGAACGTGTACACGACGCTCGAAGAGATCGACACGTTTGTGGAAGCCATGGAAAACGCCGTCAAGAACGGGGTCCCCGAGACTCCGGACCCGATTCCCGGTTACCCCGCCGACGTGACGATGTAAGGGGGAGAAGAACGATGAGACATTCTGCCGTCTTCTCGATCGTGATCATGGTCGTCGCCCTGGTTGCCTTGGCCCCGCCGGTCCAAGCCCAGGCTCTCTTCAAGGTCCCGTTCAAATTCGAATCCGGCACGAAGAAGTTTCCGGCCGGGGACTATCTCGTGACCAGGACGGGAGACGGCCAGCTCACTGTTCAACAGGTCTCGACCGGAAAGGAATCCGTCCTTCCCTTCAGCCAGAAGCTCACGCCGACCGAGCCCCCGGCGGCCGAGCCGCGCCTCGTCTTCGATGAGGTGGGAAACTTCGAGCCGTCCTACACTGAGTACTTCACCATCTATCGTACTGGCCGAGGTCTGGCTGTCCGGAGAGGAGGGATATCTCATCCACACCACGAAGGGCGCGCACAAGAACCAGGTCGTCAAAGGGGAGGCGAAGAGGAGGTAGCGCCGGTCGGCATCTGAATCTCTCCAGGCGAGCGAAGGCGGGCGCGCTGCTACTGGGTCGCGGGCTCGTAGTGCTCGAGGGGCGGCCCGCCGCGCAGCACATGCGTGAGGTGGACGGCCTGCCGGAACCGCGCGATGCTCTCCCCGGATGAGACGTGGTGGGCCGCCTGCTCGAGCGTGATCTTCCCGGCGCCGATCGCCCCCACGCCGGCCACGAAGCACGCCCCCTTGTGCCAGCGCAGCATGTCGAGAATCGCCGCGACCGGGGCGTCCCACCGGCACAGCCCGACCCGCGGATTCAGGTAGACCGCCTCGGCGTCGATCGGTTTCACCACCGGGTGGTCGAGCCGGTCGGTGTAGTCGATCGCGACCGAATCGGGCCGCACGATCGCCTCCGTCCCGTACCGCTCGACGAGCACCGCCATCGCCTCCGCCGAGGCGAGCGGGCTCTGCGTCATCATGCACGCCTTGTGGTTCGTCTCGCGGTAGAGCGTCTTGTGGAACATCAGCTCCCAGTCGTCCGCCACGTCGGCGTCGATCGGGAGGCGCCGGATCGAGATCTCGAACCCCTCGGGCGCCGCCGCCGTCGGGCAGTAGACCATCTCGTGCTCGGTGATCTTCTCGCTCATCGAGCCGGTCGCGTACGGGGAGATCCCCTGGACGAAGTTGAAGAGCGCCCGCTCGCGGAAGGCGCGGATCGTCGCCTCGTCGCGCGTCTCGTACGTCCCGAACTCGGCTGCATCGAACGCGCGCACCCTCATCGGGTAGAGCGCGGCGCCGCCCGCCTCCCGAATGCGGCGCGCGAGCGCGGTCGTGTCCACCCCCCGCAGCCGCGCCGCCTGGAGCAGCTTCGCCGAGGCATCGACCACCCCGAGCAGATGGAGGCACTCCTCGAGCGACCCTCCGCGCACGAACGGGCCGTGGCCCTTCACGAGCGTCGCCGGCGAGTCGGCGAGGTAGCGCGGAATGCGCGCCTCCATCTCCTTCGAGCCGACCGGCTCGCGGTACGTGCCGGACGGCACCTTCCCGAGAACCCACGCGCCCGTGCGGTCGATCGGCACGAAGGAGAACTCCTCGGTGCCGTGAACCTCCCCCTCGTAGAGAAGGAAGTTCTCGGCCCCCTTCGCATCGAAGGAAACCGAGATCGCCGAGAGGTAGTGCGCGTGGATCGACGCCTCGACGCCCGGCATCGCGAGGATCTTGCGGTGGATCGTCGACTCGGTTGACGCCCGCCCATCGCCCCAGCTGACGCGCGAGAAGCGCACCTGGACGATGTCGCTCGGGACGAGCGCTCCCATCTGCGAACCCGACGCGGTGATGTGGAAGATATCGCGGTCGATCGGGTCGCGAAGGGCGAGGTTCCCGCTGTGGGTATTGTTGCCGCGCGTGAGCATGATCGCGCGGCCCGTCTCGCGCATGAGCGGGAAGATCCGCTCCGCCGCACCCGCCGCCTCGCCGGTCACGCCGTCCGCTCCCGCCGGCCCAGCCCCGGCCCCGCGATCGCCACGCCCGCCATCCGCTCGAACTCCGTCGCCCCCAGGATCGCGTCCAGCCCCAGCTCCTCGATCGCCGTCGCGCGCGGCACCCCCCGCTCGTCCCAGCCGAGCGACTCGTAGTACTCGGCCCGCATCGCGCGGAACTCCCGCTCGGGGCACACGGTCGCCCGCCCCTCGACCACGATCGGGTCGTGGAAGAAGCGCTCGGGGAGCCAGTCATCCTCCGCCGTGAAGCCGCACAGGAGATTGAACATGCGCTCGAGCGTCAGCACGCGCCGCGAGACCGTCTCGAGATCGCTCGCCTTCATCTCGAGCCCGGTCACGTCGTTCAGCATGTTGGCGAACTCGTCGAGCGTGACCGAGAACCCGGCGAAGGCGCACACCCCGAGCACGTCGTAGGCGGTATTGTGGTAGGCGGCGTTGCGCGCGACCAGTGCCGCGCCCTCGGACTTCACCCCGGGGAACTCGCCGTACCCCGCGCAGAACGCGATCGGGGCGGAGTAGCCCCCCTGCAGGTGACAGCCGCCCCGCGCCGTGATCATGTAGGACATCGCCTGGGTCCAGGTCGCGCGCGGGTCGTACGCCGGGATCTCCATCCCCTTCACGGTCATCGCCGCCTCGGGGTGGCCGTAGCGCCCGGCGAGCCGCCGCGCGCCCGACGCGAGCGCGCGCCCGAGCGCCCCCTCGCTGCGGGCCATGGCGCCGACCAGCGGGACGAGCGCCCGCGCGTTCCCGAACGCCGGCGCCAGCGCCCCCGGCTCCGGCGCGTCCGATGAGGTCGCCCCGCACGCGCGCGCGAACTCCGATGCGTCCGCCATCAGCACCCGCTCGCCCTCGGTGCGCGCCTCCGCCCGCTTTCCCCGCGCGATCCCGAAGATCTCCATCAGCGCCGCGATCGTGCCTCCGACTGAGATGGTGTCGAGACCGAGCCGGTTGCAGAGGTAGTTGGCCTCGGTGATCGGCTCGAGGTCGTAGATGTCGAGGTTCGCCCCGAGCATCGCCACGGTCTCGAACTCGGGCCCCTCGCCGCTGTCGACGACCACCCCGCACTTGTCGAGAAGTTCGGTCTCGCGCGTGCATCCGATCGGGCACTGGAAGCAGGCGCGGCGCTTCACCCTGATCGCCGGGTGACAGGCCAGGGCTTCGCCCCCGATCCGCTCGACGCGCTCGTGGTCGTGGCAGCTGTCGCGGAAGTTGCAGTGGATCAGCTCGTCGTACTGGGCGAGCATCCCGAGGAGCCCGGCCGTCCCCATCGAGGAAAGGATCCCGAACTGCTCAGGAGGCTTAGTGAGCTTGCCGACCCGCAGCTTCGCGTGCGCCTTGTAGACCGAGCCCGCGAGGTTCTTCGGGCGAAGGGCCTCGGGCGCCGCGGTCTCGATCGCCACCGACCCCGCGACCACTATCGCGAGCAGGTTCTTCGAGCCAAAGACCGCCCCGCCGCCCCCGCGCCCGAGTGCGCGCCCCCTGTCGTTCATGATCGAGGCGATCCGCGCGAGCCGCCGGCCCGCCGCGCCGACCGTCATGACGCGCACCCCGCCGCCGTAGCGGGCCTCGAGTGCCTCGGTGATGGCTTCGACGTCGTCGGGGTCGGCCTCCGGCGGGGCGTCGAACCGCACTCCGTCGGCATCCACGAAGAGGACGACCGGATGGGGCGAGCGTCCGGTCACGACCATGGCGTCGTGGCCGGTCCGCTTGAACTCGACGCCCCATTTGCCGCCGCTGTTCGTCGATCCGATCCCCCCGGTGAGCGGCGACTTGAAGTTGGCGTGGAAGCGGGCGCTCGTCGGGACCGACGTCCCGTTGGCGGGCGAGGTCGCCAGGACGAGCGGGTTCTCGGGCCCGAGCGGATCGACCCCGCGGAACGGGTTCGGGTGGCGGTCGCGAAGGCGCAGGAACCGCTCGACGAGGAGCGCGGTTCCGAGGCCCCGCCCGCCCACGAACAGCTCCGCGAGCCGCTCGTCGAGCGCGTGCGGGCGGGCGGTGCCCGAGGCGAGATCCACCTCGAGCACGCGCCCCAGTGTTCCCCGGGGAAGCGGGCTCATCGAGGCCGTGCGTCCTTCGGCATGGGATCGGACCGTCCATGGCGGGGCGGGCGCGCGACCCGGCGGCCCGTCGGCGCGCCCCGCATCCGGACGATTCTAGACCCGGGCGAGGCCTTGCGACAAGACGGCAGAGGGTCGTGTCCGCGATCGGCAGCGCGGCCGCCGAACCTGACGGCCGGCGCCTCGGGGCGCAGGCGCGACCCGCCGCAGGCCCGGCACGGCATCGAGCGCACGAAGCGCAGGATGTTGCGGTTGCGCTTGGCCCGCAGCGTCTGCTCCATCACCGGCAGGATGCCATTGTAGACGCCTTCCTGACACCACAGCTGCGCCGCCGCGTGTGACGGGACAGCAACGTTTGATCGGGTGAGAGAAACCCCTGGGGCTGGGGCGAAGGCCACACCCCCTTCCCAGGCCGCCCTCTATACGGGGCTGTTCCGGGACGCTCCTTGGCTCTCGCTCACCAGTCCCCAGCCCGACGCGCATATTCCAGACGCCATCGTCGCTCGCTTCGGGGCTTCTGTGCCAGACGGAGCGGAGGTGCCGTAGGCCTCAACCGTGGGGAGTCCCGCGTCGGCGTCCCGAGCAGGTCGTCGTTGGCAGTGTCGCCGCTGCCGAAGCAGCGTTCTGCGCCGAGCACCGTCACCGCGCTCTCCTTCGAGAACACGCCGGCACACGTCGCCAGCATCAGCCCGCCCAGCCACGCCCACCGCCGCCGGCCTTCCTTTTCCGCGCTCTTCAAGTACATCAGGAAGCCGCCCAGCGTCGCACCGCCCGCCAGCAGGTCCGCTCGCCCCACGATGTTCGTTACCGACTCCGTCAGCACCGGATGCACCGCCCACAGCGCGGCAATGAACACCGGTGGCCACTCCGAACCAAGCAGCTTCCGCGCCAGCAGAAGCACCAGCAGCACGTTGCCGAAGTGCAGCAGGAAGTTCACCGCATGATACCCGGCCGGCTGATCGCCGTTGCCCAGAATCACGTAGTTGAACAGGTAGCTCAGCGTGGTCAGCGGGCGGTAGAGGCCGCTCTCTCCGTACGGCCACCAATACGTGTGCTCCACAATCAGGCGGAGGTTCGCATCGCTGGCTTCGCGAATGCGCGCGTCCTCCAGGATCAAACCGTGATTGTCGAACGTGAACCCGGCGCTGAACGAATTCGAGTACGCAAGCAGCGTGATTGCGCACAGCGCCAGCGCCACCCACAGGTTCTTCCGCCGTGTCGACGCCTGTTGTTTCGATGCCCTCATGAAACGGTCAGGTCAGCAGAGTGAAACGCCATGCTAGACGTCTTGAAGGGCCGAAGTCGGTGCAAATGAGTCAAGTTTCCAGGACCGCCCTTCAATCCGTCTTAGGGCCGCTTCGCGGCCGGGCCGAAATGGCATGGTGGCCCTGAAAGACGTCGACGG
>Ga0315273_10012711_pt1 | contig 10807 bp, 10 predicted proteins | sample YL17G02_0_MG_FD_205753 | JGI IMG/M metagenome (GOLD analysis project Ga0315273, IMG submission 205753) | Sediment microbial communities from Yellowstone Lake, YNP, Wyoming, USA - YL17G02_0 | ecosystem: Environmental > Aquatic > Freshwater > Lake > Sediment | place: USA: Wyoming | collected... | reverse complement strand
CCTCTCTTCCCTCCCGAAGGTTCCAATCCCTTCGGGAGGGTATCTCGGCCGCCGGCCCATGCGACGCCCCCCGTCGGGGGCTGAGAACCCGCGGAGGAGGTGGGTCGCGTGCCTCAGATCCCAGGGCGACTGACCTGTCCGCCGTACGGCGGACAGGAGGGAGCCCTGGGATCGGCGATAGAACCATCCCTCCTTTCCCGCCCTTCCTCAGCCCCCGCAGGGGGCGTCGCATTTCGGTGCGTCAAGGGCGGCCGTCCTCCGGCGGCTTGGGGCGGTTGCGCTGGCGCTCGAGGAGGGCCTCCATCCTCGCCTGGCCGCGGGCCCGCGCGTAGAGGAAGAAGCACACCCCGCTCGCGCAGAAACAGCCGATCCCGATCCCCTTCACGACGGGACTTGTCGTGAGATGCGACACGCAGGGGAATCCCACGAGCATGAGGGCAATCCCCAGAATGCCCCACCGACTGCTCCACATGCCGATCGACCCCAGCCGGCACGCCACGTAGATCAGCGCAGCGGCAATGAAGAGATAGAGGCCCCATTGTTTGTTGCCTCGGAGGGCAACGAGACAAGCGGCCACCAGGAGCGCCGCCGCGCCTAGCGTCAGAAAGAGGAAGATGCCTTTCTTCGGCGCCTCGGGGGCGCCGTCCGACCCGTCTTCGCTGCCGTTATTCATCGATCTGGGGCCTCAGTTGGGTGCCACGCCCAAGTTCTCACTTGGGCGTGCCGGGTTTCCAGGCGCGCGGAGCAAGAAGCAGCGGCTGAGCCGCTGCTTGCACGCTCAAGCAAGAGCTTGAGCGTGGCACCCAGAAACGTCCTCCTACCCTCCCGCGGGATTGAAACCCGCGGGAGGCTATGCCGTCGTCTTGTCCACGATTGCCTCGAACTCCGCGACCTCGAGGAGGCCCTTCTTCGAGAGGGCGGCCTCCTTGAGGGCGACGAGGATGGCCATCAGCTTGTCGTTGTCCGGGACGGGACGGCCGAGCAGCTCGAGGTAGTGCCGCACGGTGTCCAGCCCGCTCTTCTTGCCGAGGAGGATCTTCGGCCCCGACTGGCCCATCCAGTCCCAGTGATAGGGGAACAGCTCGAGCGGATGCTCGAGGCCGCAGTTGCGGAACCAGCTCACGATGATGCCCGATTCGATCTCGAACACGCGGTCGCCGACGATGGGGGTATTCGTCGGGAGCTTGTAGCCGCAGATTTCCTGGACGAGCTTGGAGAGGCCGAAGAGCTTCTCGTAGCGAATGCTGGTCTTCGTGTCGTACATCGCCTTGAGGGCGAGGGCGACCTCCTGGAGCGAGGCGTTGCCGCAGCGTTCGCCGATGCCGTTGACGGTGACGTGGGCGACCTCGCAGCCGGCGGCCAGAGCGAGGAGGGTGTTCGCCGTGCCGCAGCCGAAATCGTCGTGGAAGTGCGTCTCGATGGGCACCTTGATCCGCTCCTTGACCTTGCGGACGAGGTAGCCCATCGCGCTGGGGCTGACGCCGCCGAAGGTGTCGACGAGGGCGAGGGCGTCCATGTGGCCTTCCGTGGCGATCCGCTGGATGGTCTTGAGGAACCAGTCCATTTCGGCGCGGCTGGCGTCGATGGGGAAGAAGACGGTGTAGAGCTTGTTCTCGTGGGCGAAGCGGGTGGCCTCGATGGCGAGGTCGATCGCCCGCTCGAGCGGCCAGTGGTAGGCGTGGCGGACGATGTGCTCGCTGCACGGGATCTCGATGATGATCCCGTCGACGCCGGTGTCGAGCGCGCGCTTGACGTCGGGGACCATGCAGCGGGCGAAGGAGAAGATCTTCGGGCCGAGCTTCCTGCGGACGATCTCCTGGATGGCCTCGGCGTCCTGCTTCGAGACGACGGGCATGCCGGCCTCGATGCGGTCGACGCCGGCTTCGGCGAGCGCCTCGGCGATAAGAACCTTCTCGTCCTTGCGGAAGCAGAGGCCGGCCTGCTGCTCGCCGTCGCGGAGTGTGATGTCGTGGAACCGGACCTTCTTCGGGAGTCGGAAGCCCTTCGTGATCTCGGGGGCGTAGTTCCACGGGCTGACGAAGTAGTTCCGCGATTTCCAGGGGGTTTTGGGCATGGGGTGCTCCTGTCGAGGTGCGGGCACTGGCCACCGTTCCGGGAGCGAGGATTGTAGCCGGCGGGCGGATTCGAGTCAAAAGCCGCGGGCCGAGGTCGGACGGGTCGGATCGGTCGGATCGGTCAGATCGGTCGGATCTGTCCGACGGTTCGAGGGAGCTGCGCTGAATGCGCGGGGCCTATCTTGCCGCGGCGCGGCTGCGGCCGGCGGGGGCGTGGCCCTTCTTGGTGGGAACCGGGAGCCGGCCGTAGAAGGAGCCCCAGGCCAGTGGGCCGAAGACGGGGATCAGGAGAAGGACGGTCCACTGGAGGTCCTTCTTCAGATTCTCCGGGATGTGGTGGCGCCACATCGTGATCAGGAGGCCGACGGAGATGGCCTCGAGGATGACCAGAACGCCGATCGCGAACGGGTCCATGGACGACCTCCTCGCTTAGACACCCCAAGTTGCCCATAGCATTTCATGGCACGAAGGGGCAGGAAAGTCAAGCTTGACACCCCTGGCGGGTTGCGCTAGGATTCGTGCCTGGGTCACTCCGCTCAGGATTGCGAGGGCTGAATGAAGGCAGTCATCCTGGCCGCCGGCACGGCGAAACGACTGGGCGCGCTCACCCAAGAGATTCCGAAGTGCATGCTCCGCGTCGGGCCGTGCTCGATCATCGAGCATCAGCTCGCCGCGCTGGAGGGCCGGGGGGTAGATCCCATCACCGTGGTGACCGGCCACGGGGCCGCCCATCTGCACCGGCTGCTGGGCGACCGCGTCCGCTACATCCACAACGAGCGCTACGACGAGACGAATTCGATGTACTCGATGTGGCTGGCCCGCGATGCGGCGGCGGACGGCTTTCTACTGCTGAACAGTGACGTGCTCTTTCACCCCGCGCTGCTCGACCGCCTGTTGGACTCCCCCTACCCCGACGCCCTGCTGGCGGACTTCCGCGAGGACCTGAGCGATCCGGAGCTGATGCGGGTCCGGGTCGAGGGGGATCGGCTGATGGAGATCAGCAAGGAGATCCCGCCTGGGCAGGCTCAGGGGGAGAACGTGGGCGTGGTGAAGTTCGGCGCCGAAGGAGCGAGGCGGCTCTTTGCCAAGGCGGATGAGCTGGTGGCCGCCGGGGTCGAGCGACGCTGGGCACCGTACGTTTACAATGCGATCGCGTCGGACCACGTGCTCCGCACGATTCCCACCGATGGCCTGCCGTGGATCGAGATCGACTTCGTCGAGGATCTCGGGCGGGCGGGCCGTGAGGTTCTGCCTCACCTCGGGATCCCGGCTGTCAGGTAGCTGGAGGCTCTCCGATGCCAGATGACAAGCGAGTCGACCAGGAATGGAAGGACAAGGTCCCGCAGGGCGCGCCGGCCGAGCAGGAGCCGAAGAAGAAGCCCCCGCTCGCCGACAAGCTGGTGACCGCGGAGGCGAAGTTCACGTTCCTCATCTCCAGCCTGGCCAGCCAGGCGCTCATCAATCTGGGGCTGATCGAGAACCCGGTCTCCAAGAAGAACGAGGTCGACCTCGAAGGGGCCAAGTTCGCCATCGATCTGCTCCAGATGCTGGCGGACAAGACCCGGGGCAACCTGTCGGAGCTGGAGAAGCGTTACCTCGACGGCGTGCTCTACGATTTGCGCATGCGGTTCGTGGAGGCGAGCAAGTAGCCACCCGCGGAGCGGAATCTCATGGACTTCAAGACGGACAATAGGATCAAGGAGATCATCGGCTCGCTACACGGCCAGCTTCCGACGGCGGTGTACGAGAAGGTGGCGCCATTGCTGAGCGAGCTGGTGGCGTTGCTGGAGCGCGCCAGCGAGGAGGAGCGGCGTCAGCTCAAGGCCGAGCGCGCGGCGCTCGACAAGGAGCGCGAGGGCGTGACCTTCGCCCGCCACAGCGTGGACCGGGAGCGCGAGGCGCTGGCCCGCGAGCGCGAGATCGTCGAGCGGGAGAAGCGCGTCGCCCAGCGCTGGCGCGAGGTCGACGAGGCGCTCGGCGCGGCCTCGGAAGCCAAGCCGCAGTAGGCCCGGCTGGGCGAGCAGGTTGGCACGGGGCTCGCCCTCCTGGGTGCCACGCCCAAGTTCCCACTTGGGCGTGCGAGGTCCCTCCTTTTTGCGTCGGCGCGCCAACTCAAGGCGTGGCGTCCTTCCCGCGTGCGGCGGCCCGCAATATCCGCGTGATCTCTTCGATGGCGTCGCCCATCTCGCGCCGGTGGGACTCGATCTCATTGGGGTCGCGCGTGAGTTCGGTCCAGGACCGCGTGACGTCGGAGACGTTCAGCAGATGCCGGGCCCGCCATTGGAGGAAGATGTGGCGGCGGGAGAGGGCGTTGGCCTGGTCGCGCAGCAGGCAGAGCAGGTCGTAGTCCTCGATGCCGTCGCGGTTGAGTTCCCAGCGGATTGACGGGACGGGGCCGGCGGGTCCCGGGTAGAGCAGCGAGCCGTCGCCGTTGCCGCCGGGGTAGGACATGGGATTCGTCCAGACATCCACCTCCCAATGATTGACGCGCCAGTAGAGGAAGCCGGCGACGCGGTTCTGCCAGAGCTGCCAGTAGAGGCCGCGCGCGTCGGTGCCGGGGAAGTCGATGCCCCAGTTGTTGGCGTAGGGGGGTTGGGCGGAGATGCAGACGTAGGCCCAGATGGCGTCGCCGGCTTTGCGGCGGGTTTCGAGGTAGACGGGGTCGAAGCAGTCGGTATGGGGGACGTGGATGTCGACGAGGCCGGCGAGGGCGGCGTACGCGGGGAGGCCCTGGGCGCCGGGCTTCCAGGGGCGCGTCGCGCCGAGGCCGTAGGTGAGCAGCGTCTTGAGTTTGGGCGCGGCCTGGCGGACGAGGTTGAAGGCCGCCTTGACCTGCGGGAAGGACTCCTGGCCCGGCTCGTCGATGACGTAGACGTAGGCCTTGCCCAGCCAGCCCTTGGCCGCGAGGTGCTCCTGCGTCTGGCGGAGCAGTTCGGCCGCGGCGGCGATCTGCTGGGGGTTGGCCAGTTCGCCGGCCTTGCCCCAGCCGCCGCCGAGACGGCACCAGTCGACATCGAAGCCGGTCAGCCCGTGGTCGAGGTAGAAGGCGATCTCGCGGTCGAAGTCGGCCCAGTCCATGGCCACCTGCGCGTCCTTCAGTTCGACACGCGGGCCGGCGACGTGGCAGTCGCTGATGCGGTGGCGGAGGGCGTCGAGGCGGTACTCGCGGAGGAGACGTTGCGCCTCCGCCTCGTTGGCCTGGTGGCGCCTGGTGATGGCCGAGGCATCGATCGAGAAGGAAGTGCGCAGCCGCGGCGTCGCGGGGAGGGCGAAATCCCAGACCTTGACCTCGACGGGGAGCTTTCGCGGGGGCAGGCCCTTCGGGGCCATGGTCAGTTCGCCGCGGTAGAGGCCGGCCGGCTGGTCGGGCTGCGCGTGCACGGTGAGCCAAAGCGAGCGAACCTCGTCGGTCGGGACGGTGAACGGCTCGAACGGCAGGAGTGGGTCGGGGTAGCGGCCGGGCTTGCCGGTCGACCCCTCCGACGGCTGCTTCACGGCGACGTAGGCGACGAGCCTCAGATCCACCGGGTCGAGGACGGCCCCGCCCGGCCCCGTGAGCGGGGAGCACGAGGCCATCACCGCGTCCAGGCTCTGCCGCGCGGGGACGACGACGATCTGGGCGGCCTCGTACTCGTTGCGGGCCAGCGCGATGTCGACCGACCGCGCGGCGGCGCCTTCGTAGGGCTGGTCGGGCCGGACCTTGCGCATCGTGCTCTCGCGGCACAGGACGAAGTCCGGCTCGACGCCGTCGAGCACCGCGCCAATCATCTGGAGGCGGCTCGCCCGCGAGCTGAGGCGGGCCAGGCGCGCTTCGACGGCCGTGCAACGCTGCTCGATGGGGCCGAGCGCCGCAATGTCCGGGCGGCCCTTGAGTGCCCGGAACATCTCATCGGCGTCGAGCCGCAGGAGCGTGAGCTGGCCGAACAGCTCCTTGCCGAAAGCGGTCTTGCGCTCGAAGCGCTTCGCCGTTTTCGAGGGCTTCCGCAGGCCGCTCAGCAGCCCGTCGAGGCGGCCGTCGAGCGTCTGGGCGGCGTAGCGGGAGAAGTCGACCGTCAGGCTATCGAGGAGGCCGAACTGGCTCGGCTCGTGGAAGGTCCTGGTGGCGATGGGCGCCCAGGCGCTCAGTTCGCCGGCCGGCCGCTCGGTCCGCGCCACGTTGAAGCCCCACGGCTTCGCCGATTCCGACGTCAGGGCGAGATCGCGGAACGGGATGGCGATCTCGGCCACCCAGCCGTCCGGACCGCGGCGGGTCCTGGCTCGCCAGCCCGACTCGAGCGCGGGGTCCCGCACCTCCTCGTCGCGGAGCGTGCCGCGCGCGTTGACGAGGAAGTGGTAATAGCGGGCGCGGTCCGCGAACGGGGCCAGGAAGACTTCGACGCTGTCGTCCTCCCAGACCTGGCCTTCGGCGCGGCGGACCTTGGCGACCAGCTTGTCCATCGCCTTCTCGGAGCACTCGATGGCGAGGTAGAGCGTTCGATCGTCGAAGCAGACGCGGAACCGGGTCTGCTGCGTGGCCTGCTCGGCCGACCCGAGGAGCGTGAAGCCGGTGCAGGGCTCCGCCTTGGCCCAGACGGGATCATCGAGCCGGCCGTCGAGGTGCGGCGGGCGATCGACACGCGTCGCCCGCGCCATCGAGCCTGCGAACGCCCCGGGCGCCAGAGCCAGGAGCGCGACGATGGCCGAAATGGGAGTCCAGAATCTCATGGTTCAACTCGGCCCGCAACTCCGCCGGAACCGAACGATGCTGCTATGATTCTGCCGGAGGGGACATAAGAAGTCAATGCCATATTCCAAATGCCAAATGCCAGATTGAAGAGGAGAACCCGGAGCCAGGAAATGCGGGGGCAGGAGATGGCGATCCGCGCGGAGGTCGGTCGCCGGCCCTACTCCGGGGTGCCTTGCCTTGGGCTGCCTTCCTCAATTTGGCATTTGGAATCTGGCATCTGGCATTGTCTTCGAGTCAGAATCCGCCCCGTTTCTCGCGGGCGCGGCGGCTGATCTCCTCGAGTTCCCTCATGAAGCGCTCGTGGTCCTCTTCCCTCTGCTTGGAGGCTTTGACCTTTGCCGTGAAGTCGCGTTGGCCCTTCCACTCGGAGTCACGCAGGTAGCCGGTGAAGGCTCCGAGCTGCTTGGAGACGCTGAGACACTGGGTGTGCAGGTCCGCATAGACGGGCTGGGCGAGGAGACCGCGGCGAGCACTGAAGGCGAGCTGGGAGCGCAATTCGCCGCTGGAGCCGCGGGCGATGTAGAGGAAGGTCAAGAATTCCTCGCGAGTCCCTCGCTCGAAGCCTTCCGCGATGTTGCTGGAGATCGAAAGCCCGGAGCGTTCCATCTGGTCGCGCAGGCTGAACCGCTTGTGGAAAGCTTCGGATTCCGTCACGCTGTAGACACCATCTGCGAGGTCGATGGACGCTTGCCAGACCGGGAGATCCTCGAAACACCTGTACGTGGCCATGCCCGTGCTCCTTTCGGAAATGCCAGATTCCAGATGCCAAATGCCAGATTGGGGGGAAAAGACAAAGACCAGAACTGCTCGTCCGACGCAGGATGCCGCGCCCTCTTGGAATTGCCTCCTTTCTAATGGGTAGACGCCGATGCGGCTCCCCGGCGGCGGATGATACGGCGGACTCTCTGCCTTGTCAAAGTCAAACTGGTGCGCCGGTCTATTCCACTTGGTCTTCAATCTGGCATCTGGCATTTGGAATTTGGCATTCGCGAAACGGACATGCAGCGACCCGTCCAGGGAGTGCCCGGGCGGGCCGCTTGAGATTCTGAATTCGAGAGGCGGGCTAGATGTACTCGTTGAGGATGTTCTCGAGCAGCTCCTGCCGCCCGCTCTGGATCTTGGGCTCGCCGTTCCTGAGCGTGAAGGCTTCCAGCTCCTTCAGGCCCACCTTGCCTTGCTCGATCTTCTGGCCGAGCGCGCTCTCCCAGCCCTTGTACCGTTTGGCGATGAACTTCTCGAACTTCCCGTCCTTGAGCATCTTCGCCGCGGCCTTCAGCCCGCGGGCGAAGGCGTCCATCCCGCCGATGTGGGCGTAGAAGAGATCCTCGGGGTCGATGGACTGGCGGCGGACCTTCGCATCGAAGTTCAGCCCGCCGGTCTTGAACCCGCCGCCCTTGAGGATGACGTACATGGCCAGCGTCGTGTCGTAGAGGTCGGTGGGGAACTGGTCGGTGTCCCAGCCGAGCATCAGGTCGCCGCGGTTGGCGTCGACCGAGCCGAAAACGCCGTTGGCCACGGCGAAGGCCAGCTCGTGCTGGAACGTGTGGCCGGCCAGCGTGGCATGATTGGCCTCGATGTTGAGCTTGAAGTCATTGACGAGATCATACCTCTGGAGGAAGGCGTAGCAGGCGCCGGCGTCGGAATCGTACTGGTGCTTCGTCGGCTCCTTCGGCTTCGGCTCGATGTAGAACTGGCCTCTGAAGCCGATCTGCTTCTTGTAGTCGACGGCCATGTGGAGGAGGCGGGCGAGGTGGTCGAGTTCGCGGCCCATGTCGGTGTTGAGCAGCGTGTCGTAGCCTTCGCGGCCGCCCCAGAAGACGTATCCGGCGCCGCCGAGCTTCTGGGTGGCGTCGAGCGCGCGCTTGACCTGGCTCGCCGCGAAGGCGAAGACCGCAGGTGAGGGGTTGGTGCCCGCGCCCGCCATGAAGCGGCGATTCGAGAACATGTTGGAGGTGCCCCACAGGAGCTTCACGCCCGTGGACCTCTGGAGCTTCGCCGCGAGATTGACCATCTTCTCGAACCGCGCATTCGTCTCGGCCAGCGTCTCGGCCTCGGGCGCGATGTCGAGGTCGTGGAAGCACCAGTAGCCCACGCCCAGCTTCTGGAAGAATTCGAACGCTGCGACCAGCGTCTTCTCGGCCTGAAGCATCGGGTCGGGGTCGTTGAAGGACCGGAGGATCGTGCCCGGGCCGAACGGGTCGGCGCCTGTGCCCTTGAACGTGTGCCAGAAGCACACGCTGAAGCGCAGATGCTCGGCCATGGTCTTCCCCAGGACCTTTTCCTTCGGATTGTAGTGCTTGAAGGCCAGAGGGTTCTTGGACTTCGGGCCTTCGTACTGGATCTTGCCGATCCCGGGGAAGAACTCCGACATGATCGCCTCCTTTGCCCATGGCCCCCCTCGAGTCTGGGTACCGCCATAGGATAGACCGCAACAGAAACCGTGTCAAGCCGATTTGCGGCGCCGCGCTTTGACGTTGCAATCCGGGGCGGTTTCTGGTACGATGCTGCGGTTCCCAAGCGTGGCCGGAGTGCGCGCGTACTTTGAGGAGTGATGCGGCTCTATGCCTTCTCTCTGCGTGATCGGGATGCAATGGGGCGATGAGGGGAAGGGGAAGCTGATCGACTATCTGGCCGGCGAGGCCGAGGTCGTCGTGCGGTATGCGGGCGGCAGCAATGCGGGCCATACGGTGGTCATCGACGGCCAGAAGACGGTGCTCCACCTCCTGCCGAGCGGGATCCTCCACGAGGGGCGCTCGTGCGTCATCGGCAACGGGGTCGTCGTCGACCCGGCCGGGGTGATCGAGGAGATCCGCCAGGTCGAATCGCGCGGGGTCCAGGTCGGGAAGAATCTGCTCATCAGCGACCGCGCGCACATCGTCATGCCGTACCACAAGCTGCTCGATCGGGCGAGCGAGGAGGCGAAGGGCGCGGGGAAGCTCGGGACCACGCTCCGCGGCATCGGCCCCTGCTATGCGGCGAAGATGTACCGCACGGGCCTCCGCATGGTGGATCTCCTGAGCCCGGACCGGCTCGCGGACAAGATCCGCTTCGGCCTCCAGGACACCCAGGGCTATCTCCGAGGGCTGGGCCAGTCCGACGGCCTGGAAGTGGGCGCCATCGCGGACGAGTATCGGGCGTACGGGGAGCGGCTGGGGCCGTTCATCGGCGACTCGGTGAGCTACCTCCACGAGGCATTCGCGCAGGGCCGCAAGGTGCTCTTCGAGGGCGCCCAAGGCTCGATGCTCGATATCGATTTCGGCACGTACCCCTTCGTCACCTCGTCGAACGCATCCGCCTGCGGCGTGTCGTCGGGGACGGGGGTGCCGCCGCGGCTGGTCGGTCCGGTGCTCGGCGTGGTCAAGGCGTACACGACGCGGGTCGGGGCCGGGCCGTTCCCGACCGAGATGCACGGCGCCCTCGGGCAGCACGTGCGCGACAATGGCGGCGAGTACGGGGCGACGACAGGGCGCCCGCGGCGCTGCGGCTGGCTCGACGCGGTCCAGCTCCGCTACGCGCTGGCGATCAATGGCACCAGCTACCTGGCCATCACCAAGCTCGACGTCCTCGACGACCAGCCCGCGGTCAAGGTCTGCACGGCGTACCGCTACGCGGGGCGCACGCTGACGGCGTTCCCGAGCGACCTGGATGTGCTGAGCGCCTGCGAGCCTCAATACGAAGAACTGCCGGGCTGGCAGACGAAGATCACCGGCGCGGCCTCGGTGGCCGACCTGCCGGAGCGCGCCCGGGCCTATCTCCGCCGCGTCGAGGACCTGCTGGGCGTTCCCGTGCGGATTGTCTCGGTTGGGGACGACCGGCGGCAGACGCTGTTCATCGGCGGCGGACTGTTCGGCTGATGCGTCCCGAACTGCAAATTTCGTAAGACTTCCGCTGAATGAAGACAGAATGCTCTCAGAACATCGGTTCTTAGCCCTGAAAGGGCGTGATGGAATAGCCCAGGGCGAAGCCCTGGGAAGGACGAGCGGTAACCCACAAAGCCCTGAAGGGG
>Ga0315273_10012710_pt1 | contig 10807 bp, 9 predicted proteins | sample YL17G02_0_MG_FD_205753 | JGI IMG/M metagenome (GOLD analysis project Ga0315273, IMG submission 205753) | Sediment microbial communities from Yellowstone Lake, YNP, Wyoming, USA - YL17G02_0 | ecosystem: Environmental > Aquatic > Freshwater > Lake > Sediment | place: USA: Wyoming | collected... | reverse complement strand
ATTCGGTCGAGCCACCCCACGGCTTCAAGTGCTGTATGGATATGCCTGTGGCGGTCCAGTAACGTTGCAACGACGAATAACGCGGCGGTTACGCGGTCAACCACGTCTCTCTATTGGATGAACGGTCAGTTTTCTCTAGTTACGGGGGCTTATTGGCTGACTGCTTCTCAGTTGAAAGTCGGAACAGGCGGGGCGGGGTCTGTCCAGCTCTCGTGGTGGATCGGGTCAAGTGGTTGCATTACCAATTCGGTCAAGTTGGCTCCCGGAGACGGGGACGTAATCAACGCAATGGTTACGACTGCTTGGGATGTCATAGATATTGTTAGTGGTAATCCGGCCTTGAATTCTATGAATGGGGCGCAGAAGACGTTCAACTGTGACATCAAGTATGGAGAAGATCAGATATGTCTTCGGGAAGCTTTTTCGACTGCGGATTGGCATCTTGTCTATAGAGATGGGGGGCGGACAACGACTCCTGCTGACGTGGGTTGGGATACGCTGAGTATTTACGAGACGAACATTACGGGGGTAGCGGGTGGCCGGTTAGAGATTTATGGCGGCTATCTTAGTGCAGCAACGGTGATTACAACCGCGCCGCTGGGGGCGGGACTGGGTACTGTCAGTTTCAAACTCTTTAGCAACGCATCTACGAATATAGAGCGTTCAGGAATATGTGCTGGAATTGCGGGCAATACTCCACGGAGCATAGTGACTCCCGCGCACTGGGATCTGCTTGATATTTGGAAGCTCGTAGGGGGCTTTTGGACGATGGAGACCCATGGGGTTTCGGGGCTGTACTACAAGTCGTGGTACATTCGGAACAAATTCGAGGAACCCATTGAGATCAACGATACTGCATACCTAAATGCTATTTTGGATTTTGGGGGTGATCAAGATCCCGCGACAGATGAATATCTTGATTATCTCAAGGGCACAAGCGTTGTGGCGCCTGACCAATTTGCTAAGATGTTCACGGGGACAGGAGTGAATAAACCGGCGATTTGGTATAATAATTTTGGTATTTTCGTGACGAGCAATGCGGACTATGACAACAACGGTAATGTGTGGTCTTGTCATGACCCGGGAAGTCCGGCGATCGCAACTTGGTGGACTAACGCCGGAGAGATCTATCAGCTGTATAAGGCGGCCCCGGGAGGTAATTGGTCTACTCTGGGTTGGGATTCTTATCAACTTGTGAATTCGAAGGGGACGACTTCTTGGTTATACACGAGAGGTCTTATCGCAAGTGGAGATCCCGTGGTAGTTACCACTGTTCCAGATACGTTAACAGGCCATATTGTTATCAATATGACAATTAGTGGAGAACGCCGGTGTGGATTATTCCGAATGGATGGGTCTGGAATTTATTTGGTTAGTGGCAATGAAGCCCCCGGGACTACGGTATGGTCGGTGTTGCCCGGGACACTCCAAGTGTGTGTTGTGTTTAAAGACATATCCGGTTATATTGCGTTGTATAATTCGACAACGGGTGCTGGGCCACTTGGGCCACGCAGTATGACGAATATAACAATTGGCTCTTATCTTGGAGTTTAAGTAAAAAAAGAGCACCCCCTAGCGGGGAAGTGCTCTGTCTGTCAAAGTGACCCGTAATCTATTGTCCAGTATGATTGATAAGGGCTGTCATCTACGGAAGCAAAGCCAATTCCAACTTGGGTGGCGGCGGGGTTCATTACTTTTGCGCAGAATTCTTCGAAGGTAATCAGAACACTAAAGGCACTGTAGGGACTGTCTCCATTACATAGAATAGTCTCTCCTAGGAATAGGCCTTCGTATCCTGTGTTTATCACCCGCTCTTCTGCCGTATCCCCTAAGCTTCCTCCCGGACTGTCTTCTGTAAAATACCCCCGGATTCCCATGTCCAGGCTGTGCGTACGAGCGGCACACTGGAGATAGGGACTCATGACTAGGGGCGCCGCAGGTTCAAATGCCCCGAATGAACCACAGTCCGCACCGCCTTCCCTAGCCTCGTTTATGTACCACAAGAGGTTGGTCTCTTTGAGTGACCACTGTACGGGCCACGCGACGGCCGAGGGGTCACACCCCTCAACAATCGTCTCGTAGTAGTCGCTATCGGTATCCGTATCGGCGCCGCTGTCCGTACCGCTGTCACTGTCGCTGTCGCTGTCGCTGTCCGTGTCGCTATCGCTGTCCGTGTCGCTGTCCCCACCGTCCGTCCCGCCGTCCTCACCGCCGTCGTAGTCCGAGTCGAAGCCGTTCTCGGAGCAAGCTGCCATCATCAGAACGACCAACATCCCAAATACGTAACGCATGGTTTTCTCCTTGGTTGATGCTTTGGAATCAGGATTCCTAAGCATACTTCCTTATACCAAAAATGGGGCCCTGGCGCTGAACTGAAGCTGAAATGGCCCCTATAGATGGCGCCTAGACAGGCAAAAAAAGCCCCTAGGTGGGCATGTTTTACGGCGTAAATCTAAGGATGTGGGCCCACCGCGATGATGTTGATCAGGGCGCGGGAGTCGTCAGATACTTTGCAGTAACAGAAAAAGACGCGAAAGGCGCCTGGAGTGTTATTTTCCGCATAACACTCCCACAGCGTCTTTCCGTGTGGGCAAGAGTTGCCTTGCCATTTGTGAGTATGTAGGCCGGCGTGAGCGGGATTTGCTTTGAGTAGGTCTAGCGCCTTGTTCAAGGCTTTGTATCTCTTTTTTTGTGCGTTATTTGAAGACAGTTTTTTGGTGTATTCTTTAACGACCAACATGACGTTTAGGACGTACATTTCTGATTGAGATAGAGTTAGCCGTCGTTGGTGTCGGGGAATAGTTCCTCCAGAGACATTACTTGCATGCGGCCTGCTTTGCAGTCTGCTATTCCTTGGTTTAGCAAGGCCCGGGTCTCGGCCGATAATGGGACCTGTTCCTCCTGTTTTCGTGGGTGCTTTGGGGCCTTAACGTTGAGGGGCGTACATGTCGGCATGTTTTTCTCCTTCTCTCTGAAGCTTAACCTAGCGGTTCGACTTGGGCAAGGGCATGTACTCCCGCAGCTTGAAGGGCTCGTCATTCTTGTCTCTTACGAGAAGAAGACGGAGGGAGTTCGTGCCCAGGAGGCAGTCGTTGCAGACTGCACCTATTTCTTTTCCGTTGAAGACGACTTTGAGGCCTAAGAAGGACTTTTTGGGGATGGGTTTGCGGCAGTTAATACATGGTTGCATTGGGTTTCTCCTTTAACCACATACTCCCGAAGAGTATGCGCAGTTGGTACAGGTTCGACAGGCCCCAGCAGTCCTCAAAAGTGCTCCGCAATCCGGGCAAGTTTCTCCGCTAACGTCAGATGCGTCAGAATCATCAGCAGGTGCCAGTAAATCAGGAGTATCAGGTGTTGTTTCGGGGTTTTCAGTTGTTCCACCGAGGTACTTTTTCTGTAAGTAACGCCCCAGGTAATCCAGAATAGACCCAGCTGACCGAATGTCGGGATTGGTAGTGAATCCCGCAGGCGGGAACTTTGACCCAATCATGTGGGAAACTAAGTTCTCCAGAGGAATTCCAAATTGGAGTGCTTTCGACATCAGAACGGCATAGCTGTCTAAAAGCCCGCCTACTGTTGAACCGAAACGCGCAAGTCGCACGAAGATTTCGATAGGTTTCTTGGTTTCAGGGTGAAGCCCGACGTGTAAATAGCCTGTGTGACCACTCACAGAGAACTTGTGCCTTGGGGCTTGTTCAACGTCGTCTGGGAGCTGCATCCGCTGTGGTATGTTTTGGGCTTTGGCCCTTTCTTTCACTTCTTTAACGCGCATTGGGGAGCTGAGTTTGGAGTGGTCACGAAAAACAGAGATCGATTTGAGTCCTGCTTCCCAGGCGCGAATGAAGATTCTTTCTATTGTGTCAACGGTCGCTGAATTCTCAACATTTACCGTCTTACTGATTCCGCCACTCAGGAAGGGTTGTACGGCGGCCATCATGTTGATGTGTCCGTCGACTGAGATGCTTCTTGTACCCACCGGAAGGGCACAATCGAATACGCTGAGATGTGCAGGGCTGAGAGCAGAGCTCTCGAAATGACCATGCTCGGTCACGTAGTCCATGAGTATTTTTCTGGCACTATCGTCATAGCCTAGATTTTTCAGGGCTTGTTCAATGCCAGGATTCACGTAGGTCATTCTGTTACCGCCTACGAGTAGTTTTGTTTTACGGAGAGCTATATCTGGCTCGATTCCCATGGTAGGGGCGTCAAGGATCCAACTGATCGTGGCTGTTGGAGCTAAACAAGTGGCCTGTGCATTGCGAAAGCCTGTTCCTTCTTCTGTTCCCTTGCGTCGTCCAAATCCTTTTCCAAGAACGTCCTGCCAGGTTGCGATTGCTTTTCCGCTAATGCCTGCAACGTCCTTCTCCAGTTTGCGCGTGGCCGCGTAATGGGCGTCTAGAACGTTTTCCATGCACTCTTTGTTGCGCGCATATGCTGCAAAGGGGCCTTTGATACCTGCGAGTTCTGCACTCGTGGCATAAGCTGTTGCGGTAAGAAGGCTTGTAATCGAAGCGGCGAGAGCTCTTCCCTGTTGTGAGTCGTAGGGGAGACCCCAACGCATTAGCAGCGAGCCGAGAGCCGTGTAACCGAGTCCCAGAGGTCGATAGGTGCTGCTGTTGAGGCGTATCTCTTCAGTCGGATAATGCCCAAAATCCACCAGGACCTCCTGCATGCAAATCATCAAGCGCACGACGTGTTTAAAGAGCTTGATGTCGAAGGTCCGATCATCTTTGGCGAACCGTTCAAGGTTGATTGACGCCAAATTGCAGGCCGTGTTATTCATGAACAGAAACTCAAAACATGGGTTTCCGGAGACGATGTTTCCATCAACTGCGCATGTGTGTGCCCTGTCGACTGCGCCCGAAAACATGAGACCAGGATCGCCGCATCGCCAGGCGCTTTCTGCCGCAGTGTGAAACAGTTTTTGCAGTGATACTTTTTTGTTGGGGCTTGGGTCGACTCTATTCTTGAGCTCCCAGAGTTCATCCGGGGAATACCCATGTGTAATTGCGCGAGCCTTGGCCATCCATTCGTCTGAGACGCGCAGACTGTTGTTTGCAGACTGGTGCCGAACTAATGAGTACGCGTTATTCGGTGCGGAGAAGTCGGCCGAGAAGCCCGCGGAGACTAGAACTTCGGCGATCTCTTCTTGTGTTACCTTCATTACGGCAAATTCGGGGGCATCTGGGTGGTCTATGTCGAGTACAACAGCGCGGGCAGCTCTTCTTACTCGCCCGCCGCTGAGTATCACATTAGCAAAAGCGTCGAAACCCTGGAGGAATGACGCCGGACCGCTGGCGAACCCGCCCCCGCGGACCCGTTCGTTGGACCCGCGCAGGGAGGATACGTTCATACCGACGCCGGATCCTTCCTTGAAAATCAATCCAGATGTTTTAGCGGCCTCCATGATCGAGACCATGGAATCCCCGATCTCAGAGATGAAGCATGCGGAAACTTGAGGTTCTTCTGCGATGCCTACGTTGAACCAAACAGGTGAATTTGGCGAAGCCATCTGATGCAAGAAGACCATGCGAAGTTCATCCGCGAATATGGCGCCACTTTCTGGACTGAAGTAGTCTTGGTCGATGCCCGCTTTTTCGACAGTTACGACGACCCGCTCAATCATTGACCGCACACTGGTCTCTGGTTTTTCGTTGCCTGTTCGGGGTGCTTTGAAGTACTTGGAAGCGGCGATTTTTCGCGCATTATCAGACCATGTTGCAGGGAATTCCCCGCCTTCGAGTGAGAAAACAATATGGCCATCTTCGGCTATGATTTTGATGTCTGTTTTCTCCCAGGCGACTGTGTCATAGGGAGGAGTTTTTTCGGTTGAGAGCAGTCTTTGGAATTCGAGCATTGTGTTATTGTCCTCCATTGTTTTGGTTAGGCGACTTTGGGGGTTTTACTCTTTCTAGTCCTAGAGCGAGAGAGATTTTCGTGTCTCCATAACGGTCGGAGATTTTCGAATCGGCATGCTTCTTTAATTTGTAGGGGGTCACGAAGATCCCACCTATTTAAATCTACAATGTGGTCGATTTGCCAACATCCTTCTTCTTTTCCCCAATTCTTCCAAGACATGCCGGGTTGAAACTGTTTTTCTAGGTGTGTTTTAAGTTCGGCGATTGAACAGCCAAGATCGCGCACGGCCGACCCTCGTTTAAAGTTACCTTTTAACGCACTGTTAAGGCGGGTACGTAAATTTTTAGCAAGCTTGAATTGAAGGTCTGTTTGGCGACGGTATAGGTCATAGTGAGGATGTATTTTACGCCAAGCGCGTGCCTCTGCTTTCCTCTTTTCAGCGTGCTTTCGATACTGAGCACGTGTAGCTGCTCTTTCCTTTTCAGCATTTTTTTGGTACCAGGCGCGGTCGGTAGCTCTGTATTTTTCGGGGTTTGCTTTGCGGCGATTACTTTTATCCCTATTAGCTTTCTCGGGATTTGCTCTATATCGAAGGATTGCAGAAATACGCTTTTTTTCTCTTCGGCGTGTTTTTCTCCATGCTTCCTTCTTCCTGCTCAAAAGCTCAACCATTTCTTCACTAGACATTGCCATCAACGTATCTTCACTGACGCCATAGACTGCTTTCTTTTTCATGGTCATCACTACTTCTCCGTCAGACATTCAAGATGCGAGCACCGCAAACGCGGTTATACTTTTTAGTATTGCTTCTACCACAAACTACCCCTCTAATTGCTTCAAGCTGACAGCGCCGCAGGTTCTCAGGCTTCTCAGTAAGCGCCCTTGCGAACTCCGCGAGCCACATAGCATCGGCCAGATCGTCTGTCCTGAAATCTATCTCCGGCCATCGCTCTCTAGCTGTCTTCAACATGCGTTCTTTGGTTGCTCCGCCAGACCCACTTGCAAACTTCTTCAGGCTTTGAGGCGGCACTTCAAGAGCGACACATCCCAGGTCTCTCAGGGCCAGTTCGTAGACGCCACGCACCTGCCCCAATTTGTCCCCTTGCGAGGACGAGCCGTGACTTGCCCCTTCGATGCAGGTTCCCGCGATGCCCCTACCCCTCACAAATGCTCTCAAGGCGTCTCTATGGTACGCCAACCGTGCCGGCCCCAGGCACCCCTTGGGGGGTTTGACTAGGTAGACCTCGCAGGTTACCCCGCAAACAAGCGCCAGGCCGCTGGACGTGGCGGAGGGGTCCACCCCCACGTATACCGGTTCGGGCATCTAACGCCGCTTCTTATCCATCTCAACTAAGATCAGGTCGCGGATGATCTGTGCGACGCTGCATCTGCGTTTTTCAGATGTGGTCTTGAGCCAGTTAGCCATGTCTTTGTCGAACTGGATTTGTAGCCTTTGGTCTTTCTTTAAATTCATGCCTTAACCCTACTACTTTTATACCCCAAGGTCAAGGGAGGATAAAACGCAGTAGGAGTTGACCCGTCTGCTCGACTCAAGTACGCTCACAGGAGAGAACCAACAAGGATAAGTGAATGGCCCTAGACGCGAAACTGACCCTAGCTTTGGAGCGCTTCACGCTGGTGGGTCCCACCTACGTACTGCACACGGCGGTGGATACTGCTCCTGCTAAGACCGACCCAGCACAACTCTTCAACTCCCTCTTAATTTGCCTCAACACGATCTCACAGCCTGACTACTTGGCGAGGGTCTGCACGAGGGACGATTTGGAACTTTACTCTGAAGTTGTTGCAGCGCCTGCGACGCCCTACGAGTTCCATCTCATTAAGCTTCATGCTTCAGGGATCCAGACGTTCATGGGTAGTATCCTCGTGGGGGACGACATCATCATAACCCCCGTTCCTGCTCTTTGGAATTACATCGGGGGTGCCGTGCCATTTATGGCTCGTGTCTTGGTTGTTGGGGGTACGGGAACCGACTACGTGCTTGCTGACACCGCGTTTCCTGCTTACGCCAACGGAGTCACTTACGCGATTACTGAACACAGTGTTCCTGGAAACATTCGTGCGAGTGGGGTAGACGGAGTCGCCTGTAGGCACAATCCAAATAGTGCGCTGTACTGCCGGACTTTGGAAGACTACACCTGCTTCACGGACATTCTCGAAGCCATAGACAAGCTGGAGGCAGTTCGTGCCCAGGCTCTCGGGCTTGTCAAAACGTTTGAGCGAACTGAAGCAGAATTCGTGGGGTCGGACGTGGAGTTGTTCACATGAGTGTAACAATCGACTTCGACCAAGTCCGCACTATAGAAGCCGGACCCCTCTACCGCGTCAGAACGACAGTCTCCTATGTTTCTGGCATCAACGCGGCCATCTTCGTTTTCAACACGGAGCTGAGCACGTTCCAACATGTTGCTACAACGTTTGACATGGAAAACGTTACAGCAGACCATGCTCATGCTGTTTCAGAGGGGCATGCGTACTACCGAGCTTCTTCCTGTGACGTCAGCTACGACACTCAAGACGCTGCACTTGAGTTCGTGGAATACACCGCAGGACGGATCCAAAGTCTCGCGACGGACTATGCCAAGGCAACTAGTGAATTCGAAGGAACCGTGCACGAGCACGTAGTGAGCTAAGCCATGCTTGATACTGACATCACATTGGAATGCATCCCTGTCGACGATCCTGACGGTGGGTTGAAGTATCAAATAACTTGTACATGTACGGTTGCTGGAGAACTTCCTGATACGTACTTGTTTGTGTATGATGTTGTGGTTCCTGCTGACGCAAAGCAAGATGCGTTCGTTAGGGTGGCTAATCCTTACGATCTTGAACACGTTGTCGTAGGTCGTGCTGCTGCTCTTGCTGCGGGAGTGCTGCGTTTTCGTACCAATGAAATGGTTGTGCGCTATGTCGACCTTCAACTTGCCGTTCAGGCGAAAACAGCAATCGGATCTCGGATTGATACAGCAATCCTACTCTGGTACGCCTTTAAGACTGACTTCGAATCTACTACTCCGCCTTCAGTAGACCCCCATCCGACCACTGACCAAGAGCTGCTCCAGACACTCACGGACGTCTACAAAGCCGCAATAGCCGCCAGAGAAGCCGCGGAAGAAGCAGTCGTTACTGCAATGCAAGCGGTTACTGACGCGGTTACAGCTGCCGCTACAGCCGCGTCTTTGGTTCAGGTCTATCTCAGAGAAACGACTTTTTGCCAGACAGGCAGAGTGACTTACTGGGCAAGTACTAACGGAGTCAAGGCTGGCACTATTGCTCTTGCCGGTGCTTCAAGGACGTTTTTCAATGCGCAGGTGGCTTGGTATAACGCCACAGGGTACGTCTACCCTGGCGCTGCACCCCCTTCAGGTATCTGGCTGACGTTCTATAACCAGCTTGTCGCAATGGCTGCCGCCCTCACCTCCTGGGCCGTTTCTGAGCCTTTCGTGGCTCTTCTCGATACCGCCTTTTCCGCCTTCTGTGTCGATGCTTCTACTGGGTACTCGATAGCGGTCACGGCGAAGGCTGTAGCAGATGTCGCTGTTGCGACGGCGCAGACAGACAAAAATAAGGCCGACGCCGATCTGGCGGCGGCCATCGCGGCTGAAGATGCTGCACTTGCTGCCATCAAGACAGTGTGTCCTACGTTTGATCCGTCCTCGGTATAGCGGTGCCTACCACGAGTGGGATCCTGTACGTTGCCCTGTAGATATCTTGGAGGTTTGTCACGCTGAGGCCTTCGTGCATTCTATGCCCTCTATAGTAGTATTGCGTGAATGTTTCAGGCCCTGCTTGATACTTGGTAAATCTTACAGGAAACCGGCCATGCCCCCACCCATGCGACGGTCCCCTGTTTTCTTGGATAGATGTCGTTGCTACAAGCAGCGCTTTTAGTTTCTGTGTGACTTTGAACTTCGGGGGGTCATAGAGGTCTCCACGCTCTTTTAAGAGTTTCAGGGCCTCTCGGTATGTCAGGGCTTTTTCACATCCGCGGTGAATACCCCCGACGACAAATTCGAGTGCGCCGTTCAGATACCTGAAGGTTAGATAGCTGTCCCTGCGGTTGTAACGCCCTATCGGTCCTGAGTTGTAGAGTAGAACGCGCATCTGCTTATCCGTGAACGGGATGGTCGCACGGTCCGAGATGTCCGCGTAGTACGCGCTTTCTGCCTTGTCATAGCGCCGGTCACACCATTGTCCCTGACCGCATGCGCTGGACATCAAGCAGATTGAACAGTGCTCTTTCTTGAACTCACGGCCCTTCTCTTGTGTTGCTGACGCCTCTCGTCTGCGTTCGCGGTGTCCCTCTGGGGCGCTAAAATCGATGTCCTGAAGTCCGATTATTCTACTGGCGAATACTTTGTCTTGGACGGAGGAAGGGCTGACGAAGGTGAAGTCCCCGATCTTCTTCTTCAGGTGTTTCCAGCTATAAACTTCATCGATGAGTTCTTGCGGTAGGGTCTTGTATCGTCGTTCGCGCAGCCGTCGCGCTTCGCAGTAGTCGATGTTGTAGGCTGTTTCTTCATCCATGCATGCAGAACATCCTAAGATGTATTTCTGCGGCAACGAACAAGCTTCTCGAATGTCTTTGAGTTGCAGAAGCCGATATTCCCCGTTTATTACACTGGAAATTTCGACATCCTCTTCTATGTTGTTATAGAGAAGTGCTGGGTCGTCAGTAATGGAAAAGTCGCCAAAGAGGTAAGCCCCATAACGAATTTCAGGGAAGAAAGTATCGAAGAGAGGGTCTCCCAATAGTGTCTCTTCGTCCTCGTCTGTCAAATCTTCGTCGCTGAACACGAAGTAGAGGTGTTGTTCCCCGTAGGCTAGTGGCGGTTTGTGTCTTCGAGGAGACACGTGACGGGGGGAACCATACGCGTACGTGAATCGTCGATTGAGTGCTGGTAATTCTGTTATGCTGCCCACG
>Ga0315273_10012708_pt1 | contig 10807 bp, 11 predicted proteins | sample YL17G02_0_MG_FD_205753 | JGI IMG/M metagenome (GOLD analysis project Ga0315273, IMG submission 205753) | Sediment microbial communities from Yellowstone Lake, YNP, Wyoming, USA - YL17G02_0 | ecosystem: Environmental > Aquatic > Freshwater > Lake > Sediment | place: USA: Wyoming | collected... | reverse complement strand
GTTCGGGTTCTCGACGAGCTCCTTCATGATGGCCTTCAGGCGCTCCTCGAACTGGCCGCGGTACTTGGTGCCCGCGACGATCAGCGAGATGTCGAGCGCCAGGAGCCGCTTGTCGCCCAGAAACTGCGGGACGCGGCCGCAGACGATCCTCTGGGCCAGCCCCTCGACGATCGCCGTCTTGCCCACGCCGGGCTCGCCAATGAGGACGGCGTTGTTCTTGGTGCGGCGGCAGAGCACCTGCTGCACACGCTCCAGCTCGTAGTCGCGGCCGACCAGCGGGTCGAGCTGGTTCCTGGTGGCCGACTCGGTGAGGTCGCGGCTGAACTCGGCCAGCAGCGGCGTCTCCTTGACGCGCGTGAGCGTGGTCCTCTCGTTGAGCAGCTGGACGACGTCTTCGCGGACGGTGTTGAGCCGCATCCCCTTTTCCGTGAGGATCGAGGCGGCCACCGACCGCTCCTCGCGGAGGATCCCGATCAGCAGGTGCTCGGTGCCGATGTACTTGTGGAGCAGGCGATCGGCTTCCTCTGTCGCGAACTGCAGGACGCGCTTGGTTTCACTGCTGAACGGGATCTCGACCGACGTGGACACCTTCTCGCGGAACAGCGTGCGCCCCACGATCTCCTTGCGGATGCTCTCGAGCGACAGGTGCGAGCGGGAAAAGATGCGGCTGGTCAGTCCCTTCCCTTCTCGGATCAGCCCCAGCAGCAGGTGCTCGGTCTCGATGGATACCGAACCGAGCTGGCTGGCTTCGTAACGGGCGAAGAAGAGGACTCTCTTGGCCCTGTCGGTATACGGTTCGAACATCGGGCCTACCTGAAGTGTTCCCTGGACTGTGGTGGTGGGGAGAACGTGTATCGTCTCTTCGCATTATACGGCAAACGTCCGGGAGGGATCGCCGCGGCCCGCCCCGTGTCCCCGCGCGTCAGCGCTCGACGAGGCGCCCGCCTTCGAGCGTGAGCACGCGATCGCACACGCCGGCGAGGCGCAGGTTGTGCGTCGCGATCACGGAGGTGAGGCCGCGCTCGGCGTGCATCTCGCGCAGCAGCCCGCTTAGCGTCTCGGCCGTGTGCTCGTCGAGGTCGCCCGTGGGCTCGTCGGCGAGCAGCAGCTCGGGCTGCATGACGAGCGCGCGCGCGAGGGCGACGCGCTGCTGCTCGCCTCCCGACAGCATCCCGGGCCGATGCGACAGGCGATCGCCGAGCCCGACGCGCGCCAGCAGCGCGGTCGCGCGCGGCCGCCCGTCCGCGACGGGCACGCGCCCGATGCGCAGCGGCATCTCCGTGTTCTCCAGCGCGCTGAACTCGGGCAGCAGGTGGTGGAACTGGAACACGAACCCGATGTGCCGGTTGCGGAACGCGACGATCTGCTGGTCGGTCATCGCGTCGCAGTCGGCATCGCCCACGCGGACGGTCCCGGCGTCGCGGCGTTCGAGGCCGCCCAGCACGTGCAGCAGCGTGCTCTTGCCGACCCCCGACGCGCCCACAATCGCCACCATCTGCCCGCGCTCGACCGACAGGTCGAGCGCGTGCAGCACCGCCAGGTGCTGGCGGCCCACCGCGTAGCTCTTCGAGAGCCCGGCGACCGAGAGGAAGGGGTGCATGACTCTCCAAATTGACAATTGACAATTCAAAATTGAATTTTGAATTCTGAATTCTCAATTCCGAAGCTCACCCGTACCTCAGAGCTTCGGCCGGCTCCAGCTTCGCCGCCTGGCGCGCCGGGTAGATCGTCGCCACGAAGCAGATGACGATCGCCGCGGCGATGACCAGCGCAAAATCGAACGGCTGGATCGTGAACGGCACGTACGACACCTGGTAGACGTCCATCGGCAGGTGGATCAGCCGGTACCTGTCGAGGACGCGCGCCAGGCCCCACCCGCCCGCGCCGCCGATGGCCGTGCCGACCACCCCGATGATGAGCCCCTGCAGCATGAAGATCGTCATCACGCTGCGCGAGGTCGCCCCCATCGTCTTCAGGATCGCGATGTCGCGGCTTTTCTCCATCACGAGCAGGACAAGCGAGGCGACGATGTTCAACGCCGCCACCATCACGATGAGGCCGATGGTGATCGAGATCGCCATCTTCTCGAGCCAGAGCGCCGAGAAGAGCGACTTGTTCATCGTGCTCCAGTCGTCGGCCACGTACCCGTCGCCCATCCGCCCGGTGACGTCCGCCGCCACCTCCGACGCGCGGTAGATGTCGTCCACGCGCAGCTCGATGTAGGTGGGCTGCGCCACGTTCAGCAGGCGCTCGGCCACCGGCAGCGAGACGAAGCCGTACGAGCTGTCGAACTCGTAGAACCCCAGGCTGAAGATGCCCACCACCCGCATCGACCGCGCGCGCGGCAGCACGAACCCTGGCCCGACCGTCACCTGCGACGTCAGCACGCGCACGGTGTCGCCCACCGTGGCGTGCAGCTCCTGCGCGAGGTCGCGGCCGAGCACCAGGCCCGGCAGCGCGTCCGGGTCCCCGCCGATCAGGTCCGACAGCCGCCCGGCCTTCATCGCCCCGCCGATGTCGGTGACGCGCCGTTCGAGCGCCGGATCGATGCCCTTGATGCTGAGAAACTTGTGCCGGTCTCCATTGGTGACCAATCCCTGGCCGATGACGGTGGGCGCCGCACCCACGACGTGGGGCATCTTCATCAGCTTCGCCACGTCCGCGTGGTAGTCGGCGAACCCGCCCGCCTTCGCCACGAACACGTGCGCCGTGGCCCCGAGCAGGCGGTCGCGCAGCTCGGTCTGGAGCCCCGTCATCAGCGCCAACGCGATGACCAGCGCCATGACGCCGACCACCACGCCGAGAATCGAGATCAGGGAAATGACGGAGATGAACGCCTGCTTGCGTCTGGCGAGCAGGTAGCGAAGCGCGACGTGCAGTTCAAACGGCATCGTCCGCCGCCTTCGCCACGGGCTTCATCAGCGGGAACAGGATGACGTCGCGGATCGATTTCGCGCCGGTGAGGATCATCACCAGCCGGTCGATGCCGATGCCCTCGCCGCCGGTGGGCGGCATCCCGTACTCCAGCGCGCGGACGTAGTCCTCGTCCATCCGGTGCGCCTCGGCGTCGCCCCGCGCGCGGTCCTTGAGCTGCTCCTCGAACCGCCGGCGCTGCTCCACGGGATCGGTCAGCTCGCTGAAGGCGTTGGCCACCTCGAAACCACCGACGTACAGCTCGAACCGCTCGACCGTGTCGGGATCGTCCGGGCGCTGCTTCGAGAGCGGCGAGACATCGGTCGGAAAGTCGTACACGAACGTCGGCTGGACCAGCGAGTCCTCCCACAGCGCCTCGAAGATGCTCGTCGTGATCCTGCCCGGCCCCTCTCCCGGCTCCACGTCCACGCCCAGTTGCCGCGCGATGGCGGCCACCGTGTCGCGCGCGCGCAGGTCCGCATCGGTCACCTCGATGCCCAGATGCTTCGATGCCTCGTCACGGGCGGCCTCGCGCAGCGAGAGCCGGCGGAACGGCGCGGCCAGCGAGATCTCGTGGCCCCCGAAGGTCACCCGGTCCGTGCCGATGGCCCGCGCCGCCACGAAGCCGATGATCTCCTCGGTCATCGTCATCAGCTCGCGGTAGTCGCTGTAGGCCTGGTAGAACTCCAGCATGGTGAACTCGGGGTTGTGCTGCGTCGAGATCCCTTCGTTGCGGAAGTTGCGGTTGATCTCGTAGACGCGCTCGAGGCCGCCGATGGTGAGCCGCTTCAGGTACAACTCGGGCGCGATGCGCAGGAACAGGTCGAGGTCGAGCGCGTTGTGGTGCGTTATGAACGGCCGCGCGAGCGCGCCGCCCGCGATCGGCTGCATCATCGGCGTCTCGACCTCGAGGTAGCCGCGCGCGTTGAAGAACTCGCGCAGCGCCGCGATCGCCCGGGTCCGCACCTCGAACACGCGCCGCGAGTCGGGGTTCACGATCAGGTCGAGATACCGCTGCCGGTACCGGATTTCGACGTCCTGCAGCCCGTGCCACTTCTCCGGCAGCGGCACGAGGCACTTGCCGAGGAACGTGAGCGCGGTGGCCCAGATCGAGAACTCGTTGGTCTTCGTGCGGAACAGACGCCCCTCGACGCCGACGAAGTCCCCGAAGTCGAGCAACGTGAAGACCGTGAAGTCGAGCGCCGGCACCGAGTCCTGCCGGAGGTAGACCTGCACGCGCGACCGGCCGTCGGACAGCACCAGGAAGCTCGCCTTGCCGAAGCTGCGGATGGCGAGGACGCGGCCGCTGGTCACGGTGCGGATCGGCGCCGCCTCGAGGGTCTCGCGCGTCTTCTCGCCGTGCGCCGAGACGAGCGCGTCCACCGTGCCGGTGCGCGCGAACTGCCGCGGGTACACGTCCACGCCGAGCGCCTTCAGGGCCTCGAGGTTGGCGCGTCGCTGTTGCTGGAGTTCTGGCTCGTGTGGCATGGTGGTCGTTGGACGGGTGGTCTGGGTGGTCGTTGGACGGGTGGTCTGGGTGGTCGTTAGTTGTTCGTCGTCCCGTCGTTGGCCGTTGGTCGTCGGGTCGTTGGTCGTTGGTCGTTGGTCGTTGGTCGTTGGTCGTTGGTCGTCGGGTCGTTGGTCGTTGGTCGTTGGTCGGTCGTTAGTCGATCTTGGGACCATCGTCGCCGGCCGGGGGGCCGGCGTCCCCGCCGGTCGTCGTTCGTCCCTCTTCCAGCCGCCGCTTGATGCCGTCGAGCAGGCCGTTCACGAACTTCACGGCGTCGTCCGAGCTGTACGTCCTCGCCAGTTCCAGCGCCTCGTTGATGACCACCTTCTTCGGCGTGTCCGGATCGTGCAGGAACTCGTGGACGGCGAGGCGGAGGATCAGGCGATCGACAATCGCCATCCGGGACAGGCGCCAGTGCTCGGCACTCGCCACGATGAGCGGGTCGATCTCCTCCACGTGGCTGACGGTGCCGGTGACCAGCCGGCTCGCAAACGCCTGAAGCGTGTCGGACAACGGCGTCTCGCCGGGCCGGTCGATGGACCAGTAGCTGTGGACCACCTCGGCGACGTCCGCCCGCCCGACCTCCCACTGGTAGAGCATCTGGAGGGCCGCTTCGCGCGCGCGATGCCTGTGGTCGCGTCGCTCGCTCACGGGTGCGGCTCCAGCGGGGCGGCGTCGAGCCGGCGGTAGAGCGCCGCCATTTCCACGGCGGCCGACGCGGCCTCCCAGCCCTTGTTCGTGGTTCCGCTGCCCGCCCGCGCCAGCGCCTGCTCGGCCGACTCCGTCGTCAGGATCCCGAAGGTCATCGGCACGCCGGTTTCAGCGGACGCCACCATCAGGCCGTGGGACGCGGCCGAGCAGATGTACTCGAAGTGCGCCGTCTCGCCGCGAATCAGGCAGCCGAGGCAGACGACGGCGTCGAAGCGCGCGGTCTCGGCCGCCCGGCGGGCGGCCATCGGGATCTCGAACGACCCCGGCACCTTCACCACGGTCACGTCGTCGCTCAGGACGCCGGCCGACGACAGGGCTTCGAGCGCGCCGGCCAGGAGCCGGTCGGTTACGAAGTCGTTGTAGCGCGAGACGACGATCGCGAGGCGGAGGCCGCGGCCATCGGCATGGCCTTCGACGGTGGTCATCACTTGCCCTTGAATACCGGCGTGCGCTTCTCGAGAAACGCCTTCGTACCCTCGCGCATGTCCTCGGTGGACGCGACCAGGCCGAACAGCGTCGCCTCGAACGCCTGGGCTTCGGCGAACGACATCTGCAGGCCGCGGCCGACCGCCTGCAGCGCATAGCGGACGGCAAGCGGCGCCTTCGAGGCGAGCGTGCGGGCGAGGGCGCGGGCTTCGTCCATCAGCGAGGCCGCGGGCACCACGCGATCGACGAGCCCCATGGCCAGCGCCTCGGCCGCCTTGATCTTGCGTCCGGTCAGAATGAGATCCAGCGCCCTGGCCCGTCCCACCAAACGCGACAGGCGCTGCGTCCCGGCAAAGCCGGGAATGAGGCCGAGCTCGATCTCGGGCTGCCCGAAGAGCGCCGTCTCGGACGCGACGCGGAACGTGCAGGCCATCGCCAGCTCGCAGCCGCCTCCGAGCGCGTACCCGTTGACGGCGGCGATGACCGGCTTGCCGAGGTGGTCGAGCAGGTCGAAGACGTGCTGCCCGCGCTGCGCGTAGTCGGCGGCCTCGGCTGGCGAGAGAACGGCGAGCTCCGCGATGTCGGCGCCCGCCACGAACGACTTCTCCCCCGCCCCGGTGATGATGACCGCGCGGACCTCGGCATCGTGCCTCGCCTCGAGGGCCGCGCGGCGCAACTCGTCGAGAACCGCCACGTTCAACGCATTCAACTTGGGCTGGCGGTCGATCGTGATCGTCAGCACCGCACCGTCGCGTTCGAGCCGCAAGTGTTCGAAGGACATGACGCTCCTTTATCGCGCGGAAAACCGCCTGATTATACCCCACGCCCACAGCGCGCCGGCGGTCAGGCCGGCCCCGCACGCGTCGGCCGCCATGTCGCCCACGTCGAACTGGCGACCGGGCACGAACAGCTGGTGCGTCTCGTCGGAGACGCCGTACGCGGCGGAGAGCAGCACCGCGACCAGCGTGACGGAGCAGGTCGGCGAGCGCCAGCCCGGCCCCGCCAGCACCCGGACCATGAGCACGCCGAGCACCGCGTACTCGCACAGGTGCGCGGCCTTGTCGGAGACGCCGGGATCGGGCAACCGCCCAATGGACGACCCGACGAAGATGATCGCCATGTACGCCACGAGGGGCGCCCAGGCCCACAAGAGGCGCCTGGCGCGCGGCTCGATCGTCATAACGGTAGGGGGTACAGCAGCCAGCCGAGCGCGAGCCCCACGCCGATGAAGCCGCCCAGCAGGCGCAGGCCGAACCTGAACTGCTCGCGCGGCTCGTCGCGCATCAGGGTCGCGAGCACGAGGGAAACGAAACACGAGAAGAGAACGAGGAGCAGGAGATGGCTCGCCATGTCACTTCCGTCCGAGCGCGATGTCGAAGGCATCCAGGACGACGAGCATGTTCAGCAGGCCCGCGACGATCAAGAAGGCGTTTCCGTACTCGTAGGTGACGGCGACGACTTTGCCGGCGCCCAGGTTCAGCGGCGATGCCGAGAAGTACACGAGCCCGACGCCCAGGTCGGCGATGGCCGCCAGCTCGACCAGCGGTTGCGACAGGTCGAAGGGCAGCAACGGGAAGAGCCGGCCCTGCAGCCAGAGCCCCGTGAAGAACATCAAAGGAATGGCGACCAGGAAGACGATCGCCTTCCGCCATCGCCCGAGGATCAGGTGGCCCAGTCCCGGGATGGCCCAGGCGGCGCCAATCGCGAGAAGCGGGTTCATGGGTCGTGGACGTTCGGGTGCCGACACTCGCATTGGGACAGTCTACCTCAGGTCCGCAGCCGTCCGACGTCGCCCGCGTGCGCGGTGACGAACCACGCGACGATGAATCCCGCCGGCAGGGCCGCCACGCCGCGCCCGAGCGGCGACGGCGCCCAGGCGCCCACCAGCTCGAGCGCGACACTGGCCACGGTTGGGGTGGCGCCGGCAATGATCAGGCGGCGCCACGCGGACAGCGGCACGCCGCCGGCGCCGCGCCGCAGCCAGAGGACGCCGAAGAGCGCGCCCGCCGCGGCGCCGGCGTAGAGGCCCGTGCACCGGCCACAGACGGGCAGCGGCGTCTCCCACAGGTGACAGGATCGCTCCGCCCGCTGGTGGCAGACGGTCCCGCCCGCAAGGTACACGACCGTCGCCGCCCGGAACGCGAACGACCGCGCCGGCGCGTGCGACATGATCCAGGGAGCGAGCACGAGCAACCCCAGCCACACGACGGCCGCGACCGCCACGACGATGGCGGCGGCGTGGCGGCGAACGGACGGGCCCGTGGATGAAGGACGGGAGGTCGGCAACATGCGGTCCGGAATCGCCGCATGATACAACGGGCTTGACAGCCCGTGGTGGAAGTCCAGCGACATTCGACCGGCGATGCGCCCCTCCTCCACCCCAACGCGGCTGCCGCGTCGGGGACCCCAGGCCTGGCGGCGCCTGCCGTCGCCCGGTGACGGGCTTCGGCAAGGTCTCGCCGGAGCCTTGGCGGAGGCGGATTGCTCCTCCCTCGAAGAGGCCCGATATTCTCGGTCGTCGCGCCTTGCCAGTCGGGCGCCTCGCCGGTCTGGGTGTTCACACTGGACTTTCGCCACGGGCTGTTGAGGCATGAGGCCCAGGGCTTGGGGCCTGGGGTCTGTCTGGCCGAGGCTCTGGGCGGCCGCTCGCAGGGCGGGGCGTTCGCTCCGCCGCGGTGCTACACTCCTGAGACATGCCCCATCCACGGAGTGCCATCCTGTCCGCCGAGACCACTGTCCGCCCGGTCGTGCTCGCCGGCGTCAGCCTGGTGTCGGCCGCGCTCTTGATGACCGAGCTCGCGCTCACGCGCATCTTTTCGGTCACGATGTACTACCATTTCGCGTTCCTCGCGATTTCCATCGCGCTGTTCGGCCTGAGCGCCAGCGGCGTGTACGTCTACCTGGCGAGGCGGGCGCTGGCCCGCCGCCCGCCCGGCGTCGTGCTGGCCGTCCACGCGCTCGTGTACGCGGTCGTCACGACCGTCTCGCTCGCGGTGCTGCTGCGGCTGCGCGTCGGCCTGAACTACTCGCTGCACAACCTGCTGCTGATGCTGGCCATCTACGCGCTGGCCGCCCTGCCCTTCTTTGCCGGCGGGGCGGTGCTCTCGCTGGCCATCTCCCGGCTGGCCGCGCGCATCAACCTCGTCTATGCGGCCGACCTGGGCGGCGCCGCCATCGGCTGCCTCCTCCTGCTGCCGCTGCTGAACGAACTGGGTGCGCCGGGCGTCATCTTCGTCACCGCCGCGTTCGGCGCCGCCGCCGCGGTCTGCTTCGCGCCGCCGGCCGCACGCGGCCGGCACGCGGCCGCCGCCGTGACCATCGTCGCGGCCGCCTGGACGGCGCACGCGGCCGGACTGGTGGGCTTCGACGTCACCGACACCAAGGGCCACGTCGGCGACCGGGTCCTCTTCAGCAAGTGGAACTCGTTCTCGCGCGTCGCCGTGTACGACCGGCAGCACGGTGACTGGTCGCTGAGCGATCGCTACCAGGGCCCCCTGCCCGAGACCCGGTTCATGGACATCGACTCGGCCGCCTCGACGCCCATCCTGCGGTTCAAGGGGAACCTCGCCGAGGCCGGCTACCTCCGCTACGAGTTGACCGCGCTGGCCTACCACCTGAAGGGCCGCGCGGCCGTTGAGGCGTCGCCGACGACGACGCCGGCCGCCCAGGCGTCCGGCAGCGCGCCGCCGTTCACCGCGCTCGTCATCGGTCCCGGCGGCGGGCGCGACCTGCTCTCGGCGCTGGTCTTCGGCGCCTCGCGGGTGGACGGCGTGGAGATCAACCCGATCATCGCCCGTGACGTCATGCTCGGCCAGTTCCGCGACTGGTCCGGCTCGGTCTACGCCAACCCGCGCGTGCGCGTCTTCGTGGAAGACGGCCGGAGCTTCGTGCGGAGATCGGCCGACCGGTACGACATCATCCAGGCGTCGCTCGTGGACACGTGGGCAGCGACGGCGGCAGGCGCCTACACGCTCACCGAGAACACGCTCTACACGGTCGAAGCGTTCGACGACTACCTCGACCATGTGAACGACGGGGGCGTGCTCACGATCACGCGCTGGGTGTTCGACGGCCTCCGGCTGGTGTCGCTGGCGCAGGAGGCGTGCGCGCGGCGGGGCTGGAACGCCGCCGACCGGCTCGTCGTCGTGCAGCGCGATCGCGTCGCGACGTTCCTGCTGAAGAAGACGGCCTTCACCGCGGCGGAGATCGAGCGGCTGCGCGCGGCGTCCGACGACCTGGGCTTCGCGGTGCTGTACGCGCCGGACATGAAGACGCCGGCGGACAACGACTACGCGAAGCTCATTCTGGCGCAGGATCGCGAAGCGTTCTACGCGGGGTACGGCCTGGACATCCGTCCGACGACGGATGACCGGCCGTTCTTTTTCCACACGACCAAGCTGAAGGACCAGACGAGCGTGGCGTTCGGCCGCCAGATGCTGTTCGGCAACGGCCTCAGCGCGCTGATGACGCTCATGATGATCTCCGGCGCCCTCGTGCTGCTGTTCGTGCTGGGCCCGCTCGCGTTCACCGGGCGCGACCTGCTCGGCAGCCGCTGGATGGGCTGGCTCGCCTACTTCGGACTCCTCGGCGCCGGGTTCATGCTGATCGAGGTCGCGCTGCTGCAGCGGTTCGTGCTGCTGCTCGGCCACCCTGTGTACTCGCTGACGGTGACCTTGTTCTCCCTGCTCGTCGGCGGCGGCCTGGGCAGTTTCGTCAGCCGCCGGTTCGCCGACCAACGGGTGCGGCCGCGCGCGATCGCCGCGCTGCTCGGCGTGGTCGGGGTGGCGGTGGTGGGGATCCTCGTCCTGCCGGCGCTGATTCGCGCGGGCATCGCCGGCCCGCTGCCGCTGCGCATCGCCGGCACGGCGGCACTGCTCCTGCCCGCGGGCCTGCTCATGGGCATCCCGCTGCCCGCCGGCGTGCGGATGCTCTCGGCGCGCCGCGCCGAACTCATCCCGTGGGTGTGGGCGATGAACGGCGCCTTGTCGGTGGTGGGCGCGACGCTGGCGGTGTTCGTCGCGATGAACTGGGGCTTCTCGGTGACGCTGCTGGCGGGCGCGAGTTGCTACGTGCTGGCCGCGGCGGTGATCGCGACGCGGCGATAGACAGGATGCCCCGGGCCGGCGAGCATGACGCCCAGCGTGACGAAACGATGAAACGGGGTCGGGGGGAAATAGGGCCGGGGGCCATTGGGTATTTCAGAAACGGGTTCGGGCCCAATTACACCCCCCCCCCGTTTCGAACGGG
>Ga0315273_10012707_pt1 | contig 10807 bp, 7 predicted proteins | sample YL17G02_0_MG_FD_205753 | JGI IMG/M metagenome (GOLD analysis project Ga0315273, IMG submission 205753) | Sediment microbial communities from Yellowstone Lake, YNP, Wyoming, USA - YL17G02_0 | ecosystem: Environmental > Aquatic > Freshwater > Lake > Sediment | place: USA: Wyoming | collected... | reverse complement strand
TTTCAGCTACTTCGGCGAGTTCGGCGTGCGCGGGGTCGGATACGAGGTGACCTACCTCATCGGTGAGCTCTCTCGCTGCCTCGGCCTCAACCAGCAGTGGAACGTGGTCATCGTGGGCGCCGGGAAACTGGGCGGCGCGCTGGCCCGCTACCGGGCCTTCGGGGAGGAAGGCTTCAAGCTCGTGGGTATCTTCGACAGCTCCCGGTACGTCGTCGGCACCGAAGTGGATGGGTTGGTCGTGCGGCATGACCGCGGACTCGCCGACTTCATCCGCGAGCACGACGTGCACGTGGCTATTCTGACCGTACCGGCCGAAGCCGCCTCGTTGGTGGCCGAGCGAGCGGCGGAAGGCGGCATCAGGGGGATCTTGAACTTCGCCCCGGTGCGTCTGGCGCCCATGCCGGGAGTGTTCGTCCGTCAGGTCGATCTGTCCACCGAGCTTATGGTGGTCTCGTTCTACCTCTCACAGCCGCCCGCTTGAACGGTCTGAGGGACTTCATCCGCCTCCTCCAAGAGCGGGGGGAGCTGGCGGTGATCGACCATCCCGTGGATCCGGTACTGGAGATCACCGAGATCGCCGTTCGGGTGGTGAAGGCGGGCGGGCCGGCGCTGTTGTTCCGCAACGTGGCGGGATCGGCCATGCCCGTGCTGATCAACCAGTTCGCCAGTCACGAGCGCATGTGTCTGGCCCTGCGGACGCCTTCCTATGACGCCCTCGCCGAGCGCGTGACGGGCCTGATGGATCTCGAGATGCCCCAGGGCATCATGGAGAAGGTCAAGGCGCTGTCGAAGCTGAGGAACTTGGCCGGCTACGGCGCCCGGTCGGTGAAGCAAGGTGCCTGCCAGGAAGTGGTCTACCTGGGCGACGACATCGATCTGGCCCGTCTGCCCGTGCTGCAGTGTTGGCCTCTCGACGGCGGGCGGTTCATCACCCTTCCGGTGGTCTTCACGCGGGATCCGCGCACGGGCATACGGAACGCCGGCATGTACCGCCTGCAGGTCTACGACTCCCGCACCACAGGCATGCATTGGCACGTGCACAAGGACGCTGCCGAGCACTATCGCACCTCCGGCGGGCGCCTGCAGGTGGCGGTGGCCATCGGCACCGACCCCGCCGTCACGTATGCAGCCACCGCTCCGCTCCCCGGCATTATCGACGAGATGATGTTCGCCGGCTTCCTGCGCGGCGAGCCGGTGGACATGGTTGAATGCCGGACAGTCGATCTCGAGGTGCCGGCCGACGCCGAGATCGTGCTGGAAGGCTACGTCGAACCGGGGGAGCGCCGCACCGAAGGCCCCTTCGGAGACCACACCGGCTACTACTCCCTCGCCGACGACTACCCGGTGTTCCACGTGACCGCCCTGACCCACCGGCGCGACCCCATCTATGCCACCACCATCGTGGGCATCCCTCCGATGGAGGACGCATTCATCGCGAAGGCCACCGAGCGCCTCTTCCTGCCCCTGCTGCGCCTCACCCTGCCTGAGGTGGTCGACATGGACCTGCCCGAAGCCGGGGTGTTCCACAACTGCGCGGTCCTCTCCGTGCGCAAGTCGTATCCCATGCACGCGCGGAAGATCATGCATGCCGTCTGGGGCATGGGGCAGATGCAGTTCACCAAGTGCGTCATCGTGGTGGATGCCGACGTCGACGTACACGACTACGCGCAGGTGGCGTGGAGAGCATTCAACAACGTCGATCCGGGACGCGACATCGTGCACACCGAGGGACCGCTGGACGCCCTCGACCACTCATCGCCGACTCCGTTCTGGGGAGCGAAGATGGGCATCGACGCCACCAGGAAGTGGCCCGAGGAAGGCCACCCCCGCCAGTGGCCGCCGGACATCGTCATGGCTGCCGAGGTCGTTGCGCGGGTGGATGCGCTCTGGTCCCAGTTGGGTCTAGATCTTCCGGCCGGGCGCGCGGGCGCCCCGGCGTCCGGGCGGCGTGGCGGCGCCGCGTAGGACGGCGGGAGTGACCGTGGGCAAGGCGGCGCAGGCGGGAGTCGGTCACGGCGGCCCGGGTGGAGGCGTCGGAGCACGCAGACGCGGGCGCGACGGCGGTCCACTCGGGGGTGGTCTCCTGGCCTACCTGGGGCTGTTCGTGCGGCTGGTCAAGTTCGAGCACTCCGTCTTCGCCCTGCCATTCGCCTACTCGGGTGCCTTCCTCGCGGCGGGTGGCATCCCCGGGTTCTGGACCATGTTCTGGATCACCCTGGCTATGGTGGGAGCGCGCAGTCTGGCCATGGCCCTCAACCGGCTGTTCGACGCGGGTATCGATGCCCTGAACCCCCGTACCGCGGGCCGGGAGCTGCCCGCCGGGCAGCTGGGCAAGCCCGAAGTGTGGCTGTTCAGCCTGGCGTCGCTAGCCGTTCTGCTACTGGCGGTGCTCAACCTGCCTCCTGTCACGTGGTACTTGTGGCCCATCCCGGTGGCGGCCTTCGTGGTCTATCCGTTCACCAAGCGCTGGACGTGGCTGTGCCACTTCTTCCTGGGGGCCACCATCGGCCTCGGGCCGGTGGGGGCGTGGGTGGCGGTGACCGGGCAGGTGACATGGGAGCCCTTCTTGCTGGGCGCGGCGGTGGCGCTGTGGATCGCGGGCTTCGACATCATCTATGCCTGCATGGATGTTGACTTCGACCGGGCGGAGCACATCCACTCCATCCCGGCCGACTTCGGCCTGGGACCGGGACTCTGGACCAGTCGGGCGTGCCACTTGATCTCGGTGGCGTTGCTTGCGGGTGTAGGGCTCGTGATGGGAACGGGGCCCGTGTATTACGTGGGCGTGCTCGTGTGCGGTGTGCTCTTGTTCTACGAGAACTGGGTGGTGCGACAGCGCGACCTCGCAAAGATGGGGCTGGCCTTCATGACCATGAACGGCATCATCAGCGTGGTCTTCTGCCTCTTCACCATCGCCGACGTTCTACTCTTCCCGTGAGTCTCCGCCGGTGAGTCGCCGAGCCGGCTCGCCTCTATGACCCCCCGCGTCGACGCCTCGCCGGAACCGGGCAAAGTCCGGGCGATGTTCGATGACATCGCCGGCACCTATGACCTGGTCAACTCCCTGATGTCGGCGGGGCTGCACCACCGCTGGCGGGAGCTGGGGGTCGTGGTGGCGCAGGTGGGCCCCGAAGATGCGGCTCTCGATGTCTGCTGCGGCACCGGCGACTTCGCCTTCGCGCTCCGGCGGGCGGTTGGCTCCGCCGGCCGCGTGGTGGGCCTCGACTTCTCCGCGGAGATGCTGAGTGTAGCCCGGGAGAAGTGCGGGCGGAACCAGTTGTGGGTGGACTTCGTGCGCGGAGACCTGCTCGATCTTCCTTTCGCGGACGGCGAGTTCGACGCCTGTACGGTGGGCTTCGGCATCCGCAACGTGCCCGACATCGCCCGGGCATTCGCCGAGATGCGCCGGGTGGTGCGCCCCGATGGTCGTGTGGTCTGTTTGGAGATCACCCGGCCGGGCATCATCGGCTTCAAGCAGTTCTACAACCTCTGGTTCGACGGCGCGGTGCCTCTCCTCGGTCGGCTGGCCGCGCGCCGCGGCTTCGCCTACAGCTACCTCCCCGCGTCGGTGCGGCGCTTCCCCGATCCCGATACACTGCGCGACATCATGGCCGGCGCCGGGCTGGTGAACCCCCGCTACGAGATCCTTGCCGGGGGCATCATCGCCCTGCACCACGCGTCGGTGTAGCGACCGCGGGTCGCGCTCGGGCGGGCCCGACGAGCCGCCGGCCGGGCGGCGCGGGTCGCGCCCGGGGCGGGTCCGTAGCCCTATGCTAGACTCCCCGGGTGGCTGTCATGTCCCGCACTGATGCCCTGGCGGCGGTAGAAGACAAGGTCCTTGCCGGCGAGCGCCTCGACGCCGCGGATGGCTTGGCGTTGCTGCGTTCCACGGATCTGCTCCGGGTCGGCCGGCTGGCCGACGCCGCCCGGCGGCGCTTCGCGGCCGCCTCCCCCGCGGTGACGTCGGGCGAGGCCACGGTCGATGACGTCTACTTCATCAACAACCGCCACATCAACCACACGAACATCTGCAAGAACCGCTGCGACTTCTGCGCCTTCTCCCGGGACGAGGGAGAGGAGGGCGCCTACCTCATGACCCTGGACGAGGTGCTGGCCAAGGCACGTTCGTCGCTGGCCGAGGGCGTCACCGAGTTCCACATCGTGGGGGGTGAGCACCCCAGCCTCTCCTACGGCGCCATCCGAGAGATGATCCTCGGGCTTCATGAGGCCTGCCCGGGGGTGGTCATCACGGCGTTCACCGCCTCGGAGATCGTCCACTTCGCCCAGATCAGCGGCATGAGTGAAGAGGAGGTGCTCCTCGACCTCAAGGCCGCCGGTTTGGGGGCGCTTCCCGGCGGAGGAGCCGAGGTGTTCGCCCGCCGGGTGCGAGAGATGGTGTGCGCCAAGAAGATCTCCGGGGAGAAGTGGCTGGAGATCCACATGTTGGCCCATCGGCTGGGGTTGCCCACCAACGCCACCATGCTCTACGGGCATCGGGAGACCCTCGAGGAGCGGGTCGACCATCTGCTTCGTCTCCGCGAGGCGCAAGAGCAGACCGGGGGCTTCGCGGCGTTCATCCCGCTAGCCTTCCATCCCCGCAACACCAAACTCGCCGACCTGGCGCCCACCACCGGGGTCGACGATCTCAAGATGCTGGGGGTCGCTCGACTCATGCTCGACAACTTCCCCCACATCAAGGCCTATTGGGTGATGATCGGGCTCAAGCTCGCCCAGGTGAGCCTGTATTTCGGAGTCGATGACCTCGATGGCACCATCGTCGAGGAGACCATCACGAAGGCTGCCGGATCCGAGGCCGGCCAGGCGGTGGCCCGCAACGAGCTGGTCCGCCTGATCCGCGATGCCGGCCGGGTGCCGGTGGAGCGGGACACCTTCTACAGGGCACTCCGCCGCTACCACGCGTGAGCGGACGACCGGCACGCACGTTACGCCCGCGCGGCCCGGCACGCACGGCCCGAGGGGCGACGCGATGACCGTTCGCGTGGGCCACATCGAGTTCCTCAATTGCTACCCCCTCTACTACGGGCTCGAGCAACGCGCTGCGGAAGGACTCGCCGGGGAAGTGGCGTTCGAACTGGTGCCCGGCGTGCCCACCGACCTCAACCGCATGCTTACTACGGGCACCATCGACTTCGGACCCATCAGCTCCATCGAGTATGGACGTGCGTTCCGGCGGCTCCGGGTGTCCCACAGGCTCTCGATCTCCTCGAACGGGGCTGTCGACAGCATCCAACTGGTCGCTCGGCGGCCTCTCGAGGAGGTGGAGCGCATCGCCCTCACACCCAAGAGCGCGACGTCGGTCACCCTGCTCAAGACCATCATGAAGTTGAAGTATGGGCGTTCACCGATCTACGACGAGCTCCTTCAGACGCCGGAAGAAGCGCTATGCAACCATGACGCCGTGCTCCTGATCGGCGACGAAGCCCTTGAGGCCCTGTACTATCCCTTACCCAACTCGCGGCTGTACGACTTGGGTCATGCGTGGCGCGAGTGGACCGGCTATCCCATGGTCTACGCCGTCTGGGCTACTCGGGAGGACTTCCTGCGTGCACATTCAGCCGAGCTCCTGGCCGTAGAGGACGAACTGGTGCGCTCAATGGACTACAGCCGGGAGGCGGCGCCCCGGGTGGTGCAGGCGGCATCCGACCTCTGGCGCTTCGATCGCCCCTGTCTCGATCGCTACTTCCAAGTGTTGCACTACGGGTTCTCTGAAGAGTATCGCGAAGGGCTGCGGAAGTTCTTCGAGTTGGCATACGAGGCCGGAGAGCTGGCCGAGGTGCCCGAGCTGCGCTTCTTCGGGGACGACGGATCCGGGAGGGAGACGCCACCCTCGCCGCGGCCGCTTCCGTCGCCGCGCATCGCCGACCGGGCTGCGTCCGCGTCGTCGCCGCGCCCGTCCCCGCGAACCGCGGTGACCGCGCCGATCGATGCGGCGCTGGCGGACCGCATCCGCGAAGGCGTCCGGCTAGCCGACGAGGAGGCGGTGGCGCTGCTGCGTTCCCGCGACCTCCTGACCGTGGGGCAGCTCGCCGCCGAGAGGCGCGCGCGGCAGGTGCCGGGAGACGTGGTCACCTTCATTATCGACCGGAACATCAACTACACCAATATCTGCCTCACCGGGTGCGATTTCTGCGCTTTCTACCGTTCTCCCGAAACCGAAGGCGGCTATCTGCTGGCCAAAGAGGAGATCTTCAACAAGATCGAGGAGACTCTTGATCTAGGCGGCACGGCGGTATTGATGCAGGGCGGCCTCCACCCCGATCTGGATATCGCATACTACGAGGATCTCTTTCGCTCCATCAAGGAGCGCTTCGTCATCACCATCCACTCGCTGTCGCCGCCGGAGATCATTCACATCGCGAAGCTGAGCGGCCTCACGACGCGTGTCACCTTGGAGCGGCTACGCGCCGCCGGTCTCGACTCGCTGCCGGGAGGCGGTGCGGAGATCCTGGTGGATCGGGTGCGGCGGCACGTGTCGCCCAACAAGGCACGCACTGAGCCCTGGCTGCAGGTAATGCGGGAAGCCCACATGCTGGGTATGGGGACCACCGCCACAATGATGTTCGGCAGCGTGGAGACCCTTGAGGAGCGAGTGGAACATCTACGCCGTATTCGCGATCTTCAGGACGAGGCCGTCGGCCGCGGGACTATGGGTTTCCGGGCCTTCATCCCCTGGACATTCCAAGAAGGCAACAGCGCCCTCGAGGGGTTCACCGAGCCGGCCACGGCCGCCGACTATCTCACCACCCTGGCCGTGTCCCGTCTGTATCTTGACAACGTGACCAACATCCAGGCGTCGTGGGTGACCCAAGGGCTCAAGATCGGCCAAGTGGCCCTGCAGTTCGGGGCCAACGATCTGGGCAGCAGCATGATCGAGGAGAACGTGGTGGCGGCGGCGGGGGTGGCCTTCAGCGTCGGCGCCGACGAGCTGGTGGCCGCGATTCGCGCGGCCGGCTACGTACCCGCGCAGCGCCGGACGGATTATTCGCTGGTGCAGACGTTCGCCGGCCGGTCAGCCGGTGGCGACGGTAAGGAACTCGAAGTCGGTCGCGGTCTCGGCTTCGACTGAGGGCGCCCACCCGATCAAGCCGCGCTCCGCAAGGTCACACAAGATCGCGAGGGTCTCGGTAGGCGGCAGAGGCGAAGAAGCGGCCAACTCCATAGGCGTCTTCTCGCCGTCGACTTGTGCGAGTACCTCTACCTGCCGGTAGTCCGGGGCTTCTCCGGCGCCTGCCGGGTCAGGGTCCCGGGTCAAGCCCAAGGAACCGCCCCCCGGCCCGAGAAGACTACGCAGGTGTTCGAGCTGTGCGCTCGCCGGTCTGAGTTCGCGGACGAAGTCGCCGATCGGGAGCATCACGGTGGGTCGGAAGGTCTCTTCGAGGCCCACGCGGAATGTGCTCGCCGCCTGGTTCTCGACGGCCAGGAGGAGCGAGTGCATGGCGAGTCGGCGAAGGAAGGTCTCGACCTCCGCCGATGGTAGGTAGGCGTTGTCGAGTACCAGCCGGCCGAGAGCCACTCCTCGGGCTTCCGATTCGGCGAGCAGGTGCTCCCGGTCGGCATCGCTCAACCTGCCCAGGCACCCGAGGAGGTCTCCGAGCCGCCATACGCGCCCCGTGTCCGTGAGGCTGGTGAGGCAGCCTTCGGCGAAGTGTGCGGTCACGATGCGATGTCCCGGCAGATCCAGTTGGAGGAAGCCGGCCGTCTGGAATGCGGCTGCGACCTCTAGCAGGTTGGCGATGCCTAGTTTCTCGGGAAATCCCTCGGCCAATATGCCGCCACTGGGTATCCTGACCGCCTCGGTCGTGGTCTCGGGCGGCTCGGCTGCGTCGGCCGCTGCCGATGTCAGGGGAACGCTGCCGCCCCGTGGTGTGGCAGCGGTTTCGATCCAATCGAAGATGGTGGTATGTGCCCCGGTCTCGGCGGAGGCCCAGGGCTCAAGGAACTCCGACCCGTGAGATTCATGGGCCGGCTGATCTGATACCTCGACTCCGGAGGGCCCATCGGCGAACGAGTTTGCGGGGAGGCGCTCGTCGATGAATGAATCCCCCGAGAGCTCAAGGCCGGCCGTGGCGTCCGCGGGATCGGCTGCGCGCTTATTCAAGGAGAATACTACGGAGATGACGATCAGCACCAGGCCCGAAGCGATGAGCAGATAGGTCACCATCAGGAGTGTGTTCCTCATCGCTACGCTCGATTCGCTCGCCTTCCGCTATGGATTCTACTCTACCAGAAAACGGGCGGCCATTGGGAGCCTATATTGCCCTACTTGATCATGGCCTCCACGTCGGCCTTGCTCGTGGTCTCGACCACCTTGATCGAACCGTCGATGATGCCCTGCTTGGCCGCATCGACGTCCGCCATGACCTCGGCGGTGAGATAGGGGGTCTTCAATAGGTCCATCCCGCCGTTGTCGACGTCGAGGTAGTAGATCTCAGAACCGAACGTGCCGGCGTTCAACTGGTCGATGGCCCATGCGAACGCGCCAGAGTAGTCCCACAGCACCGACGTCAGCAGGACCCCCTTCTTGTCGAGCGAGGTCTTGTCGCCGATGACGTCGATGAACCAGACCTTGTCGGCGCCCTTCGGGGGGGTGGCGGTCTCGACCGCCTGGATCATGCCGAAACTGGAGCCATCGCCCATACCAAAGATCACATCGGCTCCGCCTGCGATGACGCTCTCCGTGACCCGTTTGCCGCCTGCGGCATCGGCGTAGCCCGCTTGACCGACCTGGGCCATCAGGATCTTGACCTCGGCCTTCACCGATCGCGCGCCCTGGACGAAGCCGCCGGCCATCTTGACCCAGTTCTCGTCGTCGGCGGACATCACGACGCCGACCGTGCCCGTCTTGGTGGTCTTTGCGGCCACGATGCCGGCCAGGTATGCGCCGTTCTGAGCGTTCGTCTCGATGTCCTGCGCGAGCCCGGGCACGTTGCCCTTCTCGAACTGCCCGATGACGACGTGCGGAACCTTGAGCTCCTGCGCCTGCTGCACAGCCGATGTGCCGTACCCACTTGCAAAGGCGATGGTCAGGTTCGTCCCGCCTTGGGCCAACTCACGCAGTTGTGGCGTGATGTCCTCGTAGCCGGCTCCATCGGCCACCTCGATCTCAGCCCCGATCTCAGCGGCTACCTTCTTAGCTGATTCGACCCCCTGCTGGTTCCAGCCGAAGTCTTTTGCCACCTCGGGGGCAATCACCGCCATCTTCTTGACTATCTGCCCGGCGGCGGGGGCGGTCGTGGTCGTGGGCGGCGCCGTCGACGTACTCGTGCCCACCGGCGCTGTGGTCGTCGTTGCGTCGCCGCCCCCTGTACAGCCGGCGAGAACGAGGCCGATCGCAATCGATCCGGCGAGATACCTCAGAATACGTGCCGTACGCACCGTTTGCCTCCCCCCTGGGATCGGGCCTGATTGACCCTCCTGTGTGCACTACTATACAGTGCAGGCACAACGAGGAGAGGCTCAGATGGGCCCAGATCGTGGACATCTGGCCGAAGCGCGCTCGCTCCTTGGGAGAGACGTTCAAACGTTTGGGGAGGACAGTACGGTGGAGGAAAGGGGGGTGAGCGTGGAGGTCTCAGCCGCCGTGCCTCCCGTCGTCGAAGTCCGTGGCGTCACGAAGGCGTTCCCGGGGGTGGTGGCCAACGACGACGTGACGGTCGCCTTCTACGGGGGCGAGGTGCACTGCATCCTGGGAGAGAACGGGGCCGGCAAGTCCACCCTCGTGAACATCCTGTCGGGGATGTTCCGGCCCGATGCCGGCCTGGTGCTCGTGGACGGCGCGGAAGTGGACCTAGGGTCGCCCCGCGCGGCCCTCGATCACGGCATCGGCACGGTCTACCAGCACCCGACGTTGATCCCCGTGTTCACGGTTCTCGAGAACCTGATGGTGGGCCGGGGCCGGGGTCTGCGCTTGGACACCAAGGCGGCCCGCGGCGCCTTGGAACGCGCCGCGGTCGACTTGGGCGTGCAGATCGATCCCGAAGCTCCCGCCGGCGGGCTGTCGCTGGGGCAACAGCAGCTGGTGGAGATCGTGAAGGCGCTTGGGTCGGGTTCCCGTGTTCTGATCCTCGACGAACCGACCTCCATGCTCACCCCTCAGGGTGTCGCGGAGCTGGAGAAGGTCCTGCTCCGACTCAAGGCTCAGGGACTCGCCATCGTGTTCATCACACACAAGCTGCGCGAGGCGCTTGCCGTCGGCGATCGGGTCACCGTCCTGCGCCGGGGTCGCGTGGTCGGCGGGCTAGGCCCCGACGTCGTGCGTGGCAGACCCCGCGGCGAGCTGCGGGCAGACATCGTCGGGCTGATGTTCGGCGATGACGCCACGATCCTGGCGGACGTGGCCGAGGCGCCGGTCGAGGTCGGCGCCCTCCGGGCCGCGCGCGAGATGTCCGGGCATGTGGCACTCGAGCTCGTCGACGTGAGCGTCGAAGGCGGGCGCGGGGAGGTCGGTCTTGTCGATGTGTCATTGCGAGTGCACGCCGGGGAGATCTTTGGGATCGCGGGGGTGGACGGGAACGGCCAGCGCGAGCTGGCCGAGGCCATCGCTGGGCAGCGGGGGGTCCACGAGGGCGACATCTTGCTCGACGGCACGAGTATCCGGCGTGCGAATGTATCGAAGCGGCAGAGACTCGGCCTCCGCTACGTCACCGACGACCGCCTGGGCGAGGGGACGGTATCCTCGCTGAGCGTGGCGCAGAACCTTGTACTCAAGCGTATCGGCGACCCTCCGTTCTGGCGGAGAGGCCGGGTTCAAGTGGACGCCATCGCCGAGTTCGCCGCGGAGCTGGTC
>Ga0315273_10012706_pt1 | contig 10808 bp, 7 predicted proteins | sample YL17G02_0_MG_FD_205753 | JGI IMG/M metagenome (GOLD analysis project Ga0315273, IMG submission 205753) | Sediment microbial communities from Yellowstone Lake, YNP, Wyoming, USA - YL17G02_0 | ecosystem: Environmental > Aquatic > Freshwater > Lake > Sediment | place: USA: Wyoming | collected... | reverse complement strand
GGCCTCGCTGCGCGCGCACCTCCCGCTGGTCTACCCCGACGGATCGCTCGACAACTCCTGGGGCGTCCGCTCGAACAAGTGGACGGTTTACGGCAGCAAGACGGCGCACGGCTGCCAGGCGGGGTTCGCGCTGCTCGCCTCGCACGACCCGGCCTTCCGCACCGCCGGCCGCCGCAATCTCCGCTTCCTCGAAGGCATGATGTGCGAGGGACTCGTGGGCTACGGACCGCAGTGGTGGGAGCGGGCCGAGAGCGCCTGCATCTATCCGACCTTCACCCGCGCGGCGAACCTCGCCCTGGCGGTGGAGTACGGGCAGGAAGGGGCGGAGGGCCCGATTCCCGCCGATGCACCCTTCACGGCCCACCTCGACACCGTGGGATGCGCCGTGATCCGGACCAGCGGCCTGATGGCGACCGTCGCCGCGAGCACGTACAAGGACCCCGCCGGCGGGCCGAAAAGCAAGTACATGGCCCGTCCCTCCGGCGGCGGCGTTACGCACCTCTGGTTCGACGGCTACGGCCTGCTGCAGGTGGCGAGCCAGACCCGTTATCGCCGGTGGGAGCCGATCCACTTTCCCGAAGCCGCCGACCTGCTGCCGCTCTCCCCACGCATCGAGCAGACGGCCGGCGGGCGGCTCTTCAGCAGCCTCAACGAATTCGACGCCTCTCTCACCGTGGAACCGGGTCCGCCCCCGCGCACGGCGGCGTGCGGCGTGCTGCGTGACGAGCGGGGCCGGCCCGGAAGGTGCCGCTACGAGTGGCGGCATGAGTTCACCGGGAATGGCGTGACGAAAGAGGCACGGCTGAAAACGAAATGGAGGCCGGGAATCGTCCGGATCGTCGAGCCGGTGATCGAGTGGGCGGGAACGGCGGTCCAAAGGAAGGACGAGCGGACCGTGGAGATCCGGTCCCCGCGGGGTGCGTTCCTGCTGCGCGTGGAGGAGGGGTCCGTCGCGTTGTCCACCGGCGGGCCGGCCGGTCGCTACTGGTGGCCGATGCCCGCCCTGCAGGGGCACCCGATCACACTCTCTCTCGAGGCAGGAGCGTTCGGGGGCGAGCAGGTAATCCGATACCGCTTCGAGCGGGTGGCCTAGGAGTTTCGTGCGGAAATCCGCGAGACGGAGCTTGGCGCCGGAAGCCACGAGATGATCGTCGAGCGCTGGACCGATCCCTCCTGGCTGTCGAATGCCTGGCTGCTCGCGGACCGTGCGGGGGGCGAGGGGCTCATCGTGGACACCGGCGCGCCGGTCGAGCCCATCACCGAAGCGGTGCGGGGCCTGGGAGTCACAGTGCGCTGGATCGTCAACACGCATCATCACCACGATCATGTCGCGGGCAACAAGGCCCTCCGGACGGCTCTTGGCGCGCCCATCGCGGCACACGAGCTGGAAGCGGCCCGGATGATCGGGGGTGCGGACCGGCTGCTGCGGGACGGCGACCGGCTCGACGCGGGAGGGCTTCGCGCGCGGATCCTTCACATTCCCGGGCACACGACGGGGCAGATCGCGATCGCCGTCCGGCCTCCACCGGAAGAGGACGCCGGGCCGGAATTCGTTCTCACCGGAGACACTCTCTTTCGCCGCTCCATCGGCGGCACGGTCGGACCCGGCCACGGCACTTTCGCCGAGCTGCGCGCGTCTCTCCTCGACCGGCTGCTGACCCTGCCTCCGGACACCATCGTGCTGCCGGGTCATGGGGAAGCGACGACGATCGCCGAGGAGCGGAACGAAAACCCATTCGTGCGGGTGCTCGAGGGCGTTGACGCGCCCGGCGACGGAAGCTGTCTGTACGCGGGGCTCCCGGCACGGCTTCTCGTGTGGGCCCACGACTACGACGGGGGCCACAAGGCCATGGTCCGCTTTCCAGACGGGACGGAGGCGGTCGTCCCCGGCAGCAGGGTGACCGGAGTTCGGAGCGGGGACGAGATGCCATGAGGCGCCGATCGCTCCCCGGAACGGGTCTCGAGGTCTCCGAAGTGGGCCTGACGCTCTCGAACCTGTCGCCCGTCTGGTGGGAATCGGCGGAGCCGGGCCGGGTCGAGCGCCTCATCCAGCGGGCTTTCGACCGGGAAGTGACTTTCTTCGACACGGCCGATGTCGTCGGAGGCGGGGCCGGGGAAGAGATCATCGGCAGGGCGCTGCGATCCCACCGGTGGGAAGTGACGCTCGCGACGAAGGGGGGATACGACTTCGTCGGCAGCACGAAACCGCGGTTTCTTGAACCCGTGCGCCGCCGGAGAGGGGCGGGAGAGATCGAAATCCGGTCGGCTCTGACCTTCGCGCCGGACCCCGACAGCGAGCGCCCACAGGATTTTCGTCCTGATGCCCTCCGGCTCGCCTGCGAGAAGAGCCTTCGACGGCTCGGCACCGAGGTCATCGACCTCTATCAGCTCCACCACCCCCGACTCGACGCGCTCGAGCGGGAAGAGGTGTGGGAGACGCTGGACGAGCTCCGCCGGGAGGGAAAGATCCGGCACTATGGCGTCGCGCTGGGGCCCGGTCCCGGATGGGCTGAGGAGGGCGGCCTCGCCCTCGAGCGCGCCGGCTGCCGGACGCTGAGGCTCGCCGCGAGCCCGCTCGCCCCCGGCGGCCTGGAAAAACTGGCGCAGGAGGCCGCGGGAAAGGGCGCGGCCCTGCTCGTAGGTGACGTTCACGCCTTCGGTCTGTTCGGTGGCCCGCCGCCGCCTCCCGGCGCCGCTTCCTCTGCCGGGGAGGAAGGCACGGGGGAGGCCTTTCCGCCGCCCGGCATCCTCCGCGACGCCCGGGGCCGGCTCGGCCCGCGTGGTCTGATCCGGGCCACGCGGTCTGACCCCGAGGCAGCCGTCGCCTGGGCGCTCTCCTTTCCCGCCGTGGCGTCGGTCCTCATTCGCGCGCGAACCGAGACGGAGCTCGCCGAGGCCACGGCGGCCGGGCAGAGGTCTCCTCTCGATTCGGAGGAGACCGCCCGGCTCGCGGAAGTCCGGGAAGAGGTTCTCTCCCGGGTTCCCCGGGTGCTCGGCGGGTCCACGGCACTCCGCCCGACCCCGCCTGGCTCCCGAGTCCGGAGCTGAGGCCTGAGCATCGCCCAATGCGTTTTCGTTTCTGAAACTTGTGCCGCGTTCGCACGTTTGACAGTATTTGGGGCCCGGAGTAGCGTGGAATCCTCATTACAGGAGTCACGAAAATGAAGCATGACAGCGTTACTGCCCGGCGGATTCCGCTGCGGCTCGCCGCCCTGATCGCCACCCTTCTCGCCCTGATCGCGCTGCCTGCCGGGCCGGCCATGGCGCGTCCGGACCCGGCCCCGGATTCGGCTGCAGCCGGCGAATCCGCGACCGACCCCGGGTGGGCCGCGCTCGCCGAGGGCGAGGTCCCTAAAGACGTCCGGGTGGGGATCGAGGATGCCCTGAAGGAGAAGGGCGCCAGCCTACTGAAGGAAAAAAACGCGGAAGGGACGCCGACGAAGCGCGGCACCTACTCGCGAATCTTCCGGCGCGTGGATGACGACACCTACACGGTCACCTTCCACGTGGACACCGCCGACCAGCGGACCATGAAGACCGAGAGATACCTGCTCACCCTCAAGCGCGACGGAAAGACCTGGAAGATCGCCAGCGAGCAGCTGCAGGACACTTATGCCGACCTGCATCGGATCTGGTTCGAGGATTCGACCTTCGCCCGGTTCGACGCGGTGAAATTCGAGAAGGAAGGCCTGAAGGTCACTGGCGGCAAGGGAAGCCTCTACAAGGTTTTCCGCGACGGCCAGCTCGAGGCCATGACCGTCTGGACGCCCGATCTCGCCTACCAGTACACCCCGCCCATGCCGCTCGAAGCGAAGCAGTGGGATAAGACGAAGCGGGATCACGGCGACGACATCCAGTTCAAGCCGGGCTACCTGCGGATCACCTGCGATCCCACGACCTGCGACGCGTTCATCAAGACCCTGTTCACAGGGCTGACCGACGCGAAGCCGGAGGCGGTGGACCAGGTGATCCAGAGCCGGTATCGCGACGTCCTCGACAAGAACAAGAAGAGCCGCTCGGAGGATTACCTGCGGGGGTTCGAGCCTCGGGATGAGGCGGATTACCGCGGCTGGCGTGTCGAGCTGGGCAAGTCGTTCTTCGACGGGGGAGACCCCGGCACGGCGCTCGCGTTGAGCTACGACAGCTACGGTGTCCGCCAGATGACCTTCAGCGTCTACGGGATGTTCGAGTCCTTTCAGTTCTGGCAGGACCTCTACGCCTACTACCCGGAGGACGTCCGAAAGAGCAACGCGGACCCGGCCGACCTCGAGCGCCGGGACGAGTTTTTCTCCCGCTACTACGACATCCATGACATCGAGGGCAGCGTCGAGATGGGCATCGGCGAAGCCGAGCTGATGACCGCCGACATGACCTTCAAGTTCACGGCGAAGCGGGAACTGACGAAGCTGCCGTTCTTCATGGTCCGCCTCCGCCCCGAACGGCCCGATGCCAAGGAGTCGAAGAGCCCCCGGATGTTCGTCAATTCGGTGCAAGACGGCTCGGGGCAGGATCTGACCTTCGTGAAGCTGGGCTCCACGAGCGGGCTCATCGTCTTTCCGAAGCCGATCCCGAAAGGAGCCGAGTTCAGCGTGAGGATGCAGTTCGAGAACCGGGACGTTCTCTACAAGCTGACGCCGTCCTATACCTACGTGTCCCGCGGCGGATGGCTTCCCTTCGCACGGTTCGGGGATCTGACGATGTTCGACCTCGTCGTGCGCGTGCCGGGCCAGTACACCACGCTCGGTATCGGCGAGAAGGTGTCGGAGGAGGTCAAGGACGGCGTCCGCATCACCCACTGGAAGTCGGGCAAGCCCGTGGCCTTCGCCACGGTCATCTACGGCGATTACGTCTCGCAGGAGTCGAAGGTCGTCGCGAAGAAGAGCGACGGGACGAAGATCCCGGTGTGGATCTACGTGGACAAGGTCGGCTTCGCGCAGTGGGAAATCCCGCCCAAGTCGCTGCAGGCCTTCGCCGACGAGGCGGCCAACGCGATCAACCTGTACCAGGAGATTTACGGAGTGGACTACCCGTACAGCAAGCTCGACCTCGTCAACGATCCGCAGGGCGGGCTCTATGGCCAGGCGCCTTCGTCGATCATCTATCTTGGCAGCGTCGGTTTTCACAAGGCGATGCTGGGCAGCGCCGGGGGCGGCTATCTGACCCAGTTCGTGAAGTCCCTCGTCGCCCATGAGACCGCCCACCAGTGGTGGGGCTCGGCCGTGACGAACCACAATGGCTATAACTACTGGTTCGTCGAGAGCCTGGCGGAGTGGTCGGCGGCCCTGTTCGTCGAGAACGTCTACAGCAAACAGGAATACCAGGAACACGTGGAAGCCTGGCGCAAGGAGATTCTCGAAACGGACATGCAGGTTTCCGTGCAGAATGCCAGCGAGTTGTGGGGAGGGGACGATTTCGGGGCCTACCGCGCGGCGGTCTATTCCAAGGGCCCCTACATGTTCTACATGATGCGCAACATCTGGGGCGACGAGAAGATGTTCGCGTTCCTCAAGATGCTCTGCCAGGAGCTGCAGGGCAAGGAGATCGTCAGCCGCGACATCCAGCGCATCGCCGAGAAGGCCTTCGGCGGCAGTCCGGGAAGCCTCAACTGGCTCTTCGACCAGTGGCTGCGTGGAGTTGGGCTGCCGGAGTTCAAGTTCGCCTACACCTCCCGCCAGACCGAGGACGGAAAGTACCTCATCGAGGGATCGATCGAGCAGAGGATCCTTCTCGGCAAGAAGAAGGACGAGCTGCCCGGGGAGTTTTTCACCGGCGTGGTTCCGATCACCGTCAAGGGAGCCGACGGAAAGGAATACGGCCCCTTCACGATCAAGGTGACCGGTCCAAAGACCCCGTTCCGTTTCAAGCTCGGGGTGTCGCCGAGGGAAGTGATCTTCAACAAGCACAACGAAATGCTCTCCTACGATTCGATCAAGGCGTCCTGAGGAACGGCAACTCCTCATGATCCCGCGGCACCGCATCCGATCCTTCGCCGTCCCCCTTCTCTTCACCGGGCTCGTTGCGGCCGGATGGGCCGTGTTTTCGCGGTCGCGGGCCGAGACCGTGGAGGAGATCGTGGCCTGGGTCAATGACACCATCATCACTCGCAGCGACCTGGAACGGCGGGACCACGAGACGAACCAGGAACTGATGCAGCGGGTCACGGGCGACGAGCTGGCGCGGCGGCTGGCCGAGGCTCGACAGGGCACCCTGCGCGACATGATCTCCGAGCGGCTCCTGCTCCAGCAGGCGGAGGGGATCTACGACATGAAGAAAATGCAGGATTCGCTCGTGAAGAACTTCAAGGAACAGGAGAAGGTGGCCAGCGACGAGGATCTGGTCGTGTTGCTGCGCGCGGAAGGAATGACGATCGAGGACCTGCGGCGGCGGTTGATGGAATTCAACGGGCCCCGCTCGGTGATCAATTACGAGGTGCGCGACAAGGTGTCGATTTCGGATGCCGAGGTCGAGACATGGTACCGCGACCACGGCTCCGAGCTCGCCACGGCCGCGTCGGTCAGCTTCCGCGAGATCGTCATCCTGTCCGAGGGGCGCGGCATGGACCAGGCGATGGAGGTGGCGCGCGTGCTCGTGGAGGAGGCGCGCGGCGGGGCGGATTTCGCCCGCCTTGCCGCTGAGAAGTCCGAAGCGGCCTCGAAGGACAAGGTTCTCGGGCCGTTTCAGAAGGGCGAACTGCACCCGGAAATCGAATCGCAGGCTTTCTCCGTCCCCGTCGGGTCCATCAGCGATCCGATTCGCACCGAGCACGGCGCCCATGTCATCCGGGTCGAGAGCCGCATCGAGGCGACGGTCCCGCCTCTCGACCAGGTCCGGGAGACGATCTTCGCCCGCCTCGCCGAGGAGCGTTACCGCAGCGATCTTGCCCTCTACCTGCGAAAACTCTGGTCCGGGGCCGATATCGAGGTCGCCCGGGGCTGGCTGGACCGCATTGCGACCGACTACAAGGGCTACGTCAAGACCGCCCCCCAGGCGGAGTTGAAGTAAGAGCCCCCGCGGCTACCCCCTCCCGGCGAACCCGCCCCATCCCCACGGGCCGCCCCGCATCGAATCGTCCTGTTGCGGGCGGAGGGCTGAAGTGTTAGATTTTCTTCAACAAACGGCAACTGCTGGGCTGCCACCTGACGCTCCCGTCGTTGATCAGGCCTTTCGACAGGAAACCCCCTGCGCAGGCGTGATGATCATCGAAAACCGGCGGACCAGGCAGCCATGACGCCGGAAAGGACCGACGCGCGATGTCGAATCGCAAACTGATTCGGCCGAATCTTTCGGAGCTGAAGGAACGGCTTCCTGCCGTCCGCTCAGCCCGGCGGAAGCCTGCCCCGCCCGAGCAGACCAACGCCGAGACTTTTTACTACCTGAAGCAGATGAACACCCGGACGCGGATGGTCCTGGTCCTGCTCGATGGGGAAGAGCTGCACGGCGTGATCGAGTGGTATGACAAGGCCTGCATCAAGGTCAACCGCGACGACGCCCCGAACCTGATGGTGATGAAGCACCAGATCAAGTACATGTTCAAGGCCGAGGAACTCCGCGACCAGACGAGGGAAGGGGCCTTCGTCGAGCCGGAGTTCGAGCGGGTGTAGAGAAGAAACCCCGCCTCGTTTCCGGTCGCTCCCGCCTTCGTCGGGCCGGGGCGGGCCAACCCCGTCCCTGCCATGCCGCGCAAGCAACCCGAGCCCGAGATCAAGCCGACCCTCGCGATCACGATGGGCGACCCCGCCGGGATCGGCCCCGAGATCGTCGTCAAGGCGCTCAACGAGTCGGAGATCTACAGTGTCTGCCGGCCGTATGTGGTCGGCGACGCCGGCCTGCTCGAGCGCACTTCCATCGAGCTCGGCTTGCCGAATCCATTCTATGGCTCGGCTCGCACCGCCGTGCTCCTCGACCAGTCCAACCTTCCGCGCCGCATGAAGAGAGGCCGCGCAACGGCGCAAGGGGGTCGCACTTCGGTCCGCTACGTCGAGTTCGCCACCAACCTGGCGATGCTGGGAACGGTTTCGGGCATCGTGACCGGACCCATCAACAAAAAGGCGCTGTCCCTGGCGGGGATCGAGGAACACGGCCACACGGAACTGCTGGCGCGGTTCGCTTCGGTCCCCCGCGTCGGCATGCTTTTCTGGAGCCCGAAGCTCGTCGTCTCGCTGCTGACGATCCACCTGCCGCTCGAGCAGGCCATCCGCCGGATCAATCGCAGGGACATGGTCCGGCACCTCCTGTTTCTCGAGAGCGAGATGCAACGGCTCTTCGGTGAAGCGGGCCGGATTGCCGTGGCCGCGCTGAATCCCCACGCAGGCGAGGAAGGGCTGTTCGGCGAAACGGAGGGTCGGGAACTGGTTCCCGCGATCCGGGCCTGCCGCAATCGGGGAATGAAGGTCTCCGGCCCGTGGCCTGCCGACTCGGTCTTCCGGCGCGCCTCGGAGGGTGAGTTCGACGTCGTGGTCGCCCTCTACCACGATCAGGGCCTGATCCCCGTCAAGCTGCTCGACCCGCGCGGAGCCGTGAACGTCACGCTCGGGTTGCCCTTCGTCCGCACCTCCGTGGACCATGGCACGGCCTACGACATCGTGGGGAAGGGAACCGCAGAGCCGGAAAATCTCGTTGCGGCCGTGCGCCTGGCCGCCCGTCTCGCGATCAACGCGAACCGCCCCGCCTGAGACCCTTTTCAGACAAGGGTGCGGCGGAGCACTTCGAGCATCGCCGCGTGGACCCGCGGGGCGGCGGCGACGATGTTGCCGTTCTTCAGGAATGCGCCGGAGCCGAGAAAGTCCGTGGCGCGCCCGCCCGCTTCGTGAACGATCAGCCCGCCCGCGGCGACGTCCCACGGCGCGAGCGACATCTCCCAGAACCCGTCGAATCGCCCGCACGCGACGTTGCACAGGTCGAGCGCCGCCGACCCCGCGCGGCGAATCCCCGCGGTGGACCGGGCAAACACCTCGAAGGAACGAAGGTAATCCTTCAGCCTGTCGTGGATCTTGAAGGGGAACCCCGTCGCGAGCAGGCAGCCGCCGAGCCCGGTCCGGGACGACACATGAATCGGGTCGCCGTTCAGGAAGGCTCCCTGGTCCGCTCCGGCGTGAAACATCTCGTCCCGAACGGGATCGTAGACGGCTCCCGCGATGACCGCGTCGCCCTGCTGCAGAGCGATTGAGACCGAGTAGACGGGGTAGCCGTGGATGAAGTTCGTCGTCCCATCGAGGGGGTCGATGATCCAGGTGCAGGGGCCGGGCAGGCGCTCTTCGGGCGATTCCTCGGCAAGAATCGAGTGATCCGGGTGGCGTTCGCGCAGGAACTTCACGATGGCCTTCTCCGAAGCGCGATCGGCAGCCGTCACGTAGTCGTGAACGGATTTCTCGTCCACGATCAGGCCGTCGAGGTCCCTGGCGTACTCGCGCAGAACGAGCCCGCCGACCTGGGCGGCCAGCCTGGCCGTTTCAACGAGCAGTTCGGTTTCCGTGGAATTCACCGTCTCCCTGGCCCCCGCACGGCCGATTTCCAACGCAACGGCCCTGCCGCCTCATCCGCCACACTGCTCTCGTCGGGGGTCCGGACGCAAGGAGGCGCGTGGGTCAGGCTAGTTCGCGTGGATCGGGTCCTTGCCGACGCAGACGGCGCCGACCATCTCGCCGAGATCGTTGCGCACGATAGCGAATGTCATGTCGAGGTCCATCCGTTTTCCGTCGGCTCGCCGGATGCTGGTCGACTCCTCGAGAACGGTCCCCGCGCGCCGGAGCCGCGCGAGAAAGTCGCGCCGTTCCATGTCCACTCCAAGCAGGTCCGTGATCGGCCGCCCCACGATGTCCGTTCGGGAGTAGCCGAGCGCGGTTTCGGCGGAGCGGTTGAAATCCGTGATCCTCCCCTCGGTGTCGGTCGTGAGGATGATGTCCATCGAGTTCTCGAGGATGTTCCGCAGCTTCTCCGCCGTGGAGCGGTGCCGGTCGGATTCCATCCGGATCTGGCGGTACAGCATGGCGTTTTTGAGCGCCGAAACGGAGGCGCCGGCCACGGTCTGGCAGAAGCGAAGCTCGTCGGCGCCGAAGGCTCCGTTCCGGTTGGCGGCGCGCAGCAGCAGCGTGCCCAGCATCTCGTCCTGGAAGATCAAGGGGATCACCAGGAGGCTGCTGAAGCGGGACGAGCGGATCTGCTCCCGCACCGGGAGCATGAGCGGGTGGGTTTCGACGTCATCCACCGTGATGCTCGTGCGCGTGCGCATGGCTTCGCGGACCTCAGGGTACTTTCGCAGGTCCACGGGCAGCATGTCGAGGTCGGGAGAGTCGGAGGAGGCGAGGACCCAGCCACGGTCGGGATCCCGGTCGAGAAAGAGAACCGAACAGCGATCCGTCTCGATCACCTCGCAGATTTTCCCGACGATCGTGGCCATGACCTTGTGCAGGTCGAGAGTCGAATTGGCGGTCTCCAGAATGTCGAGAATCGTGCGCATCTCGCGCCGGTCCTTGTCCGTGACCCCCTTGCGCTCCCGCTCGGTGCGGATCTCCACGACGAGGTAGCCGAAGTAGATCCCGATCGTGTAGAGAAACGCGACGCGGGCGAGCCACACGGTGACCGTCTCCTCGGGCCGGTAGTGCGACCCGAGCCACAGATAGAGGGCCGACAGGACGAGAGTTTCGGCGACGATCTTCTTCATCTCGTGCCCGAGAGCGACAAGAAAAACCACGAGGCCGAAGACGAACAGCAGGTCAGCCCCGTCCGCTCCGGACTGGAAGATGATCATCGCTGCCGCGATGGTGTCGATGGAGGTCAGCAGCAAGGTGAAAGCCGGGCGCGCCGCGATC
>Ga0315273_10012705_pt1 | contig 10808 bp, 8 predicted proteins | sample YL17G02_0_MG_FD_205753 | JGI IMG/M metagenome (GOLD analysis project Ga0315273, IMG submission 205753) | Sediment microbial communities from Yellowstone Lake, YNP, Wyoming, USA - YL17G02_0 | ecosystem: Environmental > Aquatic > Freshwater > Lake > Sediment | place: USA: Wyoming | collected... | reverse complement strand
CATCCTGGCCGCCACCGAAAACCGCAATGTCCCACAGAAGGATTGGCCCGATGTCCGCATTTTCCTGCCGAGCAGTCAGAAGCGCCAAATAATCAACAAGGGGGCATTCGAGGTGGCCAAGGAGTACCGGCCTTATAGAATCTTTCCCGAGCAGCTCGCCGCTGCCGCTCCCACGTCGGTGATGCTTTTCCGACCAAGCATGATCCGCGATGTGGATAAGGCGGACTGTTTGGCCGGCGCTCTGCTTGTGTACTCCATGTGGCCAGGCTACTTGAAGGATCAAAGTGCCAGGAGACTGCTCGATTGGTTGGCCGTTCGGGCAATTCCACTCGAGGAGTGTCATACCTCGGGACATGCGAGCCTGCATGACCTTATCCGGTTGTGCGATGCTTGTGCGCCCCTGGCTGTGGTACCCATTCACACCGATCGTGCGGATCTTTTTGCAGACCATTTTAGACGGGTCATGAGACTCAACGATGGTGTCTGGTTCGATATAGACAGATTGAAGGAAAGATCATGATCCCCAAATCCGACAAATACGACGGTACGAGAAGATCGGTGCTTGAAACCTGTGGCGATGCTCAGCACGGATGGACAGGGAACTTTGGATCGGTAGCAAGGTAGTCCGTCTGCCAAAACACCGCGCTGTGTTTGTGGGAGGGGATGAAAAAGAAGATACACAACTCGATTCGTTCATTGATGCATGGCACTGGCATCTTCAGACAGACAATCCCCAAAACCTGCCTCTTTCGTTCATCTTCAGTGGGCATGGAAAGCATGCGGCCGCGGTTAAGGACGGTCTGGTGATACTCCATGAGTCTCTGTCCGCAGACAGTCGATCACAGCTCAATATCCTTCAAGATTTTGACCCAGCCAGCCTGCCGCCTCCTGAATTGTCCGATGTTGTGGCCCAGCGTTACAAGCAGCTCAGGGCTCGCGAGCGGTTAAAATTTCCAGGCCCTTGGAAGGAGATTGCCGACCGTCTTTGTTACACGAAATTCCGCTGGTATCGCACCGTGACGAGTACCTACTGGTCCGGCCGGATAGCCGGGCTACAGGTGTGCAAGCTTCATGATGCGGGGAAACTCATCTTCGGAGTCGGCAAAATCGGCGGCAAGGCGCGCGACACATTTAAAGAGATCATGGGAGACACTCCCCTGGAATATGACGCAGGCGAACTGAATAGGGCGGTGGTTCTTATTGAGCAACTCGTGAAAGAACGAGTGCCTTCGATCGGAAACAGAATGCGTGTGAACAAATCATAAAAATACAGCGTTATGACCCCGGATGTCACACGGTAACCTTACTATGAATGTGGGTGGAGTCATTGAAGGAACAATCTTACCGGCTGCCCGCCGGGATCGGTAAGAGAAGCAGGGAGTGGCAGTAGGAGCAGGAAGAGCACGACGCTGCCGCCTCAGCGCGTTGCTTCTGATGCCGAGGACAGACTGGGCGCGATAAAAGAGGAGGTCAAACATGGAGGTTGCGGAACGATATCGTGGATGCCTGCTTGGGATTGCTATCGGCGACGCCTTCGGCACGACACTCGAGTTCAAACAGCCGGGGACTTTCGAACCAATAACGGACATGATCGGGGGCGGGCCTTTCAACCTGGCTCCCGGACAGTGGACCGATGACACCTCCATGGCCTTATGTCTTGCAGAGAGCCTGCTCGAGAAACACGGATTCGATGCCATCGACCAGCTTGAACGCTATGTCCGGTGGTGGAAGGAAGGCTACCTCAGCAGCACTGGGGAATGCTTTGATATCGGAACTGCGACCCGGGAAGCGCTCAGCCGCTTCATCAAGACCCGGAAGCCGTTTTGTGGTTCGACCGATCCAATGAAGGCCGGCAACGGATCCATCATGCGGCTTGCGCCGGTACCCATGTTTTTCGCGGATGAGCCGGCTCGCGCCATTGAAATGGCTGCGGACAGCTCCCGAACCACGCATGGCGCACCCGAGGCCGTGGATGCCTGCCGCTACCTCGCGGCACTGATCGTGGGGGCTCTGCGGGGAGCGAGCAAGCAGGCGCTGTTATCGGATCACTACTGTCCGGTCGAAGGTTACTGGGATACGCATCCCCTGGCGCCGAAGATCGACGAGATTGCATCGGGATCCTTTCGCCGCAAGGAACCGCCCGAGATCCGGGGAACCGGGTATGCCGTCCGCTCGCTGGAAGCGGCGCTGTGGGCATTCTACAAAAGCGAGAACTACCGCGACGGCTGCCTTCGCGCGGCGAACCTGGGCGATGACGCGGACACGACCGCGGCGGTTTATGGACAGCTGGCCGGGGCTTTCTATGGAGAATCCGGAATCCCGACATCCTGGCTCGAGAAGCTGGCGATGCGAAACGCGATCGTTTCCTTCGCCGAGGGGCTTGCTCTTGCCTCACGGCAAGCCGGAAAGCCCGCACCCAACCAAAAGCAAGGGGTGCGCAGTTTTGATTCCGATGTACGCAAGGCTGTCGACGAGGACACGGCACCGGCGCCGTTTGAGCGATCGTATTGGGTGGTGCCGGGCAAATTCCTGGCCGGCGCCTATCCTGGTGATTACGACCCGGAAAAGGCCGAGGAAAAGCTGCGTGCCTTGATCGTAGCGGGAATCCGTTGCATCGTGGACCTTACGGCAGAGGGGGATCGCAACCTCCACGGCCGGGTTCTGGTTCCCTATCGCGACCTGATGGGGAAAGCTGCATCTGCCGAGAAACTCAAAGTTGATTATCACTCGAAATCGATCATCGATCTGGATGTCCCTTCCCGGGACGAGATGGCAGAGATACTCGATATCATTGATGGAGCCATCGGGAGTGATCGTCCAGTTTATGTCCATTGCCTGGGTGGAATAGGAAGAACCGGCACCGTGGTTGGATGCTGGCTCGCCCGCCACGGAGTGGCAAAGGGTAAAGCCGTAATAGAGCTGATCCGGGCACTTCGACGCAATGAAGGGCACGCTCATATTGACTCGCCGGAAACTGCGCATCAACGGCGGTTTGTGCGTGAATGGAAAGAGGGAGAGTGAAGCGCGGCACCGGCCCTTGCCGTCTGTCAGGAAGAAAAACATGTTCGCAGAGACCGCTCTTGGATCGACTTGAAAGCGGCGTCATGCCCTGAACCTTATACGCATCTCGGTATGGACATTATTGTGCCGCGCCTGCAGCGCTCATTACTCAAACTCGTCCATGTCCCGGCCTTACGGCCGGGATAATGGCATTATCAATAGAGTGAGAGCCGAAGGTGCGGCGCCTGCAGGGCGACAAGCAAGGAAATGTGTATAAGGTTCAGGTCTCACGCCCGGGGCTATTCACTGGCGCCCCTTCGGGGCTCGACGACGTCCGCCAGACGAGTTTCGCGACAGAAACTAGCTAAGTTAACGGCATTAGGTCGCGGCTCTGTAACCCGTTGATTCAACAGAGCCGCGCGCGTAACCAAGCGGCAGAATACGCGCCAGGATTTACGACGCACCACATTGTAGGGGCGACCGTCAGGTCGCCCGTAAAACCTGACGATGGGGGATCTGCCGGGCGACCTGACGGTCGCCCCTACATTTTCGCGCCAGGTTCGAAGCGATTGATGTCATTGCCTGCGAACACCCCAGGCTCGTCAACGGCGTCGACTTCGCCGCCCTATCCTTCACCGGAAAATGACGGCCCAGGACAGTCCGACGTGGTACGCGCCTATCCTGCTACCTTAAGCCGGCGGTGTCAACGGTTTGAGGCCCCTTCGCCCTGCGATCCCCCGGGACGCAATCTCGGTGTTGATCCCGCGCCGGCGGCACAGTATCATTCTTGCCACTAAATCCCATTCACAAGGACAATGAGGCGATGAAAACGAGCGCGCGGGAGAAATCCGGCGGCATCGATGATCTGGTGCCGCGCCTGAAGGATCAAGGATACGAATTGGACAGAGTAGCAAAGCGCCGCGAGTGGGTACAGGCGCGAACGGGGGCTGCGTTTCGCCATGTCGCCTCCTTCTCCATAGACTCGGAAGAGATGCGCGGCAACATCGAAAATCCGATTGGCGTGGCGCAGATCCCGATCGGCATCGCGGGGCCGATCCTGGTCAACGGCCGCGATGCTCAGGGAACTTTTTATGTCCCGCTCGCAACCACCGAAGGCGCCCTGGTGCGCTCCTATGAGCGCGGCATGGTCGCGCTGACGCGCTCCGGAGGGGTCGAAGCGCGCGTCGTTGCCGACGAAAACCAGATCAGCCCTTCCTTCTTTTTTCAGAATATCGCGGACGCCACATCCTTTACCGAGTGGATCCCGGACCATTTCATTGAGATCAAGCAGCAGGCGGAATCCACGACGCAGCACGGCAAGCTGCGCAACCTTCGCTGCCACCAGATCGCTCGGCAGGTTATCGTAAGTTTCGGTTTTTACACCGGCGACGCGCAAGGCATGAACATGATCGTCAAGGCCAGCGACCAGGCCTGCCGCTGGATCGTGCAGCAGTTCCCGGGGGCGTCTCATTTCCAATTCAGCGGCATGTGCTCCGAGAAGCGCCCATCGGGATACCTGCTGACACGCGGGAAGGGGAAGTACGTCACCGCCGGCGCTTTCCTGCCTTCCCCGATCATCAAGGCCTATCTGCATTGCTCAGCCCGCCAGCTCTACGACGTCTGGCATTCCACTCTGATCGGGCACCTGGCGGCAAACGCGGTGGGATACAACGCCCAGTATGCGAACGGGCTTACAGCCATGTTCATCGCCCTGGGACAGGATGTTGCCAACGTTGTGAATTCCTCATGCGGCATCACCAACTTCGACCTGGCCGACGGAGGACTCTATGTCAGCCTGACGCTGCCGGCACTCTCGATCGCAACCGTCGGCGGCGGAACCGGCCTGGGCACTCAGCGCGAATGCCTCGAGATGCTCGATTGCTATGGCGGCGGCAAGTCCCGAAAACTGGCCGAAATCGTCGCTGCAGCCCTGCTCGGCGGGGAGATTTCCATGGGAGCAGCGATCGGCAGCGGCGAGTTTGCAGCCGCCCACGAGCACTACGGCCGCAACCGCCCCAAGGAATCCAAGGAATAGCCTGTGGATGGGTCATGAGTATCAAGCTGTTCGGACGTGAGTACCAATCTCAATACGATGCGATTCTGATCGGTGGCGGCATCGGCGGCCTGATCTGCGCCAACCTGCTCGCCCAGGCCAACATGAAAGTCCTGCTGATCGAGCGCCACTACGTCCTCGGGGGATACTGCAGCACGTTCCGCAGGAAGAAGTTTATCTTCGACTCCGCAACCCATTTCTACCCGCTCCTGGGAAATCCCACCACGCTGACCGGCAGGGTCCTGGAAAAGCTGGGCAACCCGACCCGGTGGGTAAAAATGGATCCCGTGGACAAGTTTCACTTTCCCAATAGCGATGTTTTCGAAGTGCCGGCGGATTTTTCGATCTACCTGGATAAACTGAAGACAAAATTCCCGGACCAGGTGAAGCAGATCGACAATTTCTTTGCCGAGGTGCGCGAAGCCTATCTGTACGGGCTCCTGCATTACTTCAAGGACGTATCCAACGAGAAAGCCGCCAGGTTCGAGCCTTACACCCTGCAGCAGAAACTCGAGGAGCACTTTCAGGACTATAAGCTGCGCGCGCTCCTCATGGCCGACACCTCGCACTGGGGCTCGCTGCCGCGGCGCACCTCATTCCTGTTCGACTCCATGCTGCGCCTCTCGTACTTCCTCGGGAATTACTACCCGGTAGGCGGGTCGCAGGTTTTCGCCGATGATCTCGGCAACATGATCAAGGAGCGCGGCGGCGACGTGCTGCTCTATGGAGACGTCAGGAAAGTCCTGATCGAGGACGGCAGGGCGGTGGGCGTGTCGGGCCAGACCGTGTCCAAAACCAGGCCGCAGCCCTTTGAGTTCAGGGCCCCGGTGGTCATTTCCAATTCAGATGTCATCCATACCTTCGAGCAGCTCGTCGGGGAGGAGCACTGCGGCCGCGAGGTGATTGACAACGCCCGCAAACTGCGGCCCACACATGCGTGTTTCCTGGTCCACATCGCGCTGAAGGGCATGGACCGCCACATCATAGAAAAAGTCGACGGATATCACTGGTTTTCCTGGAACCCGGACGATATCGAGCGCTCCTTCTTCAAGCTCTTTTTCCCGACTCTTTACGAGCCCCGGATGGCACCGCCCGGGCACGACATCCTGATCATCCAGAAGATGAGCCCTGTCCCCTACGACGAAGTGCGGGACTGGCAGGCGCACAAGGTCGAGATCGAGGAGCAGATATTCGCCGATCTCCGCCGCATGATGCCGGGATTTGACGATCATGTGGTGATCAGAATGAGCGCCAGCGCGCATACCTCCTATCGATACACGATGAACCATCAAGGCGCGATGCTTGGATGGGAAATGGCCCCCGATCAGCTCGGCGACGCCCGCCCGTCGAACACCACGCCGATTGAGAACCTGTATCTGGTCGGTCACTGGACAAAGCCGGGCGGGGGCATCACGCCCGTAATTGTATCCGCGCAGCGGGTCGCCAAGCTGGTGCTCACCAGCCGTCCCGATGCCCAGGAATCCGTTGACCCGAGAGAGACACTGAAGCACGAAGCCGGGAGCCGGCGGTGATCTCCGCAGCCCCTCATGCGAGGCATTATGAAAAAACCTGACAACAAGGAAGAGGTACTGAACAGCGAGCAGCAGCGGGTGGTGCTTGATGCTGCGCTTTCCGTGATCTCGAAAGGCGGATTTACGGCCACGATCGTCGAAAAGGTCGCGGTGCGTTGCGCCATAGCCGCGCCTCGCATTTTCCTCCACTTCGGAGGCACCGAGAAGCTGCTCGAAGCCATACTTGAGCGACAACTCGAACTCATCTCCGGATCCGCCGCGGTCCCGGAACTGCGTTTTCCCGGGGAAACGGTGCGGGATGAGCTTCAAGGTCTCGGGCGCATCATCATCGAGGTCTTTCGCAAACACCTCGGCGTCCTGCGCGCCATGCTTGCCGAAGCTTTGCGCAGCCCGGAATTCGCCGAGGTGTTTTACCGGACATTCATCCTGCGGGGTCGCAAGCTGTTCGTGGAATTCCTCGAAGAGCGCAAGCAACGGGGGGAACTCCGGGCCGACCTGGACGTGGATACGGCAGCCGCTGAATACTTGACATCTCTAATCATGTCTTTGATTCTGGTGGAGGTCTTCGGCGGAAAATCGGTGGAGACCCTCGACGACGAAAAACTCGTCTCGGGTATGACCGAGCTGTTCCTGCGCGGGGTTCTGCCGGCCCAGACCACGATCCCGCAGTAGGCAGTGCAGTTCGCAGCATCAGTTCGCTGCCATTCGAAAGAGCAGCCCGGGAGCGGTGGACGCCATCGATTTTTTCACAGCTTCCCGCCAGGGCAAACTTCAAGCTTGCTGCGCTGATCTCACAGTTAAACAAATCGTGCCAGAAAAGCACGAAATCACAGCCTGGTCATAGATGGGAGGCCGCTAGTCCAGCCATGTCTCGCCGGTGCTTGGGACATGCAGGCGCGCGCGTTCGTTCGCGGCCAGGCGGCCTTTGAAGCGCGCGATATCGACGGCGCCGGCATGGATCCCCGGCCGAATCACCGTAGCTGAGAAATCGCCTTCGTCATAAGCATCGATGCACAACACCTGGTCCTCTCCTGCAGGGAAGAGAGCGATCTTGACATCCCCCACCACCGCCTGCACCTTCTCGCTTCCGGGCTCCTCGAAATTGACGTGCACCGGGCAGCCCACGACGGCGGCGGAGAAGCGGGTCAGAGCCTTAACGGTATAGAGGAAATTGAAGGTGTCGATCATGAAATCCTTGACCTTGTTCTTGGTCGAGGAATCCGGGCCCGATCCGTTGCTAGAAGCCTTCCCCGCGGATGCGGCCGGCGCAGCTGCCGACGCAGTTGCTGCAGTTGCGGCCGCCGGCTGGGCGGCGGGAGCCGGCGAGGCGGCCACCTCGGTCGAAGCAGGCAACGGCTGCCCCATTTTCTCGTTGGCGGCACGGATGCGTCCGGCGAGCGCTTTGGCCATCTGAATGGCGATTTCCGGATACTTGTTGATCAGCTTCGAAAAGCTGTCCCGGGTGAGGAGCAGGCAGCTGGTATCCTCCAGACAGATCACATTGGCGGAGCGAGGCTTGTTGTCGATGATGGAGAGTTCACCGATAAAATCCTCGGATTGCAGTTGTGCAACGACCGCCTTGGCGCCGTTGCGGTCGATTTCAACCTTGACCCGGCCGCTGGTGATGAAGAAAAGCCCGAGCCCGGACTCTCCCTGCCTTACGATGTACTCTCCTTTCGAGTACTCGCGCTCGATGCAGAATTCCGCGATCTTGTTGATGATTTTCTGTTCGAGAGGCTCAAAAAAGTCAATCTTGCGAAGAAGATCCGTCTGGGTTGACACCGTCATGCACCTCGATTTCGTTTATTGTGTTCGCGCCGCGTTTTCATCCAAGCCGCTGAAAAAATCACCGGGCGCAGGGTCGTGCGCATATCCCGACTCCCAATATTGTAGCACAGGTTCAACCATGCCCAATACAGGCCCTGCATCTCCGCGCAGCGTGCTTCCGCCTGCCGAAAAGCCTGGAGTGCATCCCTCCGGACGGAATGCACTCCAGACTGTTTCCTGCAACTGAACCACCCTCACCTCGAAGATGAGGGGTTTATGCTGTGTCCCCCGAAGGGGTATGCAAAGCTGCGGCTACTCCCTGTTTTTGGAAAAAGCAATCGGACGCGGATTCACGCGGATCGACACGGATTGGCTCCTGCGGTGACGGATCCGCCGCGCCCGGAACAGGGAATGCGCCTGAAAACAAATACGCTACTCCGCCCTGGTCCAGGTCTGCGTCTTGCTGAAGATGGCTACGGAGCCGCGCACCTCCAGTTTCTTGCCGTCCTCTATGGGAGTGATCCGGCATTTGTAAATCTTGCCGTCATCGGGATCCAATATCTTCCCGTTGGACCATCGATTGCCGTCCTTCTCCATATCATAGATCATCAACAATCCCTTGATGGGCTTGTCCTTTTCCTGTGAATTGAATCGGTCGAACACAATCCGAACAACGTTCTCCTCAAATTGAAGTGGCGCTTTTTTCCTTCCAGGGCTTGCCGGAGGCCGCAGCCCAGCCCTGATCTTCCCACACCCGGCGCATTCCCTGGATAAAATTCTGATGGACCATACCATGCTGCTTCATGAAGGTTGCATCGAAATAGTCGTGCACCCTCTCTTTAGTGCGCAGCATCCCCAGGGTGAGCCAGTCCGCCACTTGGACCGCTGGATAGACCGGATCGAATCCCCACAGATAAAAAACCTTTTCGCTGCGCGGCGCGGTGAGGAACGACATGGTGATCTGAACCTCGCCTGTTTCCCGGACCTCGAAGTGGAAGAGCTTGAAGGCCGCGCCAAAGCGGCCGGGCCCGTAGCCGAAAATGTTCGGGTAGACCGTGGCCGGCACGAAGGAGTATCCAAGGCGGCACTCCGCCACCACGCCCGGAGAGGGCTTGAAATCCCCGCCCATCATATCCCTGTGGACCCCCAGGTATGCCGCCTCCTTGATGAATTTTGACAACGTCTTTACGTAGGGGCGCATCTGAGGAATGCTCCGGACGAAATCGTACAGATCCACCTGGAGCAAGAGCCATTCGAACTCCCTGCCGACGAGGTTCAGATCGGGAATCGTTTTGCGCTCCGCCTCCGGGATGCGGAGGTATGATCCCGAGGCTTCCTTGCCCAGAAGAGCCTGAAACCCCATCCCGCCCGGAAGGCCGTCGTCATGCTGCCACGTGCAGGATTTGAAATACCGTTTGGCGACGAAGGATTCCAGGGTCTCGGATTCCAATCCCGCAGGGGGCGGGTTCAGCCGCCGGAAACGAAGGCTTTGGACGCATCCCATCACGGAGACCGGCTTGCCGTCGATCGTGGTCCGGTCGTTGAAAGCCTGGATCAAGGTGTCGTCGGTCTTGTCCAGCGTGTAGAAGTTCAGTTTGGCAGATTCCGAAGCCTCCCGGTACCAGCGGATCAGCTGGCGGCCTGTGTGAAGGGAAATCTCGGTTTTTTCGGCCAGGGATCGCTCTTTGTCGGTAAGGCTCAGATTCTGCATCGCGGGCATAGATGTCTCCTCGGTGCGAGTTGTAATGACTCGTTTGCGTCTCCGTAACCTGTAAGCTGGTCCCAATTCTGCCCGCCCCACAGGGAGAATTGGGCAACAGATATGCTTTAGATTAGCACAGCCTGCAAGTGCCTTTTCGAAATGAGGGGTAAAACCATTATCGCCATTCCCTTCCGGGCATGATTCCTGTTATCTTCGATTCTGAGCGGGCGCCCGGCGAAAACACCGCGGCGTCACGGCAAATCGAGGTTCGCCATGACTGCAACAGCCGGAAAACCGTCAGCATTGATTTCAAAGCTCCGGATCAACGATGTCAATCCCGGGGCATGCTTCGGACCCGAGGGCTGGATCACCGATCCCAAGGGGAGAGTCTCGGTCTCGTTCAACCCGACTACGGGCAAACCCATTGCGAAAATCGTCCAGGCCACGCCGGAAACCTACGAGCGTGTCATGGCGGAAGCTGCGGCGGCCTTCCATTCATGGCGCCTGGTGCCTGCGCCGAAACGCGGCCAGATCATTCTCGACCTGGGCAATGCGTTGCGTGAATGGAAAGAGCCTCTCGGAGATCTCGTCAGCCTCGAAATGGGGAAGATCCGCGCCGAAGGCCATGGCGAGGTCCAGGAAATGATCGACATCTGCGATTTCGCTGTCGGGTTGTCGCGGCAGCTTTATGGTCTGACGATGGCTTCCGAACGGTCCGCACACCAGATGATGGAGCAGTGGCACCCGCTCGGCG
>Ga0315273_10012704_pt1 | contig 10808 bp, 12 predicted proteins | sample YL17G02_0_MG_FD_205753 | JGI IMG/M metagenome (GOLD analysis project Ga0315273, IMG submission 205753) | Sediment microbial communities from Yellowstone Lake, YNP, Wyoming, USA - YL17G02_0 | ecosystem: Environmental > Aquatic > Freshwater > Lake > Sediment | place: USA: Wyoming | collected... | reverse complement strand
TGGGCTGGGGCATCGTGTGGGGCCTGCTCGGCGGGATCGCCCCGGTCATCACCCCGGCCATCGCTGTGGCGCAGGGCTTCGGTGAGCCTGAGCGGCATGGGAATCCGGTCAACAAGTTCTCCATGAGCGAGGCGAGGGCTGTACTCAGAGACCACGATGTCATTCTGAAGTACAAGGGTGGCGCCTACATGGTTAGCGCAGTCGGTAAACCTGGAGTCTACTTCACTAACGACCTGGACGATGCTGTAGAGGTCGGTCTGAAAGTTGCTCGCGGTGCTGACGTTCCACGTCGCAGGTCATGGCAGGAATGGGAAGATCCAAGCAAGATCACTCGCGCTGACATCGTGGCCGCAGAGTCTGACATCTACCTGAACCCGAAAAACGGTCGCTCCAGCTCTTACAGCATGAAAAGCGTCAATCTCTACATGACGATGCTTAGCGTTGCGCCCAACAAATTGTTGACAGCAAAAGAGCGACGCCTCGCCGAAGGACTCAGGTAAGAACCCAATGACCCACAAGACCGCATCCGCAGCCTGGCGCTCCTGGAACGCAGCCAGCGACGAGCGCATGAACCATCCACCTGGCGAGGAGGGTCTGATGCTCTCGCTCAACGAGGTCGTCAGGATGGCGCGAGAGGGGCGCTTGCACCCGCGCGTGCGTGCCTGGGTGACGCATCGCCTGCGTGATGCTGGCGACCCCAAGGGCATCGTGCCGCGGGCCGATGCGCTGCTGGGTGCCATCCGCGCGCAGGCGATCTGGGTTCCTGATCCCGATCACACCGAGCAGATGCTTGGAGCGCATCTGATTCTGGATGACATCTTCGCGGGGGGTGACTGTTTTCCGGAGAACACCCAGGTCGTCCTGCTCGACGGCGAGCGTCCTCGGCTCGCCAATCTGCAAGATCTGAAAGTTGGTGATGCGATCTGGGGTCTGGACAGGTGGTCGACCGTGCAGGCCAAGGCCGACAAGGGACTCCTGGTCGTTGACGAAATCTGGCTCAACAACGGCACCAAGATGCGTCTCACGTCAGACCATCACGTCTATGTGCGTGTCGAAGGCGGAGAAAAACGTGTGCGCGTCTCTGAGCTTGCGGCAGGCGACGTACTATCGAAGCCGCTCGGCCCGGTATCAGGCGTTCCGCATGTGGTCTCCGTGGAAGGTGAGATTCGTTTCGTCAATCAGATCTGGCGCAACGTGGAGCGAGTTCACTGTTGGGATATTCAGACTGACGACCATCGCGTCTATCTTCCAGAATACGACGTGACATCTTCGCAGTGTGATGATCTCACGATTGCTTACGTAGCAGCCTTGGGTGCAGCACTGGAGAACATCAACGGGCGAGTGGCCATCGTGGGACACGCTTACGATGGTGGACCCTATGGGCATGTCCTCTGCGCCCTGCACGACGGCGAGAAGTGGCTCTTCGCAGACCCGTCAACCAAGAAGCCCATCGGTACAGCTGTGGGCAACGTGACGGACGAGATCATGCTCGACGTGATGACTGGCGAAGTCATCTGTCAAGGAATATGCATGGTCAACGGAAGCAACCGCGCTCCAGCTCCCAAAGACCCGGAGGGATCTGGTACATTCCAACGCATCAACGGAGTTCCTGGCTACGAGATCATGGAGATGGCTATGCTCGGACGATTCGAACCTGGCGACACGGAAGAGGTGGAAGACGACGGCGACCTGGCTGGCCACGCAGCCCTGTCCGACGACATGGACAGGGAGGGCGTGACGGCTGTTCCCATGGGCGATCTGCCGCAGAAGTCAGCTGATCTGCCGACGAAGCCCGACTGCGGGTGCTCGGGCGAGCACCCCTGGCAGGACGCATGGGGCGAGCACATCGACCTGACCAGAGCCTACATCCTCACCCGCGCCAAGCTCGGTCAGGATGCAGCCGTTTCAGGCGTCTTGCCGCGCCTCATGGACAACCAGGACTGGCTCGGCCGGCTCTTCGAAAGCGTTTCCAAGGGCTCCGGACCGGCCGTCACGACGCTCCTCAAGGAGCACATCGCCAAGGCTGGAGACGTCGTGGAGAAGCTCGTCGCGAAGGAGGACGCCAAGGCGGAGCTGACCTCCTGGTACGTGAACGCAGAGGATATCGCCAAGGCCCTCTCGAAGCTCGGCATGGGCCCGCTCCCTGACCTGCGCGAGATGATGTGGAACCATCTCGATGCGACGGCTCAGGAGGCCAAGGCGATCGTCGCTGGCGACGAGGCCAAGTCCATGAAGTGGTACGAAGACGCGAAAGCTCAAGCTCTGGAAATGGCCAACGAATTCGCCAAACTGGACCCCATCAAATGACGACATCGACTCTCGGTGACCCATCTCTCGATCCAACCATGGCCGAAGCATGGGCCGTCAAGTTCACGGACCAAGCGGACAGCCTGGAGAGCGGCTTCAAGCAGCTGCTCCTGTCGCGCAGCGGCCTCGTGGAGACGATGCACACGCTCAACGTGCCGTTCAGCGCACTGGGAGGCTTCGAGCTGTCTGCGGCCGGGCTACAGACCCTCCTCAGTCGCCCGGCGTCCTGGGGCGCAGGCGACGACCAGTCGCTGATCGACCTTCAGGCCATCGTCAAGCAGATGGTCAAGGCGCTCCGCGGCGCCGCCGACGGCTCACGCGAGGTGCTCGTCGCCAAGGGCACGGGCGCTGGCGACGACCAGATGTACATCAAGAACAGCCCCTCCGACGAGTTCACCGTCGATCTCAAGAACGGGGCGCTCACGCTCCTGAAGGGAGACGTCCCGAGCCACGGAACCGGGATGCTGGGCGGGCTTCCGCTCATCGCCATCGCCGGTCTTGCTCTCGCCGGTCTGGCCATGCCCATGGCGCTCGTCTACCTCGCGACGACCCTCGTGAAGCAGATCCCGGTCGTCGTCGACAAGATCGCCACGGCGTTCATCGAGCACAAGGCGTTCGAATGCCTGAGCAACGGCAAGGTCGATCCGGAGACCTGCCTCAAGATGGTCAAGGCACTCGAAGACAAGAACGTCAACGGGAAGCTCGCCGAGAAGAAGCTCGAAGAAGAGAAAAACAAGCCCTGGATCGAGACGGTCAACCTGCTGAGCACGGCGCTCGTCGTCACGGGCATCAGCCTGGGCGTCTACGGCTCGTACCGGATCCTCAAGCAGCTGAAGGTCATCAACGGGCACGTCGAGCCGAAGTCCAACTCGATCGAGACCACATTATCCAACATCCGCTAAGTCAGGAACGAACTCTCGTCAACCCCGCTCTGCACTGGTATATGGTACCTACGAGCACGGATCCTGACTACCTGACCAGCGAGTCTACACAGCGATCACTGGGAAAAGCAAACAAAAGTACCAGACCTCAGCTGATTTCTCCATCGAAAGCCAAGGAACCCCCATGAACACCTCGCCACAGCAGCCGCACCAGTCCACGCACGTCCCGCAGTCCGGGGCCTCTCAGCGCCACACGCCCATGTCGAGCGGCGACTTCGTCTACAGCAGGGACGAGGTGAACGTCCACGGCATCACGTACGATCAGTGGCTGGACAGCCTGGCGTCCCTGTCGGGTGGACATGCGCTCCCCCACACGACGCCCGAGCGCGTGGCGGCGTGGTTCAACGGCGTCTCCCCTTCGGAGTGGCACAGGAAGCTCCTCGGCAACCGCAACCCGACCGGTCTCTCGACGCCCGTGATGGTCGGCATCGGGCTCCTCGCTGCGGGCGCGGCGTACTTCTTCTTCACAAGGAAAGCAGAGGCAGCGGAGGCGCCAGCGGCTGCTGCGCCGGCCAAGCCGCCAGCGGAGACTGTTGGACCTGCGAAGGCTCCTCCAGCGATGTCGGCCGGATCGTACCTCGTGATGGTCAAGGCGGGCGCGGAGAGTGCCCCGGAGACGCCGAAGCCGAACGAGCAGCTCGTCGACTACTACGCGCGCAACAAGGGCAACTGCGCACCTGGAGCCACGGTCAACCCGGAGGCTACCTGCTACGCGCAGCTCGGCCCGTTCTCTGGCGCTGAGCTGACCAAGCAGTTCAACATCTCCAAGACGGCCAACACGATCGATCCGAGCGTGAAGATGGTCCTCGTGGTGGATCACGACACCAACGCCATCACCGACTACACGACCGTGCCGCCGACGGCAGGCTGAGCCATGGCCGGTGGCCACGACGCCCGACGACTGAACTACGCCAGCAGCGAAGAAAGAAGCGCAAACATGATCACGGTGCTGGTGAAGCAACCAGGCAAAGCCCCAAAGGTTCAGATCATTGGGACCGACCTGAAGTCGATGCAGGCGATCGTCGGCGGATACATCGAGGTGGTCGAATGGGGCAAGTACGCCCTGGTGTGCAACGAGGAGGGACGGCTCGAAGACTTGCCGTACAACCTCGACTGGAACGGAGCCTACATCGTAGGGACCGTCTTCGTGGTCAGAAACGGTGACGACGACGAAGGGAGCTTCGCGTCGCTGGAGCCTGACGACATTCCGATCGTCAAGCGCATGCTGGGCTACAACCCGGACCCGAAGCTCAATCCCTGCGGATGCGACGCCAAGCCGAACCCCGTCTCGACCGGAAACATGGTCGCGATCGGGGCCATCGGCTTGGGCATCGCTGGGCTCATCTACTACGTCACGAGGAAGCCCGAAGCTGAAGCCGCCAGCGCAGAGAGCGCTCCTCCGAAACCAGAGGCTCACAAGCAGGCGGCGGCGAAGTCGGCCACAGCCACCACGAAGCCAGCTGCCACGAAGCCGGCTCCGGTATGGGAAGGCGACATCCAGCCGATGGAGGGGCCGAGCGAGATCGTGGGCGTCTACACGTCCAGCGTCGTTCCGAACAACGGAGAGACCGTGGATGCCTACAAGGCGCGAGCCAGCGGAGCCAAACTGGTCAAGTTCGGTCCCGGTTTGATCAACGGGTGGATCGACGCAAACAGTCTCAAGGCCTTGCAAGCTGGCCAAGACCAAAAGGTAGATCCTCCATTCCCGAACTACATTCTGTCTGTCAAATCGGACGGAACGATCGAAGCCTACAACACGGTCAGTTTCGGTGAAGACCAGACTGCCGCCGAGAAGAATGCTGCCTCTGCTGCTGCTGCCGCTGCCGCTGCTGCCGCCGCAGCTGCTGCGGCTGCGGCTGCCGCTGCGGAGGGAGCCAGCGTCGCCATCATCTACTCGAAGACCACCGACACGTTCGATCTCATTCCTCTCGACACCTCTGGAGCCAAGTGCAGCTCTGGAACCACGTGTGGAGGGGAAACGTTCGAAGCTTACATGAAGCGTGTTCCAGCCGGAACGGAAGTGCGCAAGACCGACAAGCTCTACAGTGGCAGCGAGCTTCAGGCCCAGTCAGGCCTGTCGCTGGTCATCCCGGCCGACAAGATCCCTGGAGCGCCACTGCCAGCAGAATTCGGAACACCCAAGCTGGTTCTTCAGGTGAACAAGGCTGGAACCATCGTCAGTTTCATCAAGCCGCACGACTGAGCGGCATGGACTTCGACGCGCTCCTGGCGCTGGCGAGCGAGCACAAGTGGTTCGCCGTCAGCGCGCTCGTCATCGGAGCGCTCGTCCGCTACTCGAAGGGTGATCTGCCCATGCCTGCGTGGATGGTCGCGCAGGCAGCGAAGATCCCTTCGAACTACCGACCCGGTGTCGCCGTCGGGCTCGGCGTGCTCTCCGGTCTCTTCGAGTCGCTCGCCACAGGGAAGCCCCTCAAGGAAGCCGTCAAGCACGGGGTAGCGAGCGGGGCGGCAGCGATCTGGGGCCACCTCTTCGTGGTCGACATCGCCCGGGGCGGCAAAGAGATCGGCGGAGCCGCCGCGCCAAAAGACGTTCAGAAAGATCAAGACAAGTGACCGAAAACGTTTCCAAGGTCTGCCATCTGCCTCGTTTCGAGCTGTCACAGCACGACGATCGCCACGTCCGGCCGACCGATCCTGCGCCTCCCCCGAGCGATCGTCCTACGCTCAATCCGGTCGAGATCCCGGTCATGATGCCCGTGTCACGCGACATCGATCAAAAGACCCTGCTTCGTGAGCTACAGGCCATGTACTTCGACAAGAACTGAGGCAAGCCATGGGAATCAAAAAACGTAGAAAAGCAAGAGTGGCTTCGAAGCGCGGCACGATGCAAGCCGGGGCGAAGTTCACCAAGTTGCTCATGGATGCTCCACCCATGCCAAGGGTGAAAGAGCCGGAGTACTGGTCTGAAGCAGTCGTACTGATCGTGAATCAGACGTACAGAAACGCCCTCATCCGAATGTCAGAATGCACGTGCGATACGTGCATCGAAGCACTCATCGAAGACATCGGCAATGTCAGAGCAATCAAGATACTCTACTACACCGTCGCTTCCGCATTGATCGACGAGGCAAGATGGCCAGATGGCGCAAGGTTCACTGGCCTTCAACTGGACCAAGCAAGACTGCTCATGTGGATCCAGATGTTCCCCGAGGAGTCAGAGAAGCAAAAGCGCGAGTTCGAGTCGCATATAACAGTGCTGAGGATGGGTCAAGCTTCCAAGTACAAGGACGAGTACTGGGACAGGCCCACCAAGCCAGAGAAGAGCAATCCAGTCGACTTTTCGAACATGTCGACCGGCAAGATGGCTCTTCTGGCAGCTGCCATAGGAGCCGGCTCGGCGCTCATCCTGGCCTACTTCTCGAACTCTGCTCGCGCAAAGATGGTAGCAGCAGCAGACACGGTAAAAGAGGTCGGGAAAGACGCGATCGAGGTCATCACGCAGGAACCTCACACCCTGGTGTCGGTCTTCGGTGCCGTGGCTCCACCTGGTCCGATACACGCCGCCGACCCTTCTACCGCAGATCTGGCAGAGACCCTGACCGCCTACAAGGTGCGACTCGGATCAGGGTTCACGTACCTGATCGAAGGGCCGTTCGCTGGCGAGTCTCTGAACATGAAGCTCGACGCCGCGCGCACGCCTGTCGCCGGCAAGACAGCTCCAAAGATGGTGCTCACGGTCGGCTCGAAGGACCAGATCGACGGATACATCGTGGTGCCCAACACCACCACCAAGTCCGGTCTGGACGAGAGCGTGGCAGTGGACGTCTTCGAGATCTGGATGACCGGTCCAGCTCCGTGCTCCTCGGATGGAAAAGAGGTCTCGTCAGGACACGAGCCGCTCCTGGTCTCCAAGTTCCCTTCGAAGGACGTGAGCATGGCAAAGGCCAACGACGCGATGCTTGCGCTGCGAAACGAGTACGACAAGTCGATCTCAGCAGAGTACTGGTTCATGCTCGACCTGCGACTGAAAGACAAGAGCGGCAAGGTCATGTACGCTGGTCACATGGGACGCAAGTGCGGTAAAAAACTTGTGTCCCATGCGTAACGAGAAAGCACTGAAGACGTACTGCACGCTTCACGATGACTGCCTGGATAGTCCAGAACTTGCCGAGGCTTGTGCTGCGAACCGTGGTGCAGTCATTCGTGTCGAGAAGCCTAGCTACGGATCCAGGATTCATACAGTAACGATCGGAAGCGCGCGGTACAGGATAGTAAGATCAACTAGAGTCATGCCGATAGGTATGCAGAGATACGTTCAAGGAGTCTGGTACCGAGATAGATGGTACCTGGTTCTACCTGAAGGCAGCAACTATGACTACTATGGCCCGCTTGGCGGTAGCACCATGTTGGCAGCCATAGACCATCTTGCGCGAGAGCATGGCGTCTCTACGTCGCATCTGACGTACCGTCCTAAGTATCCAGACTATCCTCCAAAAGAAAACCCAATATCATCCAATCCGTTCGTTAGAGCCATAGGCGCCATCGTCGCAGGAGTAGCCATCGCCTACACAGCCTCAGAGCTGAAGAACGTCAAGAACTGGTAGCCATGAAGACCTATTGCACACTCCACGATGACTGCCGAGAGAGCATCGACCTTGCTCACGCGTGTGCTTCGGAGCGTGCGATAAAGGTCAGCGATGTTGTCGTGAAGCGCGATAAAGAGTTCGACGTGTTCGGCAACTACGGCGTGTTCCTATCTGGCAAACGTGTAGCGACTATCTTCAGGGATCCTGCTGACAGGATGTGGTTCGATCGCGCTCGGGTATCCAACTTCAGTATACTGTTCAGATACCTGGGCGACACCAAAAAAGACGCCATCGAAGCGCTGGTCTACACGATAAACAGAGACCAAAAAAGTTGCGTAGATGAGGATCATTGGCGACACGCGGTGGGGCGCCCGCGGTCGTTCGCGGATCTGACGATTTCGCGCAATCCAATCGAATCGTATCAGCTAGTGCGTGCAGTCGGCGCAGTGGTAGCAGGATTGGCGATTGGAGCTGGAGCGGCTAGCCTAAAACGTGACGGCGGCGGATTGGGGAAATTTTGACACAGCAAACTCCAGCTCAAGGGATCGTCCAGTACCTCGGGACAGCTGCGCCAGAGGTCTGCCCGACCCCGCTCCCGAGCATGTCCAGCGCCCAGGCGCTCGTGGACGGCATTCCAGGGGCCCTCCCGCGTGTCCTGGCCCACACCTTCGGCCGAGCCTGCATCATCGGAGCCGGGCTCTTCGTGGCCGGGTTCAGGGGCAAGGACTTGATGCGTGGCTCAATCGCTGGAGCCACAGCCATCGAGACGTTCGTCATTCTCTACCTGAAGTTCAATCCCAAGGAACCTGACAAATGAACTCGCTCAGCATCGACAGCTTCATGGGTGGACCAGTGGAAGACATCGTCTCCGAGATGAAGTCTTCATCTGCCTGGAACACGATGGTCACCGATGCTGCCGACAAGGTATGGGAACGCGTCAAGGTACGCATGGTCGAGGACAAGGTTTCCATAGATAACATGATCGACAATTCGCTTGCAGCCGCAACGCCGAGGTTGCAGCAGATGGCCAAAGAAACTGTCACGGCCATCGAGCCTGAAGCCAAGCAGGCCATGCTGGACATCTTCAACGATGCTGAGACTCAGGCTCGCATCGGGCAAACGCAGGAGGAGATCAAGAGTTCGGTCACCAACATCCTGATCATCGGTGGCGTGTCCATCGTAGCTGCTTCCTCTCTTGCCACATGGCTGATCGTGAAGAATTACAGCTCGAAGAAGTGACATGCAAAACATCGATCACTTTCTAGGCCTTCCGCCAGCCGACGACCAGACCAAGGTAGACTGGACGATTCCGGTCGTACTCGGCGTGACCGGTGTAGCTCTGATCGCGGCAGGCATGTCAGCGTCTGCGCCTAAGCCAAACCCGATCAGTGAGCCAACTGAGGCATACGCGTCTAGGTGGATCCGTAGCTACATCAGAAAATTGGTCAAGGTAGCCGAGAAAAAACTAGGAGTCGTGACAGCTGACAGCATCCTTGGTTGCGGATCCTATGGATGCGTGTTGCCGCTCATCTCCGAGGGCAAAGGAATGTGTCCGCCATGTCGTGACGTCATCTGTTCCGTCATGAAGATAACGTGCGACCCGGATGAGATCGACGCCATAGAGACAACTCTGTCTCTGCCAAGGGCAGATCGTGTCGGATTCGTAAGCGTCTACACGCATCCAAGAAAACTCCCTGTGACCGGAACGAAGTGGTGGGCGTACGTACGAGAGTCCGTTACCGAGTTCAGCTCTGGAGAAAAAGCTCTGGCAGATGTCAAGCGAGGGAAGTACCCAGACGACGGATGGAACTTTGGTACATCAAAATCTCAGCTTCAACGCGAAGACAGATTCTTCGTTCTGTCAGAGATCATAGACGGGTACGCAAAGAACAAAAGAAGAGACCGTTACCTTGCTGCCGTAGGCACCATGGAGAAGGAGTTTCCTGAGTTCTCCGACATAGCATGGACAATGCGCGCTGCATGTGTACATCGCGACGCGCTACTGTTCGACATCAGACCGTTCAACATCGGTCGCACTACCAGTGGCAAGATGGTCTTTTTCGATTCAGAAGCAGTCCATGTCAGGCCAGGAAGATGAGCGATCATGTCATTTGAAGACTTCTTCGAAAGCTACATCAACACGGCGCTCTGGTCGTCCACCGACGAGATTTGCTACAAGCACGAGGACTGCGGCATCGAAAACCTGGCCATGGCCCTGCAGTGCGGTGGCGACGGCGACGGTGGCAAGCCGATGGACGCCAACTTCGGACCAGACGACATCGCTCCAGAATCGCTGAACTTCATGCGACATGAAGCCCAGCGCTTCTACTTGGCCAATTTGAGTGATCTGAACACTAGCAGTCTACAAGACTCTCTTCCAGGCCAGTGGCATGGCTTGGGAGGCCAAGACTTCTGGCTCACTCGCAACGGTCACGACGCTGGCTTCTGGGATGGTGACTGGGACGAGCCCGAGGCGACGCGGCTCACGAATGCGGCGGAGGCGTTCGGCGAGGTGGATCTCTACGTCGGCGAAGATGGCATGATCTACCAGGCCGGGAGCGAGGGATGGAAGTCGAACCCGGTCGGTCGCAAGGAGAACCCGAGAGGAAGCGACTGGCGGCATCTCACGCGCGAACTGTCGGCCAAGGGATGGCGCGTCGAACCGACCCATGGCGGTCACATCAAGATGTTCTCACCTGACGGGAAGTGTATCGTCGTTGCCAGTAGCACGCCAAGTGACTTCCGCGTGCTCACCAAGATCAAAGCCGACCTCCGTCGCTGCGGCTACAGGGAAGGAGAGGCGACGGTCAATCCGACTGGAAGTATCCTGCTTCCTGTCGCCGGGATCGTCGCCGCCGGTCTTCTGGCGGCATGGATCATCAACAAAGTAACGAAGAAAGCTACGACAGATGAAGAGCCTGTTAGCGCGCAGCCGCCATGTCCGGCTTCTGCCCCATTCCGTCGATCAGACGGCACATGCAGCTCTGTCGAGTACACAGTCCAGCCTCCTGTC
>Ga0315273_10012703_pt1 | contig 10808 bp, 11 predicted proteins | sample YL17G02_0_MG_FD_205753 | JGI IMG/M metagenome (GOLD analysis project Ga0315273, IMG submission 205753) | Sediment microbial communities from Yellowstone Lake, YNP, Wyoming, USA - YL17G02_0 | ecosystem: Environmental > Aquatic > Freshwater > Lake > Sediment | place: USA: Wyoming | collected... | reverse complement strand
CATGGAGTCCTCTCGGACAAAGGGGTGAGAGGATCAGACACCGCGCTACGCTCTTTCTCAATCGCGCGGCAGGGCGCATGCACGACGGACGGCCAGTGCTATCCGCCGCAGGCGGATTGAGTTCAACCTGGCCATGAAGCTGTCGCGCGCTCGCGCTTATAAGGAAGTCGTTCGTTTGCGCGCCTGGCGGCCATCACCGAACGCTCAGCTTCCGGTTGCCGATGGAGTGGTCACGCGCGCAGCTTATGGCCGAAGTCGTTAGGCAGCCAAGGGAAACGCAGGATCAGCGGAGGGGGAGATAATGAGGAAGTTCTTTGAGTCAGGCCTTGCCTTCATGCTAGTTGCCCTGGTTTGGATCGCGGTTGGCCTGCTTTCTGGCAGACCGGGTTTGGGAGCTCTGGGAGTGTTTTGGCTAGTATTAGCGATAGCCGTGAGAGCGAGGAGCACCAAGAAGCAGCGACCCACACCTGAGTCCCAGAGGAAGGACGACGCTACCTAACCAGGGGGCGTGCACCTGCCAGGCGCTTCGCGTCTGCAGGTGACGCCCAGCGTTAGGCAGCGTCACTGGTGACCTCGAGGCGGCCCAGAGGGTCTCTTCTTCATAGAATGGCGCGCTCTCACTTGGCTCTTGCCGCCATCATCCTCATGGCGCTGGCAGCCTGCATCACGGAGCCCGAAGGCTCCCTTCTCTCCGGCCAATACGGCGGGCGCCTGGCGGGTCTGGTCGCCACCGACACCGCCGCCCACTTCGAATTCGCGTGTGCCCGAGGCACGACTGGACCGCTCCGCCTCGACCGGACGGGGTCGGCGCGTGCGTCCGGCGCCGCATTCGAGGGCTTTCCGCCCTGGCGTTCCTTGTCGCTCGACGTCACCGTGCGGCTCAGCGGCGACATCATCGATCTCACCACGGTGCGGACCACGGGCCAGGGCAGCTTGTACGACTCGTATCAGCTTCGGCGCGGCTCAGCTGCCGACTTTGGTGGCGTGGGGTGCCTCGCGAACTAGCGCCGCGATTGAACGCTGCCTAACCAGCGCAGAGGCCGTGTGAAAACTCGCGGCAGGCATGCGGTGATCGTGCGGTAGCCGCGTGGCGACGGAACCAGATCCAGCGCGAGCCGGAATGTCGGTCGACGGAGTCCTCAGAGGGCGTAACGAGGCCCTCGGGGGACTCGCCGCGAGGGACGACGACGGTCAGATCCCGCTTACGCGAGGGCCGCCAGCAGCTGCGGGACGCCCACCAGGTTGATCACCCGCTTCAGGTTGTAGGCCAGCGCCGTGAGGCTGAACTCGCCCCGCACCTTCCGCAGGCCCTTCAGCAGGAAGTAGCCCTGGTCCATCGCGCGCTTCATCGTGCCGTAGGGGTGCTCGGACAGTTCCTTGCGCCGGGCGTAGAGCTCGGGAGCACGCCGCAGGTGCGCCGCCATCTCCTCCAGGAGGTGCTCGTCCACCCACCGCGTGATCTTGCGGCCGTCATTGTTGCGCGTGCAGCGGGGCCGGAGCGCGCAGCGGCCACAGGCACTGGTCCGATAGCTCTTGATCGTGCGGCCGAGCTCGAGCGTGGTGGTGCGGAAGGTCAGCTCCTGACCCGCCGGGCAGCCGTAGATGTCACGCGCTCGGTCGTAGCGGAAGTCATCCTTGGTGAACAGGCCCCGCGCCTCGTTCGCCGAGGTCCGCGGCCGCGGGACCAGCGGCGTGAGACCCGCGTCCAGACAGGCCTTGATCTGGGTGCCGTGATAGTAGCCCTGGTCGGCCACCACCACCGGCGTCGCGCCTCCCAGCACCTCCTGCGCCGCCGTCGCCATCGGACTGAGCTGATCCCGGTCGCCCGCGGCGTTGGTGACATCTTCGGCCACGATCAGCTTGTGCTTGGCGTCCACCGCGGTCTGGACATTGTAGCAGACCTCGATGCGGCCTCCGCTCAGCATCGGCCGACTGTCCGGATCGGTGAGCGAGATCGCGCTCTCCCCGCTCGCCGCCAGCGCCTGCCCGATAGCCTCGTACCCTGCCCGCCGCTGCTCGAGCACCGCGATCTTCTCCCGCAGCGCCGCCACGCTCGGCCCCTCGGTTCCGGTCTCCGTCTCGTCTTGGCGCTCGAGCTCCCGCAGATACCGCGCGATCGTGCGGTCGATGTCCCGCTGCAGCGTAGCCAGTCGCGCCGGCGTGTAGCTCCGATCCCGGGCGTTCACCGCCCGGAACTTGCTCCCATCGATTGCCAGCAACTCGCCGCCGAACAGATCGAGGCGCCGGCACAGCAGCACGAACTCCCGGCCCACCCCCTTCAGCGCCCCAGGGTGCTCCCGCCGGAAATCCGCGATCGTCTTGAAGTCGGGGGTGAGCCGCCGCAACAACCACATCAACTCGACGTTCCGGTGCGTCTCCTGTTCCAGACGCCGGCTGGAGCGGATCCGGTGCAGATAGCCGTACAGGTAGAGCCGCAGCAGGTCGCCGGGATCGTACCCCGGTCGCCCCGTCTCCGCCGGCACGGCGCGCTGGAACCCAAGCGCCGCCAGGTCGAGCTGCGCCACGAAGGCCTCGAGGAAGCGGACCCCGGGTTGTCCGCCCCGACGTAGTCATCGAGGACCTCCGGCAAGAGGACGGCTTGCGTACGATCCGTGCCAGCGATATACGCCATGGGTCAGACCCCGCGACGAGGAGCGTTCGCCTACGACCGCTCGCACACGGCGTGCCGCGAGTTTCCACACAGGCTCCGCATGAAGCTGACCGTGCGCGCAGGCTGTTGGTTCGCGGGGAAAGGCGTTACCCGAATGGAGTGGTTTGCAGGTTCACGTTTGCGCACGGCAGCTTATGCGCGAGTCCGTTAGACACTCGACCGGCGACCTGTTACCTTGCACTGAGCGACCATGTCCACCTTCAGATGACTCTCCCGAGCCCCCTTATCTCGTCGAGTCCCGCACGCCTCGGGGGCGAGCCCTGCTTCACAGGCACTCGCGTGCCAGTGCGCACGCTCGTTGATTATATCGAGGGTGGGCATCAACTCGCCGAGTTTCTTGCGGACTTCCCTGACGTCTCGCGCGAACACGCGGTTGCCGTCTTGGAACTCGCGCGGCAGGCCCTCGTCGGCCAAACCGAATCCAGCGCGGCGTAGGCGACCCCGGTGCGCATCGTCCTTGATGCGTGTGTGCCCGCAGGGTTGACTCGGTTTCTGCCAACTCACGACGTCACTACCGTCAGCCGGCTGTTCGGAAACTCCGACCTCGATGATGGGTCGTTGCTTGATCGACTCGCTGGGCAATGCGATGCGTTTGTCACGGTCGACAGGAGTATGCGCTTCCAGCAGAACCTGAGCAATTGCCCGTTTCCAATCGTCCTGCTGCGGGCACACTCGAACAGCTTGGAGCACTTGGTACCGCTCGTGCCCAGGCTCCTCGTCGCGCTGCAGGCCGCACGCCCCGGGGATGTGCGCGTTGTCGGTGTCTAACCACGGGTTGCTGCTGCCAAACGCGGAAGATGGCGGTAGCGTTCGCTACGCGAACGCATTCTGTGTGAGCGTTTGCAGCAGAACCCGATTCCGTTATGCAGCCCCAACCGACCCCCTTGCCCCGCTGTACAAGTGTGCATACACTGATTCATGGACTTCGAGTGGGATCCGGGCAAGGCTGAAGCCAACCGCCGGAAACATGGCGTGGACTTCGCCGACGCCGTAGGGGTCTTTGAGGATCCGTACGCGCTAAGCCGGCCTGACCCATTCCCCGCAGAGGAGCGTGTCGCAACGCTTGGGCGGGACTTACTTGAACGCCTAATCGTCGTAGTCTGGACCTGGCGCGGGGAAACGATTCGGCTCATCTCTGCACGCCGGGCAACGCCGCGCGAACGGCGGTGCTACGCGGAGGATGTCGATGCGTGAGGAATATGATTTCAGTAAGGCGCGACGTGGCGCGATCCTGCCCGTTGCCACAGGAAAGACGCGGATCACCATTCGGATTGACGACGACATCCTGGATTGGTTCCGGCAGCAGGTCCACCGGGCTGGCGGCGGCAACTACCAGACCCTGGTGAACCAGGCGCTCCGACGCGTGAAGGACGAAGCGGCGGAACCCCTGGAAGTGGTCGTGCGGCGGGCCGTACGGGCTGAGCTTCGTCGCAAGCCGCGTCGCTCGGCCCGAGCCCGCTCTGGAAGGGCTGCATAACCCGCTTGCTGCTGCCGGGCCGCCGCGCCCGTCTTCTCGATTGACTACGGCGCTATTCGGTAGGCGCGGCCCTGGCGGCCCATCCCTACCAGGTGAAGCTGATCTGGCAGGCACGGTGCAAGACCGATCCGATTGACGCGCGGAAGCTGGCGGACCTTCTGCGCACCAATCTGCTGCCGGCGATCTGGGTGGCGACGCCGACGGTGCGGGCGCAGCGCACGCTGCTGCGGGGCCGAGCGTACCTGGTGCGGATGCGGACCGGCGTGAAGAATCGGATTCACGGGCTCCTGACCGCGGAGAACCATCGCATCGAGGTGAGCGAGGTGTACGGCAGGGCGGGCCGCGCGTGGCTGCACACGGTGCCGCTCTCACCGATGGCCCGAGTGCAGGTTGACCTGCTGCTCGAGATGGTGGACGCGCTGGACGAGCGCATCACCCGGTTGGACAAGCGGGTGCGGCGGCTGGTGAAAGGCGAGCCGGCCGCGCGGCGGCTCCAGACGTGGCCGGGGATCGGGACCTTCGGGGCCGCGCTGCTGCTGGCGGAGATCGGCACGATCGACCGCTTCACCACGAGCCATGAGCTGGCGGCGTACGCGGGTCTGATCCCGAGCACCCAGAGTTCCGGCGGCAAGACGACGCACGGCGGCGTCGGCCGGGCCGGCAGCCCGTGGCTCATGTGGATCCTGATCGGGATCGTGCAGAGCCTGAAGCTGGCACCAGGTCCGATCGGGCATCACTATCTGAAGCTGCTGCGCTCCAAGGGCAAGGCGAAGGCGACCGTCGCCGCGGCGCGCAAGCTGTGCTGCTACTTGTTCTGGTGTCTCAAGGAGGACTGGAGCTACGAGCAGTGGCTCCAGCAACACGAGAGTCGGGAGGTGCGCCCGACGCAAACGCCGGGCTCGGCGGCGTAGTTCAGCCGTTCACCCGGTAACCCGAATGGGCCACCTCCTTCGAACGATGCTCCTGGACCGAGACGTCCGCAGAGGCGCGTGAAGCCGGCTTCGCGCCGCGCTTGAGGTCGAGGGAGCTGTTGGCATATTCGTCAGGCGCACAACCAGAGGGCCGCTTCGGCGGCCCGAGGGGCACATGCCCCGTTGACATCCGCGCTTTCAGAGGAGCTGCCAGTGCGCGCGGGCTTTCGGTTCGCCAAGAAGAGCGCTACCCGGTGGGTGTGGTTGGACAGTTCACGTTCGCGCACTGCAGCCTTCGTATCCATGGCGGCCGGCCTCCCCGTTGCGCCTTGAGCGCGTTGTCGGTTGTGGGGCGAGTCTGCCACCACGTCTCGTGGATGGCCAGCCGCTTCATCCCAACTATGCGCAAGTCGTTGGGCCGGCTTCGCATGACCGGTATCGGGGGAACGCCATGAAAGCGATCGTTCAGAACGCGTACGGCTCACCGGCTGTCCTTGAACTCAAGGAGATCGACAAGCCGGTGGTCAAGGATAACGGCGTGCTGGTACGTGTTCACGCGGCTGCTCTCCACGCGGGTGACTACTTCATCATGAGAGGCGTACCGTACCTCGCGCGCTTCGCTGCGGGGTGGCCCAAGCCGAAGGACTATGTTCCGGGACTCGATCTGGCGGGGCACGTTGAGGCGGTCGGCAAGAACGTGACGCGGTTTCAACCAGGTGATGAGGTGTTTGCTATGTGCGGCGGCGCGTGCGCCGAGTACGCGTGTGCTCCAGAAGGCAGGTTCGTGCTCAAGCCGGCCAACCTCACGTTCGAGCAAGCCGCGGCCGTACCTACCTCCGCATTCGCCGCCCTCCATGGTCTTCGTGACGCGGGAAGGGTGCAGCCAGGGCAGAAGGTCTTGATCAATGGTGCGTCGGGAGGCGTGGGAACCTTCGCAGTGCAGATCGCCAAGTCCTTTGGAGCCGAAGTGACCGGCGTTTGCAGCACGAAGAACGTGAACATGATCCGATCGATCGGCGCAGACCACGTCATCGACTACACCCAGGAGGACTTCACGCAAAGTGGGCAGAGCTACGACCTCATCCTCGACAACGTGGCGAACCGTTCGTTCTCGGACTGCAGACGCGCGCTCACCCCCAGGGGGACTCTCATACCCAACAGCGGCCATGCCGGCATGGGCTACATCGTCAAGGCGTTCGTGCGATCAGCCTTCGTGCTTCAGCAGGGTCGCCCGTTCATCTCGACGCCGAACACCGAGGATCTCGTCGTTCTGAAGGAGCTCATTGAGACAGGGAAGGTGACGCCGGTCATCGACAGGACGTACCGGCTGAGCGAGACCCCCGAGGCTCTCGGATATGTCGGGGAGGGACACGCTCGAGGCAAAGTCGTCATCACCATATGAAGCAGGGACGACCGACAGATGAAACGATGAAGGCGATTGTCCAAGAGAGGTACGGATCTCCTGATGATCTGGAGCTCCGAGAAGTCGACAAGCCGGTGGTCGGCGATGACGAAGTCCTCGTGCGCGTGCGAGCGGCTTCGATCCATCCGGATGTGTGGCACGTCGTGAGTGGGCGACCTTATGTCCTCCGCCTGATGGGAGCTGGGTTCTCCAAACCCAAGAACCCGATCCCCGGTACGGACATGGCGGGAATCGTCGAGTCCGTCGGCAAGAGCGTGACACGGTTTCGTCCGGGCGACCCGGTATTCGGCGAGACGACCGTCACCCACCAATGGATCCACGGCGGCGCCTTCGCAGAGTATGTGTCCGTCCACCAAGACCTGCTGGCGCTGAAGCCGGACAACGTCACGTTCGAGCAAGCCGCCTCCGTACCGACCTCCGGGTTCATCGCTCTACAGAACCTCCGAGGCCTGAGTCAGTGGCGGCCGGGGCAGAAGGTCTTGGTCAACGGTGGCGGGGGCGGGGTGGGTGCGCTCGCCCTACAGATCACGAAGGCCTACGGCGCGCACGCGACCGCCGTGGACAGCACGAGCAAGCTGGGCATGCTCCGCTCACTCGGGGCAGATGAAGTCGTCGACTACACGCGGGAGGACTTTACCCGACGTGGCGTTCGCTACGATCTCATCTTCGACGTCCCGGGGAACTACCCATTCTCCGCCTGTAGGCGCGCGCTCGAACCTGACGGGAGATACGTACTCATTGGGCATGAGCGTTTTGGAGCATCAGGCAAGCGCGTGTTCGGACTCATCCCCCACTTTCTCATGCTCATGGTCCTCTCACGCTTCGTGGAGCATCTGCGAGATCCGGGCTTGCCGATGCCCACCAAGAAGGAAGCGATTGCCGCCCTCAGGGAACTCCTCGAAATCGGGAAGATCACACCGATCATCGACAGCACTTACCGCCTGAGTGAGGTTCGCGAGGCTTTCCGGCATATGATCGAAGACGAAATCCGAGGAAAGGTGATCATCACTCCGGCAGAAGCTGCCTGACATCACGTTCGAGGTGCAACACTCAGCTTCACCGGTCATGGCATTCCTCCGGGGTGCGATAGCCGAACCGCATGCGTGGCAGGCTAGGCGCTATCCGGCGCGTGTGCTTGGCAGGATCCCGTTCGCGCGCCGCAGCTTTCAAAGAAGATTGCCGAGCTGGTGGTCGCGAAGGCTCAGATGGCCTGCGGCAGCGCCGGTCAGGACGTCGCCGACCATTCTGTTGACGTCGACAAGATGGTCGAGCTCGGCTCGGGAGCGCAGCGCCAGGTCGAGTGCTGAGCGGCGGAGCGCGTGTCATTCTCGGCCGCACTACTCGCTCAGCCGCGGCGCTTTGCGGAGCATCGCCCGCGAGCCGTTGAGCCTCCCTCTGCCTCCCGAGGAGACCGCTCTCTAGCCGGTCACGCCCCGCGCCAGCGGGCGCCTTGGAGCGCGGCAACGCATTCATCCACGCGGATGGGCGCGCCCGGCAACCCCAGGGCGAGGCCGAGCGCGGCGGCCGGCGGCGGCTCGAGCCCCAGCGGGGCGAGGGCCGCCGCGTCGCGGAGGAGCTTCCGCGCGGGCGCATCGGCCGCGACGACTCCCTCCCGCAGCACCACCACCCGCTCCGCCGACTCGGCCACGAACGCCACGTCGTGGGAGACCACGACAGACGTGACTCCCGCCGCGTTGCGCCGCCGAAGTGCGGCGACCACGAGGTCCCTGCCGACGCGGTCCAGCCCCGCCGTAGGCTCGTCGAGCACGAGCACGCCCGGCTCCATCGCGAGCACCCCTGCCAGCGCCACGAGCTTCCGTGAGGGCGGCGGCAGATCGTAGGGGTGCACGTCGGCCACTACGACGAGCCCCAACTCCTCCAGGGCCCGCTCCACCGCCGCGGCGGGACGGCCGAGGCACCGGGGCCCGAACGCGACGTCGCGCCGCACGGTGCGCTCGAAGAGCTGCTGGTCGGCGTGCTGGAAGACGTAGCCGACGCGCCGGGCCATCTCGTCGGGCCGCTTCGTGGCCACGTCCCAGTCACCGACCAACACGCGGCCACTACGCGGCCGCAGCAACGCGATGAGAAGCCGTGTGAGCGTCGTCTTCCCCGCTCCGTTCGGGCCGAGGATGGCGACGGCCGAGCCGGCGGGCAGGTCGAGCGTGACGCCGTGCAGCACCTCCGTGCCGCCGTAGGCGAAGCGCGCGTCCTCGAAGCGGATCGCGTGACCGCTCGCTGCTGCGCCGCTCGCCGGGCCGGCGTTCACCGCGCGATCCTCCCCAGCGCCGCCGCCACGTCCAATGGCAGCGGCGCCGGACAGCCCGCCGCGCGTGCGATGCGGGCCACGTCGGTGTCGTCCAGCACGGCGGTGGCCGGACCCGCCCGCACGAGCCTCCCATCCTCCAGGGCCAGCACGCGGTCCGCCACGCGGGCCAACCGTTCCGTGTCCGGCGTGGCGACGAGCACCGCGGCCCCGCGGGCCGCGACGGACGGCAACAGGGCGTAGAGCCCGTCCGCTCCAGCGGGGTCGAGTTCCGCCGCCGGATCGTCGAGCACCAGCAGGTCCGGCGCCATCGCGAGTACCGACGCCACCACGACCCGCTGCAGCTCGCCGCCCGACAGCGTCGCCGGATCGCGCTCCGCGAGGTGCGCCACGCCAAGGTCGCGGAGAGCCCGTTCCGCCGCGGCCAGCACCGCCTCGCGCGGCCGGCCGAGCGAGGCCGGCCCGAAGGCCACTTCTCCGAGCACAGTCGAGGCGAGCCCGGTGAGCTGCGTCCAGGGCGTGGCGAAGACGATGCCGACCCGCTCGGTGGCGAGGTGCCTGGTGCCGGTCAGCGCGCCGCCGGTGAGCCGCGGCGCGAAACCGCCCGCCACGAGGAGCAGCGTCGAGGCACCGGAGCCGACCAGACCCGTGACGCCCGTGACCGTGCCCGCGTCGATCGTCACGCTCACATCGCGGAGCGCCGGCCGAGCCGAGCCGGGGTAGCGGAACCCGACCCGCTCGAGCGTGACAAGCGCCGTCATCGGCCCGCTCCGGCGAACTTCCACGCGTACGCGGCCACCACGCCGACGAGCACCGTCCACCGCACCAGCCGGTCGCCCGCGTGGTCGGCCGGAGGCGCGAGGGCCGTCCGCCGCCCCGCCGCGCTGCCGCCGCGCACGTCCAGCGCAAGTGCCTGCTCGTCCACCTCGGCCAGCGCGCTGAGCACGAGCGGCACCACGAGCGGCCCGAGCGCCCGCACCCGGGCGAGCGGCGACCCGCCGATGCGCAGGCCCCGGCACTGCTGGGCGTCGATGATCTGCCTCACCCGGGCGCGCATGCGCGGCACGACGGTGAGCGTGGACACGAGGAGGTAGATACGGCCGAAGGGCACGCCCCGCGCCGTCATCGCCTCGACGAGCCGCGGTGGCGCGACGGTCGCGAGCGCGGTGAGGAACGCGAACAGGATGGCGGCGATCCGCCCGCCGAAGACAAGCGCGCGCTCGACGCCCGGCGCCGACAGGGCGAGGGGACCGAGGGCGAGGTGCGGCGGACCGCCGAGGAGTCCGTGCAGCACCGTGAGCAGGATCCACGTGGGCAGCGCCAGCATCGCCGCGGGCCGCAAGACGGCGCCCAGCACCCCACCCGCCGCCGCGAACGCCGCGGCCGCCACGACCACGGCCCACACGGCCGCAGGGGACCGGAACGCGAACGCCAGGAACAGAAGCCCGGCCGCCACCGCGAGCGGCGTGTACGGATGCGCACGGTGCAGCGATGAGCGGCCGGGCAGGTAGCCGATCATCGGGCCAGCATCGGGAAGCGGACGGCCATCTGGTGCGGCAGGGAGCGGAGCACCACCGCCACGAGCGCGAAGACGAGGCTCTTGTCGAGGAGGTCGGTCGAGTAGCTCGCCGCCGCCACCGCCACTGGGAGGGGCGCGCCGAGCGCACGGATCACCGTGGTCACCGCGGTCACGCCGCCCGCGGTCACGCCACCGAAGAGGAAGTACGAGATCGGGGCCGATGCGGACGCCGCCACCAGGCCCAGAAGCAGCCCCGCAGGGATCGCCGTCGAGAGGCGCCGGAACGCGCCGAGCCGCGCAGCCAGCGCCGCGTAGAGCGCGATGACGATCTGCACCAGGCCGAACGGCAGCCAGGTGAAGTTGCCCGAGAGGACCGCGTTGAGGACCTGCGACGTGAGGCCGGCGACGATCGCGGCGCGCGGCCCGACGAGCGCCGCGACCAGCACCGTGCCGATCGTGTCGAGGAACACCGGCAGGAGCAGCGCCGCCGCCACCTGGCCGATGACGAGGTTCACCGCCACGCCGAGGCGGATCACGACGAGGT
>Ga0315273_10012702_pt1 | contig 10809 bp, 6 predicted proteins | sample YL17G02_0_MG_FD_205753 | JGI IMG/M metagenome (GOLD analysis project Ga0315273, IMG submission 205753) | Sediment microbial communities from Yellowstone Lake, YNP, Wyoming, USA - YL17G02_0 | ecosystem: Environmental > Aquatic > Freshwater > Lake > Sediment | place: USA: Wyoming | collected... | reverse complement strand
CCCCGACCACCCGCCCTCGTCGACCCAAGCGCTTTGACCGCCTCAAGGCAATACCCCACCGCCGCCCTATTCGTGAAAAGGGCGGAACTGCATACCCGAACCCCCAGAGCGGCCTCCGCAAAACCGCGAATGCAGCCCTCGGTTTTCGATGCCCTGATTCGTCATTTCGTGCGAATCTTCGGCGCCTCGCCTCCTGCTCGCGCCACCTCGGTGCCCTCGGGAACCTTCAGGGTGAAGAGGTCCTCCGCCAGGTCGCCGTTGACCGCGACGCGCTTGAGCGTGAGAGTCTGGCTGGCCCCGCGGGGCGACATGTCCTGGAGGGTCAGCGAGCGGGGGAACCAGAGTCCGGGCGCCGCCTCGAAGAAGTCGGCCCCCGTCGTCTGAGCCAGCTTCTTCCCCCGGGTTCCGACGAGTTCCGTGCGCAGGAGCACGCCGCGCTCCGCGTCGATCCAGCCGCGGACCGAGCGCGCGCCCTTCTCGTCCTTCTGTTCGCACTCGATGCCGTGCGCCGGCCGGCCCCCGACCTCCTCGAGCCCGAGATAGGCCAGCGACGCGCCCGCGGCAGGCACATCGAACCGCAGGCCGTCGACGGCGACGCGCCGGAGCACGGGCCGCAGAAGCGCCTCGCGGTCCTTCGCTGCCATGGCCGAGAGGTCGGTCCGGACCGCCTTCTTTGCCTCGGGGACGAACTCCCACAGTTCGGAAGGATTGGCGACGATGGTGCGTCGGAGCGGGTACTCGCACTCGATGCGGAAGCGGTCGGCCCCCTTCTGGTAGAAGGACCAGCGTTCGATCGCGGTCTTGCCGCGTTGCGTGGTCTGGCGCTCCACGCGGAGCGCCAGCGTGGCAATCGAGTCGAACCTCGCGAGATGCCGAGCTACGACCTCCGCCGGCTCGGCTGCCGATCCGGCGAGGCTGGCGCACGTCAGCACCCAGGTGCCAACCGCAAGGAGGAAAAGCGCCAATCGCGTCATCGCTCCGCCTTCTGCTCTTCGTCGTAATCGTAACTCGTAATCGTAATCTCAATCGAGGGTTCATCGTCCCAGCAGGCGCAGGAGCACGTCAGGGCAGTTGGCTCCGATGGCGTCTGGCCCGAGGGTCATGGCTTGCCGCGCGTCGGCCTCGTTGTGCACGGTCCAGACGAGGACCGAGAAGCCTGCCGCCTGCCACGCAGCCACCGTCTCGCGGGTGAGGTTCTCCATGCACGGGTGGATTCCCTGGCAGCCGATCCGCCGGGCCTCCGCCAGCAGATCCGCCTTGTCCACGTGGCCGAGCAGCCCCGTGCGCACGGACGGCACGGCCTTCCGGAACCGCTCGATGAAGTCCGCATCGAAGCTGTGCACGACCACCTGGTCCGCCAGCGGCCGAACGAGCGGGACCAGGCGCTCGACCATCTGCGGCCGGCAGTCCTTCACCTCGGCGTAGAGCACCACGTTCCTCGGTGCGACGCCCAGGGCCTCCTCGAGGGTGGGAATCCGCTCGCCGCGGAACCGCGGGTCGAACCACGAGCCCGCGTCGAGCCGCTTCAGCTCGGCGAGCGTCTTGTCGTGAACCGAGCCGCGGCCATTCGTCGTGCGGCTGACCGTCGGGTCGTGGATGACGACGACTCGTCCGTCGCGGCTGAGGTGGAGGTCGAACTCGATGGCGTCGCAACCCAGCTCGACGCCCGCGCGCAGGCTGGCGAGCGTATTCTCGGGATACGTGTCCATCCAGCCTCGGTGTCCCACGACCAGCGGCGGTGTGGCCATGCGTCGATCTCCGTGAAGGCAACCGTGAAGCCGTGGCCAATGCTAACACGAGTTGTACTAGCCCGTCAAGGGTGCAGTAGCGGGCTCGCAGAGGCCGCTCTGGCGGCGCAGGTATGTAGTTCCGCCTTCAGGCGGCGTTCGTAGTGTGCCGAGCATGTTCGACCACGAGGGGGTGAAAGTCCCCCGTCCATCCTGATGGAGGAGAAGGACAGGCGACTCGCAAGGGCGTCACCGTGAGGTGAGGCCTGAAGGAAGCGATAGCCAAGGCATGGCCCGACGGACAGGAGCCGAATACGAGGCAGCCGCACCAGGGCGAGCGGGCTACGGACTGCGAAGCCCACATCCATCAAGCGGTGCGGAAGTACATTCGGCGGGCGTGTGCTGAACGGGGTCGAACTTACCTCGGGAGATCTGTCCCGTGTCCCGACTCCGGGACTGAGGGAGCCGCGAGGCCCCCTGACCGCGGGGCAGAAGTCAGCAGCGGGCATAGTAGCCGGCCGCGGGGCCGGCGAAGGCCCAAACGGTCCCCGCAAGGGGTCAAAGGGAGTGGCGAGTAGGACCCGTCTCTCGTGAGCGACACGCGGCCGCAAAAGCAACAGCAATATTCGCTGGTCTTCGGCCCGGTGCGGAAGGGTGAAGCCCCGACGCCGGTGGCCGGAGAGGCCGAAGCGCTCCCGGCGGGGCGGTCTTCCGAAAGCCAGGCGTCCACCGAACGGTCCCTCGGCTTGCCGCGGTCCTCCGTACGGTGTCCGCCATAACCCGCCGAACCGCCGGGTACGGACCCGTACGCCCGGTGGTGTGACAGGGAAAGCCCGCAAGGGCCTACCTATGTCGATTAGAGCCTTCAGGCGTTCCTCTATCTTGGCGGGAATCGGGGGACTGGACCGCTTCCAGACCGAGGGAAGACAGGACCGCCTGAAGGCGGAACTACGAACGCCGCCTACCGTACGGCGGACGGAACTACGTGCCCAAGCCTCAAGAGCGGCTTCCGCGCCCCGGCCTAAACCAGATTCTGCCGTGCGAACTCGACGGCGTTGCGGAAGACGGCGAGGCCCTCGCCTTCGGCGGGAAGAGTCCCGGCGATGCGGCGGCGAAGCCATTGAGGGTGGACGTGCGGGAAGAGGTGGGCTTCGGGGTGGGGCATGAGGCCGAAGATGCGGCCGGTCGGGTCGCAGATCCCCGCGATCGCGGCGACCGAGCCGTTGGGGTTGTGGGGGAATGCCTGGGTCGGCTCGCCCGTGTCGGGGTCGACGTAGCGGGCGACGACGAGGCCCTCGGCCTCCAGACGGTCGAGAATGCCCTGGTCGAGGGTCAGGAACTTGCCTTCGCCGTGGCGGACGGGCACGGCCAGAGTCTCGATCCCGCGGGTGAAGATGCAGCGGGTGTGGGGCTCGATGCGGAGCTTGATCCAGGCGTCGCGGAAGACGCCGCAGTCGTTCCAGGTCAGGGTGACGGACTGGCGGCGGTAGTCGGCGTCGAGGCCGGGGAGGATGCCGAGCTTGGCGATGGTCTGGAAGCCGTTGCAGATGCCGATTACCAGTCTGCCTTCGGCGATGAACCGCTGGAGCGGGGCTTCGAGGCGGTGCTTGAGGCGGTTGGCGAGGACGCGGCCCGAGGCGATGTGGTCGCCGAACGAGAAGCCGCCGATGACGGCGAGGATGTGGAACTCGTCGAGGGCGCGCAGGCCGGCGAGCAGGTCGTTGAGGTGGACTTGCTCGGCGACGGCGCCCGCGAGCGTGAAGGCGTGGGCGGTTTCCGCCTCGCAGTTCAGGCCGAAGCCGGTGATGATGAGGGCACGGACGTCAGATGGCATAGGGAGCGCGGCTCCTCAAGGGCGCGGAAATAATGGGACCGATCGGACCGATCGGACGGATCGGACAGATCGAACTCCTCGCAAACTCAGATCTCGTCCAGCGTCGCTTTCCAGCGGGCCTTTAGGTCGAGGACGCGGGTGTCGATGATCATCTGGCCGTCGAGGCCGGTCATGCGGAGCCACGGGTCGGCGGTGACTTCGCCGATGCAGGCGCAGGGCACGTCGGCCATGGCGCTCTCGAAGGCGGCGTGCTGCCCGGGAGCGACGGTGACGATGAAGCGGCTGGCGGACTCGGAGAAGAGGATCAGGTCGTCGCACCCGACGCTGGCCGCTGGGACGCGGGCGAGGTCCACGCGGAGACCCAACTCGCCGCCGAATGCGACCTTGGCCAGCCCGAGGCCGAGGCCACCCTTGCCAGGGGCGTGGACGGAGTGGACCAGGCCGTCGGCGACGGCGCGGCTCATCGCCGTGTAGATGTCCATCGCGCGGCGGGCGTCGACCGTCGGCACAGCGTTGCCAATGGCGGCCGGCTTGCCCGCGCGTCGGGCGAGGTAGCGGTAGTACTCCGAGGCGCCCAGCTCGGCTTTCGTTTCGCCGACGACGTAGAGGAGGTCGCCCGCGCACTTCGCGTCCATGGTCACGGCCTTGCGAACGTCGTCGATCTTGCCGATGAGCGAGAAGAGGACGGTCGGCGGGATGGAAATCCTCACGCCGCCGCGGGTCGAGTCGTTCTTCATCGAGTCCTTGCCGCTGATGAGCGGGACGGCGAAGGCGCGCGTGTAGTCGTAAAGGGCCATGTTCGCTCGGACGAGCTGGGCGAGCTTGTACTGGCCGTCGGGCGTCTTGGAGGACTGCACGGGGTCGGGCCAGCAGAAGTTGTCGAGCCCGGCCATGTGGTCGAGCCGCGCGCCCGTGCCGACCGCCCGGCGGATCGCCAGGTCGATGCAGGAGGCGACCATATGGTAGGTGTCGATGTCGGAGTAGTGCGGGTTGATGCCGTCGGTCAGCACGATGCCTTCGACGCCGTCGTAGTCGGCCAGGAAGACCGTCGCGTCGGACGGCACGTCGTTGCGGACGCCGACGAAGGGCTTGATGACGGTCAGGCCCTTGACCTCGTGGTCGTACTGGCGGGACTTTTTCTCGATGGAGCAGAGATTGAGGTCGGCGAGGAGATCGGCGAGGGACTCCTCGGGGCTGGGCGCGCGCTCGAGATTCGGCTCCGGGTGGCGGGGCGGGGTCCAGACGGCCTTGAGGTCGAGCTTCGGCAAGCCTTCGTGGAGGAAATGGAGGTCGACGCAGGCGACCGTGCGGTCGCCGTAGCGGACCTCGAACTTGCCTGAGTCGTTGAAGGAGCCGAGGACGGTGGCCTCGACTTCGCGGCGGCGCGCGAGGGCGAGGAACTCCTCGATGGCCTCAGGCGGCACGGCGAGCGTCATCCGCTCCTGGGCCTCGGAGAGCAGGATCTCCCAGGGGTCGAGGCCCTGGTACTTGAGCGGCGCCTTGGCGACGTCGAGTTCGGCGCCGCCGGCGGAGGTGGCCATCTCGCCGACGCTGGAGGAGAGGCCGCCCGCGCCGTTGTCGGTGATGCAGGAGTAAAGCCCGCGGTCGCGGGCCTCGAGGAGGAAGTCCGTGAGTTTCTTCTGCGTGATCGGGTCGCCGATCTGGACGGCCTGGGCGGGCGATTCCTTCCGCAGCTCTTCGGAGGAGAAGGTGGCGCCGTGGATGCCGTCCTTGCCGATGCGGCCGCCGGCCATGACGATGAGGTCGCCGGGATTGGCCTTCTTCAGCTCCGAGGGCTGGCCGAGGATTTTTCGGGGCAGAATCCCGACCGTGCCGCAGTAGACCAGCGGCTTCCCGAGGTAGCGCTCGTCGAAGACCTCCCAGCCGCGGGCGTAGGGGATGCCGCTCTGGTTGCCGCCGTCGATGACGCCCTTGTGGACGCCGTCGCGGATGCGGCGCGGATGGAGCAGGCCCTCGGGCAGCTTGCCGTCGAAGAAGGGCGAGCCGAGGCAGTAGCCCCAGACGTTGATGAAGAGCTTGGCCCCGCGGCCCGTGCCGAACGGGTCGCGGTTCACGCCGACGATGCCCGTCATCGCGCCGCCGTAGGGGTCGAGCGCGGACGGGCTGTTGTGGGTTTCGACCTTGTAGGCGAGGCTCCAGCGGTCGTTGAACGCGATGACGCCCGCGTTGTCGTGGAAGACCGAGAGGAGCCAGGGGCGCTTGGCCTCGAGCTCCTCGGTCGCGCGGCGGATGTAGGTTTTGAAGAGCGAATCGATCTCGAGATGCTTCTCGCCGTCAGTGTAGTCGACCTGGGCGTTGAAGATCTTGTGCTTGCAGTGCTCCGACCAGGTCTGGGCGACCATTTCCAGCTCGACGTCGGTCGGGTTCGGGCCGAGTCCGTGGCGCTGGCGCTCGGCGGCTCGTCTCGGGCTGGCGAAGTATTCGCGGATCGCCCGCATCTCGTCGAGCGTGAGCGAGAGGATGCCTTCGGCGCTGATCGCCATCAGCTCCTCGTCGGAGACCTGGAGGTCGTACTCGCGGACGCCGTTCGTAGTGCGGCCTTCAGGCCGTGCCCCTGGAGTACGGGCTGAAGCCCGCACTACAAACTCAGGGACCGAGAGGTCGGGCTCCGAGGCGCGCCACTCGGCGGCCGATTGGACGCGGATCGTCTCGATCAACTCGTTGGCGAGCAGGCCGGTGCCGATCCGGACCGCGTCCTCGCGGCGGAGGCGGGGCGCGCAGAGGAAATACTCGGTCTCCGTGTAGACCGCATCGGCGTCGGGGAGCTTGCGGCCCAGGATGTCCTCGATGGCCGTCTTCGCCGTGCGCCCGACGTTATCGGTGACGCCTGGCCGGAACCCGATCGTGAGCAACCAGTCGAAGGGCGCTGCGCCGGCAGTGTGGGGCAGGCATCCTGCCTGCCGATCCGTGTCTTGCAGGCTGGAAGCCTGCACCACCTCTGCATCGAGCCGCCCGAGGGCCGACTCCTCGATCACGGGGTCGGTGAAGTCCGCCCGCACCGCCTCGGCCTCGGCGGGCGAGAGGTCGGCGTGGATCTTGTAGACCGAGCGGGTGCGCACCGAGTCGACGGGCAGGCCGAGAAACGTTCGGACGCTCCCGGCCGCGCCCTCGCCCCGCGCATCTCGCACACCCGGCTTCTGGCCGATCTCGATACGATGAACCATGTGGGGGATCCTTTGAGGCTGAGCTATCCGGAGTATAGCGATTTCGGCCTTTTGTGCAACTCGTATTCACTTCCAGGCCCGAGCGCCAGTGCTTGAGGTCCCGCGTTATCTTCCTCTGCCCTGCTCGTGCTCCTGCTCGTGCTCGTGCTCCTCTTCTCCGAATCCAGGAAAGAACCGGAAAACCGAGCACGAGCAGGAGCACGAGCACGAGCAGGGCAGACGCTGCGGGCGCAGCCCTGCAGATTCCGGGCTGCTTGACTGGAAACAGGGGCTGCCCTATGATGGCTCTCGTCCATCGCGGATGGGCTGGATCCGATCGGGGCATCGAGAGGAGCGAAGAGCCATGGCAGAAAGCGGATTCTTCAAGGTGTCGGAAATCGTCCAGATGGCCATCGACGAAGAGCACAACGGCACGATCTTCTACGAGACGCTCCAGAAGGTCGCCACGTCGCCGGCGCTCAAGGAGTTCGCCAAGCGACTGGCCATCGAGGAGCACGGGCACGAGAAGGCGTTCACGGAACTCCGCGAGAGCCTGGAGGCGTATGACCCGCCCGAGACCTATCCCGGCGAGTACGCCGACTACGTCAACGTCCTCGTGAGCGGCAAGACGTTCCCCGAGGATGAGGACGCCGCGAAGCTGGCCCGCGAGGCAGGCGGCGACGTCCAGGCCATCGACACGGCCATCCGCTTCGAGAAAAACACGCTGCTCTTCCTCAACGAAATGCGCAGACTCGTCCCCGACAGAGACCAGCCCACCATTGAGGAACTGGTCGAGGAGGAGCGCCGCCACCTCGTCGAACTCACGAAGATTCGGGCAGATCTGGCTTGAGGCGGAGGGAGAGGAGATGACACCGATCGGACCGATCCGACCGATCGGACCGATGCGGCCCGCTGAGAACCCGCCGAGCGCGATTGAAGAACCGCAGAGACCGCAGGCGACCAACCCGACTGAACCGAATCCGCTCAATCGACCTGACCGCTCAACCACAGTCTGCGGCCTCTGCGGCGCATCCTCTCGGGTACCGCTCCGGGGCGCCCAAGACAAACTCCCCCTCCCGGGCTGCATCTGCCCCCTGCGCAGGTCACGAACTTAGGCAGCAGGCACAGCGAGAGGTGGGCGTTGCGTTCCGGGCCGTGGCTCTTGTCTGTGGCACGTGGGCTCTTGCAGCCCGCGGACACCCGGTGCAAGCCCTTCGCGATGCCGAAGCTCGACCAGCGAGTGCCTGCGTTCCGTGACCCTATCCCGGAAGCTGTACTCCGAGGCGGCAGAGGCCGAGTCAGCAGCAAACGGACATCAACTCAACCCGCTAACCACGTCGCGTCGAATCGGACCAGTCGCTGCTGGACTCGGCCTCGCCGCTACCCGAAGCATACCTCGACTCGCCAGATTGTCAAGGGAGTATTTTGCGGGAATTTCCGAATCGGTGCGCCCCGGAACCCATCTGCACGGGCCGCCCGACCGAACCCATTGGACTTACGACGCGCGCGGCTCAGTCTGGGGTTGATCCAGGGTAGCCGATCTGCTAGTCTCACACTGGCGTTCGACGGCCTGCCGTGATCCTTGTTTGGAGCGAATCGCCGTGTCTAGACTTGCGACTGGACTCGTTGTGCTGGGCATCACGATCCTCCTTCTCGGGGAACGCGCCGTCGCAGCGGAAGACGCCTACCTGGCCTATGTCAAGGCGGCGCCCGAATTTCAGCGCGTCGCCCAGGACCCCAAGATGCTGCTCGGCCGCTGGACGACGTGGATCTACATGCCCTGGCGCTACCAATGGGCCATCGGGACCGGGGACGAGGGCGGGCAGTTCTCGAAGGACTACGGCTTCAACGGCGGCTTCACCGACCACGGCGACGCCGGCCCGCTCCCCTGGTTCGAGAAGTGGCACCTCCAATTCTACAACGACCACTCGGCCGGCAAAGGCTATCTCTATCTGAACCGCAAGGACTGGAAGGGCGACCAGAACAACCCGCGCGCCCTCCGCAACGGCGCGGGCGGCGCCCGACCCCTCGACGCGGCCATGCTGCGCACGCTCATGGACATCCTGACGCGGAACGTCAATCGCCTCAAGGGCAGCCCGATGAGAGCGGCGTACGCCCTCGACGACGAAATCTCCTGGGGCACCTTCGTCAAGCCGCTGCCCTGGCGCGTCAACGACGACGATAAGGCCTACGAGGACTGGCTCAATGCCTACTACGGCGGGACCGCCCCCGCGGCTCAGTACGTGACGCCGGCGTTCACCCTCGCGCAGCTTGGCCGCCCGCTCAAGGGCCTCGATTTCTCGCCGCTGCTCGACCGCATCACCTACAACGACGCGGTGTGGGCGAACTTCCTGGGCAAGCTGGTCGAATGCGCGAACGCCGCCGACCCCGACACCCCCTGCGGCTTCGTCGGCGGGCAGTCGCCCAACCTGTGGGGCGGCTACGACTACGCCAAGCTCGCGAAGAAGATCCAGTTCATCGAGGCCTACAACATCGGCTCGGCGACGGCCATCCTCCGCTCGTTCAACCCGCAGAACGCCATGCCCATCGTCACGACCCATTTCCACGACGACAAGCGCGGCACCGCGAACGACATCTGGCAGACCTGGTACTACTTCGCGCACGGGAACCGCGGGATGATCGGCTGGGTCGAGAACTGGTTCGACAAGGAGAAGAAGCCGCGTCCGTGGCTCGAAGAGTACAAGAATGTCAACAAGGAGATCGGCGGGGTCCAGGGGCCGAAGATGGTCGGTTCCCGCTGGATCCACGACGGCGTGGCGATCTACTACTCGCATCCCTCGATCCAGGTCTCCTGGTGCCTCGACGCGGAGCCGCACGGCCGGACATGGACCAACCGGAACGGCGACGACCGCCTCGGGACCTCGCACCTCGTTCGCCGGGCCTGGGAGCACCTCCTCACCGATAGCGGCATCCAGTACAATTTCATCCCCTACGACGAGGTCGTTGTCCACGGCGTGCCGAAGGAGTACAAGGTCCTCGTCCTGCCGGCCTGCTACGCGCTCTCGGACATCGAGGCGAAGCGGATCACGCAATTCTGCGAGGACGGCGGGACGGTCGTGGCCGACTTCGCCTGCGGCCTCTTCGACCAGCACGGCAAGGGCCGAGCCCAGGGCGCGCTCGACGACCTGTTCGGCGTGAAGCACGACGGCTCGGAGGCCAAGGCCGACTTCTTCGGTGGCAGCCTCTGGGTTGAGACCAACCAGGATGCCGGCTTCTCGTACAAGAAGTTCCGAGAATTCTTTGCCACCGTCTCCTGCAAGCTCGAAGGCGGCTTCGCGGTGGCCGAGACGCGGGTCGGCACGCAGACCGCGAAGAAGGTGGGGAAGGGGACGGCCGTTTACCTAAACCTGTCGCCCCAGCGCTACCTCCAGTACCGCGAAGAGGGGAGTGCCGATGCCTCCCAGCGCGACGTCTTCATCAAGCCCGTCCTTGCCGGGGGCGCACAGCCCTGGGTCAAGGTCAGCGGTCCCGACGGCAAGCGCCCGGCAAACTGCGAGGTCACCTGCTGGTCGAAGGGCGGCCGAACGCTGCTCTTCGTCCTCCAGAACGCTGCGATCACCGGCAGCGCGACGGGGGGCGGCGGCGCCGAAGGGTTGATCAGCCAGAAGACGCGGATCACCGTCGAGTTCCCCGCCCCGGTCAAGGACCTCGTGGACGAGCGGACAGGGAGGAAACTCGGCGACGGCAAGAGCTTCCCGTTCGACTTCAATGCGGTCGAGGCCGTTTTCCTGAGCTTCGAAGGCCATCCGCCGCGCTGAGAGAGCGAAGGGATTAGCAGTACGTAGATTGTTGCAGCCTGTCCAGGGATGGCGGTATGGCGGTACCTCAGATCGGTGCTCGGCGGCCCGCCCTGCGCGTGGCGATCGTGGGCTTCCTGGTCGCTGGCTTCGCCGCGCTCGGATGGTACTACCACTTCGTCGTCTCGAAGGACACGGTCTGCACCCATGTGGCCTATGTCCCTGTGGTTCTGGCCGGGATGTGGTGGGGCCGGCGGGGCGTGGTCGTCGGGATCCTGGTCACGGCCATCGTCCTGTCCTTCCACTTGCTCGGGACCAGCGCAGGG
>Ga0315273_10012700_pt1 | contig 10811 bp, 9 predicted proteins | sample YL17G02_0_MG_FD_205753 | JGI IMG/M metagenome (GOLD analysis project Ga0315273, IMG submission 205753) | Sediment microbial communities from Yellowstone Lake, YNP, Wyoming, USA - YL17G02_0 | ecosystem: Environmental > Aquatic > Freshwater > Lake > Sediment | place: USA: Wyoming | collected... | reverse complement strand
GCGAAAATCCAATTGCGTAATTTCCTGCAGCGGCCGGAGCGCTTCTTTTATCACCGTGAGAAACACCGCCGCCACGACCGAGCCGGTGATGCTCCCCATGCCTCCTAGGACGACCATGATGATGATTTCAAAACTTCGGTTAAAATCAAAAGTCTGAGGATTCAAATAACGCAAATAATGAGCAAACAATCCGCCCGCAACTCCGGCGAAAAAAGCACCTACCGTAAAGGCACTGACCTTGGCGCGAGTCGTGTTTACGCCCATTGCCTCTGCCGCGATTTCATCTTCCCGGACGGCGAGGAGCGCCCGACCATGACTGGAACGCACAAGGCGCCAGATGAAAAAAACCGTGAACACGACGAAACTATAAACCCACCCGAAATGGGTGAGGGGAGGAATGTTGGGGAGTCCGCGCGCGCCACCGATGGCATCAATATTTAAGACCAGAACCCGGATGATTTCGCCAAACCCCAGGGTGACAATTGCTAAATAATCTCCCTTGAGGCGCAGCGAAGGGATTCCCACTAAGAGTCCCGCGCAGCTGGCCACCAGTCCTCCCAGGAATAGAGCCCCGGCGAAGATTCCAAAAGTCATGACATTCATTCCACCATGGCCCGCTTGCGCAAACCATTCCGGGTGAGCTTGTTGTGCACTCAGGGTGATAAAAGCCGAGGTATACCCCCCGACGGACATGAAGCCCGCATGGCCCATGGAGAACTGACCGGTAAATCCGTTGACCAGATTGAGACTGACGGCCAAAATAATATTGATGCCCGCATACATGACGATCGTAAAAAAATACGGATCGATCTCCTCGGCGATGAAAAAATGAAAAATCCAGGTCAAGGCGAGTGCTGCCAGCACAGGGACCAGGGAGCGGAAAGGAGAGAGAAAAGGAGAGCCGAAAGGGGAGCCGGAGGTTCGGTTTAAGGAGCTTTGGTTCAAACTTTTTCCGTTCTCTGAGTCCCTAAAAGTCCCGTCGGTTTAAATAGGAGAATTAAGATCAGAATTGAGAAAGCCAACGCATCCCGAAATGAAGGCGCCCCGTAGCCTACTAAAAACTCCTCCGCCAATCCCAAAACAATTGAACCGACGACCGCTCCGGTGACATTCCCGATGCCCCCCAGTACCGCCGCGACAAAGGCCTTTAGACCGGGCATCACACCCATCAGAGGGTCAATCTTGGGATAGGCCAGTCCCACTAAAACCCCCGCTGCCCCGGCCAATGCGGAGCCTAAAATAAACGTGTAGGAAATAATGGCATCTGTGGGAATTCCCATCAGACTGGCTAGATCATGATTGAAGCTCACCGCTCTCATCGCGCGTCCTAAACGCGTCCTGAAGATGATGTATTGCAGAGCGGCCATCAAAGTGAGCGCGATCAAAAATATCAGCACCTGAAGAGGATTGATTTTAAGTTCACCTAGTTGACCCGGTTGACCCGGTTCACCTAATGACCAGCTTCCCGATGAAAGAAAAAGCTGCGGAAAAAACTTAGGATCCGCTCCGAACAACAATTGACCAGAAAACTGCAGAAAAAGCGAAACCCCTACGGCCGTAATTAGGACATTAATGCGGGCCGAACGCCGCAGGGGCCGGTAAGCTAATCTTTCGATGGCAAACCCCAAGCAGCCGCAAACGCTCATCGACGCAAACAGGGTGATGAATAAGGAGAGAATAGACGACTGCTGGCCAAAATGAAGGTAACGTGCCGTGTAGTATCCGACGAAAGCCCCAACCATGTAGATCTCGCCATGGGCGAAGTTAATTAACTGGAGCACCCCAAAGACCATGGTGTAGCCTAGCGCGATCAGGGCGTAGATGCTTCCCAGGGAGAGGCCGTTGATGAGATGTTGGACAAACTCGATCATCTTAGACTCCGGTAAGGACTCCGTTGAGGACTCCGTTAAGGATTCACGGTCGTTTGATATTTAAAGGCGCCATTTTCAACTTTCAACACTACCGCAGATTTTACCGCATTTCTCTGCTGATCAATCGTAATCGTGCCGGTCACGCCGTGATAATCGCGGGTGGCGGCCAAGGCATCCCGCAAGTCTGCGGCACTCGCTGATTTCGCCCGTTTCGCGGCATCGGCCAAGACCTTCGCCGCGTCATAACCCATAGCCGCCATTCCGTCGGGGATGGCGCCAAACTTGGATTTGTATTTTGAAATAAAATTTTGAATATTGGGCGCCTGGTTCTCACTGGAATAATGGTTGGAGAAATAGGAATTATCCAGCGCTTTACCGGCGATCTCGCCCAACTTCGGAGAATCCCAACCATCGCCCCCTAAGAGAGGGATCGTGAGGCCGAGTTCTCTTGCCTGTCGAGCGATTAGACCGACTTCCGTATAATAGCCCGGCACTAAAATGGCCTGAGGTTTCGCCGTGCGGATGGCGGTTAATTGGGACTTAAAGTCGATGTCACCGGCCTCATAACTTTGCTGCAGGGTGATTTCTCCGCCCCCTTTTTTAAAAGCAGCCGTAAAATAACGCGCTAACCCCGTGCTGTAGTCACTTTTAATATCTCGCAAGATAGCCACTTTACGTATTTTGAGGTTATTTAATGAAAATTTAGCCATTACTTCTCCCTGGAAGGGATCGATGAAACACACTCGAAAAATATAATCACCCATTTCAGTCACGGCCGGATTGGTCGAGGAGGGGGTGATCATTGGGATTTTACCCCCTTGAGCAATGGGGGCCATGGCCAGACTCCGGGAGCTAGCGACTTCACCGAGAATGGCATTGACTCTATTTTGATTAATCAATTGGGTCACGGCCGTCGCGGCTTCCTCCGGCTTACTTTGGTCATCGACGGTGAAAAGCTCGAAGGACTTCCCTTTTACCCCGCCCTCGGCGTTAATTTCAGTAATCGCCAGACTAATTCCATTATGGGTGGAGATACCAAAGGTCGCCTCCGACCCGGTCATCGACCCCACTTCTCCGATCCTAAACGTGGTCTGATTTTCGAGTTCATCGGTGAGGCGGGACGAATGTTTCTTGCAACCGGTCTGCGCGACTAGTGTGGCGGAGATGAACATCAATCCGACCCAAGGGCCTGCTAAAAAGTGAGTCTTGAAATTTAATTGATTCATGTGCCCGGACCTGCTTTTGTTAGAGTCATGTTGATCTTTCGCTAACACCTTAGTAATATCCCCTAGATTAGGGTGGTGTCAATCTATGCAGCCAAAATCTCGAAAAACCCAGGTCAGTTTTGGTTATGCCATTCGGAGTTTTGTGGGTTATCTCGAAGGCACCCAGAAGGCGCTCCACACGATTAAAAATTACCGCCTCGACTTATTGGCCTTTCAGGATTTTATCGCCAAGGAATATTCCAATCAGTTAATCCGGGTGGATCAGGTGAGTGTCAAGGACTTAGCCCGATTCCGGGAGTATTTAGAAGAGAAGGGCTTAAAGGCCAATACCCGCCGCCGCAAGATCCTGACCGTCACCCAATTCATGAATTATCTGTCCAAGAGAAGAAAGCTACCTCCTGATGTCGCAAAAAAAATGCCTGCGCCTCATAAAATCGAACGGGTGCCTTTGACGGTATCCTCGACTCAACTGCTAAAAGTGATCCAAGCTATGAGCGATGAGACTCTTCTTGAGGCGCGTAATAAGGCGCTGCTATGGACTTTGACCGAGACCGGGTGCCTGGTGAGTGAAGCGGCTCAGTTGAGATTTGACAGCTGGAGTCAGGCGGCTCCCGAAATCACCCTGAGTCTTGGGATCAATACTCAACGCCAGGTCCCCGTTTCAAAAGAGTTATTTCAGGCCATCCAGAAGCTCAAGAGCTTTGCCCCCCAGGCGTTGAGTACAACCGCCAAGGCCGATTGGATCTTTTACGGGTTCAATAAATTCGGTGCCTTAGGCTCCCACATCAGTCCGCGGGGAATTGAGCTGGTCGTCAGACTCTACGGCCCCCGGTTGGGATTTCCAGAGCTGACTCCGCGCATCTTCCGCCACTCCGCGGTTTTAAACTGGTTTGAAAAAGGAATCCCCCAACCTGAAATTCAGGCCCTGCTGGGCCTCAAAACTGCCTATGCTTTTCGTGCTTACGAACTCCTGTTTAACTCCAGCCGAGGGATGGCGGGTTAATTCATTTATTATGTTTACAAAATATTAAATAGATGATAATAACTGTCAACTATGAACCCTGTACTCAGAAAAACCCCATTTATCTCATTCATCTCATTTTTCCGTCTCCTCTCTTTTCTCTTTCTTTTCAACCCAGTGGTCGGGTTCAAGAGTCAAGCCCAGGAACCCCCTCTGGAGTCCCTGGTCTTTGCAGGTCCCACTAGCTCAATGGTCTCGATACCCGTCACCGTGAGCGAACTGTTTGCCGAGATCTCGATTCATCACGATGATTTTAATGGCTGGAAAGCCGTGGGACAGGAGCTTGGACTCCTCGCCGGCTGGGCGCAGACTAAGCATCGTCAAGAGAAATTGATCGAGATCTCCAGGGCAGATTATGAGATTCCGGTCACGTTGGTGAATGAAATTCCACTCGTGCTAAATGAGGAGAACCGAGAATTTTTTTCTAATAAAAATATCAGTAAAGAATTCGACACTTTCAAAGAATTCCCCTTTGACGGCACCTGGGCGGGCAGCAAGTACATCTTTTATCCACACTCTGTGGTGGATACCGATGAAATTTCAGAGGATGATCTTCCCATCTCCTTTTACCTTGTGAAAAAAATTTCCAGCAAACCTCAGCCGTTGAACTTTAAAAAAGGCAAAGAATCCCTTCATTTAGGTGAGCAATTCTATCATTTTGCCATTACGGCGCGTGCCAGGGGAGACCTGCGGGGCGCTATTGCATGGTTTAAGAAATCGGCCGCCGCCCACAACCCCCGGGCCAATTTACTGCTTTCCCAGTTCTATCTCGAGGGGAGAGGCGTGGCGAAGAATTACGATGACGGCATTAAACACCTCACCTTGTCGGCCGTTCAAGGGGACCCGGAAGCCCAGTATCAACTTGGATTATTTAACTATTACACTTTACCTATGACCAAAGAAAGTCGCACGGGTGCCCTCGCTTGGTTCTCGAAAGCCAATGAGCAGGGGCATCTGAGAGCGAGATTTTATTTGGCGGGGCTCTATGAAAGTGGCAAGTGCGTAGATAAGAACGAAAAAGAAGCGCAACGGCTTTTTACCCAAGTGGCCAGGAAGTCAGCCGATGGTTCCGTTTTAGAGCTTCGAGCACAGATTCGTGTTGACGAGTTGATTGAAAACGAAAAGTCTTATTTTATAAATAAGTTACAGCTCATAAAAATGGCTTTAGGAGGAGTTCCAAACGCCATGGCCGCCGTCGCAGCCATGGCGTTTGACAATCAACTGGATATTCCAATTTCCATGGTACAGGAGTTTTTAACAAAGGCCACAGAGTCTGGGAATCATGAGGCGATGATCATGATCAAGAGTAATTATTTCCCTGAAATTCTTTAGTTTGCGGGTAGGCTCTTAAATCCAACTCGGGAACCACATCCAACGCCGAAACGCCTCGGACGGAATCTTCAGCGCGGCTAGGATCGGGAAAAAGTGGATAAACAGACTGAACGTCGAACCTAAAAAAGCCCACCGCACCCAGGGAACGGAGGAGAGTTTTCCAAATTCTTTTCGAAAGAAAACATATGCTAGGGCAAGACTCAGCATCATTCCAGCCGGATAGTAGTAGTAATAGAACGAAATTTTACGTGGAATGACCAGCCAACAACCATAAAAAAGCGCGTAAAAAAAGCAGCTGAAAAATGCGGCCCGGTCCCTGCGGAAGACCCACCCCCATAGACATCCGAGGAGGGCCACCAGCCCCGTCCACATGATCAAAGGGTTGCCCAGCAGCAGCACTCCCCGCACCGATTGACTACCCACTCGGTCAAACGCATACCAAATCGGACGTGTCAATAACGGCCAGTCCGGCCAATGACTCATATAGGGATGGGAGCTGACCACCCGGAGCTGGCCGTTCCACATTTTGGCCTGGACCGCAAAAAAACTCCCTATGGAATAACTTCCGTTTTTAATGAACAAGTAAGGAAGAAAGGAGCCGAAATATACGGAGAAAGGCAGGACTCCCAAGCTGAGAGCGAAATCATACCACCGCAGGCCCTCCCAGAGTTTCGGCCGGTACCAATCTAAGGGTTGGGGGTTGGCAAAGCTGAGTCCGCATAATTGCAAAAGCCGAATCACTGCGACCAAAAGCCCACACCCGACCCAGGGAACGACGCTAAACCACTTACAGGCGATACTCAGGCCGAACATCAGGCCGGAGAAAGCGAAAAGTTTTCGGTTCTCTGAGGTCGAAAACCGGGGCAGCCAAGTCGCGCAATACCCCACCATCGCCCACACTAAGAACCCGAACATAAAGGTATCGAGCATCCCAATGCGGGCCTGGACATAAAGAAGGTGATTGGCCAGGGTCAGGAGGGCAATCCAAAGGGCCGCCTCTTGGGATTCCAAAAGGAGTAGGCCCAGAACGTACATCCCCACCAACGTCAACGAGCCGAAAATCGTACTCATAAACCGCCAGCCGATGGGGCGATCTCCCCACAGGGCAATGCCTAGTGCTAGGATGAGCTTGCCTAGGGGTGGGTGCTCCCAGTTCTGATTTTCCTTAAGCTGTAAAAACTGCTTGGCTGAGGGAACATAGTGAAACTCATCAAAATTAGGCGTTGTTGGAAATTGGATATTGATCAGAAAAAGGGTTTGCGCCAGGATATACAACAGAACAGCGGTTTTGATCATCTGACGGCGCAAACGCACCTCCCTAATTTAGTTTGTTATTCTCACCCGGTCAAGAGTGACAAATTGGAATCTCTTAGGTACAAAGAACCCCTTATGACAGATATGAGCAACGAACGGTCTCTTGGAAGAAATGAACCTTGCCCTTGCCAAAGTGGCAAAAAATATAAGCGCTGCTGCGGAGTAGCGGCTGCACCTAAATTGAGCGTGTCGAACCGCCAGGCGCCTCAAATACCCGGAATGCCGGGTGGTTTTCCCAGTGATCTGAGTGAATTGAGTGACCCCAGTGCTCTAGCTGGAATGAATCCCGAGCTCATGATGCAATTTACCCAAGCCTTGCAGCGGCTTCCTAAGAGTCAGATTCAAAGATTTCAAGTCCTCATGCAAAAAGCCATGAGCGGCAAAGACGTCACCCAAGAAGCCGCAGCCTTCGAGAAAACCCTACCCGTCGAATTTCAAGCCATGATGCGGAGCATGGGAGCCATGGGCATGGGAATGGGCGGTGAAACAGGCGCAGAATCAGGATGGGGAGCCCCCGAATCCGGCTCAGGATTTGACCTAGGCGGTGGACTCGGTCTACCCACCGGCGACAAGGAAATCCAAGCGCTAGAGGCCCCGCTTTCCGAAGACGAAGCACGTACATTGGTGGCGAAGGCCGCCGCCGATGGAAAAATTACCCAGGCACAAGCCGATGCCCTGCTTCGGGTGGAGCCTCAGCTTGAGGAAGAAATCCGTCAAAAAGGACAAGAGGGGCAAGAGGGGAAGTTTAAAAAACTTTGGAAAAATATTTCAAAAAAATGAGACTCTGAGAGTTCAAAAGGAACCAAAAAATGAAATTTCCTAAACTCATGGGGGTCATCCATCTCCCCCCCCTGCCCGGAGCCCCAGCCGCTCACGGAACGCATCCGGCTGAGTCCCTCCAAGCCGCTGGTTTTCAAGCAGTCAAAGAGGCCAAGATTTTATCGGATGCCGGATTTGACGGTATCATTTTGGAGAACTTCGGAGACGTGCCATTCTACAAAACTCAGGTTCCCCCCGAAACCATTGCCAGCATGGCTATCATTGCCGCTGCGGTCAGGGAAACCACCCAGTGCGCACTCGGAATCAATGTACTCCGGAACGACGCGCGCGCCGCCTTGGCCATCGCGGCGGTCACCGGGTGTGACTTTATTCGAGTCAACGTCCTTTCAGGAGTCGCGGCGACCGATCAAGGCATGATTGAAGGCGACGCCGCCTTTCTCCTGCGCGAAAGAGATCGCCTGCACGCTCCCGTCGGCATTCTTGCCGATGTCCATGTCAAACACGCCGTCACCTTCTCCTCCACTCATATTGACCTGGCAGTCGAAGAAGTCGGCTCTCGCGCATTGGTCGATGGCGTCATTGTCTCCGGCCGAACTACGGGCCGCTTAATTGAACTCGAAGCCCTGCGATCGGCTAGCCAAGCCGCCCGCGCTTTAAAAATTCCAATTCTACTCGGCAGCGGGGCCAGCCTCGATAAACTCTCCGAAATCAAACCGTGGGTGGACGGAATGATCGTAGGATCTGCCCTAAGACAGGGGGGGCTTGCGGGTGCTCCATTAGACGCCAAGAAAGTACGTGAGTTTGCCAAAGCGTACATGAAATTGGATCGTGTTCAGTCTAGAAAAAAACGAAAAAGGTTTTGAAGATAGAGACCTAAGGATAATCCTTCATGAACCTCAGAAGCCGAATCGGAGCCGTGAGTTATCAATTTTCGAGCCTAAAAGAGGTCTTGGCAAAAGCCACGCCGAAACGTTCCGCCGATGAACTGGCTGGGGTTGCTGCCTCTACTGAGCGAGAACGAGTAGCAGCACAAAGGGTGCTTGCCGATTTGCCGCTAAAAACCTTTTTAACGGAGCTCTTAATCCCTGGAGAAGCCGATGAGGTGACGCGATTGATTCAAGACAGCCACTCCGAGAAGGCCTTTGCGCCGATCTCCAGTCTTACGGTCGGAGAGTTCCGGGAATGGTTGCTCCATCCAGAGACCCGGGAAGAAACCCTGTCTCAAGTGACGTGGGGAATTATGCCTGAGATGGCCGCCGCGGTTTCGAAAATCATGCGTAACCAGGACCTCATCACAGTTGCAAAAAAATGCCGTGTCGTCACCCGCTTTCGAAATACCGTCGGTCTGGCCGGACACTTCAGCGTACGTCTTCAACCCAATCACCCCACGGATGACCCACGAGGAGTGGCCGCAAGTATTCTTGATGGCTTACTTTTAGGTTCGGGTGATGCCATGATAGGAATTAATCCTGCGCAGGATAGCCCCGCAGGGGTTTTGGCGCTGCTGGAACTCGTGGACCGCGTTCGGAATCAGTGGGAGATTCCGACCCAAAGCTGCGTACTCACTCATGTCACCACTCAACTTGCACTGATGGAAAAAGGGGCACCCCTGGATTTAGTGTTTCAATCCATTGGTGGGACTGAGGATCTGAATAGGAGTTTTGGGGTGAGTCTTTCCCTGCTCAAAGAAGCACTGGACGGAGCGAGAGCCCTGAAGCGGGGCACTGTGGGCAACCAGGTCATGTACTTTGAAACAGGTCAGGGAAGCGCACTTTCGGCGGGGGCGCACCACGGGATTGACGCTCAAACCTGTGAAGTGAGAGCGTATGCAGTCGCACGAGCCTTTGATCCGTTCTTGGTCAACAGCGTAGTGGGGTTTATTGGTCCTGAGTATTTATATGACGGAAAACAAATTATTCGAGCAGGGCTTGAGGATCATTTTTGTGGCAAACTCCTGGGACTTCCGATGGGGGTTGACATCTGCTACACAAACCATGCCGAAGCCGATCAAAACGACATGGATGTCTTATTGACTCTCTTAGGAGTTGCGGGCTGCAATTATATTATGGGAGTTCCGGGTGCGGACGACATCATGCTGAACTACCAGAGTACTTCGTTTCATGATGCACTTTACTTGAGACGACTCTTGGGTTTGAAGCCGGCTCCGGAGTTTCAGGTTTGGCTGGAGAAGATGCGGATTATGGGACGCGATTTTCTGCCGCGGATTCAAAGTGGACAACTCGGTCACCGAATGTTTAAGGAGCTGATTGGGGAATAAAAGTGAAAGGTAAAGTGAAAGGTAAAGTGAAAGCCGCATCGATCTGGAGTCACCTGAAAACTCTGACTCAAGCCCGGATAGGTCTTCATCGTGCAGGCCATGCCATGGGGACACACGAAATTCTTGACTTTCAATGGGCCCATGCCCAGGCGCGAGATGCGATTCATACGCCCTGGAATACCGAGGAGCTCCTTCAGGAACTCTCGTGCTCTGAACTTGAAACGCGAATTCAAACGCAGACCTTGACAACCCAGGTTAGCACGAGGAGCGAATATTTAACCAGGCCCGATCTAGGGCGCCTCCTTTCCTTGGAAGCAACTGACCAACTGAAGAAAATTTCCAAAGACCGATCCGGTCTCCTTACCTCTGATCTTCTCATTCTTGTTTCAAATGGGCTCTCCTCCGAGGCAGTCCACCAACATGCGGGAAAATTCTTAAAAACCCTACTCCCCGAGCTGAAAAGGGGGGGGAATCATTGCCAAGAAATTTTTTTAATCCCCAATGCCCGTGTCGCAATCGGAGATCAGGTGAGTGAGTTTTTGCGGCCGAGGCTGAGCCTCATCCTGATTGGCGAAAGACCTGGGCTTTCGTCATCTGATGGTCTCAGCCTTTATTTGACCTACGAACCCAGAGTTGGAAAAACCAATGTGGATCGGAACTGTATTTCCAATATACGCGAGCCCCATGGGCTTTCGTATTCACAGGCAGTTAAAAAAACTGTATCTCTCATAAAAGAGGCCATGCACCGAAAGCTAAGCGGGGTGTTATTGAAAGATGATAGAGTTCAAGATAATGTTTTTGGGCCGGGGATCCAAATCTAAACGGCCCAAAAACATTACTTGAACTCTTCTCTCCTAAAGGATTATCTTTAGATCTATATGCGGAAGAGGAAAAGAATCCTGAAAAGAATCCTGAAGAAGAAAAAAGGGCTGGGCCTATTTTTATTAAAGGGATTTAAGAAGCAGCGGAATAACTTTAAGGAGCCCAAG
>Ga0315273_10012699_pt1 | contig 10811 bp, 8 predicted proteins | sample YL17G02_0_MG_FD_205753 | JGI IMG/M metagenome (GOLD analysis project Ga0315273, IMG submission 205753) | Sediment microbial communities from Yellowstone Lake, YNP, Wyoming, USA - YL17G02_0 | ecosystem: Environmental > Aquatic > Freshwater > Lake > Sediment | place: USA: Wyoming | collected... | reverse complement strand
CAGCCGCTGTAATCTTTTTTGAAAAAATACTCCTTAACAGATGAAATATCAAGAGCAAGTGCCTGGGCAAGGCTTGAGAAAAATGCCAGACTCATAATGACCACAATCAGAACTTTTTGCCTCATAGCTGCTTATTTGCCTTTCTCTTTTTTAAAGAAACGGACTTCTGCAGATCAAGGACGGCTTTGTGCCTTTTCTCTTTTTCTTCTTTACTCAAATCGTCTAAAAGCATTTGGGCATGCGTATTGGGCCGCGGAGAATATTTAAAAATATATGCTGCATCAAACTGCACTTGTTTCACCAGCTCGTATGTTTCCTGAAATTCCTTTTCTGTTTCGCCGGGAAAACCTACGATGATATCGGTTGTCAGATCTCCGTTTTTTACAATTTTACGATAATTATCAACTAAGTCCAGATAAAATTTCTTAGTATACCCGCGGTTCATTTCCTTTAGGACTTTGTCTGAACCCGATTGAACGGGAAGATGCAGGGCTTTTTTTATTTTATCGCACTCAGCCATAGCCTTGAAAAGCTCGACTGTTGTATCCTTGGGATGCGATGTGATAAAACTTAATTCTTTTAAACTTTTAACCTTATTGACCTTACTAACCAACTCAACAAAATTAACATTTTCATGCACATACGCATTAACGTTCTGGCCTAAAAGAGTTATTTTTGAGATCCCCTTGGAAACTGCCTGCTCTATTTCCTTCAGAATTTCTCTGTGATCCCGGTTATGCAGAGGCCCGCGCACATTTGGCACAACGCAATAAGAGCAAAAATTGGAGCAGCCTTCAGAAATGACTACGTACGCGTGTTCCTTATCTTCGTAAAACCCTGTATGATAGATCTCCTCCGGCCTTTTCTCGGCGTCGGTCTCCCATATCTTTAATTCATAAAGATCCGGGGATTTTGTTTTTTGTCTCGCCCCTATCAATCTTTCGAGTATTGAAGGGATCTTATCGATATCCGAAGGCCCTACGACAAAATTAACTGCAGGCGAACGCTGAAAAACATGTTCTTTATAATTCTGCGCCATGCACCCGATCAACCCTATTATCGACCTTCCCAAACCGTTGTACCGTCCCGAACGGTGCAGACGGTTAGACTTGGCGATGCGGCCGATTTCAGACCAGACCTTATCTTCTGCGTGCTGACGCACAGAGCAGGTATTGAAGATGACGATATCGGCCTTGCCTTCTTCTTCAGTCAAAGAATATCCTGCCTGTTTCAGAAGCCCTGCAACGACTTCTGAATCCCTGACATTCATCTGGCAACCGAAAGTGCGGATGTAGATTTTTTTAGGCATATTTTTGTAAGTTTTTGATTCTTTTGACATTGCAGTTTCTTTTCCGTTTCTGAAAATAAAAAATTAAAGGGGGCAAAAAGAGAAAAAGAAATTCTTTTTTGGGGCAAACGACCACCAAGGCATGAGGCGATTTTGATGTTTTTAAAAAGCAGCCCGGCGAGTTCTTTTTTAGTAGCAAAGTCTATCTTTTCTTTGCTATCATCATACCCATCAAGAAAGTCTTTCACCCTGTCGATATAGCCCTCTGATCGTTCCCTTTCGATCTCTCTAAGTTCATACCCTGCAAGGAGTTTCTTCAATGTTTCTTCTTCAGTCCTGAGACTTGAATTTTTCTCACGATACACGTCTTCACCAAGCAAATTTTCCAGATAAGCGTCTGTAAGTTTTGATTGTTTTTCTTGGTTTATTTTGAGCTTATCTTTGACTTCGGAGAAGTCAATTTTGGCATTTTCGTCAAAATAAGGAAAATTTGCGTCTTTTGACGAAGTCACTGTCGTCCATCGGCACTGTTTTAAGCGCTCATTTTGGACTAATTGCACAACTACCTTTGTAACTTCCGGCTCAATATCTTCTGCCTTCACCGAGCTATTTGTGCACCGAATATGATTGGCATAAGGACCAGAGCAACGATACCAACGTTTCTTTATGTTTAAGCGATGGTTTGATATAGAAGATACACCATTATATTTATGATTGCACTTTGCACAAATAAGCAAACCGGTTAGCAGATACTCTTTATTTTTCACTCTAGGTCGCCATGTTTTTTTCTTTTCTGCTAATTTTTGCTGTACTTGAACAAAATCTCCTTCATCTATAATCGGCAGATGCCTTCCTTGTGCAATAATAATTTTTGAAGGGTCGTTTTTAATATATTTGTAATGCTTCTTCGTCTTCTGGTTTTTGTCGTAATGTTTTTTATTCCATACAATTTTACCAGTATATACTTGGTTTTTAAGTACGCCACAAATAAACTTGTTATAAAATTGTTTCCCTGTCCTTGTTTTATATTCTTTTCTGTCTAAATATGCCGCTATGTCATACGTACTTTTGCCAGAAAGATACATCGTATAAATCAGCTTAACGATATTGGCTTCTCTCTCCTCAACCTCTAATAATTTCTTTTCTTTGTTGTAGGTATATCCAAATGGCGCAAATCTTGCTCCTTGCCAGTTTCCTTTTTGCACCCCCTTCACCATTCCAGGAAATACACGCTCTGCAATTCTGTTACTTTCAAACTCAGCAAACGAACCAAGCTGTTGAAACATCAACTTTCCTGCTGATGTGGTAGTGTCAAATGGCTCTGTCGCAGATTTGAAGGCAACGCCATAAGATGAAAGCTCATCAATCAACATAAGCAAATTTTTAAGATTACGGCTGAAGCGATCTATCTTGTGGACTAATACAAGCTCAAACCTTTTTGCTTTCGCATCAGCAAGCAAGGCTTGCAAAGCAGGACGACGAGTGGAATAAGCGCTTATACCATCATCACAGTAAACCTTGAAAACCTCGTATCCTTCACGCAAAGCAAAAGATTCGAGATACTCCCTTTGCACTTCCAAAGAATATCCTTCTTTTGCTTGGTCTTCAGTCGATACTCTTGTATAAATTGCTATTCTTAGCCTTTCATTCATTCTTAATATCCACAATATTATTAGTTTTAAACGGACTTATTTTAATCCCTTTATTAAACTTTCTAGCGTATCAACAAAATCTATTGCATTTTTATAAATCTTTTCGGCATCTTGTTGCGCAATAACTGCATCGGCCTTATACTGCGCTGTATTTCTTTTGGATTTTGTGGCCCACATTCTATTTACATATTTCTCATCAAGCCTTTTTGCAGATTTTATCTTCTCGATGTCCTCTGATTCTATAGCCTTTTCTTTAAAAACAAAATGATATTCTAAACCCTCGATAAGGCTTTCATGGCTTTCGGCTTTTATTCCTATTGCGGCCAACGCAGCTGTTGCGGCATGAAACATTGCATAATATCCACAGCTTATAACCCAATCGTATCCGACATAATCGATGCTTACTTTCAATCTTTTCTTACTTTCATTGTCTTTTGAAGCCTCCATTAGCAAAGAACCAGTCTCAATATTGTGCCTTGCCTTATCAATATAATACTTTACTAAGACTGTAATCGTGGGGTCTACTCTTAAATCGCCATTATCAAAATAACCTTTTACTTTAATCTTTAGCATTTCTTTCTTTAAATCGCTCATTTTATTACCTCCAATACTAGTTCCCAGAATTTCTCAGCACCAAAGAGTATTATTTTGTTTTTTAGAATTTCTTTCCCAACATTCTGTTCTTTATCTTTTAACATTGTTAATAGGCTTGTTGGTTCTGCGATTATGGGATTTACTTCGATACCAAAACCTTTTGATATCGCTACACATTCCATCTCAATAGCTTCATCATATTTCTTTTTTGAAGGGACAAGGATAAAAAGATCTATATCGCTTTTTTTAAAATCGCTTCCTTTAGCCAGAGAACCGAATAGAACGACAGAAAGTAAATTAAAATCTGTTTTTTTAGATAATACCGAGAGGAGTTTTTCAACTACGAAGAAAATTTTATCTCTCTTCTTTAAAAAATCTTCGGCTATCTGATTCGATATTTTAACAAAACTTGTTTTGACTTCCGGATTTTTGTAGTTAGGCTTACAATATTTGCGATTTGAACGCTGGTCGACAATTATAATATCCTTATCTTTTAATTCTTCGACCTGTCTATATACATAACTGTAAGAAATGTTTGTTTTCGTAGCTAACTCATTTATTGTAAACTGGGCATATACGTCATCATAGAATAGCTTTATTATTTTATCTTGCATTTTAACCTCCATTATCACTTGTGGTGATGATATTATCACTAAAACTAATATATGTCAAGCTGGAATTTTGAAGAGAGAAACATGCGCATGCCAATTTCGGGTGGGTGGGGGTCTTTCTAACGGCTGCTTTTTAGCAGCAGCTAGGGAGCTGATGCAGCGGCTTGCCAAAGGCAAGACGCAAAAACATCAAAATCGCCCCCGCCATTGGCGGTGCTTTGCCCCCGAAAAGAATTTCCTTTTCTCTTTTTGCCCCCTTTAATTTTTTGTTTTTTGAAACGGAAAGAAAATCGCAATTTCAAAAGAATCAAAAACCTACAAAGATTTGCCCAAAAAAATCTACATCCGTACCTTCGGATGACCCTTGGTTTGTTCTCTACAAGTTGTCTAAACCTTTCTTTTTTACAGCATTTCAGGTTGAGTTGGCGGCATTGTAATTGGTAATGCACCGCCCGCTTGGGCGGGCTGCGTTTGTGGTGTCTGCACCGTTCAGCCTCACTGTCGTCGTTCGGCTTCACTCCACGCTCGCTAGGACGCTCGCTTAGCGGTAACGCAGCGGTACGATTCGGCTTTTCGTGTTTGCCGCATTTTGGGTGGGGACAAAATGCGGCAAACACTTTAGCGTCCTCAACCTCGCAAAAATTCTCTAAATAATTCCTTTTTATTTATATTGGCGGCGGCGAAAAATTTATAAAAGGTGTTTTTGGTCTTTTAGGGCGGGAGAAGGTCCCTTCATTTTCAAGCTATTTTTTTACGCAGATTATAAGATAATATCTTTAAACTGTTTCTATATTTAGCGACTGTCCGGCGGGATATATCTATGCCTTCTTTCTTAAGAAGCGATGCAATATCTTTGTCCTTTAAAGGCCTTCTTTCTTCTTCATTTTCTATAAGCTCTTTTATTCTCTGTTTGATTTCAAGGGAAGGGATTTCACCCTTTTTTTGTTTTATCCCTCTTGCAAAAAAGCGCTTTAGAGCAAACATCTGAGTGGCGGTCTGAAGATACTTATTGGAAACTGTCCGGCTTACAGTAGCTTCACTTATAGAAAGACTCTCGGCAACTTGCTTCAGTGTTAATGGTCTTGCAAAATTGTCTGCGCCATCCAAAAAACCCTTCTGAATATCAAACAGATACTCACATACTCGGCTTATAGTATTTTTTCTCTGCTTTACTGAATCAATAATCCATCGAGCACGGCTGATTTTATTCCTTATGTATCCTTTAGTTTCCTCAGGTGATAATTTATCCTTCAATACGATATTATAAAAAGGGCTTACATGAAAACGCGGCAAATCTCTATCATTTACCTCGATATAATAACCACCGTTACTTTTGTATGCGATTACGTCCGGGATTACGCGCATTGCCACATCCTTTCCGAAGTTAGAACCCGGCCTGGGATTCAGATACGACAGCCTTTTTTTTGCTGCCTCTACTTCTTTTAAAGGGATCGAAAGCTCTTTCGCAATTTTGTCTAAATCCCCTTTTTCCAAATCCTCTAAATGCGAATAGATGATCCTGTAAATATGCGAATCGCCCTTTCCGGCGTTTATCAATTGGATCAGAAGGGACTCTTTAAGGTCGCGGGCTCCTACCCCTGACGGATCAAATGTCCTTATAAGAGCCAATGCGTTTCTAACATCTTCAAAACTTGCGCTCAGCAAACGCGGGATATCTTTTAAATCAATCTTAAGATAACCGTCGCTGTCAATACTGCCGATTAAAAATTCCCCTATGCGTTTCTGTTCTTCGTTTTTCGCCAAAACTTCAAGCTGCCAGTGTAAATGCCCATAAAGGCTTTCTTTCTCCGTAATCAAACTCTCAAAATAACTTTTTTTCTCTTCGCTGATGGACGGTCCTTCGTCTTCTGAGCCTGACGCCAACTCCTCATCGTCTACCTTCTCATCAATCAGCCCTGAAATTTCCTCATCAATCCGGCTTTCATCCTCATCTGTAGCCTCAGATGCCGGCTCTTCCTCTTCAAGCAGCGGATTCTCTTCCAACTCCGCCTGCAAAAAAGTTCGCAGGTCCATAATGTTAAGCTGCAACACATGCATACTCAAAAGCATCTTCGCCGTAAGTATCATCTTCTGGACCCCCTCAGGCCGCATATCCATAGGGTTCATACCAGGCACTCCTGTTTATTTAGGGCCATCTCAACATTCATTTTAATATCTGCAAGATCAAAAGGTTTCTCAAGGTAGGCGTAGGCGCCTAAATCCCTGCTTTTCCTGCGCGCCTTTTCTGTCCCATAGCCGGTCATGATTATTACATCGATATTTTTATTCGTCTTCTTTATGCGTTTAAGGGTTCCCAGTCCGTCGATAAAACCCGGCATCCTTATATCGACAAACGCCAGCCGCACTTCATTGGTATCAATGATATTCAAGGCCTCTTTTCCATTTGACGCCAGAAGCGCATTATAACCCCTGCCATCCAAAAATTTGCAAAGGACTTCCTGCACAATTATTTCATCATCGGCGATAAGAATATCGATTTTCTTATTTGATATTTTACGTTCTTCCGGAAGCATTGTCTTATCTGGAAGTTGCGAAGCCGGCTTGTAACCCGGCACAATTTTTTTAAGCTGCTCGGAGAGCGAGCGGATATCTTCAAGCTCAACGATTTGTTCCAAAGCCACCAGGCAGCTTAAAATATTTATTCCGTTCTCTTTATTTGATTTCAGCACCATTATCTTTTCATGGGGCGTCTTTAACAGTTCCTCATCTTCGGCAACCAAAGCCTCATACATCTTTTCACCCGGCTTTAGGCCCGTAAAAACAATTTTTATATCCTTATCCAACACCAGGCCCGAAAGCCTTATCATATCGTGAGCAAGATCGAGTATCTTTATCTGTTTGCCCATCTCTAAAATGAATATCTCGCCACCTTGCCCCAGATAACCGACCTCCATCACCAGTCCCGTTGCTTCGGGAATAGTCATAAAATACCTGGTAATATCAGGATGAGTAACAGTGATCGGCCCGCCCTTTTCGATCATTTTTTTGAACGCGGGCACGACGCTGCCCTCACTGCCTAAAACATTGCCAAATCTTACCGCCATAAATTTGGTCGCACTTTTATCCGCAAGGCTGGCTATATACAGCTCCGCTACCTTCTTGGAAACACCCATCAGGCTCGTAGGCGCTACCGCTTTATCGGTCGAGAGCATAATAAATTTTTCTACGCCTGAATTAGCCGCCGCTTCCGCCAATATCTTGGTGCCGAATACGTTATTTTTTATCGCCTCCATCCCGTTCGCCTCCATCAGCGGCACATGCTTATGGGCCGCGGCATGAAAAACAATATGCGGCTTATGCTCGGAGAAGACATCCTCTACTCTATTTTTATCGCAAATATCGCCCACTAGAGTAATCTTCCGGAGCCCTTCAAAAGACCGGCCCAGTTCCAGATCTATATAGAAGAGAGAATTTTCCGCTTTTTCAAAAAGGATCAATTTGCCGGGATTAAGCCTCGCCACCTGCCGGCATAGCTCAGAGCCGATGGAGCCGCCGGCGCCGGTAATCAGCACGGATTTGCCTTTTATATACTCCGCTATTTTTTGCCTATCCACAAGCGTCTCATCTCTGTTGATCAAATCCTCCAGCCTTACCTCACGCAGCTCCTTTACCTTAACCGTGCCATCGATCAGATCTGACATATTGGGGACTGTCCTGTATTTGGCTCCGCTTTTTATGCAGTAATCCACAATCCCGCGCTTCTGGTCTGAAGTAGCGGAGGGGATGGCGATGATGATCTCCTCAATGTTCCTTTCCTTGACGATAGCCGGAATATCGGCCCCGGCCCCCAGGATCGGCACCCCGTGAATTTGTTTTCTCTGTTTTTTCGCAGCATCGTCGATCAATCCCACCACTTTATAATTGTGGCTGTAACGGTAGACCATGTCTCGCGTAATCATCTCGCCGGCGTCGCCTGCGCCGACAATCAGCACTTTTTTCCGCCGCCCATTCCCGTTTTTCTGCCGCGTTCTTAGGGGCCGTGTAAGGCGGATCGCAAACCGCGTCCCGCTTAAAACAATGATTAAAAACAGCCAGTCGATAATAAAGACGGAGCGGGGCTGGCCCGCGATGGTTACCATCGTTATCGCCACGATAAAGATCGAGCTTAAGGTCACCGCTTTAATTATCTGCGCCAGGTCCTTCACGCTCGCGTATTGCCACATGCTGGTATTGAGCTTAAAATAGAATAGCGCCGACATCCGGATGATCAGCACAAAAGGAAGCGTCCTGGCCATCATATCCATATACTGCGCCTCCGGCAGGCCATCAAACCGTATGAAGTAAGCGGCAATGTAGGAAAAAGTAATGGCGACCGCATCGCTTACCAGAACAAGATTCTCCTGCCAACCTCTCCGAGATATATTCATCTTCTCGCCTTTGTCTTTCTTTTTGTTCACAAAATTATATATGCGCGTTATCGCCCGGCACACTTTCTCTACGGTAACCGGCTTCATATGCCCGTAAAGCGGAAGCGCCAGCCCCGTCCTTGACGCTTTTTCGGTGATTGGCAGCTTCCCCTCATAGGTCGCCCTAAACGCGCGGTAGGCCTCCTGCAGATGCACCGCCGGATAGAAATATTTCTTGGTTTCTATATTTTCCGCCTTCAGCGCCTCGCATAGCTTATCCCGCGACATCCCGAACTGCTTCTCATCAATGAATATAACCATATAATTTCCCGATGATTTATTGCCGGGCAGGATATCCGGTGATTTTATTCCGTCGATATCCTTTAATAGCCTGCGATAGAGCTTTATCAGATCCTCCCGCGTCTTTAAACACTTCTCTAAATTACCTAAATTCTTTAACCCGACCAGCGCATGCAATTCGCTCATCCTGGCGCTCAAGCCCACGCTTTCAATATCCTCGCCGCACTTGCCGTAATCCCTTAACTTTCTCAAATACTCCGCCAATTTAATATTGTTCGTGGTGACCAGTCCGCCCTCTATCGCGGTCAGGACCTTCGTCGGGCTTAAGCTGAAGACCTCACAATCGCCGAACCCGCCTGCTTTCACGCCCTGATATTCGGAGCCAAACGCCTGCGCGCTGTCAAAAATAAGCTTAAGGCCGTGTTTCTGCGCTATCTGGGCAAGCTCTCTCATCCGCAGCGGATTGCCGAATATGTATATCGGCATGATCGCGGAAGTCTTGGCGGTTATTTTCCTGACAACATCCCTTAGGTCAATATTATATGTGCCATCCTCGCAATCAACGAAGACCGGCGTCAAGCCGTTCCAAATAAGCGAATGCACCGTCGCCGTAAAGGTAAAACTCGGCACGATCACCTCGCCCGTCAAGCCCAGCGCCTTTACCGCCAGCATCAGCCCGCTCGTAGCGCTGGAAACAGCCACTGCCTCCTTTACGCCCAAATATCGCGCGCATTCCTCTTCGAACAACTTCACATATTTAGAGACCGTGACGTTACCGGAAGAGAATATCTCCCTGATCTCGGCCATCATTTCAGCCGGCTCAAACAACGTCGGCCGGATTATCTTCAGCTTCTCCCTGAACATCGGCACTCCACCCTCTATCGCCGGCCTGCTGTTACTGAGATCGATCGTCATATATTTGGTCAGGTCCATTTTCGTTACCTCCCCGTTATAATCTTCACAATCCTCTCCGCCGCCTTACCATCCCCTACCCACCACTATCACTATTATCACTAATATCCCCTGGATCCCACACATAACACCCAACACCCGCGGTTGGCTCCATCCTTTTTTAAGTAATAGGTCATACAAATGATCCCTATCGCCGATCAAGAGCGACTTTCGCCGGATCAAGCGCCTTAAAATAGCCAATGCCATATCAAATACCGGCACGCCTATAACTAAAATAGCCGCGATAAAATTCGCTATGTCGTATGGCTTGGATGTCGCCACAATGGCCATAGTGCCAAGCATGAATCCTAAAAACCCGCTTCCGGCGTCTCCTAAAAATATCTTTGCGGGGTGAAAATTATAAGGCAAAAAACCTAATAAAGACATAAATAGAATCCCTGAAAGCGAACACAATAGCACGTTCCCGCTTTTCAGGCCAAGAAAAAAATAGCCGATACAAGAAATAAGTGAAATCCCCGCGCATAGGCCATCCATCCCGTCCGTAACATTGAACGCATTTATCGCCCCTGCTACATAAAATATTGTAAACGGAATAATAACCCACCAAATAGGTATAAAGTTCATCCGCAATCCAGCACATAGAACAACAACGCCGGCTAAGATATGCGTTATAAACCTAACGCTAGGACTTACTTTTCTAATATCATCCCATAGCCCTATACCAAATATCATTAAGCCCCCAACGGCTATGCCTATAACTTCGTTACGATATAGTACGAAACCTCCCCGCAATGAGCCGATTATGCCTATCGCCACTGCGGCCACAATAGCTACCCCTCCAAGCAACGCCACCGGCTGCTTGTGTATCCTCAGCGGATCCCCGGCTGCGTCATCAGTAATGCCGCGTGCCAGCGCAATCTTTCTAATAAGAGGCGTAATAACTAAAGTTATAATAAATATCAATATATAAATCATTTATCTCTCTTTAACTCCAAATCACAGCAAAGCAATGCTCTCACTTTTTAAAAAATTCTCGTATTGTCTCAACAACGTATTTCTGCATCTCATTAGTTATCTCCGGAAACAT
>Ga0315273_10012697_pt1 | contig 10812 bp, 10 predicted proteins | sample YL17G02_0_MG_FD_205753 | JGI IMG/M metagenome (GOLD analysis project Ga0315273, IMG submission 205753) | Sediment microbial communities from Yellowstone Lake, YNP, Wyoming, USA - YL17G02_0 | ecosystem: Environmental > Aquatic > Freshwater > Lake > Sediment | place: USA: Wyoming | collected... | reverse complement strand
AGCCGCATAATCTATCCGCAAATTAGAGAAAGCAAAAAAGAGGTCTCTGGTGTTATCTGCTGCAAATTTATATGCTTTTCTTGTTTTTCGTTCTGTAGAACCAATATAACCTTCGGTTAGTCTATCAAGCAGTTTCTCCGGGTTCCTTGTAGAGATAAGTGACTTACTTTTATCGACGAGCAACTCCTGCTCAAGAGATTTCAGCACTTTTGATACCGTTGAAGGTGTTATATTTGCGTTTCGGCTGTTTATAAAATCAGTTATTTCATACAAAGAGGAAAAGCCGTCCAATTTCAGAAGCAAGGCTCTGCTTACGAGCGAGGATGTACCTTGAAAAATCTTTCTAATTGGTACTGTGTCGGGAAATTTGTTCGGTTTCCCTGTCCGTTCGATGTATAACCGATTTGAAATTTGAATCCGCATATTACCTGAGAGGTCTATCCACGAGACACCTTCATCTGCTAAAATTCCAGCCTGTCTATTGCCAATATAAGGAGCGACTACTACCGGCACCAAATCCTGTTCGTTTATTCTGTTAAGCTCATCGCGAAGCACTTTGCAGGATAGGAGAAGGGTCTTTGGATTAGCTACTGTCTTAATTTCGATGAGAGCCTTAAAAGAAAGTCCATTCTCCGTGGAAATTTCCACGATAGCATCAGCTCTTACTCTATTAGTAGTAAGCAGAAATTCTTCTTCAAACCTTTTAAAAATAAGAGGTTTGTATTGTTCTGCGGATTCCTGCAGTCGTTTTATTATGTCTTTTTCTGTAAATCTCATGTTATTTTCCTGAAACTGGCTATTTTCCTATATAGGATATATCGTCATTTTACGAAATTATCAATAGTTTATTTCTTATTTTTGGTATATTTCCTGTACAGGAAAATAACATAATTCAAGAAAACAACGTTTTTTAAGCTAAAATACGCTTTTGATATTCTAATTAGCCTCACACTAAATTTTTGAGTTTAGAAAAATTTTTAGAAAAATGAAATTGCCTATTTTAATGTTCATTTTGACTTTACATTGCTTTACAACACTTTTGTTAGAAAGACATTTAAAATTAACAGAACCTTCATTTTTACTGTAAAAACAAACATTTTGCATATCGAAGATATATGTGTATGTAAAGTGTGTAAAAAAATAATTTATGAGCACGCTCTTGTCAGGGGGCTTAGACCCGTGTTTTATCCTTTGCCAATGCAGCAAGAATTTTTGAGAGCTTATGCTTAAGAAGCCCTAAAAGGGCTCATATTAACTTGTAAATGAACTGTCAGGTTACTCCTGCGGCCGGTTTTCTTCAGCCAGAACCGCCAGCAGTTTTGATGCGGTTGCAGGGTCAATTGTCTGCGGCGGCTGGGAATTGTCTTGCTCGGCAATCGGTTTTGCGCCCGTCTGCAAAGATAAAATATCCAGACAGGCCTTTCTGCTGGTCTCCTGATTTTCACTGCCGCAAAGCTGAACCAGCTTTGTCGCTGCGATAGAAACATATTTTGACAATATAATCTGACTCTGCCGCTTTGACGACTGGAGCCTGGCTGCAATCTCATCGGCGAAATCCTTGTCGGCAAGCCACAGCTGCCAGTCTTTGCGCGGGATGTTGTGTTTTTTCAGGGTAGCGGTTTCATCGCCGCCTGATTCAAATAAATCATCAATGACTTCTAATTGTTTTGGTGTAAGGTTATTCATCCCGCACCTTCTTTCTGTTTAATTCTTATTTGAATCTGTTTAAATTACTATTCTCGCACTATTTGCCCCGCACCTTAAAAAATACTGGATGAATATTTAGAAGGTGCGGGATTCATCTTTTTTGTATCCTAAATCGTTTTTAACCTGTGCAAAAAACACGGCAATCGGTTTTCTGCTTTTGCCGTTGCAGGAATCAGTCGCCATATTGACAATCGTTTTGAAAATCCCCGGCTCGAATTTGCCCGCCACGATGTTTTCCTTGACCCAGCCGGTAAGGTTGCGAAGGCTTGTCCTGTCTGATACGGTCAGTCCGCCGAAAACTTTGTGCAGTATGTCATAAATCCTGAATCTTAAGGTTTCCAGTTCTCCTGCCGTAATCGCAGCGGAGCGAAGCGAAGTATCAAGAGATTGAAAAGCCGAACTCGGACTCGTATTCGAATTGTTATCACTTACCTTATCTTCGCTTCGATTCACTTCGCTTCGCTTGGCTATACCTGTGCCAATGCCCGTGTCATCGGGTTTCCATCGGCGCATCGCACCCTTAATGCCTTTTTCAGACTGGGCTTGTGAGAGGCGCCTTGCCCTGTCTAATTCCCTGCAGACCCTTTTGTGAGTTATAAAGTCTTTTTTTATGACGAATTTCTGTTTGACAAATTCCCACACTTTTTCAAAATTTTCGCAGTTGCACAGATGTTTCAAGACCTCGATATCCAAAGGCATCCTGCCGTTGTTCTCGTAGAGATAGAAAATTATCGTGCAGTAAACGCCTCTTTCCTGGGCGGTCATTACCTGAAAGGCCATATCGGAAATAAACGCTCCAGCTTCGAGTGAAACATATTGTATTTTTTTCCTTTTCATCCCGCACCTTCTTTCTATTCAACCCCGCACCTTTTTTTATTCAATAATTTCTAAGGTGCGGGGTCAATTCTTATTTGAGTCTGTTTAAATTGCTATTATTGTGTTATTCATCCCGCACTTAAAAATATTGTGAATATTTAGAAGGTGCGGGATTCATATTTGCCTCCCTGCCATTTCATTCAAATATTTTTGTGAGATTATTGTTATTGCCTGGGCAAGTTTTTCAGACTTGCCGCCACTGGCAGGCATTTCCTTCTGGAGTGCGCTCTCGACAATTTTTATCTGCGCATCGTCCAGAAGGAAAACCAGCGTGTTTAAAAACAATTTTGAATTATCAGCAATCCCCGGCAGTGGTTTTGTTATGTCCTTCAGTTTTTCTATCGCTTGTTTAGTATCAGGCAGCAGTTTGGCAAGCTCTTTAATGTTGAATTTTTCGCTTAAGTTCTTGATAAGCTCTATTTTTGCCGCCAGCTCATCTTTTCCGCCGAGCCTGTTTAAGGTCGCAAGCAGCACTCTTGCCTGGTCGTCATCGACATTCCAGACAACGCAGTCTGCAAATGTTTCTCCAATTTGCCGCAGGGCATCTGCGCGATGATGGCCGTTGATAATCTCAAAGTGGTTTTCAATTTCAGGATGTTTTCGCACTATCAACGGCTCACAATTTCCAGTTTGCTTGATATGCGTTTTAAGTTTTTCAAATGTCTGTTTGCTCATCCTGTTGGGGTTTTCAGGATGCGGCAGCAGTTTCTCAAGAGGTATTCTGATAATAGATGTTTCTTTGCGCATGGTAGGTACTCCTTTGAAAATTGGGAATTTTTTGATAGAAATGTTCAAATTTGGACAGGCAGTATCTGTTTGTCGTGCAGGTCGTTGTGTAAAAGTAAAAAGCGAAAGCGGATAAATCTTAACTTTTACGCTATTTTACCGCATTTTCTATTTGCGAATCTCAAACCGAAGAGCAACAATCGAAAATCCTTACAACTCACCTGCTTTTTGCTAATGCGCTCGTCAAGGCATTTACCGCGTTACAGGTCTTTATCGAAACCAATATATATGTGATAAAATGTGCGATTCCCGCCGCGGAAATAAAAAAGAAGAGCGCCCGCGAGACAAGAGTATAATTAATAAAAGCGCCGTTTATACGCCTGGCAAATATAAATACGCAAAGCATAGGAACCGTCACGACAATCGCAGTTAGTACGGACACAAACGCATATATTATAAACAGCGTCACCGGCAGCTCCTTAATCTTTATTGAATACCGCTTAATAAAGGCGTTGTAATCTTCCGCAAATCCGATGAGCATACTCAACATCCAGTAAATATTAAAGACCGGAATGAACAAAAATCCGATTGCTTTGACACCAGAGACGGATGTCTGGCTATCTTGGATAGCGGCCCACATCCTGTAATATAATGCCAATTCAATTAAGACGCCAAGCACGAGGAAGACATCCGCCGCAGCAAAGGTTTTCATCAAAGTTGAATGTGCACCTTTTCTTATTGCCATCATTAAACCTAAAGCGCCCAATACCCCCGCGATAATCCGCACGATTGCCCATCCATACACAAACACCGTTTTTGATAACGCTGTTTTTGATAACGCCTTTGGTTGGGGTTTTTCCTCCTTTATCGGCGGTGCTGCTGCCGGTGCTGCCGTTTTTACGGGGTTTTTTACTGGTTCCGGGCTTTTTACGGGTGCTTCTGCGGGAGCAGCGATTTTTGCGTCAGGCACTACGGCTTCGGGACTTTTGGCGGGTGCTTCTGCCGGCTGTGGACTCTTTGCGGAAGTTTCAACGGCCACGGGCGTCTCTGCAAATGGTTCAATAATAAAAGGCTTTGCGCATTTGGGACATTTGGCTTGTTTACCAATGTTCGTCTCATTCACGCTGAATTTTGACTTACAATTCGGACACTGTGTTTTCATAACATAAACCCTTTATTTTCCATCTTCCCGTACCAGTCACTTCTCTGCGGGTTCGATTTCAAGGCCGGCAATCATTTTACCACATTTTAAGCCGAGTCGAAGGGATTTTAACCAGATTTTTTCTTGATTGCCAGCAGGAAATATCCTACAATGGTGCGGTTATTAATGGAGAAGGCAAAAAATGCAATTGCTTTTGAGGATTTTCCGGTCGTTTCAAATTCAGCGGTATCGCTGCGCAAATAATTTGAGAAAACATTAACAAGTTTTTTAAAATGAGAAGAAAAAATGAAAAAAGAAAAAATTACAATTTGTTTAATAGCGGCAGTTCTGTTCATTACAGCCGGTCAGGGATTTGGCTGGACACAGTTCAACAATGGTGGAACACAAGATGTAAATTATCAATTAAACGATGATGTATGGGTGGACTACTATCAAGCATCTTTTATGCAGACTATTGTTAATCTGCTCAAAGGCGGAAATATTCCCTCTCCTTATACATTACAGGGATTTAACAATAGTAGGATAAATATATCCGGCGGAACAATTAATTATTTGCAGATCTACAACAGCAGCCAAGTAACAATGTCCAGCGGAACAGTTAATGATTTGCAGACCTACGGCAGCAGCCAAGTAACAATATCTGGCGGAACAGTTAATGGTATGCAGACCTACGGCAGCAGCCAAGTAACAATGTCTGGCGGAACAGTTAATGGTATGCAGACCAACGACAGCAGCCGAATAACCATTTCCGGCGGGACAATAGGTGGAAGGTTTTTGTTGGGGATATCTGCTAATAGTTCAGCAATTTTGATAATCCATGGCTCTAATTTTGCTATTGATGGAAGACCTGTTAGTCCTGGCAAGATTATCAGCATTATCAGTATATTTGGCGGTGGTTGTGAGAATGAACCTCACAGGCGACTTACCGGCACACTTGCAAACGGCGATATAATTAATAGCCAGGTTAAAATAGGATATGACGCTAAAATCTTTCTCGTCCGCGACTAACCACGCTTCTACTGCTCGGCTTTGGTGCGGTGATGTTGAGAAGGAAGACAGCATAAGAAATTTTAAAGTAAGCAATTCCAAAAGACCCCCCGCGCTTTCTTGCGAAAGCAAGTGCGGGGGCTTTTTTTGCTGGCCTGTTATAAAAACGCTATTAACTTGCCAAAGAAAAAAGTTATCAGTTATCAGTAAAAAATTTAAACTGATAACCGCACTTTCGCATTTCGCCAGAGATAATAAACCGGCCGGCCTGACAATCTGCTGATTAGAAATTCTGTCCGCCTGATGCCGGCAGGCAGGATTCTTGCGGTTCGGCCGTAGGCGGCGAGAAAATCGTTTACCTGTTTTTCAATGAATATCTTTGCTTTTTCACTCAGGCCTTGCAGCAGGCTGTGCGTCCTTTCAATGTCAACAAGGTCGGTCTGTTCAATGCCGACGGCACTTAGCCCCTGCCGCAGTTTGGCGCAGCGCGAAGGCTCTGAGCCTTCGAATTTCATCATTCCGGCCTTTTCAAAAAATGGATTAACCCTGCCCATCACCGCAAGAGCCTCGATGTAAGGCATATTCAGTAGCGGCATTGTCTTTTCAACTAATTCATAAGCAAGGCCGAGAGCCCGATACCTCGGCTCAATGACAACTCTTGCGATTGTGCGGACATTGTTGTTTATAAACTGCATCGCTGCCGAATCATTTCCTAATCTGCCAAACAGTCCTTTTGTCGCGACGTTGCGGAGCTGAACGCACAAGGCAGGCATTGAATAAATGATTACACCGACAACAGGTGCAATTTCACTTCTGGTTGGGTGAGTGTCGATGATTTTGTAAACCGCCGCGACAGGGCCTGTTTTGCTGTCCCTGTAATGAAAGCGGGACAGCGGTTTATAATCGGCAATTGTGCCGGGGACAATCTTCAGGTATCTTTTAATTGTGCATTGCATAAAAAAATCCTAAATTATAATTTCTAAATCCTAAACAAATCCTAATAACCAAAATTCAAATAACTGAAACTTGCATTCGTTGTTTTAGACATTAGTATTTTGAATTTGTTTAGAATTTAGGGTTTAGTGCTTAGAGTTTTATAAATTACTTCAGCTTCGCCTGCCAAATGCTTAATCACAATCACTTCCGGCAGCAAATCAGCCAGCAAATCGTCGTGTGAACTTGCGAGTATGAATATTTTGCCTGTTTTCGTTGCGAATTTTCTAAGGTTATAAGAGATAACCGCTGCTGTTACCCTGTCGAGGCTGCTGGCGAATTCGTCGGCAAAGATAAATTGTGCCTCGCCTGCAAGAGCCTTTGCTATCCGGTATCTGTACTTTTGTCCATCGCTTAGATTGGCAGGACAGTTAAGCACGCAAAACACATCGGTAAGCCCTGCGCTGCTTAAGGTTCTGAGTGTCCCCAGGAAATCTGTGTCGATATAATCAACGCAGGCCTTGTCATCCGGCAGAGGAATATCGTCGATATTGATTTTCTGCTCTGTCTGGAGTGTGTTGTAAAATTCCCTGAGCAGAACGCTTTTACCGCTGCCCGATGGACCTGTGATGTAGCAGATATCGCCGCCCGACAGCTTTAGCTGGCAGCTATGTGTGATGGCGTTGCTTTTGAGTCTTTGTACCGTTATTCCAAAGGCCCTCAGGACATCCGCGACCTTGTCTGTTACAGGCGGGTTCCAGTCAAATTTTTTGTTAACCGATAATGCAGTAATCATAAATACTTTCCTTGCCGGATTATTTTTTTTACTTCGTAGCGGGATAAACCTGCGTTTTTTGCAATTGCGTTTATGCTCAGTCCATTTACAAAATAGTCTCTGATTATTCTCATTTTTTCTGCAGGCATACCGTCAACTTGCAGCAGAGCAGCGATGAAATTATCGCTGCTCATTCGGTTTGCGATTCTTTTCAGTCTTCTTGCGATGGTTGCCGCATTGAGCTGTGCCGCTTTGGCTATTGAGCTGTATGTTCCATTGCTGAGAAAAAGTTTTACAAGAGCCTTTTGCTGCCTGGGCAGCATCTTCACCCTTGTCGAGAATGTTTCAAAAAGACCTAAAAGCTCTTCTTTATTGATGTTATTTACTGTCATAACAAAACCACAAAAGTATTTTTCTCTAAATTTAAGTTTCATATTCATCTAACATGGCAGTATTTTAACTTGAAATATTAAAAAGTCAAGGGAATTTTTAATAATTTAGTGAAATTTTTTAAAATTTCACTAAATACTTAACACGAAAGGGGTTAAAAGCCAGTCATTTTGTTGGTTAGCGAGTGGGTATAAAAGAACAGGGCTGGTTTTGCTGGGTGACCCTTTTATTTTAGGCTCAACTCAATCCACTATGGTTTTGTGGTTGTTTAAATGTTCAGGAGCGCAAATTTGCATTGGCAAATTATTTCACGATAATTTTTATGTGTGTGTAGGGTAGGTTTTTTATTGAAAATTCGGATAATTTGTGATGACTTTTTCCGGGAAATAAAAGCACCTATTTTGTCAGGAGGAAGACAGATGCAAAAAACGGTTGTAATTCAAGTTATTTATGCAGGGGAGGATTTAATAAAAATCAGGCCGTAAAACCGGCAATACTATTCTGTCTCATTTGAGGCAGTCTATTATACAGTTCCGGCAGGATATGTAGAGCGCATTGGGAGGATGGAGAAGAATGGCAGTTTCTGACTGCCAATAAGTAGCTCAAGGTTCCTGCCGGATTTTTTATTTCCTCGATATAACGATGGGCAATGTCGTATACCGGCGCAGAATTCCTATCTTCCCCACCTTAACACGATTTTCAAAATGTTATGCGCTTTTTTAATTTTTTCTGTGCACTTTTTGATTTTTTTTACGCACATTGTCGAGCTGAATCGTATCAAGATATATATGTGATTTTAAGAGCGTGTTTACTGGTTCAAAGGAGGCTGTTTTTATATTCAGCCGGTGCTTTGTGAAAGGAGGCACGGTTATGGAAAAGGCGAGGAAACTTGCAGATATACTTGGACGCGTACGCGATGGCGAGGACCCGGCAAAAATCAGACAGGAGTCCCGGCAGCTTCTTTCAACCCTCAAACTCAGCGATATCAGCAAAGCCCAGAAGTATCTGCTCAGTTCTGGAATATCGTTTGACCAGCTCCGCACGCTTGTTTATGCCTTTGCATCGATTTTAGGCGACCAGTTTGCGCTTCTGCGGGCAAATCTTTCAGCCAGTCATCCAATTCGCAGAATCCTTGCAGAGCATGAGATGTTCGAATGCTTTCTTGCTGACCTTGCCGAGGCAAATCTTGAGTTACAGGAAGCAGGGGTACTAACGGAATTGAGCAGCGAGCTGCGCAAACTGGAGCACATTGCAGGACACCTGCAGGCGATTGACATTCACAACCAGCGGGAAGACGACCTTATTTTTCCCGTACTGGAAAACTATCCCTGTAAAAGTATCTGTGTGGTTCTGGGCAAGGCGCATTGGCGAATAAGAAACGTGGTCAGCAACCTGACAATGGCGGTTAATAACTTCAGGCAATTCGAGCCTGAGCAGTTCAAAATTCAGATTAACACACTTTCCTGTGCGATTGTACCGATTGTCAGGGAACACATCTTCCAGGAAGACAACATTCTTTATCCTGTCGCGCTGGATGTTATTGAGGATGACAAAATCTGGAAGCGGGTAAAATGTCTCAGCGACGAGATGGGCTATTGCGGATTTGACGCTCAACCCTGCTGTGATTAAACGGCTGAAAGAAACGACTTGCAGGAGGATGATCGAAAGAACCTATAAGGTAGAGTCAGGAGGACTTATCCGCGGAGGGGGATTAAGGTTTAAGCTCCTCTTTGAGGGAAGAGGAGCTTTTTTATAGCCACCAAGGCACAAAGACACGAAGAAATAAATAGAATTCAGAACAAATTAGATCGAAACAGTAATGTGTTGTTTGATAAATTGTTCTATTGCAGAGACTGCCTGCTATGTTAACTGATATAAAACAGGTTAACATAGGTTAACCTGACTAATAAGGGTTAACAAACATAAGAACTGTTGTCAAAATATGTTAAGGTATTTTTTAGGGTGGCCAGTTGATGGCTTCGTTTGGCACGTGGGCTAAATCAGGTGCGTAAAAGTCAGCGCCGGGGAGTTTTTCCGGCGTGAAGCTTGAAGTTATCGCAAGGCATTTGCAGCCTGCGGCCTTCGCTGCCTTTATTCCGCTGGGAGCATCTTCAATAACAAGACAATCTTTTGGGTCGAGACCAAGTTTTTCCGCTGCAAGCAAAAATATGTCGGGCGCAGGCTTTTTATGTTCCACGTCATCGCCGGCAATTACAGCATCGAAAGTTTCAGCCGGTATCCTCATTTCGGCAAGATTACCTTTTACCTTGCGCCAGTCCGCACTTGAGGCAACGGCAATTTTCCTGCCAAGGTTTAGACAGTGATTGATAAATTCTTTTGCGCCGGACAGAGGTTTTAATTTTCCTTTTATTATTTCAAGATAAATGTCATAAGTGCGTTTTTTAGCCTGTTCAATATCGACCGGAAAATTGTATTTTTCTGCTACGCCGCCGATAAAGCGGTTCTCACCTGTGCCTGTAAAGGGATGAAAATCCTCAGGACCGATTTCCAGACCAAGTTCAGCAAACATCTGTGTCGCGGCCTTTATTATAAAAGGTTCTGAATCGACCAGAACGCCATCCATATCAAAGATTATGCCGTAAGGCAGTTGCGGCATATTGTTCCTTTTCCTTACTTTTTTATTTTCTTGATTAGTTTTTTATTCTATCGGCACCTAATTGGCCGCAGGCGGCTTTTATACTTCTGCCACGGCGAAATCTTACTATCGTCTCAATGCCCGACTGCATCAGGATATCCTTGAAGGCTTTTATTCTTTCACGAGCGGCTGCCTTGAAATCAGCGCCGCCGTGCGGATTATATTCAATAAGATTAACGCTGACCTTTAAACCTTTCAAAAGCTGTACAAGTTTATGGACGCAGTCAAGGCCGTCATTGATACCGTCCATCATACAATATTCGATTGTTATTCTGCGTTCGGTTTTTTGCTGGTAGTATTTCATAGCGTTTATTAATTCCGGCAGGGGGTATTTATTCGCAGCAGGTACAATCTGTTTTCTCAGGTTATCATCAGCAGCGTGCAGAGAAACCGCAAGACGGGGATAAATATCCTCATCGGCTAATTTTCTTATTCCATCGGGCAGGCCGACGGTTGAGATTGTCTGTCTGCGGATACCGATTTTTTTGCCTGATTGGTCTGAAAGAATTCGCACAGCCTTTAGAGTGTTTTCATAATTGTCTAAAGGCTCGCCCATACCCATATATACGAGGTTGTTTATTTTGCAGGAGCTGTCGGCTG
>Ga0315273_10012696_pt1 | contig 10812 bp, 5 predicted proteins | sample YL17G02_0_MG_FD_205753 | JGI IMG/M metagenome (GOLD analysis project Ga0315273, IMG submission 205753) | Sediment microbial communities from Yellowstone Lake, YNP, Wyoming, USA - YL17G02_0 | ecosystem: Environmental > Aquatic > Freshwater > Lake > Sediment | place: USA: Wyoming | collected... | reverse complement strand
CCCCGCCGAGAGCACCTCGTCCCAGATCGCCTCGACCGACGGCCGTCCGCCGCCCCCGAGGTTGTGCGTCTGCATGTGGCCGTTGAACAGTTCGAAGAGCCCGACGTTCTTGAGCCCCTTCATGTCGTCCGCGGTGATCGCCCAGAGGAAATTCGGGTGGTTGACGACGGACACGCCTCCGGCTGCGCGGATGGCATCCACATCACGCTGAATCGTGTCGGCGACGCTCGTGCCTCCCTGCGGCGCGACCGCCATCGGAACGTTGAGCGCGCCGAGGTGGATCTCCTTGCTCTGGAGGTCCCGTTCGCCAGGCGTGGCGGCTTCGGGCGAGAACTTGTCGCTGACCTCCTCGCCGCGGATCAGCATGAAGGGATTGAACGGCACATCCACGCGCCGGTCGGCGCCAACCAGTTCGCTTGTCGCGTAGAGCGCGTTCAGCCCGTCGACATTCACGACGGTGTTGTGGTCCGAGAGCACGAGGAAGTTGTACTTCTGTTCGCGGTACCACCGGACGACCTGGTCCGGGGCGGAATCGCCGTCGGTGGCAATCGTGTGCGTATGGATGTTGCCCTTGTACCAGGCTCCTGCGGGACGCACAGCGGCCGCGGGCCGTCCACCCGGTTGCGTCTGTTGGGCGAACGGGGTGACACACAGTGCGAGCGTGCCGACGAAGAGGGCCGTCAGGAACCGACGTGGCTTCATGGGCGGAGTCCTTTGTGGCGAGTCATCGAAGCGACTGGTGCCGGGCCTGTCGACGGCGAGGCGCACAACCGTATATAATATTATCGGTTGGGCTCCGCGATGTCCATGGCCATGCACACTCCCGATCCCGGGCACGCGGCGCTGCAGCCGCACGCGGCGGGTCTGGGCGCGCTGCTCGACCAGTGCATCCACTGCGGCTTGTGTCTGCCGGCCTGCCCCACCTACGACGTCTTCCGCACCGAAATGGCCGGGCCTCGCGGCCGCATCGATCTCATGAGGGCCGCGACCAGTGGCCGCATCGGCCTCGACGGCGCCGTGCGCACTCACCTCGACGCCTGCCTGACGTGCCGATCGTGCGAGGCGGCCTGCCCGTCCGGCGTCCTTTACGGCGCGCTGGTCGAGACGGTCCGCTCTACGGTCGAACAGGCGCATCGGCGGGGCCTGGCCGAGCGCGCCCTGCGCGCGGTCGTGCTGCGGCGCCTCGTGCCGTTTCCGAAGCGCCTCCGCCGCCTCCAATGGCTGCTGGCCCTCTACCAGCGCTCCGGCCTCGCGGCCATCGTGCCCCGATGGCTCCCGGCCCGCGTCCGGAACCTCCACGACCTCCTGCCTCCGCTGCCGCTCACGTATTCCCGGCTTCCGCCCGTTGCGCCGGCGCTGGGCACTCACCGGGGCACAGTGGCGCTGTTCCGCGGATGCCTCCAGGACGCCTTCCTCCACCGCGTCAACGAAGCGACCGTCCGAGTCCTGCAGCGCAACGGGTTCGAGGTGCACACCCCCGACGCCCAGACCTGCTGCGGAGCGATGGCGACGCACATGGGCGAAACGGCGCTGGGCCGGGCGCTAGCGCGCCTGAACGTCGGCGCCATCGACCCCGATCGGTACGACGCCATCGTGAGCAATGCCGGCGGCTGCGGGGTCGCGCTCAAGGACTACGGCCGGCTCCTGGCGGAGGACCCGGCATGGGCAGACCGCGCGGCGCGCTTCGCCGCGAAGACCGTGGACTTCAGCGAGTTCCTCGCCTCGCGCGAAGTGACGGCTTCGCTGGGTGCGCTGCGCACGCGAGCCGTGTACGTCGACTCCTGTCATCTGCGTCACGTGCAGAAGGTGGCCCGCCCGCCGCGTGATCTCCTGCGCGCGATCCCCGAACTCGAACTCGTCGAACTGCGTCATCCGGACTGGTGTTGCGGCAGCGCGGGCACCTACAACATCGTGCATCCCGACACCGCCGGCCGCATTCTGGCCACCAAGATGGACGACATTGAAGCGACCGGCGCTCGCACGATCGTCTCGTCCAACACCGGTTGCCACTTCCAGTTGCTCGCCGGCGTGAAGGCGCGCGCCCTCGATCACGAGGTGCTCCACCTGGCCGAGGTGCTCGATCGTGCTCACGCGGCGGCTGCCCCAGAGGCACGCGCCCGATGAGCCGAGGGGATCGTCCCACCGACCGGGAGGCCCGGCACGCGCGAACGTCGCGGGTCGCCAGCGCGCTCCGCCGTCTCCTGCGTGCTGGCCAGATCATCCACGACCCGGCCGAGTTGCTCGCCTACGAGCGCGATGCGGGCCTGCATCGCGCGATCCCCGATCTCGTCGTACTGCCTCGGAGTACCGCTGAAGTCAGTGACATCGTCCGCCTCGCCGCGGAGGAACGAGTGCCCATCATCTCCCGCGGCGCCGGCACTGGTCTTGTCGGCGGTGCCGTCGCCGAGATCGGCGGCATCGTTGTCAGCCTCACCCGGATGGACGCCGTCGAGCTTGACGCGGCTGCTCCAGGCGCGCTCGCCGAGCCAGGCGTGTCGAATCTGGAATTGGACCGTCGGGCGGCAGCGTTCGGACTGACGTACCCGCCAGACCCCTCGAGCGGCCGGAGCTCGACGCTGGGCGGCAACGTCGCGACCAACGCCGGCGGCCCGCGCTGCTTCAAGTACGGCGTTACGACCAACTACGTCATGGGCCTCGAAGTGGTGCTCGCCAGCGGCCAGGTGGTGTGGCTGGGCGGGCAGGCGATCGATGTCCCGGAGTACGACCTGGTCTCGCTGATGTGCGGGAGCGAGGGCACGCTCGGCATCGTCACGAAGATCCGCGTCCGCCTTGTGCGCCAGCCACCGGCGACCAGGACGCTCATGGCCACGTTCGAGTCGGTCGAGCAGGCCGGCGAGGCCGTATCGGCGGTGATCGCCGCCGGGCTGCAACCGGCCACGATGGAGATGATGGACCGCACCGTCATCCGGATCGTCGAGGACTTCGTCCACGCCGGGCTTCCGGTCGATGTCGAGGCGATGCTCATCGTGGATGTCACCGGCCATGAGCAGAGCGTCGATGGCGAGGCCGACGAGATCGGCGCGACGATCAGCCGACACGGCGCGCGCGATCTGCGGGTCGCGCGTTCGACCGACGAACGGGAGCGAATCTGGTTGGGAAGGAAGAGTGCAGCCGGGGCCTTCGCACGCCTCGCCCCGGCGTACTACCTCCTCGACATCACGGTCCCGAGGACGCGGCTCGCCGAGACGCTGCACGAGGTGCACCGGATTGCGGCAACGCACGGCGTGCGGGCCGGCCACGTGTTCCATGCGGGCGATGGCAACCTCCATCCGCTGATCCCGTTCGACCCGCGCGATCCGGAACTCCTCGATCGCGTCATGCGCGCAGGCCGCGAGATGATCGACCTGGCGGTCGCCCGGGACGGGAGCATCACCGGTGAGCACGGGGTCGGCATCGAGAAGCGTGCATTCATGCCGACCATGTATCGACGCGATGAACTCTCGGCCATGAGATCGGTCAAAGAGGCGCTTGATCCCGACGACGTCCTCAACCCGGGCAAGATCCTCCCGGCCGAGTTGCCCGAGGTTGCTATCCGGCGAGCTGAACCCGTTCCGTCGGGGGTGTTCGCGCCCGGGTCGGTCGAGGACGCGGCGGCCGGGCTTGCCGCGCTCTCGAAGGACGGTCAGCCCGTGGTGATCGGCGCGGCCCGGGCCTTCGCCGCCGGCTGCGACGCGGTCCGGTTCGTCAGCACGTTCCTGACCGGCGTGCGCCGCCTCTCGCCTGGAGACCTTTACGTCACCGTGGGATCCGGCACGCGACTGGCGGAACTGCACCGGGAACTCGAACCCAGCGAGGCGCGCCTCGCGCTGGCCAGCCCCTGGCCCGACGCCACCGTCGGAGGACTCGTCGCGGCGAATGTCAACAGCCCGCTGCGCGTCCGCTACGGCGGCGTGCGCGATCAACTGCTGGCGGTCACGGCGGCGCTGCCGGACGGCCGGATCATCAGGGCGGGCCGGCCGGTCGTGAAGAACGTTGCGGGCTACGATCTGGCACGGCTCTTCGTCGGCTCCCACGGTACGCTCGGATTCATCACAGAGGTCACGCTCCGCCTCGTGCCCGCGCCGCGAGCACGACGCTCACTCGTATTCACGGCGGACGACCTTGCCGTCGCTGTGGGCTGGGGCGCGCTCCTTCGGCCGCGTGCGTTCGTCGCATCCGCGATCGTGGTCGTCGGCTCGGCACTCGTCGGCTCCCCAGCGGTGACGTCGCCCTACTCCCTCATCTACACCGCCGAAGGGCCGAGCAAGGACGTTTCGGAGGAACTGCAGCAGGCGGACACGCTGCTGGCAGCCGCCGGCGCACCGCGCGGCATCGAGGTGGAGGCGTGCGCCGGTACGGACATCTGGGCGGCGTGGCTGGGAGGCGCCCAGACCGAAGAGATCGTCGTGCGCGTCGGGCTTCCCCACCTCGCGGTCGGCCCGTTCCTGAAGTCCAGGGTGTGGGATGCGGCCGACACCCGGTTATTCGTCGACGCGGCGGCCGGACTCGTATTCGCCGTGATCCGCGGCGCCGAATCGGCCGCGGCCGCCTGCGTGCGCGCAATCCGAGAGGACGCGATGGAAGGCCAGGGCTACGCGGTCGTGCTGTCGATGCCCGAGTCACTGGACGGCGTTATCGAGCGATGGGGCTACGATTCTCCGGCGCTCGCCCCGATGCGCGCGTTGAAGGCAGCGTGGGATCCGGCCGGCATCCTCAATCGGGGTGTCTTCGTGGTGTGACGGCCGTGTTCCCGGGGCTCGGAATCCAAGTTCGCATGTCCGTCACCGCAGCGGCAGGGCGTGGCCGGTCGCCTGAGCGGGCGGGGCGATACCCAGCAACCGCGCGATCGTCGGCGCCACATCGACGATTTTCGGGAAGCCGAGCCGATAGCCGGGTCTGACGCCAGGGCCGACGGCGTAGAAGATCGAAAGCAAATTGCGCCGCCAGGGGGCCGGGCCATGGACACCGACCGGGGAGTCCAACACCTGCACCTCAGGAGTCCCGGGCCGGGCTGCGACGTTGGCGCTGTACCCCAGGGCGGGGTCCAAGTACAAATCTCCGGCCGCCGGCCCGCCGATGCCCATCGCCGCCCCATCGACATCCGGGTCGAAGACCGCACGGATCGCCGCACGACCCGTCTCCGGGTCGCGGATCCCAAGCAGCAGCGAGGTCACCTGGGCCTTGATGGCCTGCTTCTCGCTCTCGGGGACGACTCCCGATTTCCGCTCGGCGGTGTTGACGAAGATCTGCCCGGTATGGCTCGACACGAGGACCGCCTTCGTCCGCGCGGGATCGATCTGCCCCTTCTCATCCAGCGCGAGCAGCCCGGCGTTGCGCAAAGTCACATTGGGATAGACCCGGCGGCCGACGCCCTCCATCCCGTGATCGCTCGCGACGACAACGGTGGCGGCGGGGAATCGTCGTCGGATCTCGGCGACGTGACTGTCGACCGTGGTCTTGAAGAGCCGCTCGACGACGGGCCAGATGCGCGCCGCGAGTTCCGGCGAGTAGGCGGTGCTCGCAGGATCGAGTCTGCCGACCAGCGCGTGCCCCACCATGTCGAAGCTGCTCAAGTAGATCACGAGAAGGTTCCAGCGCTGGCGCGCAGCGTAGGCGAGCATCCCATCGGCATACTCGTGGTCCGCCTCCACGACTTCGGTAAACCATCGCTCGGCATCGCCGTTTCCTCCGCGCTCGAGCGTCGGGCCGAACTGCCCAGTGCGGTAGTGCAACTCTGCGCCTCCCCCGATGAGCGCGCCAACGTCGGCGCAGAACGGCACGAGTTCGGCTGGCCGGTTCGAGACGATCTGGGTGACGCTCCCGCGATAGATCTTGAAATCGCCGGTTTCGGGCAACCATGCAATCAGCCGGAAGCGTGCGCGGCCCTCCCTGCCGCCGGCCCGAACCGCGACAGGCCGGCTGAATGGATGGCCTAGGCCTGGCATGAGGGCAAGGCTGCCGCCAGCCGATTGCAGCTCCAGACCGCCGCCTGCACTCCGCACAAGGCCGAAGGGCGTGTCGCCGACTGCGAATTCGAAGCGGCCCTCCTTCAGGCGCCCCTCGATGAAGCCATCTGGCGCCAGCCGGTTTGCGAAGGTGTCGAACATCAGGAGACGATTCGCGTACTGGGCCGGGAACGGAAAGACCCCGGTCGCCTGAGGCACCAGCACGGCCAGGCCGGCCTGCGCGGCCGTGACCCAGATCGGTTCGGCGGTGAGAGCCGTGCTCAAGAAGGCGGACGTCTCCTCGAGGACGGTGTGCTCGGCTTTGGGCGTGGCGAACACTTCGTTGCCGTTCACACCGTTGCTGCGCCCGTAGGCCCCGGTCCAGAGAGCCGCGTGCGCGGCCGCCGTCAGGCTCGGCATCGTGGAGATCAGGCCGTCGGCCGACACGCCGTCACGCGCCATCGCCGAGAACGCAGGCGCCTTGCCCTGCTCCATCAGGCGATCGACGATCCAGTCGGCCCCTGCATCGACTGAGATGAGCACGACGCGCGGTGCCCTCGTGACGGTCGGGGCGGCGCCGGCGTTTGCCGTCCTGGCGGATTGCGGCGCGCACTCAAGAGCGGAGCCGGAATCCGCGGAGGCCGGAGGCGAGGTGGCGTTCGGCTGCGCCAGAAGCGCGCCGGCCAGCCCGGCCATCACGAGCGCCAACCCGTTCAGGCGCGATGGTGATCGAAACGAGGGGCCGGGGATGGCCATCCCGGTCGTGTCACGTCGCTGACGTCGCATGTGTCGCTCCTACTTCCAGCCATGCCTGCCCATAGCGACGCCACTCCGGTCCACTTCCGGAGCGGTCGGGTCGAAATTCCGATGATCGCGGTCTGGCCAGAGCGCCTGCGCCTTGGCGATGGCCGCCGGTCCGCCGTCCACCTTCCGCACGAGGTCCATTATCATTCTCTGGCGCACCACGGCCGTGAAGAAGGCCAGGGCCCTGAACGACAGGTAGGCCTCCTCGAGGCTTCGCGTCCTGAGCCGGACCGTCTTGTTGTTCACCGACTCGGCGCCAGGGTAGAAGATGGCCACCGACGCCATCTCCGGAAACTGGTAGGTGAACAGGTTCTCAAACGAGGTTCCGGGCGGGACCGGCTTCCAGGGCTTGATCCCGCGTTGGCCTCGTAACGCGGCCTCGGCGGTCTGCTCGATCTCGGCGGAGACGACGTCGCGCGGCCGCGGTTCGGACTTCTCCACGCTGACCGCGTGCTTGACTGTGACGTACCTGGTCGTCGGCATGACCGATGCGACCTCTCCCTTCAGCACGTCGTCTCCGGTCACGAGGATCACGGGAAGGTCGAAGCGGCCTGCCAGAGCCGCGAGCAGCATGCTCTCGTTCAGATCGACGCCGGCCAGGATCCACTTCGTGTGCCCGAGGAAGGTGTGCGCCAGGTTGCCCTTGCGTCCCGAGCCGCTGTGCATGCCGACGCCGACCACGGCCGCGTAGGTTCCGTCGAGGGACGAGGCATAGGGGTCGTACGGCTCCGGGCGCATGTCGAAGCGAGCGCCCTTTGGGAGCTTGTCCAGCAGGTAGTCGGGCTCGGGGTTGCCGCTGCCATGGCCGTCCGTGATCACAATGTCGGTGGCGCCGGCCTTGAGGAGGCCGCGGACGGCTGCGTTGACGTCCTCGGTCAACGACTCGCGCACGCCGGGGTACCCTTCGCCGCCAAAGATCACGTCGCGCGGCGCGCTGGTCGCCGTGACGCCCTCCAGGTCGTACATCAGGAGGACCTTGACGCTGCCGGCTCCGGTCGTCTCGGGGCGGCCGGTGGAGACGGTCGGGCCGGGATCGGGCGCGGCGAGGATGGCGGGCGAGCGGATTCCGGCGGTCAGAACGACGGCGGCGATGAACGCGCCACACGCTCCCATGAACTTGAGGTGCATCGGTTCTTCTCCCGAGTGTGTGGCAAGGGAAACGCCCCGCGCGGCGGGAACACGCGTCCGCTGCCGGGTGGCGTCAGCCTCACTGCCTCAGGGCAAGACCGGTGGAGTCCTTGTCCACCGGTACGATCATCACGGTCTTCATCTCGACCAGGTCGATAATCGACACGGTGGCGGCGTTCGCGCTCGCCACGAACGCGGTTTTGAAGTCCTTGGTCACGGCCATCCCCCACAGGAAATCGCCGGCCGCCGCGAACTTGTGGTCGTCGTGCTTGAAGGGATCGTTGATCCTCGTGACCCCAGACCTCATGCGCGATCCGACAAAGATCGGCGCGCCGCCGGGCGCGACGAACACGCGCTGCGGCGACTGCGGCACACCGATCGTCAGCGTCACCTCGCCCGTCTCGGCGTTGACCAGCGACAGCGTGTCGTCCTCGACGCTCGCGTTGACGATGGTCTTGCCGTCCGGCAGGAACACCAGGCCGCCGCGCGGCTCGCGCCCGACCTTGATCGCCCGCTCCTGCTTGCCCGTGGCGAGATCGACCACGCCGATCGCCGGCGTCTTGTTGCCGGCCACGTACAGCTTGCGCAGGTCCGGCGACAGGAGCACGCGCCTGGGCACTTCGATCTGGACCGGGATTTCCTTGACCACCTTGTTGGTCTGGGCATCGATGACGAACACCGAGTTGCGCTTCTCCGACACCACGTACATCGTCTTCGAGTCGGGTGTCATGGTCCCGCCGTCGGGCACCAGCAAGTCGGGATGCGTGATCGTGGCGACGACTTCGAGCGTGTCGAGATCCACCACGGTGATCGAGTTGCTGTCGCCGTTGGAGACGTAGGCCCGATTGCCGTTGGGGGCGACCCACACCTCCAGCGCGTACTTGCCGATCGGCAGTTTCTTGATCGCGGTGAGCGTACGGTCTTCGACCTTGAAAATGGTCATCTGCTCGTTCTTGCTGACGACGAGCAGCAGCGTGTCGCGGGCCGGCGCGGGCTGCGCTAGGGCCACGATGCCCGCGACGAAGCAGGCGATGAGAGCGACTCCAATGACGACGCCGAACTTCCGCATACAGACCCCCATGTTGTGGCACCGCGTTTCAGGCAACGCGCCGTGTGTGTCGCAACTACTCGACCTTGCCCTTCCCAGGCGCGGTCACCTTTGGCCCCTTCAACACCGATTCGAAGAGCGCGAAGCGCCTCCGCTCCATGTCGAGGCGGCTCGTGTCCTGTCGGGGGATGTGGGACTCGACAGGGTAGACGGCCAGTTCCCATCCGGTCTTCTTCAGCTCGATGAACCGCTGCGTGAGGCGGAGCGTCTCCTGGATCGGCACGTTGGTGTCGTTGATGCCGTGCAGAATGAGGAGGCGATCCTGGAGCGTGTCGGCGTAGTAGATGGGCGAGCTCCGCGTGTATGCCTCGGACTCCTTCCACGGGATGTTCAGCACCCGCGTGGTGTAGTAGAAGGTCGGGGCGTGCGCAAAGTCGGTCGGCGGGGCCTGGGCCACGCCCACGGCGAACACGCCGGGCCGCGTCAGGAGCCCCATCAGCGTCACGAAGCCGCCCTGGCTGTGCCCATACAGGCCAATCCGCTTCCGATCAACGCCGCACGTGGTGACGAGGTACTCGACGGCCGCGTCGAGGCTCTCGATCTCGGGTTTGCCCATCTGCAGGTAGATTGCCGTGCGGCTCTCGCGCCCATAGCCGCGGCTCGCCTTGTAGTCCACGTTCAGCACGGTGTAGCCGTGATCGGCGTAGAACTGGAACTCGGCGTGGTTCTCGGGCAGATTCACTTCGAACCGCTTGCCCGTCCCGTGCGCCCAACCCGCGCCATGCACGTGGATGATCGCGGGGCGCAGCGGATGGGGCCGCGCCGGCTTGTACAGCTCCGCGTGCACGCGCCAGCCGTCCTTGTCGGGGAACGTGATGTATTCGGGGGTCTGCCACGCGTACTGCTTGAACTCCTCCGTGCGCGAGGACGTCGCCGACTTCTGCTCAGCGCCGACGCGGTTCTCCATCATGTAGAGATCGGCGGGAGTGGTCGGGTTCTCGTACAGCAAGGCGATCTTCGTATCGTCGGGTGAGACGGCGTAGTCCTCGTAGAACCCTTCCTTCGCTGTCAGCTTCGTGCGAGCGCCGCCCGCCAGCGGCATCGTGTAGAGCTGCTGCTGGAAGAGATCGCCTTCGTTCGACAGGAAGTACCACCGGGTCTTGTCCTTCGACAACGCCGGCCGGGTCAGCTCGAACGCGCCCTTCGTCAGCTGGCGCAGCGCTTCTCCCTCGGTGCCAACGGTGTAGAGGTGATACCAGCCGTCCCGCTCGGACAGGAAGTAGACCGTGCGGCCGTCGGGCAGGAACCCCATCGCGAACCCGTCGCCGCGCTGCAGCCGGCCGGCGCGGAAGCCCCGCACCCAGGCGTCGTCGTGTTCGTGGAAGAGCACCTTCGGCGTCGCGGTATTGAGGTCGATCGCGCACAACCAGAGATCCTTGTGATCCTGCGAACCGGCCCACGCAACCGCGTGCTTCCCGTCATCCGACCACAGAAGCGGGTTCCAGCTCACGGGTTTCCCGAACGCGGACGAGTCGATGTAGCGCACCTTGCCGTCGGCAATCGCGACGACGCCGAGCCTGTTGTCGCGAAACGCCTCGGTGGGTTTCACCGCGGCCGCTCCCGCGAACTTCCGCATCTCCACAAAACCAGTCCGGTTGACGTAGTCCGGATAGTCCACGCTCCTGGTCGCCTGCAGCTTGGTGTCGTCCACCAGCGTAAAGGTGACGAACTGCCGATCGGGCGACAGCTCCATGTCCTGCACGGACTGCGCGTCGGTCAGCGACGTCGGGGCGAGGCGCACCCCCTTCTCCCGGCGGTTGCGGTCGGCCAGCTCCCTGCTCTGACGATCGGCCCGCTTCACGAAGTCGAACAGGTCGAGCTGCTGTG
>Ga0315273_10012695_pt1 | contig 10813 bp, 8 predicted proteins | sample YL17G02_0_MG_FD_205753 | JGI IMG/M metagenome (GOLD analysis project Ga0315273, IMG submission 205753) | Sediment microbial communities from Yellowstone Lake, YNP, Wyoming, USA - YL17G02_0 | ecosystem: Environmental > Aquatic > Freshwater > Lake > Sediment | place: USA: Wyoming | collected... | reverse complement strand
GACCCGGACCGCAGCGCCACGCTGGCCAGCCTGGGCCGTGTGCAGCAGTTGCGCGGCAATCGCGCCGCGGCCGAGATGGCGTTCAAGAACGCGGTGACTGTGGACCCGAAGTCGGTGGAGCCGCGGATGGCGCTGGCCAACTTCTACTGGACGGATGGGCGGAAGATGGAGGCCGAAGCCGTCTTGAAAGAAGTCCTGGCGCAGAACCCCAGGGAGATCCGCGCCAACCGCATGCTGGCCGCCTGGTGCATTTCGTCCAACCGCCTGGCCGAGGCCGAGCCCTACCTGCGCGCGGCCGTGGACGCCTCGGGAACACCCGGCGCCAGGCTGATCCTCGCCGACTACTACGTGGCCACGCGCCGGCCCGACGAGGCGGGCAAGCTGCTGCAGGCGATGGTCGCCACCAAGGGTCCGGAAGCGTCCGGGGCGACACTGCGTCTTGCCTACATCGCGTACGGCCAGGGACGGCGCGACGAGGCGCACAAGGCGATCGATCGGCTGATCGCGTCCGAGCCGGGCAACTCGCGGGCGCTCGCCTGGAAGGCGCGGTTCCTGCTGGCCGACGGCAAGGTGCAGGACGCGCTGGCGCGCGCGCGGGCCGCCGTCAAGGCGGATGGCTCCTTTGCCGGCGCGCACTACGTGCTGGGCACCGTGCTGCTGGCGGCCAACGATATGACGGCAGCCGAGGCCGAGTTCACCGAGGTGCTCAAGCTGAACCCGCGGGCGACTGCCGCCGAAATCCAGTTGGCGCACATCAACCTGGCGAAGGGACGGACGGACGCCGCCGTCCAGTTTGCCACCGGGGCTGTCATACACGAGCCGTACAACCCCGCCGCGCGACTCGTGTACGCGCGGGCGCTGATGAACCGCGGCGAGCTCGATAGTGCCCAGACGGAAACCGAGGCGCTGCTGAAGGCGTTCCCGAAGGACGCGGGCATTCACGCGCAGATGGGCACGCTGTACCTCGCGCGCAGGGATGATGTGCGCGCCCGCCGGTCGTTCGACGAGGCGCTTACGTTGAGCCCGCGCCAGATGGAGGCGCTGACGGCGCTCACCGTCATGGACATCGGCCAGCGCAAGGTGGCCGACGCGCGCCGGCGGATCGACGCCAGGCTGGCCGAGGGGCCCAACGACTCGGGGCTGCTCCAGCTTTCCGCGCGGGTTTCCGGCGCGGAAGGCAACGTGTCGCAGGCCGAGACGACGCTCCGCAAGGCGCTCGAGGTGGACCCGGCGGCCTTCGAGGCGTATACGCTCCTGGCGAAGCTGTATCTGGGTGAAGGGAAGCTGGACTCGGCGCGGGCGGCGCTCGAGGCGATGGCGGGCAAGGATGCCCGGCTCGTATGGGCGCCGACCATGGTGGGGCTGATCCACCTGGTCCAGAGCCGGCCGGCCGATGCGCGGAAGTGGTTCGAGAAGGCGCTGCAGGCCGACCCGAAGGCGGTGGTTGCGGGGAACAACGTGGCGTGGATGATGGCCGAGGGCGGCGAGAACCTGGACGTGGCGCTGCAACTGGCACAGACGGCCAAGGCTGCCGCGCCCGAGGCCGAAGCGGTGAACGACACGCTCGGCTGGATCTACTACAGGAAGGGCCTGCCGAGCGTGGCCATCCAGCCGCTGGAGCAGGCGGCGCAGAAGGCGCCGGGGAATCCGACCTACCAGTATCACTTGGGGATGGCGTATCTGAAGGCCGGCAACAAGGCAAAGGCGCGCCAGGCACTCGAGCAGGCGCTCAAGCTGAAAACTGACTTCGCCGGCGCCGACGAGGCGCGCAAGGCGCTCGCCTCGCTGAAGTGACTGCGTGCGGTAGCGGCGGTTCTTAAGACCCGCGCCCTCCGGCCGCCTCCTTCAGAATCGCAGACAGCGGGGCCAGGGTGTGGTCCCAGGCGAGGGCGGCAAGGTCGGCACCAGCGGCAGCTTCTGTCCGCTGGCTTGGGCTCAGCGATAGCAACTCCCGAAGGTGCGCGCCGAAGGCCACCGCGGTGTCCCCGAGCCTGCAGGCCGGGCGAACCTCGGCCGGCAGCCCGTCCCACACCGCCTGGGTAACCACCGCGGGCAGACCGGCGGCCACGGCTTCGAGCACCTTGTTCTGGATACCGCGGGCGGTGTGAAGCGGCGCGGCGGACACGGCGGCGTTCCAGAGGAAAGGGCGTACGTCGTCCACGGAGCCCGTGACGGTGATGCCGGAATGGGCCGCCTGGAGCGCCTTTACCCGCGCGGTGGGACGCGCGCCGACGATCCAGAGTTGTGCGGCGGGTTGCGCCTGCCGGATCCCGGGCCACACCTCGTGTGCCAGCCACACGGCACCGGCTTCGTTGGGCGGGTAGTCCATCACCCCGCAGAAGACCACCGCGGGGCTGCCTGGCGTCGCTCCGGCGTCGCGCGGCGAGGGCCTGAAGCGCTCGATGTCGATGCCGTTGGGAACCACGACGACGCGGGCTTCCGGCGCAAACGTCAGAAGCGCCTGCCGCTCCCGCTCGTTGACCACGAGGGTAGCCACCGCGCGGCGCATGGCTAGAGCCTCGAACCTCTGCAGCAGCCGCGCTTCGCGGCAGTAGACCCAGCCGACCGGTGGGCGGGTGGTTGTCGCCAGGCTTGCCCACTTGGCCGAGTCGGCATCCACCATGTCGAGGACGAGTGGGAAACGCGCCAGGGGCGGCTCGAGCGCGAACCTCGCCATGCCGGAGCAGTAGGCCAGGACGACATCCGGCGGCCATTCCGCCACAATCCGCTCGAGCTGGGGTCGGACGGACGGCGAATCGAGCAGCAGATGGGTCAGCGGGCGGTTCGTGGGCAGGGCGAGGGCGCCCCGCAGCCGGTTTCGCAGCCCCGGCACCGGCGCAACCACGGTTTCCCGCGTGATTGGTGCGAGATCCGGCGCGTGGCCGGCTTCGTCCCGGTCGTGAACCAGCGAAACGAGCGTGATCTCGTGCTGCCGCGAGAGGAACCGGAGCTGATGCCAGGCCCGCAGGCGGTCACCCCGGTTGGGCGCGTACGGCAACCGGTGCGTCAGGAACAGGATGCGCATGCGTCCTCGATCTTATCGGCAGCCTCGGCGGCGGGCCTTAGCGCTGAAGCCAGCGCCAGTTCCAGCCGAAATACTGCAGGGGACCGGTCCGCCGTCACGGCAGCTAAGGGCGCCCCTGGTGGGGCGAGGCCTCGGCATTTCACAGGAAGGCGACAGCATGGACGCCGTCAAGGTTGAGACCATCATTCTCGACGCAATGAGGACCGCGAACCTCGCGCGTGATCGGAGCGAGCAGCTCGATGTCTCGCCCACGGCCGTCATCTTTGGCCCCGGCTCGCCGCTGGACTCGCTCGGCCTGGTCGGCCTCCTCATCGACATCGAGGATGGCCTCCGCACCGAGGGCGTCGAGGTGACTCTCAGCGACGATCGCGCCATGTCGCAGCAGCGGAGCCCGTTCAGGAGCGTCCCGCGCCTGGCGGTCTACATCGCTACGCTTCTCGAGTCGCCGCAATGACAGGCCCACGTCGCCTCCTCGTCACCGGCGCCAACCGCGGTCTCGGCCGCGCCCTGTGCGAGTACTTCCTGGCGCGGGGCGACCGTGTCGTCGGCTGCTCCAGGGGCAAGTCGGACCTTGCCGCCGAGCGCTACACCCACTTCCGCCTGGACGTGGCCGACGAGGCCGCCGTGCAGCGCCTGTTCGCGGAGGTGCGCGCGACGACCGGTGGGCTCGACGCCCTTGTCAACAACGCTGGCATGGCCAGCATGAACCCGATCGCCCTGACGACGGCCGAGCGCGCCAGGCGCGTGATCGACGCCAACCTGGTCGGAACGTTCCTGTTCACCCGCGCCGCGATCAGGCTGCTCCGCTCGTCCAGCAACGGGCGAATTGTGAACCTCACGTCGGTTGCCGTTCCGATGCGGCTCGAAGGCGAGGCTCTGTACGCGGCGACCAAGAGCGCCATCGAGACCTTCACCAGGATCACGGCGAGGGAGGTTGCGTCGTTCGGCATCACGTGCAACGCGGTCGGGCCGTGCCCTGTTCGGACGCGGCTCACCGAATCGGTGCCGCCGGAGAAGATCCAGGCACTGATCGACAGGCAGGCCATCCGCCGTTGGGCCCAGCCTTCGGATGTCGCCAACGTCGTTGATTTCTTCCTGCGGCCCGAGAGCGGGATGGTCACGGGCCAGGTCGTCTACCTGGGAGGGGCAGGCTGATGACCCACATCCAGTTTCTGACCGATCGGATGCGGGAACAGCCCGATGCGTTGGCCATCGCCGAGCGAGCGTCGACCGTTACGTACGGGCAACTTCTGTCTCGAATCGACTCCTGGCGTGCAACCTTCCAACGCTGCGGCGTGGGCGCCGGCAACGTGTCCAGCATCGAGGGCGAGTATGGCGTCGAGACGATTGCCGCCTTCCTGGCGCTGATCGACAGGTGCGGCATCGCTGTGCCCCTCTCGCGGGATTCCGCCGTGCACGCCGACGCCTTCCTCGAGCTCGGAGAGGTGGAGCGGCGCGTACGGCCGGGTGGCAACCCGGAGGTTGCGGACACCGGCCGGCCGGCCACGCACGAGTTCCACCAGGAGCTGCGGCGGCGGAACGTCCCGGGCCTGGTGCTGTTCTCGTCCGGCTCGACCGGCAAGCACAAGGCAGCCGTCCACGATCTGGTTCTCCTGCTCAAGAAGTTCCACGTGCGGCGGCACTCTTACCGAACGCTCGTATTCCTCCAGCTCGACCACATCGGCGGCGTCAACACGCTCTTCTACACCCTCTCGAACGGCGGCAGCGTCGTCGTCGCGCCCGATCGCTCGCCCGAGTCGGTGGCAGCGACGATCGAGGCGTACCAGGTGGAGTTGCTGCCGACATCGCCCACGTTTCTGAACCTGCTGCTGCTCTCGGACGTGCAGGAGCGGCACGACCTGTCGTCGCTGAAGCTCATCACGTACGGGACGGAGGCGATGCCCGAGAGCACGCTCGACCGCGTGGCCCGCGCGTTTCCCAACGCCAGGCTCCAGCAGACGTACGGGCTGACCGAGCTGGGCATCCTGCGTTCGCAGTCCCGGGGCTCGAACTCGCTGTGGGTGCGCGTGGGCGGCGAGGGGTACCAGACCAAGGTGCTGGACGGCCGGCTGTGGGTGAAGGCCGAATCGGCGATGCTGGGCTATCTGAACGCCCCGAGTCCGTTCGACGCCGATGGGTACTTCGACACGGGCGACCGCGTCGAGGTGGACGGCGAGTGGGTCAAGATCCTGGGCCGGGAGACCGACATCATCAACGTCGGCGGGAGCAAGGTGTACCCGGCGGAAGTCGAGAGCGTACTGCTGCAGATGGACCAGGTCGTGGACGCCTGCGTGTCGGGGGAAGCGCACCCGTTGACCGGGCAGATCGTGGTGGCGTCAATCCGCCTCTCGGGCGAGGAGGAGCCGAACGCGTTCAAGATCCGCATGCGCAATTACTGCCGGGACCGCCTGGCGCCGTACAAGATCCCGGCGAAGGTACGGTTCTCCACCGGGCCCTTGCACTCCTTGCGCTTCAAACGTGTGCGCAACCTGTAGCGAGCCGTAGGGCGGGTCTTCAAATCCGCCGATTACGCATGGCCAACGCCGCATCCCTTCTCCGCTCGTGGCTCAAGACCCTTGCGAACCTCGTATCGCTGGTCCTGGTCCTTCTGCCCGCGGCCAACTGCTGGCTCGAGAAGCGCCTCTCCGCCCGCGCGGAGGGCGTCTTCGGCTTCTGGACCAACGTGTTCGCTCTCCTCCCCGGCCTCCCGGGCATGTACTTGCGCCGCGCCTTCTACCACCTGACTCTCGAGTACTGCAGCCTGCGCAGCTACATCGGCTTCGGCACGCTCTTCAGCCACCGGAGCACCAGGGTTGAAGACGGCGCGTACATCGGCCCGTATTCGCTCATTGGGTCTGCCTGGATCAAGAAGCGCTGTCTTCTCGGCAGCCGTGTGAGCCTTCTGAGCGGTCCCCTGCTTCACGAACTCGACAAGGATGGCCACTGGACGCCCGCGGACCTGTCCAAGGCGCGCCAGATCGTCCTGGAAGAGGACGTCTGGATCGGCGAAGGCGCCTCCGTGATGGTGAACGTCGGGCGCGCCTCACTGGTCGGAACCGGCGCCGTTGTCTCGACCCGCGTTCGCGCGGGGGTGGTCGTCGCAGGGAATCCCGCCCGTTTCGTCAGGCGGCTGCGGCCCGACGAGGAGCCGGCCGCTTCTTCTCATCGCGACGCGGAAGCCTCAATCGCACCTACAGGCGACGGCGCACGGAGGGATTGAATGGCGCGCGAGTACTTCCCGTTCATCGACTGGATGAAGGCGGCCGGCATCTTCCTCATCGTGTTCGGCCACGTCGCGGGCGCTCCCATCAACTTCCTGGTACCTCCCATCTATCCCAAGCAGCTGGGCGTCGCCTTCTTCTTGTTCGTGATGGGTTTCTCGCTGGCCAGGGAGGCGCGGCCGGGTTGGCAGGTGCTGTTCAACCGCCTCTTCGAGATCTACCTCTTCGGCATCGGGATCGCGGTACTGATGAGCGCGATCATGTACGCGGCCCGCGGGACACTGAATCTCAGCAACTACCTCCCGTTCTTCCTCGGCGCCAACGTCCTGTTCAACAACTTCCCGGCGAACCCGACGACGTGGTACATCGGCACGTACCTGCACGTGCTCGTGCTCTGGGCGCTGGTCGTGAGACGTGTCCGCGTGCACACCTGGATGCTGCCAGTCTCGGCGACGATCGAGGTAGCGATCCGCGCAGCCCTCCTCCTGGAGGCCGGCCGGTTCATCGCGTACATGCTCGTTCCGAACTGGATGACGGTATTCCTGCTCGGAACCTGGTTCGGTCAGAGGTCGGAAGCGCGGACATCGCAGCCAGCCGCGCCGACATCCCACCACGTGACGACGCTGGCCGGCTACTCGCTGCTTTTGGCCGCCTTTGGTGCGATCTGGGCACTCCTGGTCAGGCCGCACATGCAGGAGTATTCGTTTCCTTTCATGCGCTTGTCGTCGATGGGGGCCGTGGCCGATGCCGTGGTCACGGCGGTCGCCGTGTCGGTCGTCTATCTGGCTTATACCGTGCTGGTGTTCCAAGTCGTCCGGCGAACGACGCCGCCCGCGTGGGTGCGGTTCCTCTCCCGGAACACTTTGATCGTGTTCATCGCGCACATGCCGCTGTTCTACTTCCTCAGTGACCGGCTGGCGCCGCTTGCGCTGCCGTATCTGGAACGCGCCGCGGTCCAGATGCTGGTGTGCCTGGTCGGCCTGGCCTTGGTATCCGAGTTCGTCCGCCGCGTCGTGCGGCCGGGCGCGCTTCGCCAGTGGCTGTTCGATCGTCTCGTTCCCGTGGAAAACACGCCAACGGCTGGTGTGTAGCAGCTGGACGGTGCCCGGATTCGCCTGGCCGCCGCCGGCGAGCGTGGAGGGTCCGGGGCGCTTCACGTGGAGGAAACCTGATGGGTGCATTGTTTGGCGTCGTCGGCCTGCCCCCTGCGGCTTCACAGCCGGTGATCGCCCGGATGCAAGCCGCCGCCTCGTTCCGCGGCGACGAACGGACGGATCATCTTGGCGACGGGTTCGCCTTCGCGGCTGCGCTCTGGCCCGGTGAACGAGGGCCCTGCCTCGTGTCGAACGAGTCCGGCTCGGTCGTCGCTGCGTGCGAGGGCGAGCTGTACAACGCGCAGGACCTGGCCACGACGCTTGGCCTGCCCGCACCTGCGGCGGAAGGCTTTGCGGTCGTCCCGGCCCTCTTCGAACGGCACGGCAAGGACTTCCCGCGCCTCATGAACGGGGCCTTCACGATTGCGCTGTTCGATGTCGCCAATCGCACCCTCTACCTCGTTCGTGATCACGCGGGTTCGCATTCCCTCTTCTACGCCACCTCCGGCGCGAACGTGTCGTGTGCGACGACCACCCGTGCCCTGTTCGCCGCGGGCCTGGTGAAACCCGACATCTCTGCCGAAGCCCTGGACGGCTATTTCGCCTGTTTCGCCGTCAGCCCACCCGACACGGTGTTCCGCGGGGTGATGGCGGTGCGCCCCGGCCACACGGCCGTCATCCGTGACGGCGCGGCCTCCGAGTACGCCTACTGGCCGTTCGACGCGTGTACCGAAGACCGCGCCCGGTCCGAGTCGGATTTCGCGGATGAACTCCGGAGCGTGTTCGTCGATGCCGTGAAGATCCGCGCCCTCCACCCCGGCAGGTACGGAGCGCTGATCAGCGGAGGCGTCGACACGAGCGCCATCGCCATGGTGCTGTTGCAGAACGTTCCGCCGGGCGTGCTGCCCGGCTTCTCGATCGTGTTCGACGAACAGGCCTACAGCGACGCCGCGCTGCAGGAACACGTGTATCGCCTGCCCGGCATGGAGCGGCATCAGAGCCTGCTCACACCGGAGGCCTTTCGAGAAGGGCTGATCGCAGGAGCCGAGCACCTGGATTCGCCCGTGAACGACGTCGCGTACGTCGGCATGTACAAGGCCATGGAGCTCGTCAAGCGCACCGGCCTCGACGCCGCGTTCGAAGGCGAGGGCTCGGACGAGATCTTCTGCACCGGCCATTCGCACGGCGAACGGTCCGTCCAGCGCCTCCTCGCGGTTCCCCAGTGGCTCAGGCGGGCCACGTTCGGGGCCGTCTTCCGGGGGATGCCCTGGGGCCCGTCGTTCTTCGACAAGGCCAGGCGGTTCGGGTGCCGGCTGGGCATGCCCACCCACGAGCGGCTCTCGACCTGGGCGCCGGTCATGCACAACCCGATGCGCACCCTGCTGCACCCGGGCACGACCGTCTCGCACTATCCGTATCCGCAGACGCGCTACTACCTCTCGACCGCATCGGTCCGCGATCCGATCAACCGGTACAACTACCTTCTGTCGCGTCTCTTCCTCGCCGACGACCTGCTGTACAAGAACGAGCGCATGGCGGCGGCGCACGGGGTCATGAACCGGACGCCGTTTGTCGACTACCGGCTGATGGAGCTGGGATTCAAGGTGCCCGCCCGGTTCAAGATCCAGAAACCAACCGCGACCCAGGACATGACCAAGCTGATCTTCAAGAAGGCCATGAAGGGGATCGTGCCGGACCCGATCCTGGAGCGCAAGAAGTCCAGGGGCTTCAGCCAGCCGACGAGCGTGTGGTACCGGGGCGCTCTCAAGAACTTCGTGGGCGATCTGCTCCTCGACCCGACGAGCAAGACCGGCAGCCATCTCGACCGGGGCGAAATCCGGCGCATCTTCGACCTGCACGCGTCGGGAACCGCCAACCTGGACTACCACCTGAACTCGCTGATCGTGCTCGAACTCTGGATGCGCGCCAATGCCTAGCCCTCGCCAGCCTCGCGCGATCGGCGAACCATCGCACATCCTCCACGTTTTCTACGGGTTTCGAGTCGGCGGATCTGAAACGCGGACGTGCCAGCTGATCAACGCGCTCGGCCGGGACTACCGCCATACCGTCGTGGCGCTGGACGGCGACTTCAGCGCGAGGTCGCTCGTCGCCTCAGAGGCCGACGTCGCCTACCTCCACCCGAAGGGGTTCCTGCGCCGGTCGTACCTGTCGAACGCGCTGTCAGCCCGCAGGTGGCTCGCCACGACCAGGCCGGACCTCATGATCGCCTATTCCTGGGGCGGGTTCGAGTGGCTGGTGGGCAACAGCTTCTCCAAGTTCTGCCCCGACATCTTCGGGATCGAGGGGTTCGACACCGACGAGGCGCATGGCGAGAGTCCGCGGCGCCGTTTCCTGCGCCGGCTGTTCTCGAAGCGTTGCACGGCCCTTCACGCCTGTTCGCTGAACCTCAGAAACCTCGCGGTCTCGTCGTGGAAGGTACCTCCGGAGCAAGTCAGCTACATCCCCAACGGGATCGACCTGGCCAGGTTCACTCCGCGGGCTGCCGGCACGCGGCCGCCACGCGTCGTGCTTGGCATCGTCGCCTCCCTTTCACCGGTCAAGAACCACCTGTTGCTGCTCGACGCGTTCCGAAGATTGCCGCCGGGAGCCGCGGAGCTTCAGATTGTCGGGGACGGCCCGGAGCAGACTCGTATCGCCAAGTATGTCGAGGAATCCGGGCTCGGCGGCGATGTCCGGCTCCTCGGCCACCAGGCCGACCCATCCCCCATCCTGCGCGGCCTCGACGTGTTCTGCCTCTCCTCGAAGAGCGAGCAGATGCCGATCGCCGTGCTGGAGGCCATGGGCACCGCTCTGCCCGTCGCCGGCACGGACGTCGGGGATGTCCGGCAGATGGTGTGCGAAGACAACCGGCGCTTCATCGTGCCTCCCGACAACCCGGCCGCCCTGTCGGCAGCCCTCGGGACACTCATCGCTGACGCGGCGCTGCGGGCGCGCCTCGGCGAACAGAACCGGCGTCGCTGTGAGGAGGAGTTCGATCTCTCCATGATGGTCCAACGCCACAAGGCTCTCTACGATCGGTGCACCGACGGACGCGGACCGGGGCGAACGGCCGCCGGGTAGGACGGACGCCGGCAGCGGGTCGGCACGAAGGGGACGTCTGTGAATGTGAAACTGATGTGCGTCGCGGGCGCGCGCCCCAACTTCATGAAGGTCGCCCCGGTCCTCGAGGCGGCGAGACACGACCCCCGCTTCGACGCGAAACTCGTTCATACCGGTCAGCACTACGATGAGCGGATGTCGGCGCTGTTCTTCGAGGAGCTCGGTCTGCCGAAGCCGGATGCCTATCTTGGCGTGGGCTCCGGGTCGCACGCGGCGCAGACGGCCCGAATCATGGAAGCGTTCGACGCAACGCTCGACCACGCCCCGGCGGATATCGTCCTCGTCGTGGGTGACGTCAACTCGACCATCGCGTGCGCTCTGGTCGCGGTCAAGCGGGGCATCCGGGTTGCGCA
>Ga0315273_10012694_pt1 | contig 10814 bp, 12 predicted proteins | sample YL17G02_0_MG_FD_205753 | JGI IMG/M metagenome (GOLD analysis project Ga0315273, IMG submission 205753) | Sediment microbial communities from Yellowstone Lake, YNP, Wyoming, USA - YL17G02_0 | ecosystem: Environmental > Aquatic > Freshwater > Lake > Sediment | place: USA: Wyoming | collected... | reverse complement strand
CCTTTTTCACGGTTTGCTGGAATGCAGAGTTTTTCCGTAAACACTGAATTTGGGTTATAGCAAATTAAACTTTAAGAATTTTTGTATACTTTTGAAATGTTCGTCAAGAGAGAAAATACTGCAACTGTGCTGACCGGCCAGAATTGCGATGTAACAATCAATGATATGGACCGTGATTCCTTTCTTTTTCATCGAGAAAGAGAGCCGACCTGCCTTCAACCATGTATCAGCAGTCTGATCAATGACAATAAAGGCATTCACGAAATCCTCTATGACCGCAATCTCTTTTTCTGTCCTTGCCCCCTGTATAAGTTCTGCAATCACCACTTTCGGAACATACACCTCAGAACGGGTTAAAACATCATCCACTCTTTCTGTTAACCGTTTATCTGTATTCTTGAAATACGCGATCCAGACAGACGTATCGATCAGGACCCTGCTATCTCTCACGATGCCTTATCTCTTCTGCAGTCATATCGAAATCGAGTTTTCCCTTCAGTGTTTTTATCTTCTCGATCTTCTTCTTCCTCAGATAGTCGTCGATTACCATCTTCACCGCTGATGTTTTGGTTTTGCTCTTCGTCTCTTTCATCAGCAAGTCCAGTTTATCCTTCCCGATTGTTACGGTTGCACGCATATTTACCTCTTTCTAGTGTTTATTCTTTGCACAAGTATAACACAATTTTATGTTCTCTTACAATATGACAAATTCAGAAATTATGAAGGAGGTTCAGGTCGAAATGCCGCCTTAGCATTCATTCAGACACTGATAAAAAAAACTTTCTTACTGTGCTGCATTTTGAATTCTTCTTTCTTTAACTCAGGGTTTGTTCACAAATTCTGTTTGTCTGTCATTCCGGCAATCTTCAAGCCGGAATCCAGTTCTTTGATCTCCAGGATTCTCGCCTCGGTCCGCACTCGGGCAGAAGGGAGAGGAGTGAAAGGAGGAATTGATATGTTCTTGACATCTGATGCGTTATGATTTATCATCAAATCATCATGAGAACGACGATAGACATTGACGACCCGATCCTCAAAGAGGTAAAGAAACTTCAGAAGACGGAGGGGAAATCCCTTGGCCGTCTCGTTTCCGACTTGCTTGCACGGGCGTTGCAGGAGTGCAAGGCCGTAAGGCCGAAGTCCAAACCCTCCCGCTGGATTTCCAGAAGTATGGGCGCACGCGTTGACCTGGATGACAAAGAAGCCCTTTATGCTGCCATGGAACAACAAACTTCGCCAAGAAAAAGAGCTAACAATCCGTGAGTTTTGCGCTCGATACGAACATCCTTCTCTATGCCTCTGATTCCAACAGTCCATACCATGAGCGAGCCAGGTCCTTCCTGGAAGATTGTATAAAGCAGGAGGAACTCTTCTGCCTTGGCTGGCCGACTGTAATGAGCTATTTACGGATCGCCACTCACCCATCTGTTTTCGACCGGCCATTGATGCCTGATGAGGCAATGGCCAACATCGAAACGCTTCTGAATTTGCCGCACACACGTTTCTTGTCAGAGGAAGAAGGGTTCTGGGATATTTACCGGGAATTAACCGCAGGAGTTCCGACCCGTGGCAACCTTGTGCCGGATGCACATCTTGCAGCCATTCTGCGCCAGCATGGCGTAAAGAAACTTTATACCCATGACAGGGACTTTCTGAAGTTCGCGTTCCTCAATGTGCACAATCCAATTGCCTAAAGTCTAAAACCATTCAGTTCATCTCCTTCAAAATCGCAAATTCCTTTGTAACCAGATCCTTCACTTTTTCAACTCCTCCAACTTCGTCTTTACATGGTTCCTGAAACTCTCCGGTGCTCTCTCGACCGTAAGGGCCTTGTTATACACCTTTTCTGCGTCCTCCTTTCCTCCCTGACTTTCATAAATCCCTGCGAGCAAGAAATACGCATCGAGGTATGCGGGCTGTCTGGTGATGAGTGCATCCAATGTCTTTACTGTGCCATCAGTGTCGCCCTTCTGATACAGATAAAATGCGAGAGTATACTCGTATTTCGGCTCATCAGGCCGGAGATCACTTGCCTTCCTGCAGAACCGGCATATCCTGCGGGTTTTGAGGTTTGCCGGGCGAAGGCAGGCTCAATTGAGATAAACGCAAATAAAATGAATATGCAAATAATGCCGGCCGAGATTTGAATTATGCCTTTCACTGAAACGTTATCGTCACCCAATCCGTTATCTCCTCTCTCCGCGGGTTCAATATTGAAAAAAGAACCATGAAGTCACCTCCATGAAATATCTTGTAAATTTGAACCTTGTATGCTAATATGCAAGGTATGAGATATATCGCCAGACTGTATTCCGAGCGTCTTCACTCCCTCCTCCGCTCTTTTCCTGCTGTGCTGCTGGTGGGACCGCGGCAGTGCGGCAAGAGCACGCTCGCACGCCATACGCTTTCGGACTGGACACGCCTTGACCTCGAACGCCCGGCCAACCTCGCCATGCTGACTACTGATCTGGAAGGCTTTTTTGACGAGCACCATCGCTCGATTGTAATCGATGAGGCCCAGCGCCTGCCGGAGATATTCCCTGTCCTTCGCCACTTGATCGACCGTTCGGGGGGAAAGGGCCGCTTCCTCCTTCTGGATTCGGCAAGCCCTGCCCTCATGCGCTCTGTCTCCGAGACACTGGCCGGCCGGGTGGCATTGTTGGAACTTACGCCCTTCCTTGCAGCGGAACTGGCAGGCACTGCCAGAGCCGCTGACCGCTGGTTCTGGGGCGGTTTTCCGCCAATCCACGGCCTTCGGGAATCCCGCGCACGCGGCGAATGGTTTAACGCCTACGTCTCTACTTTTCTTGAGCGCGACCTTCCCGCCTTTGGACTGGGGCTGCCCGCACGACGGCTGCGCACCCTTTGGACTATGCTCACCCATGTCCATGGCAATCTTTTGAACGTCTCGGACCTCGCGCGTTCCCTTGCCGTGTCTTCGCATACGATAGCGGGCGACCTTGATGTGCTGGAGGGCTCGTATATGATCAGACGCCTCCAGCCCTTCTATGCCAATGTACAGAAGCGTTTGACAAAGAGCCCGAAGCTCTACGTGAGAGACACAGGCCTGCTGCACTTCCTGGCCGGCCTTCGCCGGTCTCAGGAGTTGGCGACGTGGCACAAACGGGGCGCCTCTTTCGAGGGCCTGGTGATCGAAGAACTCGCGGCGCTCGCCGCTCGTCGCTTGGTCCGTCCCGAAATTTTCTTCTGGCGAACACAGGCAGGAGCGGAAGTCGACCTGCTGATCATCGAAGGGCGGCGTATCCTGCCCGTCGAGATCAAGCTTGGCGCTGCGGTGGACCACTACGCCGTCGCAGGACTGCGGCAGTGCATGAAGGACCTCGGACTTCGCCGGGGATGGATAGTCACGACGGCAAGAGAGAGGCGTCAGATGTCTGCCGGCATCGAGATCATCCCCTGGGCCGAGGTCGCCGCAGGGCAGCTCAAGCTGTTCTGAAAACACAGTCTCATTCCTGTTGCCGCACCGCGACTCGTTTCTCCGGCGTGCGCGATCGTCCAGTCTGAAGTCTAACACCATTCTACATTGACTCCGTTAGCCCATTCTATTCATAAATTTTTTGATCAAGCAGGGCAGATGCGGTATTGGAGCGGCTTTACAGAGTGTTCACCGCCCCGAGGCGGATGACACTCTGTACCTCGGAGGTCCGCAGAAGCGGACTGAGAATGAGCGATGATACTGCATCTGCTCTGCTCCTTCACAAGTTGTGAATAATCTGGGTTAGCAGATGTCTATTGCTGTCTGAAAGCCGTTTATGTATCTCCAATTTTCTTCTTTCGCAGGTTCACTATTGGAAATTGATCCCGCAGATTCCCAGGTTCAGGTTTCAAACCTGAACCCGCAAGATACTAAGGAGTTCATAAGTAAGGCATCATTATTGAAAAATCTCCCCTCGCCCCTCTATGAGCCGTTGGCTCCGAGCCATAGGCCTCTTTGCCAAAGAGTCCCGAAAGCTTTCGGGACTCTTTGGCAAAGGTCGGTACGACTCGCAACCGAGGGGATTGAGGGGGATTTTTGGTCGGCTACTTTTCGTTGCCTACATTCACCCGCTTGCTCCTAAGACACGCGATGCACCAAACGGCCATCGCCGCGTGAAGGACAACTGCCGGCCACAAGGCAACGCCGGCCAGCCCCGAGCCGATGCCTGCAGAAGCGAGGATTCCGACGGCGCCGAGGTTATAGAGCAACATCCCGGCAACCAGCCCGGTGGCTGCACGGCTCTGCCCATCGCTACGTGCGAGCCAACAGGCGACGCCCAGCGACAGCAGCGCCGCCCCGGCTATACGAGCCACCACCAATCCGCCTAGCGTGTCGAGAGATGCCCCGATCAGGATCGATACCACCGTTGACGGTAACAGTAGCAACACTACGCCGGTTGCTGCCTCAATCACTGCGGTCACAATAAGCAGGGTTTTCATCGTTGCGTCCCATCGGCTTTTTTGAGTGCTTAGCTGTTTAAATACGTATTTCGCAGGCTAAAGCCTGCGGCTACCAAATCGTAACGTGTTATTTTCTCGCGGTAGCCGCACCCTTTAAGATGCGCTTTCTCTAATCTCTATGCCTCTTTCAATAGAATGTCAGGACCGCACCCGCCATTGCGACGGGTGCGGTCCCGTGAATTGACTCAGCTTTTCATCAAGCGCTGCATTACTTGCCGCTGCCGGTCTCCTTGGTGAGCTGATCCATGACCTTCTCCAGGCTGAAGCTGCCCGGCTTCATGCGCGGTGGAAACTCCTTGAAGCTCGAGAGCCATTGTCCCACGTACGCCTGCGCGGGGACCAACATATAGATGCGGTCAAGCCTCCACTGCCAATAACCGATGCCCTCATGGTCGGCCCGCTCGAACGGGTCCATGCGGAGATTGAAGAGTTTCGGCAGCCGAAGTTGGACGAACGGTTCTTCCCATACGTCCGCGCCATGCCCGCGCTGTTCCTGGAACACGAGTTTCCAGTTGTTGTAGCGAAGGGCCAGCAAGCCTCCGTCATCGGCCCAGTACAGGAACTCCTTGCGAGGCGATTCTTCAGTCTTGCCGCTCAACCACGGAATGAGGTTGTAGCCGTCAATGTGCGCCTTGTAAGTCGTGTTGCCGATTTTCTTCTTGCCCTTGAGGACGTCTTCCTTGACGTTCGGGTCGCCTGCGGCAGCCAGCAGTGTGGGCAGCATGTCCTCGTGCGAGCCGATACCGTTGAACACGGAACCCGGCTTGATCATGCCGGGCCAGCGGATGGCGGCAGGCACGCGCCAGCCACCTTCCCAGTTGGTGGCCTTCTCGCCGCGGAACGGCGTGGTGCCGCCGTCCGGCCAGCTCATGACCTCCGCACCGTTGTCGGTGGAATACATGACAATGGTGTTGTCGGCGAGGCCGAGGTCGTCCAGCAGCTTGAGAAGCTGGCCCACGTGCCCGTCGTGTTCCACCATGCCGTCCGCCGCAATTCCGAGACCGGTCTTCCCTTCGGACTCTTTCTTGAGGTGAGTCCAGATGTGCATGCGGCTCGTGTTGAACCAGGCGAAGAACGGCTTGCCGTCCTTGTGGGCCTTTTTAATGAAGTTTACCGCACCGCCGAGGAACTCCTCATCGATGGTCTCCATGCGCTTTATAGTGAGCGGGCCTGTGTCCTCGATCTTCTGCGTGCCGTCGGCATTGGCCCAGGAATGGATCACGCCCCGGGGGCCGAACTTCTTCCTGAACGCGGGGTCCTTCGGATAGTCCACGTTCTCCGGCTCCTGCTCCGCATTCAAGTGGTAGAGGTTGCCGAAGAACTCGTCGAAGCCGTGGTTCGTGGGCAGATGCTCATCCAGGTCGCCGAGATGGTTTTTGCCGAACTGGCCGGTGGCATAGCCAAGCGGCTTTAGCAGCTCAGGGAGGGTCGGATCGAGCTTGGTCAGCCCTTCCTTTGCGCCCGGCAGACCGACCTTGGTGAGGCCGGTGCGGATGGGCGACTGACCGGTGAGGAACGCCGCGCGGCCGGCGGTGCAGCTCTGCTGGCCATACCAGTCGGTGAACAGCGCGCCCTCCTTCGCGATGCGGTCGATGTTCGGCGTCTTGTAGCCCATCATGCCCTGGTTGTAGGCGCTGATGTTCCAGAGGCCGATGTCATCTCCCCAGATGATGAGGATGTTCGGCTTTTTCTGCTCTGCCGCGAATGCTATGGCTGAGAATGCGAACAGAAAAACTAATGTCAGTACAAAAATAGTTTTGAATCTGAAAAACTTCATAATTCCTCCTTTCTTTTAATGCTTGCAATGCACTGCCTGAATGATTTTAATTCACCTCCTTTTCTTTGTTGTCATTCTGAGGCCAAAGCCGAAGAATCTCAGATCCTTCGTTCCACTCAGGATGACAAACTAACCGCATATCATTCCGATTCCTTCGTATGTCATTCTGAACGGCGTGAAGAATCTCGTCTTTTTTCATACCATCAACAACGAGATCCTTCACGGAGCCTGTCCTGAGCTGAACGACGAGATTCTTCGCTGCGCTCAGAATGACAAAGCGTAGGATTCAGGATGACAAATTAATACTGAACAAACTGCTCTTCTCCATTTCCGCCGCATTCACGGTGGCTGTTGTTATTCACTTGAATCCTCGACTCCTTTCCGCCCCGGCGGATTCGCTGTGGCGAAGACCCCTTGACCCCTTTTTCTCAACCGCCACTTCTGCATCCATTTCAAAGAGAAGCTCTTCTCTGCATATATCTGCGACAACACATACATAAGGGAGTTCTTTGAGACCGCGAGAAGCAGCAACCTCACAGAATACTTCTGCGTATTCAGGCCGCGTTACGAATATCGTTGCCGCACAGATATCCTTGAGACTTGCTCCTTCAGGACTGATGAGTGATTCGATCTTGTCAAGAGTACATGCTATCTGATTATGAATGTCAGCAGAAAATAAACTTGCACCGTGCTCATCTATAGCTGCCGTACCTGAAACTTGAATGATAGATACATAAGGCTCTTGAATTAAGACGCCTCGTGAGAATGCCGAATAATAATGAAACGCTTCTGCCTGACAGGGATTGCTTAAGCGCCTGATAACAGGTTTCGATACACCCTCCCCTCTATCCCCTCCCCTCAAGGGAGGGGGAATGTTTTTATCTCTCTCCCCTTGTTCCCCTCCTCTCCTTGGCTCTCCTCGGCGAGTCCGCCTGAGTGCGGGCGAGTCGCCCGAGGCGACCCTCAAGGGAGGGGAAGATAACCCCTCCTCGCTCTTCCCCTTATCTAAGGGGAAGATGGGTGGGGTTACATCCTTTTTTAGGTTAGGGTGAGGGGTAATTGCAGCTATGAGATCCATTGTGCATGCAGCGCCTGATGAAGTTCTTCCTTCTACTCCGGTGCTTGCCGGAAAGAAACAATTGTTGTTATCAAAAATCCCCCCCTGCCCCCCTTTGTCAAAAGAGGGTGATGGTGGGATTTCGGATGACGGCATGATGCCGAATTTGTCATATACATAATTCCGCGCGTGGTTAAATTTTCTGTACCATTCATCAATATTCGAAATATAAATCCATGTTCTCAAAACGTCATGATATGACGCTCCTTGTTTCATGAGTATCCGGTGAGCATTTTCAAACATTCGCTGAGTCTGTACTGACCTTGTGCCCAGTAGTGTTGTGTCATCCTTCAACCCATGTACATTCTGCAAAATGAGAAATCTCAATCCTTTCCGCTGCCAACCTCTGCCTAATGGAACGCCGTTTTCTTTCACAGTCCAGATGCTATCGCCGCGTTCTCTGCATGCAACTGCACGGATGATCACACCGGCAAACCCTTTCCCCCATGGTGGGTTTCCCTGAATATAGGTGACAGGTGTGTCATGCGGAATGCCGTGCTCTTGGAATATTCTCTTCCTGACAGTCTTCACGATATGCTCAACCTCAAGGCTGCCAAAAGCACGTTCATGCACAACTTCCATCTGCCTTTCCTGAAGCGCTTCTGCAATCAATGAATAAACAGCATCCGCTGCGTACGCAGCCCCGGTCTCACCTCTAACCGAGGCTGCAAAGAATGCCTGTCCATCACCTGCACCAGATATATGGAGCAACACCTGTTCTTTCTGTTGCTGAATTTTGGTCATGGTATTAGATGAGCTTAAGGATATATGAAAAACAAACAAAAAAACATCAGCAATGTGCTGATATTTTTGTAAGAATTTGGATATCTTTTTTGTAGGGATTTGTCCTACATTCTAAAATTTTCCTTGAGTTTTTTGCACAATTATGAGAAAACAAGTGAGTAAAATCTTTCTTCTCCTCTGCTTCATCAAACTTGACCCGTCATATGTCCAGCAACGATTGTTTTCAGACTTCCGGAAATGGACGTTACGCAACATCTATAGAAAAAGTACTTGACAGATTCAGTTTAATCAAGTATAGTTAGTTATCATTATTGTTAATTAACTATACTTTCTATGATTTACCAAAGGTTGAAAAATATTTATAAAATCTATTTTGGATATGAAGAAATAGCCAAAGTTCTCGGAATCTCACTGCCTTCAGCGCGAGTTTCTGCAGTCAGGCTTGTCAACTATGGGTTACTGGTAAGGCTTAAAAGAAACATGTATGTTCTGAAAGAGGCATGGGATCATTTAAGCAGGGAAGAGAAATTTTCTCTTGCGAATCTTATCCAGGTTCCTTCATATATTTCGTTAATGACCGCATTAGGTTACTACCAGATAACCACCCAGATTCAGCATGATTTTTTTGAATCGATCTGCATCAAAAGAACAAAAGAGGTTACCATTGAAAAAACGGTTTTTAACTTTACTAAAATAAACAAAGAATTATATTTTGACTTTCTGAAGGTCGATAATTTCTTTATTGCATCACCAGAAAAAGCATTCCTGGATGCAGTCTATTTAACATCGTTAAAAAGATATTCATTCGATAAAAGTTCCTTGGATTTTCATAAACTGAATTGGGATAGGATAAAGAAGCTTGCTCAGAGGTTTCCTGAAAAAACCAAACACGTGCTCATTCAATATGGAAATATTTCGAAAGCATGAAATATTTGAGATTGAAGTTCTGGAGAAGCTGAACAACGGACGTTTCCTGGAACCGCTTGTGTTCGGTGGTGGAACAATGCTCAGGCTTTGTTATGACCTCAACCGGTACTCTACGGATCTTGATTTCTGGTTTATCAAAAAAGCAAATCCCCGAGAGTATTTTAATAAACTGAAAAAATATTTAGAATCCTTTTATGAGCTTACCGATGCTCATGTTAAATTTTACACAATATTGTTGGAACTTCGGTCGGGAGCGTATCCCAAAAGGTTAAAAATTGAAATAAGAAGAGAAATGAAGGATTGCGATTTTCAGGAAAAGATAGCCTTCTCAAAATACAGCACGAAGCAAGTAATACTCAGAGTACATACGCTTGAACAGACAATGAAGAATAAGATTGAAGCAGCATTGGAACGAAGAGATATCAGGGATTGCTTTGATATAGAGTTTATCATACGTCATGGGATACCATTAGATGTAGATAAGGAGACGCTTCATGATTTAAAAAAGCTGATTTCCTCGTTTAAGGATAATGAATATAAAGTCACGTTAGGATCAGTTCTTGCTCCAGATGCAAGAAAGTATTACAGAACAAACAAGTTTGATCATCTTTTACGTAAGATAGACGAATGTCTTTCAGAATAATGTGAAAAAATTATTTTGTCGCCTTCTTCAATTCTTCCCGGAGCCTCTCAGATCCTTTGTTGCTAACTTCCTTCTTCGCAATGATGTCAACTGGTCTTACAGCCTTACCGTAATAAGCATTATTCAGACTGTCCCTCACATCGACAACAGAACCCTCAAGGTTAATTCCGGCATAGATTCCTTTGGATTTTGCAAAAGAAATAAAATCAGCGGTAATGTTTCCCTTTGCACCAACGCCTTTTGGTCCGACTGCAATTGAGGCATCACCCCCGAGTTTAAAGGACGAGGCAAAGAGTGAATCGATGGCTTTCTGACTCATTGCCATCATGATTACCTCTGCAGCTTCACCACCGATCTGGAGACCAAAACTCACTGCACCGATTGTGTAAAATGCAGGCTCACTCCAGTCGCCTGTCTTTTCATCTTTCACGACAAGAACACCTGTCCCCCCTGATCCGCCAAGGATAAAACCTGCCTTGAGCACTTGAGGGAAAATCAACAAACCTTTTGCGTCCTTAAGATGACTGTGAAGCCAAGTGTAATTCTTGTCCCGCATAAAGTTATTAAAGGTAACACGTGCCTTGTCCACAATCCCCTGTGCTTCTTCTGGGTCAGCAGCTACCGCCGGTGTAACAGTTATAACAAACAATGCCAAGGCAAGAAAAACAGTTATCACGAAGCTTTCAATACCTGATACTTTTTGTCCTTTTCTGTTCATCCTTCCGTCCTCCTTCTAACTTTACTCTTTAACAAAACTCTTCTTTCTTATTCCCCTCTTTAGCCAGGGGTAAGGGGAGATTTAAAATATCATGCACTTAGCATCTATTATCGCTGCGCTTCAGTTTTTAAAAATCCCCCCTAACCCAATACTGTTCGGCATAAAATGTGCTTAGCAATTATAATAAAGCATATGGGGTATGCACATCATGGCACCTGTATAGTATGTTATGCGGCATGTTGTGGCTTTGCCGCTGATCGAAGACTACCTGTTGTATTAGGTGCCGTCAAGTGCATACCCCGTTAAAGCATTTCAATGCAATAATATAACGTGTTGATTTTAAAGGATAAATAGTTCTAGACTTTTAAATGCCTCTTATGCAATAATTGAACCATGCCTGAAGGTTCAGTTCATAGAGGTAAGCGACATG
>Ga0315273_10012693_pt1 | contig 10814 bp, 9 predicted proteins | sample YL17G02_0_MG_FD_205753 | JGI IMG/M metagenome (GOLD analysis project Ga0315273, IMG submission 205753) | Sediment microbial communities from Yellowstone Lake, YNP, Wyoming, USA - YL17G02_0 | ecosystem: Environmental > Aquatic > Freshwater > Lake > Sediment | place: USA: Wyoming | collected... | reverse complement strand
GGACCGACACGGCTTCGCCGCCACCGCGATCCATTCCGACCGGACCCAGGCCGAGCGGATCCGGGCTCTCGCCGACTTCAAGTCCGGCGAGGTCGAGATCCTCGTCGCGACGGATGTCGCCTCCCGCGGCCTCGACATCGAAGAGCTCCCGGTGGTCGTCAACTTCGAGCTCCCGACGAAGGCCGAGGACTACGTCCACCGCATCGGCCGCACCGCCCGCGCCGGCGCGAGCGGGATCGCGATCAGCCTCGCCTGCCCCGACGAGGTCGACTACCTGCGCGCGATCCAGCGCCTCCTGCGGCGGGCGATCCCGGTCGAGGTGGTGGAGGAGTTCCTCCCCGACCCGGAGACGCCCGTGCGTCCCCTTCACCCCCGCGGCGGTGATCGGATCCCGGCCCACCAGCACAAGGCCAGCCGGGTTCATCACAGCCGCTGACGGCGGCGCGGGCGGAACGGCCCCCACCTCACGCCGGTCGGCCCACCGGCACCGGGAACCCGCGCCGGTACGATGGCGACATACTGTAGTCCCGTCCCGTCGTCCACCAGGAACCTCCGAGGGAGCACCGCGAGCATGTCGCAACCGCGCCGAATCGGCATCCTCACCGGGGGCGGCGACGTCCCCGGCCTCAACTCCGTGATCAAGAGCGTCGTCTATCGCTCCACCGAGCTCGGCTTCGAGGTGCTCGGGCTGCGCCGGGGCTGGGAGGCCCTGACCCACATGCGGCCCGGCCCCGACCTGGACCCTGACTACGTCCGCCCGCTCAGCCGCGTCAACACCCGGACCATCGACCGGACCGGCGGCACGTTCCTCCACTCGAGCCGCACGAACCCGAAGCGGATGCGTGCCGGGACGCTCCCCTCCGTCGTGCCGGACGGGCGCCTCGCGTCGCTCGAGGCGAGCGAGGGCGTCTACGACTTCACGCCCGTGGTGCTCGAGAACCTTGACCGGCTGGGGATCTACACCCTGATCGCGATCGGCGGCGACGACACCCTCTCGTACGCGAAAGTCCTCGCCGACGCGGGGGTCCAGATCATCGCCATCCCCAAGACGATGGACAACGACGTCCGGGGGACGGAGTACTGCATCGGCTTCTCGACCGCCGTCACGCGGGCCAAGGACGCCATCAACCGGCAGCGGACGACGCTCGGGTCGCACGAGCGGATCGGCGTCTTCCGGGTCTTCGGGCGCAATGCGGGCTTCACCGCGCTGTACACGGCCTACGTCACGTCCGCGCGGTGCGTCATCCCGGAGTACCGCTTCGACCTCCAGCGCCTCGTCGACGTCCTCGTCGAGGATCGCCGCAACAACCCCAGCCGCTACTCGTTCGTGATCGCCTCGGAGGGGGCGCTGCCCCAGGGGATGGAGCTCAAGGAGGTCGGAGACGCCGACGCCTACGGCCACCGCCACAAGGCGAGCATCGGCGAGTTCCTGGCCGACGAGATCAAGCGCCGGACCGGCATCGAGACCGTCAACTCGGAGCTGACCTACGACCTCCGCTCCGGCGACCCCGACGCGTTCGACCAGATGGTGGCGATCACCTTCGCAAACGTCGCCATGGAGCTCGTGATCGACGGGAAGACCGGGCAGATGACGGCGATCCGCGACGGGCGCTACGGCTACTGTCCCATCCCCGAGCCCGGGGCCCGGACCGTGAACGTCGAGCACGCCTACAACGTCGAGCGCTACCGCCCCCACTACGACAACAAGATGGGCCTGCCGGTCCTCCTCACGCCGTCCGTCGCCTGAGGCGCGCCGGGAAGCCCGACGAGGGCGCCGCGGGGCGACGGGGCACTCGTCGCCCGGCAGGCGCCCCCGTCAGCGTGACGCGTCGGGGTCCGTAACCACGACACGGGCGGAGCGGCGCCGCTCGGCGTACATCCGCTCCTCCGCGGTGCGGACGGCGGTGTCCAGCTCGCCGACGGCGCTCGGGCTCGCCCAGCCCACGGAGAGGCGCAGGGCGACGGCGCCCGCGTCGAGCCAGCGGTCGCACTCGCCGCGGATCCGCTCCACGTAGTTGATCGCCTGGATCTCGTCCGTCTCCGGCAGCAGGACGAGGAAGCGGCCGCCGCCGACGTGGGCGACGTGGTCGGTCCGGCGCGCGCTTCGGCGCATCGCCCCGCCGACCGCCGCGACGATCCTGCGCGACGCGTCGGCTCCGAACCCGCCTTCGAAGCGGGCGAAGCCGTCCAGCTCCGCCACGACGATGCCGACGGGACGCCGGTAGCGGACGTAGCGAGCGTTCTCCTCGGCCAGGGCCCGCTCCCACCCCGCGCGCGAATCGAGGCCCGTGGACTCGTCCACGTAGGGGTCGGCCGAGGTGAAGCCCGGCGCGCCGACCGCCGACGGGAGGGTTGCCGTCGCGGTCGGGCCGGCCGGGGCCGCATAGGCCGTCTCGCGACGACGCGGGGCGATCGAGAGGAAGCCCTCGATGATCTCCTGCTCCCGCGGATCGTCGACGCGGCGGGCTGCGGCCGCGAGGTCGGCCGACGTGACCGCCGACTCCTCGACGGGATGCTCCGCGTCGGGGTGGGCGACGGGCGGCCCGGGAATGGGCTCCGGGCCGCGCTCGAGGGCCGCGGGCGCGGTCACGGCGAGCGCCGGAGCGGCGACGAGCGGCAGGGCTGCCGCAGCGGGCTGCGGGGCGACCGACTCTGGGAGCGCGACCGACGTCGCGGCCGGATATGGCACGGCCACCGTGGCCGGCTCGGCCGCCGGCGTGACGGGCGCCGAATCGCGCCGGCCGCCGCGGCCGCGCCGGGCGATCAGGGCGCCGGCGAGGAGCAGGAGGATCGCGACCCCCGTAACGATGAGCGCGACGAGGACGTAGGTGATCTGGTCCGACGACACGTGCTTCCTTCGTTCTTCCCCGATCGTGCGTTCTGCCCGGCGATGCCCGCGCCGGCGGCCTCGCACGACCGCAGCCGCACTCTACACGCGAGGGGTGGCGGTTTGGGACTGCCGGGAGGTCCGGGGTGACTATCTTCCGGTGCCCCGCGTCACCGAGCGGGCGCTCCGGTGCGGTCCGGTGCGGTGAGCCCCGCCGGGCGGTCGCGCGCCGGACGGTGACCCGCCGACGGCACCCGCGACCGGCGCCCGCTACTCTGTGATGGATGACTGCCCGCAGGGATCCCCGATGATCGACCCGACCACGCCCGGCCTCGAGCCGGAAACGCCCGCAGCCGAGCCGGAAACGCCCGCGATCGGTCCGGCGCCGGAACCGCCTGCCGCGGCGCCGGAAACGCCCCTCGCGCCGGACCCCGCGCCGGGACCCCCGCCCCTGGCGGAGGTCCCGTGGCCGTCGGAAGCAGCCGCGATCCAGGCGCGCGGGAACAGCCCGCGTCGACTCGCCGTCCTCGGCTTCCTGGGCGCAGTCGCCCTCGGCGCCGTCATCGGGGCGGCAGGTCTCGCCCTCGCGACCGGTGCGGTCGGCGCCCCGGCACCGTCTCCATCCCCGGTGCCCACCGAGGAACCAACCGCCGAGGCGACGGCGGCGCCGGTCGGGAACACATTCGGGCGGCCCGACGCCCCGGTGACGATCGACGTCTGGGCCGACTACCAGTGCCCGTTCTGCCGGCTGGAGGACCTCCTCTTCGGCGGGGCGATCGACCGTGAGTACGTCACGCCGGGCATCGCCCGTGTCGTCTACCGCGACTTCGCCTTTCTGGGCCAGGAATCGATCGACGCCGCCGTCGCGAGCCGCTGCGCCGGCGCCCAGGAGCCGGCCGCCCAGCTCCGCTACCACGACGCCCTCTACACCTTTCAGCAGGGGGAGAACCAGGGCCGCTTCGCACGGGCGAACCTGGTCCAGGTGGCGGAAATCGCCGGCGTGCCCTCGAAGGATGCGTTCACGGCCTGCCTCGACGACCCCGCCGTTGCCAAGGCAGTCGAGGACGAGACGACGGCGGGCCGCAACGTCGGCGTCACGTCCACCCCGACGCTCCGGCTTCGGGGGCCCGGGGGCGAGCGGATCCTGACCGGCTTCAGCCAGACCTGGCCGCCGCTGCGGGAAGCCATCGAGGCCGTCCGCGTCGCGGCTCCGGCATCTCCGTCGCCCGCGGGCTCGCCGGCGCCGTCCGGCTCGCCCGCGCCGTCCGCCTCCGCCTCCCCGTCGCCCGCGCCGTCCGCCTCTCCGTCGCCCGCGCCGTAGTCGTAGTCGCAATCGCCGCCCGGCCGACGCGCGCCGTCAGCTGGGCGCAGCCAGGTCCCGCCGGGGGAAGATCCACAGGGCATAGGCGACGGCCGCGGCGGTGATCCCGGCGAGGACGACGGGGTCGCCCGGACTCGCGACCCCGGCCATGATCTCCGCCGGCCGGAAGTAGTGGAAGAGGGACCACGGCCGCCATCCGGCCATCTCCGGCCAGAGCGCACCCAGGAGCTCCACGGCGTACGACGCGATCGCCACGGCCACGACGATCCCCAGTGCCGGGGCGACCCGATCGAACGTGGCGGATGCCGCCAGGGAGAGGGCGCCCACCGTCGTGTAGAGGAGGACGGCGTTCGCCCAGACCAGGAGGAGCCGGTCCAGCCGCAGCTCGTCCGCCACGTCGAAGAGGCTCGCGCCGGCGATCACCCCGCAGAGGTTCGCGGCCAGCACCCCGACGACGAACAGGTCCGTTGCGGCCAGCGCCGTGCCGTAGACGCGTCGCCGCGAGATCGGGCGGGCGAGGAGCACCTCGAGGGTCCCGCGCTGCCGCTCGCCGGCAAGCGCCGCCATCGGGTGGCCGATCGCCAGCACGGCAACCAGGGCGATCGAGACGGGGTGGATGAAGCTCAGGGCGACCGATCCGCCAAGGGTGAAGACGCTCCCCCCGCCGATGGCCGTCAGGGCGTCGAGCAGATCGCCGAAGTAGCCCCCCTCGACGATCCGGCGGATCTCCGCGCCGAAGGTCGCGTAGACCGCGCAGAGCAGGAATCCCCATGTCGCCAGGCCCACGGCCACCGCGAGGAACCGCCAGCGCCCGGCGGCGAGCGTGCGCCGCAGGAGGATCGCGCTCACGGCTCGGTCCGGTCCGCGTCTCGATCGCCGCCGGCCCCGGCACCGGCGGCCCCGGCATCGGCCTCCGCCGGCTCGCGGTCCTCGTAGAACTCCAGGAACGCCTCCTCCAGGCGCGCCGGCTCGATCGTCAGGTCGCTGACGGGGGCACCGGCGATCGCCGCGAGGAACGGCCGGACGTCACCCTCGAGGTGGCACCGGAGGTGTCCGTCGACGACGACGACGTCGGTCAAACCCGGGACGCCCGCCAGAGAGGGCGGCGGGCCGTCCACACGCATCTCCACCGTCCGTCGTCGGCGGGCGAGGAGCGCCCCGATCTCCTCGAGGGCGACCAGGCGCCCGCGCCGGACGATCGCGACCCGGTCGCAGACCCGCTCGACCTCCGAGAGAATGTGCGAGGAGAGGAAGACGGTACGACCGGCGGCCCGCCGCTCGTCGAGGATCTCGTAGAAGGCCCGCTGCATCAGCGGGTCGAGCCCCTCGGAGGGCTCGTCGAGGATCGCGAGCTCCGGGTCGTGCTGGAGAGCCTGCACGATCCCCAGCTTCTGGCGCATCCCGCGGCTGTAGTCGCGGACCGGGCGGGAGAGGTCGCGGGCCGCGAGCTCGAGGCCGTCGAGAAGCCGAAGCCGGAGCGCGGGCGGGCGGCCGTAGAACGACCCGAGGTAGTCGAGGAGGTCGGCGCCGGTCATGGCGTCGTAGAGGGCGATGCCCCCCGGGAGATAGCCCACCCGAGCGCGGATCGCCACGCCGTCGCGCTCCGCGTCGAGGCCGAGCACGCGGGCGGCGCCGGCCGTCGGGTGAAGGAAGCCGAGGAGCACCCGGATGCAGGTGCTCTTGCCGGAGCCGTTCGGACCCAGGAAGCCGAAGATCTCGCCGGGGCGAACGGCCAGCGTCACCTCCTCGAGGGCGCGCACCGGATCGCGTCGTCCGTGGCCGAGCCGGCCGAGGGCGCCGTGCTGTCCGTAGTGTTTCGACAGCCCGACCGTCTCGATGGCGTTCACGCCTCGTGGATCCCGGTGGCCCGGCCGTCGTCGCTCATCGGCAGGATCAGCCCGACCTTCATCGCCTCTCCTCCGCGAGGAGCAGCCGGAGCGCCTGCGCCAGGTGCTCGTACTCGCCCGCGTCATTGTGGAGGTGAGCGGAGACTCGGAGGAGCCGGCGGCGACGCTCCCCGGGAACGGGATCGCGGGGCCAGGAATGGAGCGGCACCTCGACGGCCGCCGTATCCAGGAGGCGCGCCTGCAGCGGATCGGGGTCGGCCGAGCCGCGGACGGCAAAGCCGCGATCCGGCGGCAGCTCGATGGCGGCCATGCTGCCGAGCATCGTCTCGGGCGCGAGGACGGGCAGGCCCGCCGCGGCCGACAGGCCCCGGCGCGCGACGGCAGCGATCGCGGCGTTCCGGGTCATCACGGCCGCCCAGCCGCCGGCAACCATGCCGCCAACGGCGTCGATGGCCGCGGGCACCGCGAGGAACGGTGTCGGGTCCGCCGTCCCCGTCCAGTCGAACTCCTTGCGGAAGGTGGAGCGTTCGGGCCGCGGGTCGTTCGCCCCGTGGCTGATCGCGAGGGGGCGGATCGTGGCCTGCCGGTCGCGCCGCACGTAGAGGAAGGCAGCTCCCTTCGGGGCGCAGACCCACTTGTGGAGGTTGCCCGCGTAGAAGCTCGCCCCCAGGCGCGACAGGTCGAGCGGCAGCATCCCGGGCCCGTGGGCGCCATCCACCAGGACCGGGATCCCGCGCCCCTCCAGCGTCGCCACGAGGAGCTCCACGGGGAAGACGAGCGCCGTCGGGCTCGTCACGTGGCTCACCAGGACGAGGCGCGTCCGCGGGCCGACGGCCGCCAGCACGCGCTCCGCAACCTGGTCGGGCCCGGCGGTCGGGAGGGGGACCCGGGCGACCACCACCCGTGCTCCATCGCGGGCGGCCGCGAAGCGGGCCATGTTCAGGGCCGCGTTGTACTCGTGATCGGTCGTCACGAGCTCGTCGCCCGGGGCGAAGCGGAGGCTGCGCAGCACGGAGGCGACCCCGGCCGTGGCGTTGGGCACGAAGGCAAGGTCTCCCGGGTCCGCCCCGAGGAAGGCGCCGAGCCGAGCGCGCGCATGATCGAGGCGACCTTCGAGCGTCCGCCCGAGGAAGGCAACCGGGTTCGCCTCCAGCTCGGCCCGGAAGTCGGCCTGCGCGGCCAGCACGGCACGAGGGCAGGCCCCGAACGAGCCGTGGTTCAGGAACACCACGGCCGGGTCGAGCGCCCACGCGTCGGCGTGCGGCGCGCGCGGCGGACGCATGGCGGGTTGGCCCCGCGTGTCGTGCCCGTCGGCCGTCACGGCGTCGGACTCCGCCGCGGTACGCGGGCGTGCCGCACGTTGGGCAGGAGGGCGAAGCCCAGCCCCGCGGCGATGGAAGCCGCGCCCATGAGGGCCAGCGTCGTTGTCCCTCCGATCGCGTCGAGCAGGATCCCGGCCACGAGGGCGCCGATCGGCATGAGGCCAACCGAGAGTGTCCGGGCCGTCGCCCCAACCCTCCCGAGCAGCGCGTCGGGCGAGAGCTGGGTGCGCAGGGTCAGATACGAGACCAGGACGTTCGCATTGAGAGTGCCCGCCACGAACGACGCCGCCATGAGGACCGGGACCGGCATGTCGAGGGCAACGATGACGAGGGTCACGCCCATCACGACGCTGCCGACGAGCATGACCGGCCCGACGGCCCGGAACGCCATGCGGGCAGCCACCAGCGAGCCGCCGAGCGAGCCCACCGCGAAGGCGGAGAGAACGAGGCCGACGACGTCGGCGCCGAGGCCCCGGTCGATCGTGACGTAGAAGATGAGGCCGCTCGTGAGGCCAGCGTAGATGACCGAGGTCGTGGTCCACAGGGCGATCACGGCCCGGAGCGTCGGCTGGCCGGCGACGTACGCGATCCCCTCCCGGATGTCGGCGAGGAGGTGGGTCGGCTCGCTGCGCGCCCCGGGCTTGAGGGGTCGCCGCACGAGCAGGAGGGTGGCGGCGGAGACGGCAAACGTGATCGCGTCGATCGCGATGGTGGGGCCCGGTCCGATCGCGACCGCGAGCAGGCCGGCCAGGGCCGGGCCGACGATCCAGCCGACGTTGAAGAACGCCTCGAAGACGGCATTGGCGCGGGCGATCTGGCCCCTGCCCACCAGGCCGGGGACTGCCGCCGTGAACGCGGCCAGCCAGACGACCCGCAGGGCGTTCATGGGGAATGTCACGAGGAAGATGAGAGCCAGGGTTGGCCCGCCAAGCCAGACGGAGACCGGGATGACGGCGGTGAGCACGGCCCGCCCGAGATCCGCGACGAACATCATCCTCCGGCGGTCCCAGCGGTCGGCGTAGGCGCCGGCCGGCAGGCCGAGCACGAGATCCGGGAGCGTCGAGAGGACGCCCACGATCCCCATGGCAAGACCCGACCCGGTGAGGGCCAGGACGAGGATCGGCAGGGCCGTGTTCGTGATCGCGTCGCCGAACGAGCTGATCCCCTGCCCCAGGAGGATCACCCAGAAGTCGCGGTTGCCCCGCAGGGGCGCGTCGGCGATCGCGGGCGTCGCCACCGCGGGCGCCAGGTGGAGCGGCTCCTCCTCCGCGCCGCCTGGCCCGGGCGCGACGGCCGAGGTGGGGTGCGCAGCCCCCGCGGGCGTGGTCGTCGTCACCGGCGAAGAGTACGCTCTCCTCTCGATGCAGTTCGCGATCGACATCCCGAACTTCGGGTCCGGCGGCGACCCCCGCGTCCTCGTCGAGCTCGCCCGGCGCACCGAAGATGCCGGCTGGGACGGCTTCTTCCTGTGGGACCATCTCCTGGTCGACCCGGCGTGGACGCTCGAGATCGCCGACCCGTGGATCGCCCTCGCGGCGGTCGCCCAGGCGACCACCCGGATCCGCCTTGGCCCCATGGTCGCGGCGCTTCCCCGGCGGCGCCCCGCCAAGCTGGCCCGGGAGACGGCTTCCCTCGACCGCCTGAGCGCCGGGCGCCTGATCCTCGGCGTCGGTTTGGGCTGGCCCTCGGAGGCGGATTTCGGCTGGTTCGGCGACGAGGTGGATCTCGCCCGGCGGGCCGCCATGGTCGACGAGACCCTGGCGATCCTCGAGGGGCTCTGGCGCGGCGAGCCGTTCACCTTCACGGGGGAGCACTACCGCGTTGGGAGGGCGACCTTCCTGCCGCGACCCGTCCAGGAGCCGCGCATCCCCGTGTGGGTGGCGGCGCTGCGCCCGGGGCCGGACGCGCCGCTGCGGCGCGCAGCGCGGTGGGATGGCTTCGTGCCGGCCGCCGAAGACGGCTACCTGCCGCTCGAGACCTTCGCCCGCGACGTGGCCCGCGTCCGCGAGCTGCGCGCGATGGCCGGGGCGCGCGCCGACGCGCCGTACGAGATGGTGGCCTCCGGCGCGACGCCCGGCGACGACCGGGCCGCCGCGATCGAGACCGTCGCCGGGTTCGAGGCGGCCGGCGCCACGTGGTGGCAGGAGATCGTCTCGGACTGGCTCGGCGGTATCGACGCGATCCGGGCCCGGATCGACGCGGGCCCGCCGCGCGGCTGAGCTCGAGGCCGCGCTCGGCGTTTCTGTCCGGCGGGCCGGCGCGTCCGCTACTCGACGATCGGGGCGCAGGGGTCCTCGTCGCCGGGGAGCAGCGCGCGGACCGTGAGCCCATGCGTGGAGCTGGCGGACGCCGTGGCGACGAACGGCGTCAGCTGGGTCGCCTCGGCGAAGTGCCGGCGCAGCGCGGCGGCGAGGTCGCCGGCGGCGATGCCGCAGCGGGTGCCGGGCTCGCCGCGCACGGGCGCGCCGAACGCGCCGAGGGGGGGATCCGCCACGGGCCAGACGATCGGCGCGGCACCCGGCCAGGGCTCCGGCGGCGGGCCGACGATGACCGCATAGGACGCCGGCACGTGCGGCTGTTCGGCGCCCAGCTCCGGCTCCAGCCAGCCGGCCATGTCGACGAGCCGGTACCAGAACCGCGCGAACGCGGCGGGCGTGCCGGGGACGGCTTCGGGGCAGGCCTCGGTCGCCGGGCATGGGACGGCGGCGTTCGCATCGCCGATGAGGTCGTGTGTCACGCCATCGACAACGATCTGCAGCCGAGCCGCGGCGGCGCCGAGCGGCATCGCCCCACCGGTGAAGTCGCTGCCGGGACCGAGGATTCCGGCATCCTTCGCTGCCTGGAGCAGGGCGGCGACGCCCTTCGGGCTGATCGGGCGCTCGACGAAGGGGGCGACGAGCGGGCCGGGGTAGATCTCGAGCATGGGCCCCGGGGTCAGGACGCGCCCGTCGGTCGTGACGACGAGCACGGGCAGGCTGCCGAACATGGAGCGCGGCGGAAGCGCCTGCGTCCACGAGGCATGGATCACGAAGCCGGCGGGCCCGGGCGTCGGAAGCCCCGGGCTCGGGGCGGGCAGGGAAGACGACGGCGTTGCGGGGGCGCCGCTCGAGCACGCGGCGACGAGGATGCCGAGGGCGAGCGGGGCGAGGAGGCCGGCGGGGCGCCGGGAAGGACGACCGTTCACGGGAGGGCTCCGAGGTGGTGCGGTGGACCGGGCTCCCTGCGGCGGCCGGCGGTCCACCCTTCGGACGCGCGAGCGCCCCCGAGGGTTCCCGTCAACGCCATCACGTTGCCGCCCACGCCGTCGTGCCATGCTTGCCCGCATGAGCGCCGCGGATCATCCCCACCCCGCCTTCGAAGCTGCGGCCGCCGCCATCGTCGCGGCGGGCCGGCGCCTCGGGGCGCGCCGCCTGGTCAACGGCACGGACGGCAATCTCTCCGTGCGCCTCGGCCCGTTCGCCATCGCCGTGACTCCGTCGGGCCGGCGCAAGGACGAG
>Ga0315273_10012691_pt1 | contig 10815 bp, 3 predicted proteins | sample YL17G02_0_MG_FD_205753 | JGI IMG/M metagenome (GOLD analysis project Ga0315273, IMG submission 205753) | Sediment microbial communities from Yellowstone Lake, YNP, Wyoming, USA - YL17G02_0 | ecosystem: Environmental > Aquatic > Freshwater > Lake > Sediment | place: USA: Wyoming | collected... | reverse complement strand
CCGCCGTAGAGCCGCTGAAGCTCGCGGCGGCGCTCGCTCTGCCGGCCCACCAGCGGCGTCAGCTCGCGCCACGTGCCGTGGCACGGCGCGTTCAGGTCGATCCACGCGGCCAGCCGCTCCCACGCCTCGCGGTCGAGCGCGACGCCGTGGTGCCCTTTGCGGAGCATCTGAAAAAGCTCGCTCGTGCCGGCGTGGAACTCCATCGGCTTGAGGAGCCTGAGGTCGCTCTCCAGCCCGCCCACGCGGACGTATCGGCGCAGAGCGATGTAACTGGGGTCGAAGACGCCGCCGTACTTCCCCAGGAGCTGCTCCCTCGGCGTGTCGCGGACCACCTGCCCCTTCGGGTCGCCCCCGCGGTACACCACGTACGCCCCCTGCTCGCCGCGAAGGTCCACGATCGTCTGGCCGTCCGGCCGCGCCTGGCCGTCGTGGCACCCCACGCAGAGCCGGTCGAGGACCGGCTGCACCTCGCGCTTGAAGCTGAAGCCGCGCGGCGGCCCGTACCACGGCTGGAGCTCCTGCGGCGGATGGGCCAGGGCCGCCGTCGCCCGCGCCGGCGGCGCGGCCCCGCGGTTGTCGTGGCACCCCACGCAGGTCACGTTTTCGCCCGGCATCGCCGTCATCCAGCTTCGCATGAGCTGGACGGCCCGCCCCTCGGCGTCGAGCGGCTGCACCGAGAGCGGCGTCTTCGCCGGCACGCGGAACAGCGCCGACCCGTCGTCCTCCACCCGCACCGTGCCGAGGATGCGCTTGACCTCCCACGGCCCGTCGGCCCCCACGCGGTGATCGATTCCCGCGATCTGGTGATACCCGAAGTGGTACGTAAAGACCCGCAGGGCCTTGACCGTGCCGCGCGGGATGCCCTGCATCGACGCGCCCTCGTAGACGTCGGACACGTAGATGATCGCGTCCTTCCGCGCCGGGTCCGACCGCGGCACGATGACCGGCGGCCGCGGCGTTTTCCGCACCGGCACCGGCTCCAGCAGCGCCTCGCCCTCCTCCTCCTTCACGAGCACCATGTTGTCATATATATCCACGAGGTAGATGCCCCACAGGGCGTCGGGCGCCGGCTTGGCGGCCACGAGGAAGTATTTCTCGCTCAGGGGCCACGGGTGCAGGAACTTCGGCCACGAGAACTCCGTCAGCTTGTCGCGGATCACCGGCTCGACCTTCTGGCCGTAACCGGGGAGGCGCTGCACCACGCCCTCCACGTCGCGCCGCCCGCGCGTGGGGTCGAAGATCGCCAGTTCGCCGGTCCGCCCCACGTGGTGCCCCGTGGCGATGCCCACGACCTTCGTCGGGTCGCCGGGAATCGGGCGGGCGTAGAAGATCGAGTTCGGCCAGTACGAGTTCGCCTTGTAGTACTCCGCCTGCCCCGTGCCGTCGGGGTTCATCGTGAAGAGCATGCGGTTCCAGACGTGCGGCGTGTCGGTGTAGTCCCACCGAAGGTACAGGATCCGCCCGTCGTTCATGACGGTCGGGCAGTAATCGTGGTCCTGCTCGAAGGCGAGTTGCCGGATGTTCGACCCGTCGGCGTTCATCTTGTAGAGCATGCCCACGATCACGCCCGCGTTGCACGGCACGCCCTGGCGGCAGGCGGTCGAGAGGAACGCGACCTGGCCGTTGGGCAGGTAACACGCATCGTAGTTATCGACATCCGGTTGATCGCCCGGCGTCACCTGCCGGAGGCCCTTGCCGTCCGTCCCGATCTCGAACACCTGCCACTTCCTGTGGCTGCCCGGCATGGAGAAGAGCAGGCGGTCGCCGTCCCAGTGCGGCTCGAGGTCCAGGACCAGCCGGCGGTCGGCGGGCTTGTAGAGGGCCGTCAGGCGGCCCTCCGGCCGCACGGGCGAAAGGACCGCGATCTCGTTGTCCCAGTCGAACGGGCGGTCGATGCCGGGGTTGTGCTTCGAGCTTTGCCGCGGCAGACCGAGGTACTCGCCCAGGCCGTACCCGGTGCCGTCGGGCCTCCGGGCATCGCCGTCGGGCTTGCGCTGGATGAGGACCAGCCGGTCGAAGTCGAGGAGCGGGCTGGCCAGCAGGGCCTCGCGCTGGAGGCGGTCGAAGTCGGCGACGAGCGCCTCCACGCGCTCCGCGCCGGCCAGGCCGCCCTTTTCAGCCGGGGCAAGCGCCTCGGCCACCGATTTCTCGATCGCCGCCAGCCGGGCGAGGTACTTGTCGCCGCCGGGGTACTTTGCCTCGAACGTCTGCGCGAGGTCCGCGATCGCCATCCGCAGGGCCCGCACGCCGAGCGTCCGCCCGCGGGCCAGCGCCTCGTCGAGCGCCCGCGACCGCTGGTAGAGCTTCCGCACTTCAGCCAGGCCCGCCGCATCGCGGGCCGCCGGCGCGAGGCGCCCCGCCTGCTCGGCCAGCGCCGGGATGCGCTTAGCGGCCTCGGCATAGCGCTTGGCGAGCGTGGCATAATCGCCGCGGGGCCAGTCGGCCTCGAGGACCAGGTCCTCGCGCTCCCACTTCATCTCGCGGCGCGGAACCTCGGTCGTGAAGTCGCGGGCCGCCAGGTCCCACAGTTCCAGCCGGGCGGCGCCCTCGGGGCCGGTCACGATGAACCGCACCGCCCCGCGATCGCCCACCCAATCGTCGATGCCGATGTCGGCCTCGAAACGCTCCGCCGCATCGTCCAGCGGCACGACGATCCGGGCGGGGGCGTAAACGTGGATGCCGTGATCGAACTTGCGGCCGGCGATCTTCAGCGGCCCGCTGACGCCCGATTCCAGGGTCACGTCGATACTGTGCTGCGGCGCCAGGATCTTCGCGCTCTTGAGGTGGCAGAGGCGCGTCTCGGCGCCGCCGCGGCCGATGAGTTTCGCGTCGGCCCACGTCGCGCATCCGCCGATGACCTCTGGGGCGCCGACCACGAAGAGGTCGAGTTCCTTTCGCCCAGCGATCGGCAGGCTCACGTGTACGGCCTTCTCGCCGCCGCGGATGACCGGGCTGATCCAGGCGTCGAGGCGCGTCCCGCCCTGCCCCTGCGCCTCCCGGGCGGCGAGCGCATCGCGCGCGGCCAGGAGCGTTTCGTGCCAGTCGGCCTTCTTCGCGTAATACGGCGGATCGGCCGGCGCCGCGGAGGCCAGGGCGGCCGGCGGCACCGCAACAACGCACGCCAGCGCCACAAGATAAGCCCATGCAGACCGCCGCCGTCTGCATCCGCCGGTCAAGGACCCCTCAGTTGGACCTGGCATGGTCTCCCTTCCGTTCCGCTCACGATCGCTCCGACCGATTGTAGACCGGACCCGCGCAAGACGCAATGCGCATCAGAGGCGTTTGTGCTTGAAAATGGCGCCGGCGGCGGGTAGTGTCGCCTTGGTCTCGCTCTTCGGGCAAGGCCGGGAACCGAGGGCCGCCGGTCGCCGCGGCGACCCGCACTCTCAGGAGGTCATGCGATGAGTTCCATCCATCCCATCAACCGCCGTGAATTCATGGCCGGCGCCGCCGCCGCGGCCGCCTTCACCATCGTGCCCCGCAACGTCCTCGGGGGGCCGGCCCAGACGCCGCCGAGCCAGAAGCTCAACATCGCCGCCGTCGGCGTCGGCGGCATGGGCTCGGGCGACGTCCGCAGTTGTGCAGGCGAGAACATCGTCGCCCTGTGCGACGCCGACCAGCGGTCCGTCGTGCGGAACGCCAAGGACTTCCCGAACGCCAAGCAGTACAGCGATTTCCGCAAGATGCTCCAGGAGATGGACAAGCAGATCGACGCCGTGCTCGTGGCCACGCCCGACCACAACCACGCCGTGGTCTCGATCATGGCAATGAAGATGGGTAAGCATGTCCATTGCCAGAAGCCCCTGGCGCACTCTCCTCACGAGTGCCGCGAGATGGGCAAGGTCGCCAAGGAGATGAAGGTGGCCACCCAGATGGGCAACTTCGGCCAGGCGGGCGACGGGCCGCGCGTGGTCGCCGAGTACATCGCCGCCGGGGCCATCGGCACGGTACGCGAGGTGCACGCCTGGACGAACCGGTATCCGCCGATCTCGCCGCGCGGCATCGCGCGGCCGAAAGACACCCCGCCCGTGCCGCCGGGCCTGGACTGGGACCTTTGGGTCGGCCCGGCGCCCATGCGGCCGTATCACCCGTGCTACCATGCATTCGCGTGGCGCGGCTGGTGGGACTTCGGGACGGGGTGCCTGGGCGACATCGGGTGCCATGAACTCTCGCAGACCTTCAAGGCCCTGAAACTCGGGCACCCGACCGCCGTCGAGGCGTGCTCGTCGAATCACCAGATGCCGCCGGAGGTGGCGAACGAGACCGCGCCGGTTTCCTCGATCACGCGGTGGTACTTCCCGGCGGAAGGCGAACGCGGGCCGGTCACCGTGACCTGGTGGGACGGCGGCCTGAAGCCGCCGCGGCCGGAAGAACTGGAAGCCGACCGCCAGTGGTGCGAGGGCGACGGCTGCATGATCGTCGGCGACAAGGGCAAGATCCTGGGCCACCGCCTCATCCCCGAGACGAAGGCGAAGGCGTTCGGCAAGCCCCCGCAGAAGCTCGAGCGCTCCCCCGGGCACTGGAAGGAGTGGCTCGACGCGTGCCGGGGCGGCAAGCCCGCCGGCTCGAACTTCCCGGACCATGCCGCCCACCTGGCCGAGGTGGTGATGCTGGGCAACATCGCCATCCGCACGAAGCAGAAACTGCTGTGGGACGGCGAGAACTTCAAGTTCACGAACTCCGCCGACGCGAACAAACTCCTCTTCCCACCCTTCCGCGAGGGGTGGAGCCTGTAGGCGGGGGTGAGGTCTTTCGGTGCGGCGGTTGTTGCGTCGATCCGTGCGCGGCGGGTCGTTTCCCCGATTCGTGCGCGGCGGGTCGTTTTCCCGATTCGTGCGCGGCGGGTCTCCCGACCCGCCGCGAGAGTGGGCCAACGCCATGATCGACGAGAAGGCCGTTCGTGAGGCCGTAGACCGCCTTCTGCGGGCCGCGCCGGGTTCGGCGGTGATCCTCTTTGGCTCGTACGCCCGTGGGCAGGCGTCCGAGGAGAGCGACTTGGATTTCCTTGTCGTGGAACCCGAAGTTCAGGATGCGCCGGCCGAGATGGTGCGTCTGCGGCAGGTCTTGGCGGATCTGCCGCTGGCCGTCGATGTGCTCGTGGTGAGCCGCGAGAAGTTCGACTACTGGAAGGACACTCCGAACACGGTCATCGCGCGAGCGCTTCGGGAAGGCAAGGTCTATGAACCGGTCGCGTGAATATGCCTTCGTGCTGCTCCAGCCGTAGCCGGAATGGGGTCTTTCGGTGCGGCGGTTGTTGCATCGATTCGTGCGCGGCGGGTCTCCCGACCCGCCGCGACAGTGGAGCAACTCCATGATCGACGAGAAGACTGCCTCGTGAACGTGTAGGGTGGGTGCTCTGCACCCACCAGCTTTTCGCACAATCGCCGCCTGCCAGGTGGGTGCAGAGCACCCACCCTACGTCATGGCCCTGCTTTCACGGGCATGTCCAGGCGGACCGGCTCGGCGTTGAGCGCACGCACGACGAGCGCGCGGCCGCCGGCGGGGTTGACGATGGCGACCGTCCGTTTCCCGCCCGGCGGGAGGTCGAAGAAGTTGTCCTCGAAGACCGCCCCCGTCGCGCCCTGCATCTGGAGGGCGACCTGCCGCGCGAAAGTGTCCGTGGATATCTCGATCCCCTTATCGGTGGCGCGGACGGCCAGCTTCGCACGCCCGAGGTGCAGGTAGCGCTCGCCGATGAGCAGGTACGTGGCCTCCTTCCCCGCGAACGTGGCGTGGAGGAACTCGCCGCGCAGGTTCACCGGCCCCAGGTCGGTCGCCACGAGGCACCGCTTGGCCTCGCCCGGCTTCACGCTGACCTCGGCCTCCAGGCGGCCGCGCGCGGCGCCGCTGAACGGGCGGCGGCTCACGGCGAGCGTGCCGGCGACGGGGTCGGGCGAATCGTTGACCACCCACACGGCGATGCGGTCGGCCGTGGGCTCGAACGAGACGAGGACCGGCTCGTACGCGCGCCGCAGGAAGTAGAACGCGATCTTCGGCTCGAGGTAATAATCGAGTACGCTCCAATAGAGTATCGGCCATGAATCGTTGAGGCGCCAGACGAGGTTCCCCCAGCATCGGCGGTTGCCGGCAGGCCCGCCGTCGGGGACGCCGCGGCGCTCGCGCTCCACGCGCTCGCGCAGGTACTCGCCGTGGGCGGTGCCGAGGGCGCGGATGAGGTCATCGGCCGACGCCGGGTCGCCGCACTGCTCGATGCGGCCGATCTTGTCCCACGAGCCGTCGACCGAGCGGTACTGCCACATCGGCGGCCACGCGGCCCGGCCGGGCGTGCGGATCGCCGGGTCGAAGCCCTTGGGCCAGAGCTCCTCTTCGCTCATGAACCGCCGCATGCTCGTCACGGACGGCGCGCTCACGCGCCCGACCTCCGAGGCGAAGAGCGGCACCGACGCCTCGGGCGAGAACGTGAGCGTGGTGTAATCGTGCCAGTCGCCCTCGAGCGGCCAGTTCGGCACCGGCCCGCCGTAGGGCGAGCTGGGATGGAAGAGCCGCCCGGGGTCGAGGCGGCGGCAAGCCTCCGGCATGATCTTCTGGAAGAGGTCCGTGCCGGTGGTCGGCCGCGTGCCGCGGGCGAAGTCCCAGCCCATGTGATTCTCGTTCCCGCCGCACCACAGCAGCAGGCACGGGTGGCTGCGAAGGCGGCGGATCATGCCCTCGATCTCGGCCCGGCAGTTCTCGTCGAACGCCTTCACGCCGGCGGGGTGCATGCCGTAGCCGAACATGAAGTCCTGCCAGATGAGGATGCCGCGGCGGTCACACTCGTCATAGAACTCCGGCGGCGGAATGTGCCCCTCGCCCCACACGCGCAGGGCGTTCATCCGGCCGTGCTCCACGAGGTCCAGCAGCGCCGCTGCCCGCTCGCGGTTCCAGCAGTGCGTCAGGCCCTCCAGCGGCGCCCAGCAGGCCCCGCGCATGAAGATCGGCCGGCCGTTGACGTCGAAGCGGAACCGTTTCTCGCCCGTCGGCGGGTCGGCGAGGACCGGCCGGATGTCGCGGATGCCGACCGCCACCGTGCAGCCGTCGAGCTCGCGGCCCTCGTGCGTCAGCTTGAGCGCGAGGCGATAGAGGTGCGGCGTGCCGTGCGTCCGCGGCCACCAGAGTTTCGGGTCCTGCACGTCGGCCTGGACCTCCGCCGCGCCGCCCGACACCTTCGCGGCGCCGCGCGAGACCTCGGCGCCGGCGGGGTCCGAGAGGACCCACTCGAGCGAGGCGTCGGCGCCGCCGGTCTCGACGCGGGCCTTGACGGCGGCACGCTTGAAGTCGGGCGAGAGCTCCGAGCGGACGTACGCGTCGGCGATCCACGCGCGGCCGGGCACGTCGAGCAAAACGTCGCGGAAGATGCCCACCTTCACCGAGTGCGGCCGCGCCCCCAGGTACGAGCCGAAGTCGCTGTGGCACTTCCGCAGGAACTTGTGCTGGGGCAGGCCCTCGTACTGCGGCGGCACCTGCACCTGCCGCACGAAACGCAGCGGCGATGAGAAGATGACGAGCAGCACGTTGTCCTGGCCGGGCGGGGCGAGACGCTCGCGCACGTCGACGGCGTACTCGCGGTACATATTGTCGAACCGGCCGATGGACGTGCCGTTCAGGTACGCCTCGGCGAGCGTGTCGAGCCCGCCGAACCGCAGGAACGCGGGCCCGTCCTGCTTCTCGGGGCTCTTGAAGACGCACGCGTAGGCCCAGTCCTTCTCGCCCACCCAGGCCGACTCGGCGGCGTTCTTGCCGACGCGCGGGTCGGGTATCTTGCCGTGCGCCAGAAGCACGTCGTGGACCTGGGCGGGCATGCGGGCCGGGAGCCACGCGGCGTCGGGCGCGGCGGCCTCGCGCGTGAGGGCCGCCACGTCGGGCCGGTCGGCGTCGAGCTGCTTGACGAACCACTTCTCGGCCAGCACGGTGACCGCCCGCTCGCCGGCCAGGGCGCCCGGCGCGATGAAGAGCGGGATCGAGACGAGGGCGGCCATGACGGTCTTGCCGCCGCTTTTCGCGCGATTCTTGTCCATAGGTTTCTCCCATGAGGGTGGCATGGCCACGCGCCGTTGCGTGGCCATGAGCCGCGAGGATGGCAGGTACACGGCCACGCAACGTACGTGTTTAACGTGGGTGGCACGGTCACGCGCCGTTGCGTGACCGTGCTTGCCCCCTACGTGACCATGCACGGCCACGCAACAACGCGTGGCCGTGCCACCCGGCAACCTGGTATGACGCTAAACACGTACCACGCAACGGCGTGGCCATGCCACCCGGTATCCCCGCGCCTCACCGCCGGAGGCGTACGACAACGTAGGGTTGTTCCTTGTTGAGGTCCGGCCAGAGGCGGCCGTTGCCACGATTGTCCATAACTTCAATGAAGTACATGAAATCCCACCGGGGGTCGACGTGCTCGGCGGGGACCTCGGCCCGGTACACGTTCTTCTCGGCCGTCGGCGTCATGGCCAGCGTGCGGTAGTCCTGGAACTGCGTGACGCTCCGGTACTTCAGGTGCACCCACTTGACGCCCGACGCATCGGTCACCGTGGCCGTGACGGCGAGGGGCTTCCCGGCGGGGGCCGTGGCGATGGGCGTGTGCCGGACCTCCGGCGGCTCCTTGTCGTCCGTGGCAGGGGCGGGAGGAATCCTGGCGACGGCCGTCGCGGCCCCGAGGTTCTTCCGCTCGTCTTCAAGTTTCGCGAGGCCTTTCTTGAGGGCCGCCAGCTCGTCGCGCCAGTGGCCCGAGAGGCCCGCGCTCGGGTTGCCGAACGCGAGGTCGTCGCTATACACGTCGCCGGCGGCCTTGACGAGCGCCGCCCACGCCTCGATGGCCCGCTTCTCGTGGCCGATGGCCTCGTCGAGGGCGCCGGGGGCGCTCGTGCGGGCGAAGAGGGCGTAGGCGAGACCGGCGGGAATCCGGCGCGAATGGTACAGCGCCAGGTTCGCGAGAATCTTGAGATCCACCATCGTGGAATCGAACTCCTTGCCGCGCTTGGCGCCGATCCGCTTCTCGGCCTCGGCCGCCGCCTCGAAGACGTCGGCCGACGCGCGGGCGAGCCACCGGCCGGTCTCCTCGGGATGGACCTTGGCCGATTCTTCGCCCTCCAGGCGGCACCGCGCCGCCTCGGCGAAGCTGAGGAACTGCTCGGTGTCGCCCGTCCCGGCCTTGGCGTACGCCGGCAGGTCCTCCCACCGCTGCTTCTCCACCCAGCCGCGCGTCATGGGGAATCGCTGGTAGGGGAAGATCGCCGCCATGATGCGCGGCAGGATTTCGCTCGCGCGGTGCAGGCCGCGCTCGACGTACGGCGCGGCATCGGCGCCGAACCGCCTCTGAAACTCCCGCTGCCACACCTCCGGCGGCGTCGCAGGGTTATAGCCCACGCGGCCCCAAACCTGGTAGAAGTGCCAGTACCGCTCGAACTCGTAGTCGGTGTAGCGGTACGGGGGCCGCAGGAGGTCGAAGGGCTCCGCGTCGTGCGGATGGTCCTGCATCTTCGTGGCCAGCATCTCGTTGACCTCGAAGCCCTCGCCGTCGTAAAGGTGCGTGCTCTCGCCGAACCGCCGCACGTACTCCGGGTCGCCGCAGAGGAGGACGCGGGCCGTGCCGCCGTTCCATAAACGCCAGTGCATATTGTACCTTTTGGGATACCGCAGGAGATCGGCGTAGCCGTGGCGGCGGTCGTGCTGATTCTCGCGCGGGATGTGCGTGGGGTGGAAGGGCATGCCCATCTGCTCGGCCCAGTACTTCGTGTCGATGCGGAACTTCAGACCCTTGGCCACGGCCGCCTCGATGACCGGGTCCGGCAGGCCCTTGGCCCGCAGGTCGCAGCGGATGTCGCGGCCCGACGCCTTGACCACGTCGAAGACGTCGCCCCAGAACGCCTCCATCTCGCCCGGCTTCAGGCCCGACTCGTCGTGCATGCGGAACTGGACGGCGTCGATCTCGGGAACCACGCGCAGGAACTTCGCCAGGGCCGCCTTGGTGAACGGCCGCAGGTTCTCGGCGGTCACGCCCCACACCAGGCCGGGCGTGGGCTTCTTCGAGTACTCGGTCGGCCCCTGGACGCCGCCGCGGTAGATGTGGTCCCAGATGCCGACGGTGAAACTGAGGCCGCGCGCGTGCGCCATGGCGATCAGGCGCTTGAGGGCGGCCAGGTACTGCCGCTGCCGGTCGGCCGTAAAGTCCACCACCTTCACGCCGGGGAACTCGTCGATGTCGAAGAAGTACGGGTACGGCGGGGAGAAGTAGCCCCAGTTCTCATAGCCGAATATCAATACAAATGTGTTGAAGCGGTCGGCGGCCAGCAGGTCGAGGTACCGGGCCCAGTAAGCCTCGTCGAAGAAGCGGCTCTCGAAGGCCGCCCGGTGAAAGGTGTAGACCGAGAGGGCCCGCTCGGCGACGGCGGGCCGCTCGGCGGCGTCCTTCACCTCGCTCAGGGGCCGGGCCGGGTCCCCGGCCCAGCCGACGCGGTCGGCCACGTCGAGCAAGGCGTACATGAGGCCGCGGTCGTCCGACCCGGCGACCACGACGGCGGGCTTGCCGGCGACCTGCACGTGATGCACCACGAGCGCTTCGGGCGCCGCGGGCGCCGAGACGCCGGCGGATTTCAGGAGTTCCGCGGCCGGTCCCGACTCGGACGCGAGGCCGGCGACGATCAGGATCCCGCCCTTGGCGGCGGCCGGCCCGGCGGCCCGGTCGACCTCGATCTTGCGGGCGCCGAGCGCCGCCGCAAGTTTGGTCAGCCCGTGCGCGGCCGCCGGGCCGGGGCTGGGGTCGGATACCAGCGACACGGCGACCTGGGCCGAGGCCGCCTGCACCAAGGCCAAAAGCCC
>Ga0315273_10012690_pt1 | contig 10815 bp, 9 predicted proteins | sample YL17G02_0_MG_FD_205753 | JGI IMG/M metagenome (GOLD analysis project Ga0315273, IMG submission 205753) | Sediment microbial communities from Yellowstone Lake, YNP, Wyoming, USA - YL17G02_0 | ecosystem: Environmental > Aquatic > Freshwater > Lake > Sediment | place: USA: Wyoming | collected... | reverse complement strand
ATATATGTGATTGGCCGAAAGTAGCTTAATTTATTTCTGGGCAAATCTCGGCCAATCACTCGAGCAATTCGTCGCTGAAACTTGCTTGTATATAAAATTTCTTTCGACGAATTGCCATAGTCGAATAGACTTTGAAAAGGAGAGTACAGCTATGGAACAACACCCATCTTCAAGTACGGGATCCACCCGTTTGTTAGGTATACCGACCGTGGTCTGGGTAATTCTGGCTGGAGTCGCTGCCGCCCTGATAGCTATATTCGTGTTCAAAGTGGCCACTGGTACAGTCCTAACTTATGGCTTTCTCAGCTTGATGCTTTTACACCACATGTTCATGCACGGCGGCCACGGCTCGCACAGTACTCACGGCAGCCAAACTAACTCACAGGCTATTGACGAGCCTGATAATGATCAGAATGGCGCTCACGCTGGGCATGGTGGTTGCCACTAGATGGAGGGTGCGCCAATGAACGAAATCTGTTACGTTGAACCCATTCAAAAAAACGCAACCGCTGAAGAATGCTATAGGTTAGAAATGGCCCTTCTAACTGTGTGGGGGATGGGCTGCCCCAATTGTGCAGCGCGTGTCCGCAATAGCCTGCTCTCGCTGAATGGCGTGGTGAATGCCTTCGTAGATCATATCACTGGCATGGCTGGAGTAGCCTTCAATCCTCAGCTGGTTTCGGTGGAGATGCTGCTCGGCGCAGTAGCTCATGCGGGTAACGATGGGCGCCACGAGTATGGTGCTCAATTACTAAGCATGGAGATTTCGCCATGATGGGTGGAGGCAGCTTAATGTTAGTTTTCGGCTTGCTGTTTATGCTGCTGTTGATCGGATTGCCGGTACTACTGATCGTCGCAATCGCAGCGGGAGTGTGGGGACTGACGGGACGCCGTGCTACGCCGGTATCCTCACCTCCAGCGAGTAGCGGGCCATCTGGGCAAGCAGCCTCCTTCACGCGCTATTGCTCCCACTGTGGCCAGGGCTTGCAGACCGATTGGACGCACTGCCCTAATTGTGGAGCCCCAAATTAAATTCGAGTTATAAGGAGAGAACAAGATATGAGCAAAACAGTCAAATCTAAAAAGGTAAGCGAGAAAAAAGCGCACCAGGATACGCCTGTGGTGGTCTATGTGTGGGTATTTGGTCTCGGCATAATGAGCTATCTTGTCGCCAGAATTGCGCTGGGAGCATTTCCCCACCCTGTTCATTGGTTATCGGGAATTGTAGGAGCAGTGATCGGGTACTTTGTCGGCTGGCTCTGGTACCACAAGCGGGGTGACGTGTTTTAATCCAGTTCTGTCAATTGTGGGCATGGCAGGTGAGGTTGATCATCCGACTGAGGAGGGTTGATGCTGGTTTTCGTCTATAACGCAGATAGCGGTTTATTCAACATCTTGGGAGACGTTGCGCATAAGATCATTTCCCCTCGGACCTACCCATGCAACCTTTGCGCAATTACCTATTCCATTTTCGGGATGCGCCATGAGTGGGAGCAATTTCTTCGTACCCTAAATATGCCCTACGAGTTTTTACACCGTGACGAATTGAAGCGACGTTATGATGTTGAAGGTGTACGGTTGCCGGCTGTTTTCAAGAAGGAGGGCGCGGGGCTGGCAGTCTGGATCGACACCAGTGCGATCAACTCATGCCGTAATCTGGACGACTTGAAGCAGCTTATAACAAACAAACTGTTGTTCTACAACGAAAGACCCGCTTATTGGATGTACTAAAAAACACAGACAACACCCTCTACCGTTAGATAGGTTTCCCAAATCCACAGCGCCACTCCTTTTCTCTAACCTTCTCTGATGTTCACCATGATCATCATCCCACTCCTGTTTAGACCCTGGCTGGGGCGCGCTGGCAAATGGCTCTTGGAAATGAACATTGAATGTCTGTGCTTACCAACCTGATCATCCTGGCCCTATACGCCCTGCATCGTGATGCCTGGTAGGAACACACCAGCCACCTGACGCAAGCCATTCTGGACCTTGCTCGCCACGACCCAGGTTCACGGATTCTGGTGGTCGTAAACGTGCGACACTGCCACCTGATCCGCAAGGCTTTAAAAATATACCCGCAAATGCAGGTGGTGAAGTATTCGGAACTATGAAGCCAGATTTATGCCGTGCTGGAGAGTGAACGATGGAAAAAAGAGAGAACTATATCCCGGCTCTGAGCTACGACCGGTTAACACCATTCTACGATCCGCTCTTGCGGTGGGGAATGCGAGAAGAGACTTTTAAACGCACGTTGATCCGGCAAGCCGAAATCCGCCCAGGGATGCGGGTACTGGACCTTGGCTGTGGGACAGGCACGCTGACCATTCTCATCAAGCAAACCCACCCCGAATCCGAGGTGACTGGTTTGGATGGCGACCGTGAAGTTCTGCAAATCGCTAAAACAAAAGCGGCCAAAACCGGGGTCGAAATTATCTTCGATCTTGGTATGGCCTTCCAATTACCATATCCAGAGGGTTCATTCGACCGGGTGCTCACCAGCCTGGTTTTGCATCACCTGACCAGGGATGACAAGCAGCGAGCAATGGGTGAAGTCTATCGGGTCCTGCGCCCTGGCGGTGAACTTCACATCGTGGATTTTGGAAGGCCGCGTAGCGTTTATGGGCGTCTGGTGTCCCAATTCATCAAACGAATGGAGCAGGCTGCGGATAATGTGAACGGTCTGCTCCCAGTAATGATGGATAACGCTGGCTTTGAACAGGTAGAAGAGTCGGCTCATTACACAACAATTTTCGGAACGCTGGCGCTCTATCGCGGCCGGAAGGCCGAGTAATCAGGCAAGGAATGTAATCATATCTCTGGCAATCCGAAATCTATTTCAAGATAAAACAATCCTGGCATTAAATGTTAGCGGAGTGACATCGGTGGTAATGTTGATCCTGGTCCACTTAAGGAGATCGTCACGATGGCAACCGACCTCGTATTCGGGATGACGGTCGAGCGCGAGAAAGTCAATTCCTTAGAATAGGGTGGGCAAGTGTTTTACTTTTGCGATCGGTGTTGCCGGGATGAATTTTCCGGCAGTCCGGATGGATTTATTGATAGTATATTTGTCCAATGATAAGGAGGAATCGATATGAAAACAACGGTCATTAAACTCGAAGGTATAGAGTCCATTCTTTCGCCTGCCGGTGTGGAAAAGCACATGTGCACTCTTCCCGGCATTCATAAGGTCGAAACCAACTTCATGACCGGTACAGCCACTGTGTATCACGATGATTCGGTGACGCTGGCTGAAATCAAGCAATGCGTGGCTGATTGCGGCTACGCCTGCACTGGCGAATGCCTGCCGGAAAATATCGTAAAACCCGGCGATCCACCTGAAGCGATGGGTGCCACTATGGATCATACGATGCAGGCAGCTCACGCCGGTCACGTCATGCCGGTTACCAAAGACGAAGTTGCTCAGGAGGCTCACAACATGAGTGTGCATGCAGGACACCCTATGGCCGGAGCAATGCCGGAGGCGAAGGTTGACATCCACGCCGGGCACGAAATGGTTGCCGAGAAAGGTGAGATGGCTGCCATGGCGCACGAGATGGGCCATGGCGGTGGGATGGACATGGAAGGCATGCTGCGGGACATGCGCAACCGATTCCTGTGTTCGTTCATTCTCGCCATCCCGATTTTCCTGTACTCGCCGTTGTTCACCGACACCTTTGGAATACAATTGCCCGTGCCGTTTGGCCTATCTAATGCGGTATTCTCATTCCTGCTCACCACACCCGTTGTCCTTTATGGAGGTTGGGTGTTCTACGTCGGCGCGTGGCGAGGATTGAAAAATGGCGTGCTGAATATGGCTGTGCTGGTATCGCTCTCGGTTCTGGCGGGATATCTTTTCAGCGTGGCAGCCACCTTCTTGTTCACCGGCGAAGTCTTTTACGAAGCTGCCGCGTTGCTGCTGACCTTCGTGCTCTTCGGTCACTGGATGGAAATGCGCGCTCGTTCAGGCGCTTCGCAGGCCATCCAGGCTTTGATGAACCTGGCGCCTCCAATGGCTACCGTTATTCGTGGGGGACAGCCGGTGGAAATCCCTACTTCCGATGTGGTCCAAGAGGATATTGTCCTGATCCGTCCAGGAGATAAGGTCCCCGTTGACGGTATGGTGATCGAAGGTGAGTCCAGCGTGGACGAGTCGATGATCACCGGCGAATCATTGCCGGTCAAGAAGACGGTCGGCTCAAACGTCATCGGTGCTACAATCAATAAAATCGGCACATTCCGGTTCCGCGCCACGAAAGTCGGGGCCGATACAGCCCTGGCGCAGATCGTCAAGCTGGTGCAGATCGCCCAGAACTCCAAAGCCCCTTCGCAGCGCCTGGCCGACCGGGCGGCGCAATGGCTGGTGGCGGCCGCAGTGCTCTTCGGACTGGCGACCTTCTTCGGATGGTATTTCCTGGGCGAGGCGGCCATCCCGGCGGATACGACCCAATTTATCTGGGCGCTGACCATGGCGATCACCGTGGTAGTCATCGCCTGCCCAGATGCGCTCGGTCTGGCCACACCCACGGCGGTGATGGTCGGTACAGGCCTGGGGGCTCAGAATGGTATTTTGTATAAGAACGCCACAGCCCTGGAGCAGGCCGCCAAACTGCAAGCGATTATCTTCGATAAAACCGGTACCTTAACCGAGGGAAAACCGCAGGTAGTAGAGATTATGGCAGTCGGTAACCTGTCGGGTATTTTTCGCGGCAGCCCTGAGCGGGTCGAAGGGCCACTCACTCAGGATGAATTGCTGCGATTCGTCGCTTCCGCCGAGCAGTCATCCGAACATCCCCTGGCGCAGGCGGTGGTAGAAAAAGCCAATGCTTTAAACCTGGCGACAGAAGCGGTAGAGGGTTTCGAGGCCATCCCTGGTCACGGCTTGAAAGCAACCGTGGCCGGCAAAACCCTCCTAGTGGGTAACCGCAAGCTGATGAAGGATAACAGCATAACGCTGAATGGACATGGAGAGCACGCCGCTACATTAGAAGGCGCTGGGCGGACGGTGATCTATGCTGCCATCGATAGGCAGTTCGCCGGGTTGATCGCTATCGCCGATGCAGTTCGGCCGAATGCCAAAGAGGCTGTAGAAAAACTAACCGCAATGGGTGTGCAGGTCGCCATGCTCACGGGAGATAACCGCGCCACTGCCGAGCGTATTGCCGGCGAGCTAGGCATCCAGATTGTCTTCGCTGAGGTCCTGCCAGGTCAAAAGGCGGACAAAGTGAAAGAATTACAGTCGCAGGGCAAGCTGGTGGCCATGGTCGGCGACGGCATCAACGACGCGCCCGCGCTGGCTCAGGCTGACGTGGGCATCGCCATCGGCGCTGGCACCGACGTAGCCATGGAGACCGCTGACGTCGTGTTAATGAAATCCGACCCGTTCGATGTGATCGGCGTGATGACCCTCAGCCGGGCTACGCTGCGCAAGATGCACCAGAATCTGTGGTGGGCCGCCGGGTACAATACGATTGCATTCCCGATTGCGGCCGGGTTGTTCTATCCTGCTTTCGGGCTGGTCCTGCGCCCAGAGATCGCAGCTTTATCCATGTCGGGTTCATCGCTACTGGTAGCCATCAACGCCCTGCTGCTAAAACGCACGCGCCTGGAGGGGATTAAAACCAGGAATTAAATCAAGCACCCAATCGTTCACTTTTTTCGGAGATATTGTTGTCGATCCTGTCCAAACGCCTTGCACAGGAAGCCCCTATCATCGTCATATCACGCCTCATTTTTGTGTAGCTGGCCTCTATTCGAAACCATCCTTGCCGGGCAGGATCATTACCACTTGAACCCTGCTAGATTGCCTGTTATTACAGTATATGATAGACTTTATTTTATGTCCGATGTTACCTGGGCTTTAATATATTTATATGGATAGTTAGCTTTTATCCGACCTTTACTTTCCCTCTGTTCGATTGCGTAATTTATCATTGTCCCCATATGCCCACTCCGACAACTCCACTTCATTCTTCTAATCGATCCACCATCGGGATGCTGACTGCGTGGCTCAAGGGGCCAACTGAAATCAACCTCTGGCACGGTGTTGCTGACCGGGCACAGGAACGGGATGTAAATTTAGTTTGCTTTTCGGGTGGATTCCCCCGCTGGCAGCAGCAATTTGAAGCTCAGAAAAACATCCTCTTCAACATCCCCGGACAGCAAAATGTGGATGGTCTGCTGATCTGGGCTAACATCCTCAGCCATTCTCTCGACCGTGGCAGCCTGGAAGCCTTCTGCTTGCGTTATGTTCCTCTTCCTGTGATCAGTATGGGGATGTTTTTTTCCTCCATCCCAAGTATCCGCATCGATATGCGTGAAGGGATGCACAATATCCTTTCTCACCTGATCGAAAAGCATGGAAGACGAAGAATTGCGTTTATTCGTGGGCTGGAAGTTAGCCAGGATGCCGAAGATCGATACCGGGCATACTGCGAAACTCTCCTTCAATATGGGCTGCCACTGGACCCCGACCTGGTAATACCCGGCGATTTCCGCAGATCCTCAGGACAGGCAGCGGTTCAAATGCTGATCGATACCCACCGGACAAACCTAGATGCTCTGGTTTCAGCAAACGATAATATGGCGATCGGAGCCATGCAGGCTTTACAAGCTTACGGAATTCATATTCCAGACGATATAATCGTCGCCGGCTTCGATGATATCGAAGAAACGAGAGCAGTTGTCCCTTCACTTACTACCGTTCGCGCTCCCTGGTATCTGCTCGGCAGCAAGAGTGTCGACCTGATCCTATCCAAATTGGCCGGTGAACCGTTACCTGAACAGGTCCTGTTGCAAACCGAGCTTGTTTTTCGTCAGTCTTGTGGCTGCCAGACGACCGTTGTAAATATTGATCAATCCGAGCCCATTCACCGCACGAGCCGGGCTCAAGAAATTATTATTCCTAACCCGGGTTCGTCCCCTTTGGATCAAATCGAATTGCTCGATAGTATCGAAAATGTACTTTCCGGTTTTATTTCAAGCCATGGGTTGGATGCAAAATGGTCCGAGAAGTTCATCGCTAGTTTCCTGTCCGATGTTCAGTCGAGAGAAGGTACACCAGACATCTTTATCCAATCATTCGTAGAAATCCTTTCAAAAATTCCTTCAGGCAGTGAAATTATCGAGTGGCAGGAAGTGCTGGATTCGATTCGATCCAGGGTTGAATTCCTGTTCCCATCTCGGGATAAGATAATAAAGGCTCATGAATTATTGGGTGAGGGGTATGCATTGATTGGGGAAATGGCCCACCGCCAACAACTCTGCCAACGCCTGGAAGAGGAAGATAAGACTAGCCGGTTGAACCGTATGGTCCAGGCAATGTCGACCACTTATGACATCGAAACCTTAATGAAACTGCTGGCGCTCGAATTGCCAGGACTTGGCATCGAGAGCTGCTTCCTTTCTATTTATGATGAGAAAGGAGATACCCCCACATGGGCTCGTTTGATCCTCGCAATTAATGGCAAGGAGCGCCTCCCTCAAGATCCAGGTGGGATCCGTTTTCCAACAAACCAGCTGGTGCCTGGGGGCATCTTCCCTAGAAACCGTAGAATCACCTTCGATGTAGAAGCTTTGTACTTTCAAGAAGAGCAAATAGGTTTTGTGTTGTTTGAGATTGGTCCAAGAGATGGAGATGTGTACGCAACCCTACGAGGACACCTGAGTAGTGCATTGAAAAACGCAGAACTCGTTCAGGTCGCTTTCGAGGCAGAGGCAAAGGCCATAAAAGCGGATCAGCTGAAAACACACTTGCTCGCGAACGTTAGTCACGAATTACGGACCCCGATTAATATCATTTTAGGCCTCAGTCAGATTGCTCTCTCCATACCTAATCCTTATGGAATTGACCTCCCCCCTCGGCTCACAAAAGATCTGGAATATATCTATAATAGTGGAGAACACCTGGTCCGCCTGATCAACGACCTGTTAGATATGTCGCGGGCTGAAATTGGTGAATTGGATCTTCGCTTCGAGCCGGTATTACCCCGCAATCTCATAAGAGATACGTTTGAGACTTTCAAAGAAACTGCAATCAACAAACAAAAGGGCGTTGACCTCTACCTGCAAGTACCTGAGCACCTCCCCGTTCTGCATGCGGACCCGGTCCGACTGCGCCAGATCCTAATGAACTTATTAAGCAATGCGTTTAAGTTCACCCAGCGTGGAAAAATCGTCCTCGGTGCTGAGGTGCAGCTTCCTCACATCCATATATGGGTGACTGACACTGGTTCGGGAATCCCGCTGGATTTGCAGGAGCGGATTTTTGAGCCTTTTGTGAAAACTGAACCGCCAGGGCAACGTAGGGGCGGTATAGGTTTAGGCCTGAGCATCACCCGCAGGCTGGTAGCGCTACATGGTGGTTCGATTACGCTGGAAAGTCAACCCGGTCAAGGTAGCACTTTCCATGTTTACCTTCCCCTCCCGGGCTTAAACGTTGCTTCTGCTAAAGAAGTCAATGCTCTGGGTGAAAAACCCCTTATATTGTGGCTTTCCAGCCATGAAATTCCACCTTCAGCTATATTGGAAATTTGCCAAAAAAGCGGTCTCGAGCCATGCCGGTTGAGTAACCTTGAGGACCTCGATCTGCTACTTCAGAAAGGGCAACCAGCTGCCCTGGCCTGGGACCTGGATAATGCCCGACCGGCTGATTGGTCGCTTGTACAAAAACTACGCAGTTATCCGCAGTACTGCCAGCTACCCCTACTCCTATTCCAGGAGAATGTTGTTGGAAAGCTATCCGCGGGCAGCAGAGTAACCAACGTCCTACTAAAACCGGCTGGCAAACAAATGTTGCAGCATATCCTGGACATGCTCCCACAAATCAAACCATATGGAGAAATATGGGTCATCGATGACGACCCTCAAGCCTTAAGGTATTACCAGGGAATGATCAGTGACTCCCTTCCGGATTTCGTCGTTCGGCCAGTTAATGGTGGGAGAGAAGCACTCAAGTTTCTTGCTGAAGAAGCGCCTGACCTGGTTTTACTGGATTTGATGATGCCAGATATAGACGGATTCCAGGTGCTCGACCATCTTCGCAAGAATACAAAAACCACATTGATACCCGTAATCATTCTGACCGGAAAATTGCTCTCCTATGAAGATGTGAAACGCCTGGATGCACCCAAAGTCATTCTGCAAACCAAGGGTATTTTATCCAATTCGGAAAGTGTAATCGAGGTTCAACGAATCCTGACCGCAAACAATACCTTGCCCCAGCCCACCACAATGCTGGTCAAAGAAGCTTTGGCCTACATCCATCAAAATTACACCCGGTCATTTTCTTTAATAGAATTGTCTGAAACAATAGGCGTGAGTAAAAGCTACCTCAGCCGTATCTTTAAAATGGATACCGGGATAACCCTTTGGGATTATTTGAACCGCTTCCGCGTCCAAAAAGCGAAAGAACTCCTGCTCCTTACCGACGAGAGCATCACCGAAATTGCCGGTAATGTCGGATACGAAGAAGTGGGCTATTTTGGCCGGGTGTTCCATGAAGTCTCTGGTTGCTCGCCACGCGCCTACAGGCAGCAGGCCCGGACATCCGCCTCAGCTTAATCACCATCTGGCAACAAAATCCTGATTCGAGATAATTCTCTACAAGACTTCCCTAACCTTTAATGGTAATCTGGAAGTATGACTTGTTTGTATTTTGCCGAAAAGCATTATTCATCTGAATGATTGCATCTTCCGGTGTTGCTTCCCCATTAAATTTGAGAATATGGAAAACAACTAAAAAGGTATATATGGAACAGACGAAGATAATCCTTCACCGCGATTACCAGATCGGCCCGGTCGATCCAAGAATTTTCGGTGGTTTCCTCGAACACATCGGGCGCGCCATTTATGAAGGTGTTTTTGAGCCGCAATCAAAACATGCGGATGAATATGGTTTCCGGAAAGATGTTCTAGCCTGTTTGAAACCCTTATTATTCACCGCAATGCGCTACCCGGGCGGTAATTTCGCTTCTGGTTACCATTGGTTAGATGGAGTCGGGCCACGACCATCGCGTCCGGTCGTTAAAGAATTAGCCTCACAGAGTATTGAGCCAAATCAATTCGGGACAGACGAATTTATCCATTTAACCAGGATCATGAGTTGGATGCCCATGATCACAGTTAACCTGGGCACAGGAACACCGGAAGAAGCCCGTCATTGGGTGGAATACTGCAACAGCCCGGTTGGCACAAAATATTCCAATCTGCGTGCTGAAAATGGAGCGATCGAACCCTTTGGTGTAAAACTATGGTGCCTAGGAAACGAGATGGACGGCCCCTGGCAACTCGGTCATGTGCCTGCAGACCAGTATGCAATCCGTGCCCAACAAGCCGGCAAGATGATGAAAGATACTGATCCTTCCATTGAGCTCGTTTGTTGCGGTTCATGCGAGCACACCATACCTACCTATATGGAATGGGATCGTATCGTACTTGAACATGTCGGCGATTATGCCGATTATATTAGTCTGCACCGGTATGTCGGCAATGGAAAAGGCGACACTGCCGATTATCTGGCTGTAACCAATTCGATCGACCAGCATATAGAGGAAATGGATGCTGTTTGCCGCTATGCCCAGGCCCGGGCCCGCAGTAAAAAGCGACCCTACCTGTGCTTTGACGAGTGGAATGTCTGGTATCGGACCCAAAATTCCGAGAGTGTAAATGGTCATGGAAAATTTGCCCAACACCTGGTGGAAGAAGAATACAACCTGGAAGACGCCCTGGTTGTAGCAGGCTTTCTGAATAGCTTCATCCGTCATGCGAATGTAGTCAAGATAGCTAATCTGGCCCAGATCGTTAATGTCATTG
>Ga0315273_10012689_pt1 | contig 10815 bp, 9 predicted proteins | sample YL17G02_0_MG_FD_205753 | JGI IMG/M metagenome (GOLD analysis project Ga0315273, IMG submission 205753) | Sediment microbial communities from Yellowstone Lake, YNP, Wyoming, USA - YL17G02_0 | ecosystem: Environmental > Aquatic > Freshwater > Lake > Sediment | place: USA: Wyoming | collected... | reverse complement strand
AGCGCAGTCGCTGGCTCGGGCACCGGCGCGACGGCATTGAATGCGAAGTCATCGACACCCGCGCCGGCAACGTCGTTCGCGCCGAGGAAACGCACCGAGTGAATACCCGGCGCCGAGACCTCCAGCGCGGCACCACTGATGTCTACGGTCGTGAACGAATCGATAAGAATGCCGTCGTGTCGAATGCATCGAGGGTGACTGAAAGGGCGCCCCGCCCACGGGCCCCGAGGGAGCTTGCCCTAACTCCGCTTCTCGGTCCCGACACAAGGCGGAAACCCCCGTAATTTTCCCTATGCCCCCGCAAGCTCACCGCCGACAACTGCCGCGTGCTCTACCGCTTCGCCTGATCCGCTTCATCGCGCGCGACCGACGAGCCGGAGTTGCGAGTGGCTCGGGGACCCCCCGTCAAGCCGCGTCGTACATCGACCGTCCTGCCCCGACCGGAATGGCTTCGGGATAGACCGCCTGTAGCGCCCGCTGAAACGCCGGGTCGCCCAGGCGCTCGAGGTCGAAGTGGAGCTTCTCCCCGCGCGCCTTCAGGTCTCGGTCGAAGACCCACGCCACGTCCTCGAGCGTCAGCGTGTCGTCCTCGACGGCCTGATGCTCTTGCTCGCTCTGGTAGACGTCGGCCTTCCAGAGCACGCTCACCCGGTAGCGCTCGAGCGGTGCCCGGAAGACCTCGACCCCGCGGTCGATCACGGCCCAGGCGCCGCTGCCGTCCGCCGCGGGTGCGAGCTGGGCGCGCTGCGTGACGAGGCGTGTCCCCTGGTCGAAGGGTCCCACGCGCTCGACCTGGTGGAACATGTGGTGGTTGTCGCCGAGCAGCGCCGTGTTCGCCATGGCGCCGACGCACCGGTGGGGCGGCTGATTAGGGCCATCGGCCCAGTAGAGCAGGCCGCCCTCCTCCACGTCGTTGAGCCACCAAATCGCGGTTGCCTGGACGATCTCCCAGCGCGTGAAGAGCTCCGACCACAGCATCGTCCGCAGCAGCCACATCGGCGTGTTCTTGCGCTCGCGACCGCGGAACTTCGGGTTGTCGGTGTGCGCGGGGCCGCATTTGTCGATCCCCACCATCAGGTTCACGTAGAGCGAGTGGGGAAGGATCAGCTCGGCGTTGCAGAAGCGCCGGGCGGCCTCGTGGTAGCGCTCGTTGCGCTGGAACAGGTCGGAACCCTCGACGGCGAGATCGGCGTGCACCCAATCCTTCTGGAACCACATGGCGCTGGCCGCGAGGTCCTGGTCCACCCCCGGCCGATACCAACCGCCAAGGGGCGCATACGGCGCGTTGCGCTCGAGCAGTGCGACGACCTCCGCGGGATCCTCGATCAGGTCGCGGAGCAGGATGGGCGGTACGGCGGTATGGATCATCGGGCACCCTCGTCTCGTCGAGCGCGGCCCCGCATGGGATCTCGCGGGCCCGGGTCCTGCGATTATACCGATCGAATCCGAGCTGTGCTCGAATCCGGGGGCCCGGGGCTCCGCCTCGAGCCCCGCTCGAGCTCGGCTCCAACCTCCCCGCCACATGCCCCCGCCCACGGGGCCCCGATGGAACTTGCCATGACGCCGCTTGTCGATCCCAAGGCGGGAACCCAGGCAATTTTCCCGATGCCCGTGTCGCCTTCGCTCGAGGTCTCGCCCGGAAGCTGCGCAGTCGCAGCCGCCAAGGCGGCGTGCCGGCCGTTCTCGCGTCAGGCCCGCAGCTCGAACCCGGCGTATCCGGCTGTCGCCACGGCCTCGCATTTCTGCCGATAGAGTGGCTGGCCGCCGACGTAGGGCATGAAGACCTGCGGCTTCCCGGGCACGTTGGCCCCGAGGTACCAGGACTTCGCCTCGTAGAAGAGCGTCTGCTTCGCCACCTCGTTCACGTGCTCGACCCACGCATCCTCGGCGTCCAGCTGCGGCTGGATCGTCCGGAAGCCCTTCACACGCATCTGCTCGATGCAGTCGGAGATCCAGTCGACGTGCTGCTCGATGGCCACCGGCATGTTGAGGAGCACCGACGGACTCCCGGGCCCCGTGATCGTGAACAGGTTCGGGAAGCCCGCGACCTGGAGACCGAGGTAGGTGCGAGGCCCCGCGGCCCATTTCTCCGCGAGGCGCAGACCGCCGACGCCGCGGAGGTCGATCTTGAGCAGCGAGCCCGTCATGGCGTCGAAGCCCGTCGCGAACACGATCGTGTCGAGCTCGTAGGTCGCATCCTCCGTCCGGATTCCCTGGGGCGTGATCTCGACGATGGGCGAGCGCTTGATGTCGACGAGGCTCACGTTGGGGCGGTTGAAGGTGACGTAGTAGTCGGTGTCGATCGGCGGCCGCTTCGAGCCGTAGGGGTGGTCGGTCGGACAGAGCTTCTCCGCGGTGCCCGGGTCCTTCACGATCTCGCGGATCTTCGAGCGGATGAACTCGGCGGCGGTGTGGTTCGCCCGCTTGTCGCGCAGGAGGTCGCCGAAGGAGCCCCACAGGAACTTGAAGCCGCCCTCCGCCCAGAGCTGCTCGTAGATCTCGCGTCGCTGCTCGTCGGAGACGTCGAAAGCGCTGCGCTCGAGCACGTCGTAGGGGAAGCCGGCCTGGGTCTCGCGCGTCTTCTGGCGGATCGCCCGGTAGTCCCGCTTGATTTTCGCCCATTCTTCGGGTCGGAGCCTGGCGTTGCGGGTCGGAACGGTGTAGTTCGGCGTGCGCTGGAAGACCGTGAGGTGCTCGGCCTGGGCGGCGATCACCGGGGTTGCCTGGATCCCGCTCGAGCCGGTCCCGATCAGCCCGACGCGCTTGCCGGAAAAGTCGACGCCTTGCTTGGGCCAGGCACCCGTGTGGTACCAGTCGCCCCGAAAGTCATCCCGCCCGGGGATCTCCGGCACGTTCGCTGCCGAGAGACAGCCGACCGCCGTCACCACGTAGGTCGCAGAGATCCGCTCGCCGCGGTCCGTCGTCACCTCCCATCGCGCCGCAGACTCGTCGTACGCTGCCGACAGCACCTTCGTGCAGAGCTGGATGTCGCGGCGCAGGTCGAAGCGATCGGCGACGTGGTTCAGATAGGCAAGGATCTCGGGCTGCTCGGGGTACTTGCTGCTCCACTCCCATTCCTGCTCGAGCTCCTCGGAGAACGAGTAGGAGTAGTAGAAGCTCTCGGAGTCGCAACGCGCGCCGGGGTAGCGGTTCCAGTACCAGGTTCCACCCACACCGTCGCCGGTCTCATAGACGCGGGCGTCGAGTCCGAGCACGTCCCGGAAGCGGTAGAGCGCATACAGGCCAGCAAAGCCGGCTCCGATGATCACGACGTCGAGGGATCGGCTCGCCTCGTCTGCTGCCGGATGCGGCCCAGCTCGATTCGGTCGATTCGGCATCGGTGTCTCCCGCTCGCTCCTTCGACGGAACCAGCGCCCGCTGGTCGCGTCGAATCCAGGATTTCTCGCGATTGACAGTATCACGTCGGGCGGACCCGCCCACGGGGCCCCGAGGGAATCTGCCAGGAAGCCGCTGGCAGGTCCCAGGGCGAGCACCCGGCGGATTTTCTGCTGCTACGCTGCGCAACGGGCTTCCTGGGACTGGGCGCCCACTCTGGAGATTGACACCATGTGCGGATCGACCCGAGGTTCCCTCGCAACGCTGCTCGCGACCGCATGTCTCACGGCCGGGAATGCGTTTGCCGGGGACGCGACCTCGCAGGTCGGGACCTGGGTCCACAACGCCCGCGAGTCGATCAACATGCCCGACCCCGGCGTCTCGGAGACGGTCGAGATCCGGCGCTACGACTCGGTGCTCGACTACACGTGGACGGGAGTCAGCAAGGACGGGGAGAAGTCCAGCTTCTCGTACTCGTCGCCCGCGGACGGAGAGGTGCGAGAGCTTCCGGGCTCCGAGGGCCTGCGCGGCTCCATGACCCGGACGCCGTCCGGGGTCATCGATGCGAAGCTCTGGTTCCCGGACGGCTCGTCGGAGGACAAGTTCTGCATCCTGTCCGGCCCGATGCGGCTCACCTGCTTCGCCACCTTCGTCGACAGCGCCGGCAAGACGTCCCTCTTCAAGCAGATCTTCGACAAGCGCTAGCAGGCGCAGCCGAGCGGGTTTGCGCTCCGCTGGCGATGGAGCCCAACCTTGCAGCCTCGCGAGCTGATTTTCGAAGGTCGCGGCGGCCTGCGCCTGCGCGCCGACGCCTGGGGCGACCCCGAGGCGCCCGCGGTGCTGCTGCTCCACGGCGGCGGCCAGACGCGGCACGCCTGGGGCGGCACGGCGGCCGCGCTCGCACGCGACGGCCGCTTCGCCATCGCCCTCGATCAACGCGGGCACGGAGACAGCGAGTGGCACGGCGACGGCGACTATCGCCTCGCCGCGTTCGCCGCTGATCTCGTGCGCGTGCTCGGCCGCCTTCCGCCGTCGCCGGCGCTGGTCGGCGCCTCGCTCGGCGGGCTCGCGATCCTGCTGGCCGCGGAGACGCCGGGCTTCGCGCCGAGCGCCGTCGTCCTGGTCGACGTGGCACCGCGCCTCGAGCCGGAGGGCACGCGGCGGATCACCGAGTTCATGACGGACCGGCGCGACGGCTTCGCGACCCTCGAGGAGGCCGCCGACCACATCGCATCCTACACTCGGGAGCGTACGCGCGGCCGCAACCTCAAGGGCCTGCTGAAGGTGCTGCGCCTCGGCGAGGACGGCCGTTACCGCTGGCACTGGGATCCGCTCTTCATCACCGACCGGGGCCCGAACGAGATCGTCGACCGCGAGCGCCTGCTCGACTGCGCGCGCCGCATCGCCGCCCCGGCGCTCGTCGTACGCGGCCGCCAGAGCGACGTGCTGAGCCCCGAGGGCGCGGCCGAGCTCGTCGCCAGCTTTCCGGACGCCAAGCTCGTCGACGTCTCCGGCGCGGGCCACATGGTGGCGGGCGACCGGAACGAGGTGTTCACGCAGGCCGTCGTGGGCTTCCTGCGTCGCTGCGGGCAAGCCACGCCGGGCGCCCGCGCCGGATAGCTGCGCGCTCCTGCGCAACTTTCCGGTGATCGGACAGTTCCGCTACTGGGTCGAGACCATCGGCCCAGAGCTTCGCCCGTAGATCGTCACCTCCAACGACGAGGAGCGGCCGTTCTCGCGCCACCAGCGCCGCTGTCCCAGTGAGGCCCCTCGCTGCGGGTGCCGCTCAGTGCGCGACGCGCGCGCCGATCAACGCGCTCACCGCCTCGCCGATTCCGTCCACGCTCAGGTGGTACATCGGGAAGATGCGCTCCACGAGCTGCACCGTTGGGGTGCGTTTCCATGCCTCGGGCGGCTCCGGGTTCAGCCACACCACGCGTTCGAAGCGGTCCCGGATGCGCTGCAGCCAGTCGATGCCCCGCGTCGGGCTGGCGCGGCGAGGGTCGATGTTTCCGTTCGCCTCCAGCAGCTCGCCGGGGTGCATCGCCGCGTCGCCGACGATCATCACCTTCCAGCGCGAGTCGAGTTTCCGAAGCAGATCGCCGGTCGGGATCATCTCGCGGCGGAGCAGGCGCGCGCTGCGCCCGAGCTCCTCGTAGATGCAGTTGTGGAAGTAGTAGGCCTGGAACTCGCGCAGGCCGCGCTCCTCGTGGAGCGCACTCAGCAGCCTGCTGACGGGCTCGAAGTGCGGGGCCATGGTGCCGCCGACGTCCATCAACAGGAGCAGGCGCAGGTCGTTGCGTCGCTCGGCGCGGAACACGAGCTCGATCTCGCCTGCGTTCCTGCAGGTTTCATCGATCGTCTCGTCGAGGTCGAGCTCGCTCTGCGGGCCCGTGCGCGTCAGCTGGCGCAGGCGGCGCAGGGCGACGCGCGTCTGGCGGATGTCGAGCGTGGCATCGGTGCGGTAGTCCTCGAAGCGGCGCTCCTCGGCGACCTTCATCGCAGAGCGATTCCTCGCGCGGCCGCCCACGCGGATTCCCGTCGGGTGCTCGCCGCCGTGGCCGTAGGGCGAGCGCCCGCCGGTGCCGACCCAGCGGCCGCCGCCGTCGTGGCGATCGTCCTGCTCCGCGAGCGTCTCCAGGAACTTCCGCATCAGCTCGTCGCCGGAGAGCCTTTCGAGCCGAGCGCGCTCCTCGTCCGTCAGCTCGCGGAAGTTCTTGGGGTCCTTCAGCCACTCGAGCAGCTCTTCTTCGATGTCGAGCGAGCCCTCGACGCCCTCGAACACCTTCAGGAACGCGCGATCGAAGGCGTCGTAGTAGGTCTCGCTCTTCACGAGCACGCAGCGCGCGAGATGGTAGAAGCGCTGCAGGCTCGAGCCGTGCAGCCCCTTCTCGAGCGCCGACAGGAGCAGCAGCCACTCTTGCGTGCCGACCGGCACGCCCTCGTCGCGCAGCTCGTAGAGGAAGTCGACGAACATCGGATGCCGGCTCTTCTAGTTGTCGTACTTCGGCCCGAGCTCCTTCCACTTCGTCGGCGGGCGGCCGCCTCGGTCGTGGTAGCTCTCGAGGGCCTCGGTGTCCTTCTCGTTCTTCAGCAGCGCGCCCAGGAACGGGATGTGCAGCTCGATGTCGTCGGCGCTCGTGCCCGAGCGCTGAAGCGCCGCGATCCAGTCGATCAGCTCCGAGGTCGACGGCTTCTTGCGCAGCTCGTTCTGCTCCCGCAGCCAGTAGAACTTGATCAACACCTGATCGAGCAGCTGCGCCTTCAGGTGGGGATGGTGGACCGCGAGGATCCGCTTCATCAGCTCCCTGTCTGGAAACTCGATGAAGTGGAACACGCAGCGGCGCAGGAACGCGTCCGGCAGCTCCTTTTCGTTGTTCGACGTGACGATCACCACCGGCCGATGCTTCGCGACCACCTCGTCGCTCGTCTCGGAGACGGTGAACCGCATCTCGTCGAGCTCGCGGAGCAGGTCGTTGGGAAACTCGAGGTCGGCCTTGTCGATCTCGTCGATCAGCAGCACCTGGCGCTGCTCGCTCTGGAAGGCACGGCCCATCGGGCCCATGCGGATGTAGGCGCGGATGTTCGAGACGTCGCCTTCGCCGAAGCGCGCGTCGTTGAGGCGCTGCACCGTGTCGTAGACGTAGAGGCCCTCCTGGGCCTTGCTGGTGGACTTGATGTGCCAGCGCTCGATCGCGAGGCCGAGCCCCTCGGCCACGTGCTGGGCGAGCAGCGTCTTGCCGGTACCGGGCTCGCCCTTGATCAGCAACGGGCGCTCCAGCGCGATCGCGCAGTTGACGGCGTCCACCAGGGCGGGTGAGGCGATGTAGCCCCGCGTGCCCGAGAAATGGAAGAACGCATCGGAGTTCGGGGCGGCGGCGTCTTGGGACATGTCGGCAGCTTCTCTCGGTTCCTCTGGAGGTTCGCTCGCGGACCCACCGGGGCCGGCCGGGCGACGGTACTACGGCTGGCTCCCGAGCACCGCCCGTCCTCCGTCTTTTCCCTCACGGGGTGGTACGGGCCGGGGCCGGGTCCCAGCAAGCGGGCGACCGGGCGGCCTGGCGTATGCTCGCAACCCATGGACGCACCCGACCCGCGCGACCCGCTGCACGGGATCACGCTCGCGAGGATGCTGGACGAGCTGGTGGCCCATTTCGGCTGGCCGGAGCTCGGACAGCGCGTCTCGATCCGCTGCTTCACGAACGACCCGAGCATCGCTTCGAGCCTCGCGTTCCTGCGCAAGACACCGTGGGCGCGGGCCAAGGTCGAAGGGCTCTACCGGTTCATGCTGCGCCAACGCTCGCGGTCGCCGGATCGAACACGACCCGCACCTCGCCGCACCCGAGGTGCCGGCTCGCCGTAGTGCGCATCGCGGGCGAGCGCCAACCAAGGCGTGGCCTCGCGAGGGCGCAGAGCGTCGATCTCCTCTTGCGCGCGTCCGGCAGCCTTCTCGCGCCCGGGGGGTCGTGGTGCTTGCTGATTCTACGCGGCCCGGATTCCGGGTGTCACCTCGAGGCTCTGCTCTCGGACCCGCCGGGAAGCCTCGCTCCTCCTCGCCTATGCTCCACGGTCCGGGAGGGGGCTCTCCTTGTCCGATCGATCCACGTCGGCGCAGTCCTTGTCGCTTCAGCAGATCTCGGATCGGTTGCTGATCCAGGACCTGCTGGTGGAGGAAGCCGCGGCGATCGACGAGCGCGACTGGGACCGCTGGGAGGCGGTCTATACCGAGGACGCGCGGATCGACTGGTCGGGCAACCGCGGCGCACAGGGAGATCCGAAGCAGGTGCGCGCCTGGGCCGAGCCGGTTCTCAGCCCTGCCAACTTCCCGTACCCGCAGTATCAGCACTACTGCACCAACTTCCAGATCCGTGTCGGCGGCGACCTCGCGACCTCTCGTCACCTGCAGATCATCCCGATCTCGGTTCCCTCTCCGGGCGGCGGGCGTCAGATCGCGTTCTCGGGCATCTGGTTCGATGACGAGCTCGTCCGAACGGCGACGGGCTGGCGGATCTGCAAACGCCGCGAGCAGCTCGCGTGGAGCCACAACTTTCCCGCAAGCTTCGAGGTGCCGACTCCGTGACGCGAGGGAGCCCCAGAGGAGCCTACAGAACGAATCTAGCTGGATCTTCAGGTACTACAGGGAACATCCACGAGAGAGGCCAAGCCCTCGGATCTGCTCGGTTCTCACCGCGTTTCCGGGGGGTTGGCTAGGGGCCTGGAACGGGACAGGCCTTCTTGAAGTCGGCGTCGGGGTGGTTGCAGAGCAGCATCCCGACCGACGGGTAGAGCACCTCGGCCGCGACGCCGTCGCGGTCCTGCTCGACGAGGCGCGCGGTCGCGGAAGCGCGGGTCGATGCGTGGGGCGTAGCAGTCGCCGGGCTCGGTCACGTGGGAGTCGGCAGAGATCGAGTACATGGGGACGGCTCCTAGCGCTGCGCAGCGCGCGCGAAGGCGGCGAGCTCGCGCGGGATGTCGGGGCCCGACGGCATGTAGGCGATCTCGGTCGCGCCGCCCGCGGCCGCTTTCTCGATGCGTGCGCGCACGGAGGCCTCGTCTCCCGTCCAGCCCATTTGCGTGAGCATCGGCCCCGCGGCGTCGAGCAGGAAGCGCTCGCGCTCGGGAATTGCCTCGACGTGGCCCTCGTGCACCGCGAGGTGCCGCTCGCCTTCCGGGCGCAGCGCCTCGATCCGCTTGCGCCACTCGGCCCCGCCCGGAAGGCCATCGACGGCGGTCGGCGACTGCTCCCAGGCGCCGTGGTACATGGTCTTGAACCAGCCGCCGGCGGCCTCGCGAACGCGCGGGGTCGTGTGGTCCTCGCCCGGCTCGAGCAGCGTCCCCGAGACGAGCACGGCGCAGCGCGCGAAGCCCGGCGCCGGCTCGAAGGGCAGGATCACGCCGTCGGCGACCTCGCGCGCGGCCGCGAGACCCTTCGGCCCCATCGGCGCGAGCCAGAGCGGCACCTCGATCGGGCGCTTCGGCGCGAAGCCCGGCGAGTGGATCATCGCGCAGGCGGCACCGTCGATCGCCACGGTCTCGCCGCGCAGCAGCGCGCGGATCTGCTGCACGCTGCGCGCCACCGTCGCCCAGGCGAGTGGCTTCTTCCCCATCGCGCGCCGCGCGGTGAAGCCCGTGCCGAAGGCGCAGACCAGGCGCCCCGGCGCGAGCTCCTCGATCGTCGCGATCGCGGAGGCCGTCACCATCGGGTGTCGCAGGCTCGGCACCGCGACGCCGGTCGCGAGGCCGATGCGCTGCGTGCCCTCGGCGATCCGCGCCAGCGCGACCCAGAGGTCGCCGTAGAGGGCCGGCGAGTCGTAGACCCAGAAGCGCGAGTAGCCGAGCTCCTCCGCCCGCCGCGCGAGCTCCACGATGTCGCGCCGCGGGGGCGATCCGCACGAGATCTCGAGCGACGGCATCGGGGGGCTCCTTCTGGGCTAGGCTCGGTCCGCTGCGGCCCGCCCCGTCCGAGGCTCCTCGGAGAGGCTCCTCGGACGAGGCTCCCCGCGACGGGCCAGGCTGGAGGATCGTGATGGATCTGCTCGTCCGCAATGGGCGCCTCGTCGACGGAACCGGCGCGCCCGAGCGACCGGCCGACGTACTCGTCGAGGGCGGGAGGATCCGCGAGGTCGCGCCGGCGGGCTCGGCCGATCCCGCCCGCGCGCGGGTCTGCCTCGACGCGACGGGCCTCGTCGTGACCCCGGGCTTCGTCGACGTCCACACCCACTACGACGGCCAGGCCACCTGGGACCCGATCCTCGCTCCCTCCGCCTGGCACGGCGTCACGACCGTCGTGATGGGCAACTGCGGCGTCGGCTTCGCGCCGGTCCGCCCGGACCGCCGCCGCTGGCTGATCGAGCTGATGGAGGGCGTCGAAGACATTCCGGGAACGGCGCTCTCCGAGGGCATCCGCTGGGCCTGGGAGTCCTTCCCCGAGTACCTCGACGCGCTGGATTCGCTCCCGCGCGCCGTCGACGTGGCGGCCCAGGTGCCGCACGGCGCCGTGCGCGCCTACGTGATGGGCGAGCGCGGCGCGCAGAACGAGCCGGCGACGCGCGAGGACCTGGCCGCGATGGCGGCGATCGTGCGCGACGGCGTCGCGGCCGGCGCCGTCGCCTTCTCGACCAACCGCCTGCCGCTGCACACCTCGATCCACGGCGTGCCAGTGCCCGGCACCTTCGCCTCCGAGCAGGAGCTCACGGCGCTCGTGCGCGCGCTCTGCGACGCAGGCGCGGGGCTCCTCGAGTCGGTGCCGGCCGGCGCGATGGGCGAGGACCCGGCGGCGCCGCTGCGCGAGCTCGAACTCTACCGCCGCATCTCGCTCGAGACCGGCCGCGCGATCACCTTCACGCTGGCGCAGCTCCAGACGCAGCCGCGCCACTGGGTCGAGATCCTGGAGCAGACCGAGCTCGCGAACGCGCAGGGCGCACGCCTGGTGCCGCAGGTCGCGGGGCGGCCGGCGGGCCTTTTGCTCAGCTTCGAGAC
>Ga0315273_10012688_pt1 | contig 10815 bp, 4 predicted proteins | sample YL17G02_0_MG_FD_205753 | JGI IMG/M metagenome (GOLD analysis project Ga0315273, IMG submission 205753) | Sediment microbial communities from Yellowstone Lake, YNP, Wyoming, USA - YL17G02_0 | ecosystem: Environmental > Aquatic > Freshwater > Lake > Sediment | place: USA: Wyoming | collected... | reverse complement strand
CTGTCCGCCGGAAGTCTGAAGCGGATATGAATATGCCTGTCCGACAGTCCCGGTTGAGAGTGTTGCAGGTGAAGTGTATGATAATAAAGGACATGCGGCAGGGTTGATGGTTATCGAAAGGCTCTTGTCAGAAATGCTCTTTTTTGATATCCGTTCCGCTGTTGCGCAACTGTCGGTTGCCCGGACAGTGAAGTTCCATGTACCGGCTGTTAATGGAGTCCCGGTTATCAAACCAGATGAACTCATGCTCAACCCCGAAGGCAATAAACCGGAGACAACGCTGAAGGTGATAGGTGCCTGTCCGCCTGATGTAGCGATCTGATATGTATAACCCTGGCCAACAGTGCCTGATGTCAGTGTTAACGGTGAGATAATGTCCAACGCAGGACAATTTTTGACGGTTACATTCGTCGAGACAGAAGAGGGCAGTGAAGCAGAAACACAACCACCAATTAGTGGCGGTGGTTTTGCCTGCGCAGTGACTGTATATAAACCGGGACTTGAATATACATGGGTTATATTACATGGAGTAGTGCAAGGTCCAAGATCCATAAATGTTTCAGTAGCAGCGAATCTAATCTGTACGCCGCATGGACCGACGGCGGAAGGAGAATATGATGCGGTCACTGTGGCAGTAACATCCCGGCCAATTAATGCGGGATTCGGAAAGGCGTTAAGAGTGATGGCATGGGTCACATCTGCAGTCAGGAAAACAAAAGATATGACTGAGAGCAGTGCAACAAGCAGTATATGGCGTTTCATTATTATCCCTCCTTAAAATGAAAAAGGTACAGATGTAGCCAGCACAAGAAACAAGATAAACTCATCTCTGCTTGATTTTGAGTTGACCTCATCTATGTTCTTCATATGGGTTCCCCTGAGGGCAATGTTAGGATTGAGAAAGCCCTTCAGCAAGCCCTTAATGTTATAAGCAAGTCTGAAGTTTGAATTTAGATTTCTGTTATTCACTGAACCATCATTAGTTTTGACAATGTTATAGGTACTACCGATATCAAAGGAACCTCTTTCTTTGAAGAATTTAGTTCTCACATCAAGATTGATCGTATAGGTATCTGTCATGAGGTCGGTACGATGGTACTGGGACTGGTTAAAAGAGAAACCTGAACTCAAAGAAATATCCTGGAGTGTATATGATGGGGTGAAAGAACAGGTTACAGTCGTTGTATCGTTGTTAGAAGATGTCTCGTCATTCATCATCGAATACGATGTCTGGAATCCGAGGTTTAGCTTGTCTATCGTATGATTTATCCTGCCGGAAACAGTATCTGTATGCATATTGATATTATACGAACCAGAAGGTTCCCTTGAGCTGTCCTGCACACTCTTCTGGTAATTGATACCCATGGGCAGGTTTGGTATGCCATTGAAAGAATAATCCAGATTCCCCTGGTAATTAACAATCCGCGGGAACAGATCATCACCTTTGACGTTATCGTTGTACCGCGAGACCATGAGGTTAATATTGTGTACTCCAAGGTTTAAACCGTTTCTCATGCTCACACCCTGCTTGTCCCGCTGGATCATCTGATTCCCGACAACGGCATAGTCCCTTCCTATGTATTCATACAATGCCTCATAGTTATAAGCGTCCAGATTGCCGCTCAACTTAAGTCTGTATGCGTTATCGGTTTTACTCCTGAATTCATCAGAGGTATCAGGATCGTACCTGGAAAAATCTGTTTCGAATTCTGTCTTCAGTTTATTCTGAAAGAAATCAGATGTAAGAAGGAATCCAAAAACATCTCCTCTTTTGGAACCTCCTGTTGTCGAGATGCCATAGGAATTGCCGCCCGGTTCCCCGCCTGTCACATATACAGCCTTGAATTCCATTTTCCTGTCAAATAATGCGATCCCTCCTGAGGCGCCTATTATATGGTCATCCAGCGAACCCTCAACGCCTATTCCCTTAAGACCATAAAACTGCTGGCTCTGGACGCTGAAAGTGCTTAATTGGACGGTATCATATTGAAAACTGAAAACCCCTCCTTTTCTGGCCAGGCCAAAGGCAGTATATTGCGTTTCATTCACCTGCACATCTCCTATGCTTGCCTTAAGCCTCATGTTATCTTTTGTATAAGAGCTATTGAAAACCCAGTTTGCAACTTCAAAGCCTTTTTGCATCGGCACCATTACAGGCAGATTCTGATCAAGATATCTCACGTTTGTATTGAAGGTAAACTCCCATTCCTTATCTTTTATTTTTGAGTTTGAACTTAGGTTGCCCTCAACCCTTGAATCCGGTATGTTGGGGAATTTGTCTGGTTCGGAGAGAATGGTCTCATAGATCACTGAAGCTTCATTGCTGGAATAAGCTTCTTCAAAGGTAATGGTATGGCGGGTACTAAAAGATATATTCTTCTGGAGCTCCCTGCCTTCTTTATCTTTTGCAGAAATACTAAGATTGTGCGACCCCGCAGGCAGAACCATGACAGGTGTAAATTCAAACCCTTTATCTGTGATCCTGAGTAACTGAGTTATATCTGCCCCATCAAGAATCACCACAAGGGAGTTGGAGGTAATGGGTTCCAGAAATTCAATTTTAATATCCGGCTTTTTACCGATGACTACGGCATTCTCAGAAGGCGTTACTGCACGTATGATATCTTTTTGTATATTTGCCGTTGTCTGTGGCTGATCCTCAGCCCAGGCAACAGAAAACCAGAGGATTAAAGAGAACAGAAGAATAAACAACCGCCGCCATATCATATGGGACCTCCGCTCCTAAATTGCTTCATAATTATATGCTATTTTGTTTTGTTATGGTATAGAAATCTCAACAGGCTCTGACGGCTCACCCTGTTCGCCGTTTTCAGCCTGGTAGACAATTCTATATTCGACCTTTCCCTTCTCCGGAAGACTTGTGTGAAGGGCATAATCAATAGTAAGTGCACATGTAATAGTTAACCAGGTATCTTTGCCTTCAGTTCTGTGTTGTATTGTAACGAAAAGCCCTTTAGGCGGTCTTTCAAACTTTATCTCCACACGCTGAAAAGGCTCCTTCAGGAATTTGACTTCAGGTTTTTTAGGAATAGGAATTGCCGGGGAGCCAACCCGCACAACAACGGGGCTGCTCAGGTCGCTTCTGTTTCCCTTTTTATCGAGTGCGACAACACGGTACCAGTAAAACTGCCCGGGCTTCACAAAGGTATCAACAAAAGTGCGCAACTTGGCGGGCAAGGGGTCTCCTATCACAAGCCCCGGATCGTCAACAGAAACAGCTCTAACGATAAGGAATTGATGTGACTTTTCTTCCGGCACTCCTGGCTGAAAGGTTACGGCAACTTTCCCTTCCTTTCCGTCTATATCTGTTATTAAAGGAACCGGAGGAAATGACCGGTCTTCTATCGTAGCGGTCACTTCGCCACTCGGGTCACTTTCCTTGTAGTCATGTGAAACTGCAACTACACGGTAACTGAAGGTGCCATAACCATCGGGGGCGTGGTCATCGTCGTAGAGGAGATCTCTGGAATAGGTCGAGTTTATGCGTAACCATTTGTCTGAACCTTCTACCCTGCGCTCAATGAAATATCCCGCAACCGGCTCCTTTGAAGCTTTCCATATGAGCCTTACCCGTGTCCTGCCGACCTCTGCCTTAAGCCCGGAAGGACTGGAAGGTTTCCCTCTGCTCATCCCCATAGCGGCAGCTGTTTGTGACGGTGCGCCTAGGTCGCCCCTCGGACCGACCGCCCTCACGTGGTAAAAATAGGAGGTCCCGGCCTTCACATTCTCATCCTGATAACTTGCGGCCTCTCTCTTCAGGCCTTTTGGCGTAAGCACTTCATACAGCCCGTCATTCAGGTATGACCGCTCAACAATATAGGCTGCAGTATAGGGGTTGCCGCCGGGTTCCCAGGTTATCGTGATTTTTCCCTCTCCTGCCTCTGTCTTAACATTAATAGGGGGATCCAGCGCCCTCAGGTCGGGCCTGAAAAAACTGAATGAAGAAGGCGTGCTCTTCCTGCCGAAGATATCTACGCTGTATACTCTGTAGGTCAGTTCTTCCTCAACAGGTGCGTCAGCGTCTACAATCGCCGGCCTATTCCGGTCCCACTTTGCGCCAAGAAACCTGATTTTTCCCGTGACGAAAACATTCTTTTGCAGCTTCCCATCCCGCTCCACATAATATGCGAAGACAGGGATTTTGATATCACCGGGTGGCGGGGACCAGTAGAGCGCTGTCAAGTCTTTCTGTGCTTCGGCCCGCAGGTCTGATGGCGGGGTCGGAAGCGATGTTGCTACGGATGAGTCCACTGTATGACTTCTGAGAGTAACACCCGTCTGCGTACCATCTTTATTAAGTCCGGTAACACGATATGAACGCGGGCCAGCCGGCAGACTTCGGATGGTCGAGGCAAGACCGAGTGCCCGTGCATAACGGAAATCGATCAGGGCTGAAACATAAAGGGCTGTATCTGCATTTTCCTGTTCCTTCGCACTTGCCGCTGTTGAGAGTCTCTCCATTATTTTTGCCACAGCCGCTGCATCCTCCCGGGGTAATCCCCTCAGGGCTTCTTCCTCCATGGGAGCAATCCTTTCGGCAAAAACGTGCCCGGTATCATCCTCCAGTCGCCATCCGCCCTGCGGCAACTTTGCTGAAGGCGGAATCCAGAGTAGGTTTACCTCGCCCTTGCCATTTGAAACCGCGAATAAAGCTCCGTCAGACTGCGCATCGGCAAAGACCGGTGAATAGTTTAAAACATTTATCATCATCAGAAGAGCACACAGGATGAGGATGCAAGTCTGTTTTTTCATATAAGACTCCTTTTACTTATAAAAGATCGCTCAGGCTAAGGCATGGCTTAACTTCTTTTACTCCAAAATCAAGTGAGATGCATCCGCTCAGCTCGGGTGGCGGAAACCCTCCTTTGAGTTCTATTCCCATATCAAAGGCCAGACATGGTTTTTCACAGAAAAGACAGCCGTCAAACCCGATATTTCCTTTTACAGCTGCGCTTATATGAGGAGGTATACCTGGGCTTATATGCAGCTCAGCGCCTGCCGATGCGTGTAAGTCCAGGCTGGCCAGTACCAGACATGCATCGACATTCAGCGCCACACTCCCCCCGACCTTGTAGCCGATCGGATAACCTATTTGATAGTATGCATTTGCATTCAGGAAAAACACCTTGCCCTGAAGCGGGTTGCTTGCTGTGCCCATGTCAATCTGCCATTTGTCCGTTCCGAAATGCAGTCCCGAGGAACCCTGCGGAACATTGATCGAGAGACCCGGGATGACCTCAAGGGGCTGTGGCGTCCAGACTAGCCCATCCAATGAGCTCCCGGCGTATTTGAAATATCCCTTCAGAATATCCTTTATGCCGAGTATGTTCGTATTAACGAAGTCCATCCTCACTTCAAATGGTGAGGGCGTCATCGTGAGAATGCCGTCAACGCTTATGCCGAATCCATCGGCGGAACTCAGGCCGAATTCTCCGGCATAGACATGAGTTCCGTCCATGCTTGGTGTAGCAGTCAAAGCAGTTTTGTTAACAAAAACAGCTGAAGGGAAGTTATAACCCATACCGCCCCCCAGTTTTTTAATTATGAGACCGTACAAAGGGATGTTTAAGTTATCAGCCGATGCATATGACAACCAGTAGTCATCGCCATTGCTGTACCCGAGCCTGAATATCGCCTGAATCGAGGGCTTTATCGGCATACCGAACAGGTTGTCCAGATCAATACTGCCGCTGTACACATCGACAGGACCGGACCCGGTATTGCCGGCGTTGCCTGCAACAAGCATCGTTCCTTCCGGCATGGTGTCAGAAACGCCGATATCCGATGTGATGGGGTCAATAGAAGCAAATAACATATCCTTTTGGTAATGTGTGTTAGGTGTCTGGGACGAACCTAGGCCCTTATATTGAGGAGTAATAGTGTAACCGACGAATTTTCCGTACTGGAACTTTATCGGCGAGATCGCAACAAGAGGCCCGGCAGCATTATATTTTTTGTCCTGACCGCGCCCAATTGAATATCCGACAGTAGTGCTTGACCCAAAATCCTTCGCGATCTGGAGGTTGCCGCTGAATGCAAAACCGATCTTGGGAGACACATTTGCCGACACGTTTACAGAAGAGAGCGTGTAATTTCCACCGATACCAAAAGGGATACCCCCCGAAGGAGCGGGAACGCTCTGAGCAGGCTGGGCCAGCCCGTTTTCGAAGGATGCCCTGCCGAACATATCAAAGAAAAGTTTGTTCACCTTGATTGCGGTAAAAGGTACCCCGCCGTCACTGAACTCGAAGTCTGTATTTGTCATAATGCCCCAACCGGCATCTTTAGTGCTCATGAAACCTACGATGGTCGGCTTCATTACGACATTGCCGTAATCCTTGGGAGGCACAATGCATGTGGGGCTAACTGGTCCTTTGGAAGGGTCGCATTTGGGAGGAATAAAAGCGAGTTCTGCAGCCTTGCCACCACCTGATGTAATCTTCGCATCTCCTCCATCTACCTCTACTGCTATCCACGGTACGTATACCTTAAAGCCCAAAAGTGACGCATCGAAGGTCCCTTTTTCCGCATGTGCTGTTATCGAGTCAACTGATACCCATCCTTCACCTATGGTTTTTTTGAACCCGTTGGGATAATTTGCCTCTCCGCATATGCCACTGTTGACTATGCCCCAATTGTTGGCGTCAAACTCGAACTCCAGCAGGTTCAGAGAGTAAGGGATTATTTTTGCAGGACTCTTTGTAGAGCCTTTTTGTGTTTGTATGCCTCTTGCCTTCCCACCGAGGTGGATGCCTACCCATCCCTTGCCGCTTTCTCCGCCGCAGAGTTTATCCGCTGCAGACCCGTAATTGTGGTCCAGATCTATAGTAACGTCATTAGACTTGATCTGAAAGGAGCTCCAGTAAATCAGGCTCGGAGCCAGGGTCTGATGTTCAGCATGCCAGTCACCCTGCGGCGTTATTGTTTCCTCCAGGCCTGACCATCCCGGAGTGCTGTCGTCATATAACCGGAGGGTGTTGAAGGACACTTTAATGTCCATGGTAGCCTTAACTTCATCCCCTGCAGTGCCGTTAAGCTTCTTCAGTGTCGCCACCATCCCGGGCAAATCCTCGATCTTCATCCCTGGGGAAACGAGGATTTCTCCCTGGTCAACGTTAATGCCGTCATTCACTACCCAGCCATTGATTTCAATGTTATCAACCGGATGGCAGGTCACGCCTGAGGCGCTGTCTGTAAGATTGAGCATCAGGGTGCCTTTGCCGTAATATTTTCCGTCAGTTTCCTTCTTAACTCCCGGCTTTACTTTTCCCAATCCGGGGTTAATGTTCTGGACAACAAAGTATTTGCCGTCCTTGACGGGGAAATGGAAAACGCATGGATACGCCGGGTCTGCCTGGACCACTTTATACCACTTTGGCGCAGATGCCACATCCGGGCCGCCAAGTTTAACCGTTCCTTGTCCTTCGTCCGCTTCGTATGTGCCGAGCATGTTAGGATCGATTTCATTAACATACACGACTGCCGGCTTTCCCTTTGCCGCCTCTTGTTGCGGCGACAGCAGCCCCACTTTCATCTGCCCTTCCTGTGTGACTGATTTTGAAGACGCAGCTTTAGCCCCTGACGAGGCTTTAGCAGCCGCCACGAACTGCCCGGGCGAAATGTCACTCAGAGTTTCCGATGGTTTAAATATCTGTGATAGATCTTCCCGCATCGAGAGGAAGGCCAATTTCGTTTCTTCCCTTGGTCCGCTCAAAGGGTTACCCAGTCCGCCGAATCCCCCGGGCCCACCACCGGGGAGAGGCTTAGTCGGAGGATTTTTCAAAAAGTCCTCTATCTCCTTTGAAATCTGGTTGCCGCCTGCCCAGGCTCCGATAACTTTGGGATCCTTGACTACCGAAGCCTCTACAACGACCTTACGCATGCCGATGTTCCCGACTCCAAGGAGTGGCGACGTAAAATTTATAGAGTCTATGATTGGGTCCGGTTTACTCCATGCGTGATTTTCCTCAGACCACTTTCGTCTCTCGGATGGCGGGACTTGCTTGTTTTCACTTGCTATCGTAACGCCATCCACCTTCCAGCTCAGGATTATCTCCCCAGAGCCGTAATAGCGAAGTTTGGCATTTGCAACAATCCCCTGGTCGCAGGAGGTAATCGTTGCATCAGCCTTTCCAGTAGACTGCTCTTGGGCGGCAGGAATACTCGATCCACTGGATATCCCTTCTTTCTCAAGCGCAGCCAGCATCACTAAGTCCCCGGCTTTATAGCCGTTGTCAAGATCGAGCTGTGTACTACCCGTTCCCTGGCTCGTTCCCTGGCCTGAGAAGCCTGTAATCTCTATGGATTTGAGATGGAGCTTCCCTGTTGCATCGAGATCCTCGCGTTCATTGATTATAACGTGATGACAATAGAGCATATAGGCCGATTCGAAGGCCTGCGTGCCTAACGCATTTGCTCCCTCGTAAACGGGGGTCGCCTTGGCCGCAGCCAGATACGGCGACTTGCCGGTTTTAGCGCCGAGGTCTTCAGTCCCGGTGATCGCCTTGGCCGCAGCCAGATACGGTGACTTGCCGGTTTTAGCGCCGAGGTCTTCAATTAATCCGGGAGTCTGCAAAAGCTCGGAGGGGAGCTCGTAGATCCGGATTGAGTAGTAGCCATTATGCTCGTACTTATGATTAAGATTGTGGTAACTGGGATAGGGGACTATATCAGTTGGGTCTATATGTTTTGACCCATATACCGGCTCAATGGTACCATCTCCCCAATCGATAAAAACATTGAGGAATCGTTCGAGCAATGTGCCCCAGCCATAATTGCCTTCCAAATACTCCAAACTTTGATATGAATCAGCCGCATAAGGGGAATTCTTGAGGCTGAACGTGCCGTCTATGCTGATTATGTCCCCTGTGTAATAGTTAAGCTGATCCTGTTTTATGGCCCTGATTGAAAGGTTATTCAGTCCGTAACCCATTTCAGGGCAGGCCAGTCCCGTCGGCCTGTCCGGCAGTCTGATACGCCAGCGATCTGATATCTCAACTTCTTTATCGACAAGATCCTGAGGCTTCTGGGCAGACTGATCGCTTTTCGGATCATATGCTACACCATTTTTTGTGTAGGTCCTGAATCCCGCTACTTCCCATAAGATTTCACCCGATGCCCCTGCTGATTGTTTATATTTCTCAAAGAAGGAAACATCAGGGACAAACCCATAGTACCAATAGTCAGGCATCCGCTCTTTCATAATTAGGTTGCCTCCCTGATCTATGAACCGAAGTTCGAACCATTGGGCTGTACCAGGGTTTTCTTCATGCCATTTGAAGCGAGTCTTGTCATTAAGCGCAGGAACGCCAAAATCTTTCATAACAGGTGTAGGCATACACACGCCCATAGTACAGCACTTCCAGAAGTCGCCATTGGCAGAATGCTCTAATGAACAGTCCCAACTTGGCCGCGGTACGGGCTGTATCCCCCATTTGGGCTCGTCAAGATAGATTATTCCTTTAAAAAATTTCTGAGCAGAGATGTCGATGAATTTTATTTCAGGAAACTTTTCAATCGGTTTTGTTTCTGTTGTAACGAAATATGTGATAATGGGCGCTTTCCTGTTCGATAGTGGGCTTGTAATGACGAAGCTGACTTTATGAGTGCCCGGATCAAAGGTGCGCAGAGAAGGAATTTGCGGGGTTTGCAGCGTTATGCTCTTGCCGCCAATGACATTCTGTTCGACGGTACTGATAGTTATGTCGTCTATCCTCCATTCACCTTTGAAAAGCCCTGATCCTACAGTGGTAATATCAACAAATGCCTTGAGATCAGGATAATTCCTCGCCACCGTTGCCTGTACCTGCCTGCCAGGGAAATAAAGTTCTACCCCCGATATGTCAAAATCCGCAGCAGCCTGTGTTGTGATAGTGATAGTAACGGAACTATTCAGAGTTACGTTCTGACCGGTGAACGTCCTGACATAAGTCATCTTATTTGACTTCATCTGAACTGCTTTTTGTATGACTCCGGCAGGTATGGTCACCACCTCGGGTGCCATTCCGGAGCCATTTTGTATGCTTGCTGTCACCTGTGTTTGATTGGTTCCAATAATGTCAGCACCAACCTTGAAACTCCCGCCAGTAGATTTCAGGGTAATATTGATGGTAGAGGAACCGGAAAACTGGTAATTTACATTTTTCGAACTGCTTTGACCACTCGGAATATTGAAATATTGTGGAACCGCGGTAACAGAAAGGGTTATCGGCATTGGTAATGTTGGTGGTATCACGGTTGGTGGTGTTACAATTGGTGGCGTCACGGTTGGTGGCGTCACAGTTGGTGGTGTTACAGTTGGTGGTAAGATTGCGGGTGTTGGTAGTAGGGGATTCACGGTTATGGAAAATGCCTTCTGTACGCTATTGGGAACGCTTATGTTACTGGCCAGACCCGGCGGTAACATGCAGTTGTCTGTTGATCTCACTGTAAACGAATACACGCCCCCGGTTGTCGGGGTTCCTGAGATAGCTCCTGCCTGGCTCATGCTTAGGCCGGGAGGCAAAGAACCTGTAGCTATGCTGTATACGATCGGCGACTGACTCCCTGTTGTCTGAAGCTGATAGCTGTATGCCGTCCCCACTATACCTGAAGTAAGTGTCTGAGGTGAGGTAATCGTCAGCGTTGGACACTGTACCACCGGCTGATTTACGGTTATTGAAAATACCTTCTGTACGGTATTGGGGACGCTCATGTTACTGGCTGGGCCCGAAGGTAACATGCAGTTGTCTGTTGATCTCACTGTAAACGAATACACGCCTCCGGTTGTCGGGGTTCCTGAGAGAACACCTGCCT
>Ga0315273_10012686_pt1 | contig 10817 bp, 10 predicted proteins | sample YL17G02_0_MG_FD_205753 | JGI IMG/M metagenome (GOLD analysis project Ga0315273, IMG submission 205753) | Sediment microbial communities from Yellowstone Lake, YNP, Wyoming, USA - YL17G02_0 | ecosystem: Environmental > Aquatic > Freshwater > Lake > Sediment | place: USA: Wyoming | collected... | reverse complement strand
GCTTCCGCTCGGGCTCTGATCCGCCCTACGGCACCGGGCGGCCGGGAATCCCCGGCGGACGACGCGCCAGCAGCTCCCGCGCCCGGTCGAGCGGAATCAGGTACTGGCCGGGGTCGGTCGCCGCTTCCAGCCGCTCCAGCGGCCAACTCTGATCGCTACGGAACGGGCCGACGGCCAGCCGGGTCAGCATAGTGAGGCAACCGCCTGTGCCCAGGCGAGTTGCGATGTCGCGGACCAGGGCGCGGATGTAGGTTCCGCGGCCGCAGGCGACTTCGAAGTCCAGCAGCGGCCACTCGTAGCGATGCACGTGAATCCAGTAGATGTGGACCGGGCGCGCTGCCAACTCAAGCGACCGGCCCGCGTGTGCGAATCTGTAAGCCGGTTTGCCGCCGATCTTTACGGCGCTGGTCGCGGGCGGAGCCTGCTCGATCCGCCCCTCGAAGCTGGCCAGAGCGGCGGCGACCTGGTCGCTGGTCGGCGGGGTAGGGACATGGACGGGCGTGAGCGGACGTTCCATGTCGAAACCGTCGCTGGTCACGTCGAGGCGGGCCACCGTCCGATAAACTTTCGGCTGGTCCATCAACGCCTCTACCAGCCGTGTCGCACGACCCAGGCAGATCAGCAGCACGCCCTCCGCCAGCGGATCGAGCGACCCCGCGTGGCCGCTCTTCCGCTGCCCGGTCATCGCCCGGACCCAGTACACGGCCTTCGCGCTGGTCAGGCCGAGCGGCTTGTACAGGTTGATGATCCCGTCCATCCCGTGCAGTCTACCTTGCCGGCGCTACGGCGTATCGCCTATCCTGTCAATCCGGGGTCGAGTTTGCCCCGGAGCCCACCATGCGTATCCGCTCCGCGATCGGCGTCGCGCTGCCGGCGATCCTGGCCGCTGTTCTAGCCGGCTGCGCCGGTTGCTCGGGCGGCGCGGGAGGTCAGGGCGACACCGCCGCCACGCGCCCCAGCGACGCCCAGCGCACGTACCCCCTCAGCTCGCTGCCGACCGCCACGGTCACGATCGACGGTCACGCGTTCCGCGTCTGGCTGGCCGCAGAGGGCGACCCGCAACGTCCCGGCGTGCTCCAGGAGGGGCTCATGTTCGTCACGCCGGCGGAGATCGCGGACGACCAGGGCATGCTCTTCGTGTTCAGCAGCGAGCAGGTGCGCAGCTTCTGGATGCTGAACACGGTTACGCCGCTCGACATCGCCTTCGCCCGCGCCGACGGGACGATCGTCAAGACCTGGCAGATGCCGCCCCGGACGCTCGAAACGTTCAGCTCCGTGCAGCCGGCGAAGTTCGCGCTGGAGGTGAAGCAGGGGACGTTCGCGCGGCTCGGCATCCAGGAGGGCGACCGGATCGAGATTCCCCCCGACCTGTCCGCGGGAATGCCATAAAACCGGATGCCCCACCCAGTCCAGTCCCTGGCAAGACCGGAGAGGATGGGGCACCCACGTCGGTAACTGGTCAACTGGTCAGGGAGACCAGAAAGAGGAAACTCCTGTCCAAGTTCTCCGTCGGCGGCGAAGCACGAGCGCCCCGGCGGCGAGCAGCACGAAGGCCGCTGGCTCCGGCGTGCCGTAGATGCGGTACCCCAGATCGGTCTGCGGCGCGCCCAGGTCGCCGAGCAGCGACCACGGAATGCCGAAGTGGTCGCTCTGAAACACGCCCATCGTCACGCCGTTGATCGTCCCGCCGCCGGTGCTGAGCATCTTGTTGGCCCCGGCCCCGTCGCACGCCAGACGGGCGGCGATGTAGTAGTGGCCGGGAGGCAGATCGACGGGCGGGATCTCGGCGAAGCCCCGGTACGCCTGGTAATCGAAAAGCTCGTCGCGGACCACGGTCGCGGTGTAGGGCAGGTCCGTGAAGGTGTGCATGGGGGTAAGCGACGAGTTGAGGATCGTGACCTCGGCCGTGTAGGTGTACAGCGGGTCGCGCACCGCCAGCCATTCGATGCCGGTGACCGTGACCCACTGTGCGAAAAGGGCGTCGTCGCCCGCCCACGTGCCGACGATCGTGGTGTCCTTCTCCGAGCTGATGTAAGTGAGGCCGTCGAAGCCGTCGCGGTTGGTGAGGAAGTTGTCCCAGAGCAGTTCGGCGTGGGCGACCGACACCCCGACCAGGATCAGTCCGATAAAGAGGGCAGCCCTGAAGCGGTGCATGTCCACTCTTCCCGCCTGATCGTGCAACAAGACCCCTGACGCCGGCTGCCCGCTGCCATTTGCGGGCCGCCGGACCGCTGGCTCCTGTCCGGGTCTTATGGTTGCTCGGAGGCTGGTTCGAATGCGCGCCGTGGCGCGCGGCCTTCCCTGAACGCTACCGAGTTACCGTGTAGAGGCGCTCTCACCCCTCTACATTCAACTCATAGGCCGGCTGGGCCCGGTAAATCAAGCCGCCCGGAAAAAACAGCCCCCGGAGGTGAGGTTGGCACCTTGCCCCGCTGGCCTGACGGCCGGATGCGATCTCCGCCGCCCCGCTCCCCGCATGCGCGTACCGCTGGACGGGGGCTATTGAGGCCGGTGCAGCCAGCCACGCCATCGGCACCCTGCCCGAAGCACGACAGCGAGCCGCAGGCTTCAGCCTGCGCGGTCCCGCGCGGCGACCGTCGCGCCGAAAAGTGAAGTGGAACTACACCCCAAGCAACATTTCCAGGTTCAGTTCCATAACCGCGACCGCGTGCCGCAGGCCATAGCCCTCGATGACTTCCGGGTGCAGCTCACCCATGACCCCGATGCGCTCGCCGCCGGAAGTCAGCAGCGCCGCAACGCGGCCGGGAATGAAGCTCGGATGGTCGGTCGGTGCGACCGACACCGTCGCGCCCATTTCGTGAGCGAACGCGTCCGCCGCCGCGCGGATGTCGGCATATCCCACGTGCGTGCCGATCAGCGCCGCCGCCACGCAGCGCTCCTCGCGCGCCCCGGTTTCCGCTTCCCCATCCACGAAGCAGCAGTCGCCGACTTCGAAAAGCTGCTGCGGCAGGTCGTACTGCTTGTTGATCGCCAGCGTCTCCAGCAGCCCCGGCAGCAGGCTCACCCGGCACATGGTCTGCTCGGTGCTGATCGGGTTTGCGATCTGCACGGCGCGGGCGGCTAACTCGCCATCCCGGGGCAGCCGCCACTTGTCCAGCGCCGCCCCCACGCTGGTCAGCACCAGCGTCATCACCTGGTGAAACCCCAGCCCGGTCAGCACACGCCGGGCGACCGCCGACTGCTCCTCGATCTCCCGCGGCGCGCCGACGGTGAACGTCGGGACCAGGGCCGGCGTCAGGTTCTCATATCCATACGCGATCGCCGCGTCTTCAATCAGGTCGATCGGGTGCATCACGTCGTTGCGGTACGCGGGCACGAGCACCTGGAGCGCCTCCGCGTGTCCGCTTTCCTCGACGCCGTGGCCCATCGACTCCAGCAACTCCGCAAGCTGGCCGGCGTTCAGCTCGACGCCGATCGTGTCGGCCGCCTGCTTGACGTCGAGCGTCATCTCCGTCGGCGTCAGATCGGGAGTGATGCGGACACCCCCCTGTGGTCTCCCCTGGGATGGGTGACGGCCGGCGGCGCCTCGATCCCTCGCTCCCTTGATCCCTTGATCCCTGACCTCATTCTCGATCACCACGCACTCGATCTGCACGCCCGGCATGATTTCCAGCAGGCTCGTGACGATCACGTTCAGCGCCCGGTCCACGACGCGCTGCGACAGCCCGGTCACGTCGATGAAAAACTGCCGCGTCGTCATCCGCACCCGCGTCGCCTCGCTGTTGATGATCGGCGGCATGGAGAGCACCGTCCCGCGGCCGTCCCGCAGCAGCGGGTATTTCTTCAGCGGCCGCAGCAGGTGGGCGTACGCCTGGCCGGTCTTGTGCTTTTCCAGGATTTCCCGCGGCGTCAGCAGGCTGGCCGGGTCGCCCGGCGAGAGCCCCAGCGGCACGAAACGCAGCCCGTCCGGATCGACGGCGTCGTAATGGAAAACCTCGCCGGACAGCGTGTCCAGGTCGTAGACGCCGATGGACGCGAGCTTGCGGTCGCGCCCCAGCGCCCAGTGCAGGTCTTCCTGGAGGTTCATCACCATCTTGATCGTGCTGTTGTCCAGGTGGACATTGCGGGCCACCGCGCAGGCAATGTACGGACGCAGGCTCTCCTCGTTCGACAGGTTCGGATCGACTTTCACGCGCAGCCGCGGGGCCTGGAGGGTGTACTCCGCCAGCCCCGTATGCACGCCCAGAAAGCCGCGGATGTAGCGGGCCATGCCGCCCGGATCGAAGATGTCCGGCCGCACGGCGAGCATGTTCAGGCGCAGGACTTGGCTGGTGCCGGCGTCGGACAAGTCCGCGGGCGATGTGCGGAAGTCGGCGCCGCAATGACTGCACGCCAGCGGCCGGCCCTGGGCCTCGGTGCGGTCGTAGATCTTGCCGCAGACCTTGCACACGAACTCCTGCACGTGGGCGACTTCCTCGACCTCGCAGCCCAGCCGGGGCAGCAGCTCGACCAGGTCGGCGACGTTCAGCCGCGTCCCGTCCGCACCGGCGGCGATCCTGGCCAGCAGCAGGTCTACGGGCATGTCGATGATCGGCACTGCCGAATCTCCGTTAACCGCCAAGGCACGAAGGACCGCAGAGGGCGCAGAGCGTCTGAACTAAAGTCAGAATCCTCTGCGTTCTCCGCGCTCTCAGCGTCTCTGCGGTTGCGTCGCTCACGCCCGGCACAGCGGCTCCTCCCGCAGCCACGGCATCGTGGCGTAGTAAAGCTGCCCGATCGACTCCAGGCCGTGGATCATCATCGCCAGCCGTTCCAGGCCCAGCCCCCACGCCAGCACGCGGTCGCGGATGCCCACCGGCAGCGTCACCTCCGGGCGGAAGATTCCGGACCCGCCCATCTCGACCCACTCCCGCCGGCTTTCCAGGTACAGCAGCACCTCGGCCGACGGCTCGGTGTACGGGAAGAAGCTCGGCGTCACGCGCACCTTCGGAAAGCCCATCTTCGTGTAAAACGCCGTCAGCGTGCCGACCAGCGTTGCCAGGCTCGCGTGCGGATCGACGATGATCCCGTCCACCTGCGTGAACACGGGCAGGTGCTTGAAATCCGCCGTCTCCCGCCGGAAAACCGGGCCGATGACGAAGTACTTGCCGGGCGCAGAGTGCGAAAGTGGGAAAGTGGGAACGTGAGAATGTGGCGCAGTGCTGGCGGCCTCGACCGTTCCCACCTTCCCATTTTCCCACTTTCCCACTTGTTGGCGCGCGGCGTGAGCGGCCAGAGCCCGGCACGTCGCCGCCGTTGTGTGCGTGCGCAGCACGGGTCTCTGCGCCAAGTCGCGGCTCCAGCGGTACTGCCAGCCGGTCGAGCCGGTGTCGCCGCCGGTCTCGTGCGTGTTCTTCACCCGGTCAACGAGCGCATCGTCCGGCAGCCGGCAGCGGTCGGGCCGCGCGACGTAGAACGTGTCCTGCATGTCGCGGGCGGGGTGGTCCTGCGGCTGAAACAGCGCGTCGAAATCCCAGAAGCTCGACTCCACCCACGGGCTGGTCACTTCCTCAAAGCCCATCTCCAGGAACACCCGCCGCACGCGGTCCAGCGTCCGCTGGAACGGGTGCTCCTTGCCGGGGTACAGCCTCTTGGCCGCCAGCGTCACGTCGTACGGCTGAAGCTCGACGCTCCGCCAACCGCCGTCCGCAAGCAATTCCGGCGTGAGCTGCGTGACCTTGCGACGACCGCTGACGCCCGAGGCGAGCAGCTTGCGGCCGGCGTCGGTGAGCGACACCTGGCGGACCGTCCGCTCCCTGACGATCAGAAACCCCTTCCGCGGCGTCAGCAGCTTGAGCGCCTCGGCGACGGGCAGTCCTTCCGTTTCCAGCTCGGCCCGCGCCGCGACCCGCCCGCCGGCCAGGGCCTTGATCAGCCGCTCGTCCGGCTGCGGTGCATCGTCGCTCTTGAGCAGAGTAAGCGCGTCCCCCTCCTTCTTCACCCAGCCGCGCTGGCTGAGCCAGCGGAGCGACTGGCCGACCTCCGCAGCGCTCAGTTCGCAGTGTCCGGGAATCTCAGTGATCTTGCAGCGTCCGCCCTGCGCGGCCAGCACGCGGACGATGATGCGTTCGGGCAACGGCTGGTCAACATAGGTCTCGCCCGCCGGCCCGAACCGCAGTTCCTCGTAGGTGGCTTCCTCGACGGCTACGCAGCCGGCTTCCTGAAGCGCACCGCACGCGGCGGCGACCGGCGACTGGTCCAGGCCGAGCGCGGCCGCCAACTCGGTGATTGCGACGGGGGTGCCGGCCGCGGCCAGGCGCTGGAGCACGTCGAACTGGACTTGCGGCAATTCCATGCACACAACCTCGGAGTTCGAGCTTGCCTGTCTATCGCAAGCCCGCGGCAGGCTCAAGGCCCGAGGGCGGCATTCTTCTGGGAACCGGCCGAGAAAGCCGTGGGCCACGACGAGCCGCGACGCACGCCGGCGCGGCAAATCCTCATAAAAAACGCGGCCCCGGCACAGCGCTCGCACGCCCCTGGCCGGGTGTCCGCCGCCGGGACGGAACCCACCCACGCGGTGCGCCCGCCGCCCGATGAGCGGCCTACAATTCAGCGCAGAGACGAGGACGGCGCGGACCGTCCCACTGGCTGACTCCGACCCACGGCCCGGTGACTCCCCGGTGGGGAGAGAAGCATGGACGAAGCCGAGTTCCAGAAACGGCTGTCCGAACTGGTGGCCGAGATCGAGACCCTGCCCGAAGGCGAGCGCGACCGCTTGCTGCGTCTGGCCCAGGAGACCAAGGACCGCCACGACCAGATCAAAAAGAACGTCGGCGCGCTTCAGGAAAGCCTCGACTATCTGCGCGTGGGCATCAAGTACCTGCTCTTCGACCTGGAGGCCACCCGCCGCGAGAACAGCTACCTGCGCAAAATGCTGGAGCAGGACCCCAACAGCGAGAAAGAGCAGTAGGCAGCGGACCCCCAAGCACGGCGCGGCGTCACCGACGACCCGCGCGACGACCCACGGCCGACAGGTTTCCCGGTAGTGCGAAGTTGAACTTCAGTAGTGCGAAGTTGAACTTCAGTAGTGCGAAGTTGAACTTCAGTAGTGCGAAGTTGAACTTCAGTAGTGCGAAGTTGAACTTCGCACTACCTACTCGCAAGCGAGCTTCCCGGTGAGCCCGGCGACCAGCGTCCCGGGCTCACGTGCTGTATTCGGCCGCCAACTCCCACATGAGGCGGTAGTGCGAAGCTCTGTTTCGCCCTACCCGGCCTGGGAGGCTTCGGCGCCTGTGGACGGCTCCCACTCCACCCGCGGCGCGTCCCCCCACAGCCCGTCCAGGTCGTAATACGCCCGGTGCTCCTCGTCGAAAAGGTGGATGACCACGTCGATGTAGTCCGCCAGCAGCCACGTCGTCCCGGTGCTGTCTTCCAGGCCGAAGCACTTCCGCCCCAGCGTGCGGGCGTGCTCCGCGACCCGGTCGAGCACCGCGTGCATCTGCCGGTCCGACGTGCCCGTGCCGAGCACGAAGAAGTCCGCCAGCGTGCTCAGTCCGCGCAGATCGAGCACGCAGACGTTCTCCGTCTTGTTGTCGCGGGCGATGCGGGCGGCGGCTACGGCGAACTCGCGGGCCTCGTCCGGCGCCGCTTGGTCCGCTGGCGCAACCGCCCGGACTGATGCGCTGCTCATGCCCCGATTCTAAGGCCGGCCGGCGACGCAGCCAAGCCGCGACCGCGCCGCGCGCCCCGATCACCTCGTCACGCGATCACCTTGTTGCCCCGTCCGCCACCCGCGCCTCCCGGATAGTCGCCACTCCGCGGCGCTGGCGCTTGGCCCAGTACATCGCTTCATCCGCCATGCGCAGCAGCTCTTCCCAGCAGCCGGCGTGGTGCTCGCGGACCGCGGCGACGCCCGCGGAGAGGCTCGGCGGCGGGTCCACCCCCTCGATCGTGCGCGCCCGCTGCGCGAACAGCTTGCCCAGCCGGTGCGCCACGTCGCACGCCTGCGCGGATGTCGTGCCCGGAAGCAGCAGCACGAACTCATCGCCCCCGTAGCGTATCCCCAGGTCCACCCCCCGGCGGGTGATCGACCGCACGAGGCTGCCCAGAAAGCTGAGCAGCGCGTCGCCGGTCGTGTGGCCGAGCAAGTCGTTGAGCCGCTTGAAGCCGTCCAAGTCGATCATGACCAGCGACAGCTCGGCCCGCGTCTGCTGGTGCGCCGCGAACAGCCGCGGCAGCTCGCGCTCCAGCGCCCGCCGGTTGCCGAGCTGCGTCAGCGCGTCGGTGTCCGCCGCCTGCTCGGCCCGCTGGGCGGCCCGCGCCGCTTTCCGCGTCCGCGCGTCCACCTCGACCTCGACCGAGTGCCGCAGATACGCCGCCTCGACCCGCCACTTCCTCATCTCCTGCCGCGTCGCCTCCACCGCCTCGACGAGCTGCGTCAGCTCGCTCGGCGGCAGCCCGTCGAGCGTCGCCCGCGTCAGGCCTTCCTGAACGTTGGCCAGCGTGCGGCTTACACGCCGGATCGGCCGCTGGACGGCGAACTGGAACCACGCGACGGCGGCGAGCAGCCCGGCCAGCCCGAGCCCGGCGAGCCCGAGCAGCCTGGACGCAGCGGTTGCCGGCGGCGCGTCTTGCCGGTCCAACACGACGGCGAGCGTGACGCCGGCGTCAGGCTGGGGGAACGTCAGCAGCTCCAGCCGGTCCGACGGCGCGCCATCGACCACCAGCGGTTTGGACTGCGCGATCGTTGCGGCGAAGTCGATCTGGGCGAGAATCTGCTCGCGCGGCAGGGCCGTGCGCCGGCGGAACTCGAACCCCTGACCGTCCCAGCCAAACAGGCCGGCCCAGCGCACGCGGTCGCTGAGGCCGTCCGCCGTCTTCAGCCACTCCTGTTGACCGGCGACCGCGATCGGCGCGCGCTGGAGATACTCAGCCAGCGCAGCCGCCACGAACGCCTCCGCTTCGTAGCAGCGGCGCGCTTGCGCTTGGCGCGTCAGCAGCCGATGGGCGGCGTACGCCGGCCCGCCGACGGCCGCGACCGTCAGCACGATCAGCACCGCCCCGCGGGCCGCGAGGCTGGCGGGCACGAGCGCGCGGAGTCTTCCAAACCACTTGTGCATCAGGGTTTATATCGGCCCGGAAACCCCGCGACGTAACCCCAGCGCGCCTGCGAAAGCCGCCCCCGCGCCCCCTTATCACCTGCTCACATTATCACCTTATCATTCCGCTACGCGCTAACGGCCGTGATCGTCGGCGGCTCGTCCAGGCCCGCGTCTTCCGCCATCGCCGTAGCGCTCGCGTCCGCCCGACGGAGCGTCAGCGCCTCCATCGGCGGCAGGTCGTCGAGGTCCGCCAGTCCGAAAACGTCCAGGAACTTGCGGGTCGTCCCGTAAAGCATCGGCCGGCCGACGATCTCAGCGCGGCCGACGACCCGCACCAGTCCCATCTCGCGCAGCCGGCTCAGCACGTCCCCGCACGCGACGCCGCGGATCGCCTCGATCTCCGCCCGGATGACCGGCTGTTTGTACGCGACGATCGAGAGCGTTTCGAGGGCGGCGGCACTCAGCCGCGTTTGGAGGCGATGCTGGTTGAGCTTGGCCACCCACGGCCGATACTGCGGCCCGGTCATCATCTGATAGCCGCGGGCGATGGCCTCGATGCGGAACGACAACCCGCAGGCGGCGTACTTCGCGTTGAGATCGGCGATGTGCAGCCTGACCTCCAGCGCCGTCCCGCCGCCCGCCAACTCCGCCAGGCGCGCGGCGCTCAGCGGCGTGTCGGAGGCAAACAGCAGCGCCTCGACGACCTGCGCCGGCGTGATGTCGGCGGCGTCGGGCTCAACCGTGACCGCGTGCGGCACCGGAAGCGGCGGCTCTGGCGCCAGCGCCTCGGCCAGCGGGCTCTCGTCACAGCACACGGCCAGACTGGCGTCGGGCAAAGCCGGCTCCATGCTTGGTCCTTCGGAGATGCAGGCGGTTGCGGAGGCGTCCCCCGCCTCGACCACTCCTAGGTATTCGTCGCGATCCATCGCGCTTACCTCATCATCCGTGACGTGACCAGTCTCCCTCACATCGAAACCATGCGTATCCTATCCACCCCACCTGCCGCCGTCCAGCGGTTTTCGGACGCGGCCGGCGAGTTTCGGCGCCCCGCATTTGCGGGCCGCCGCGGCGTGTGCGAAACTGGGCCGTCGCCCGGTGGAAAGAGACAGGGACTATGAACACCGTCCACGCCGCCGACTCCGATCGCCTTGACCTGGAGCAGGCCCAGCTCCTCGTCGTCGATCTCCAGGAGAAGCTGCTGCCGCACATTCACGAGCACGAGCGCGTGCTGACGCAGGCCGGGCGGATGATCCGCGCCGCCCGCGTGCTGGACCTGCCGATCACGGTCTCGGAGCAATACCCGAAAGGGCTGGGCGGCACGGCGCCGGCCATCCTGGCGGCGGCGGAGGACGCCATCCGCCTCGAAAAAACGACCTTCAGCTTCTGTGCCGACGACCAGTGCCGGGCGCGGCTTTCGGCCGTGGGGCGGCCGCAGGTGCTGCTCGTCGGCATCGAGACGCACGTCTGCGTGCAGCAGACCGCGCTCGACCTGCTGGAGATGCAGATGCGACCGTACGTGCTCGCCGACGCCGTCGGCTCGCGCCGCCCACTGGATTACGAGGTCGCGCTGGACTACATGCGCAGCTTCGGCGTCGCTGTGACGACGGTCGAGTCAGCGATCTTCAAGCTGGTGCGCGCGGCCGGCACCGAGCTGTTCAAACGCATCCTGCCCATCGTGCGCTGACATGCCCGCACGCTACGACGAGTCCGAGTGCGAGTCGCAGCGGGACGCCGACGATCCCGACGGCCCGCAGGAATCCGACCGCGACGACGCGG
>Ga0315273_10012684_pt1 | contig 10817 bp, 4 predicted proteins | sample YL17G02_0_MG_FD_205753 | JGI IMG/M metagenome (GOLD analysis project Ga0315273, IMG submission 205753) | Sediment microbial communities from Yellowstone Lake, YNP, Wyoming, USA - YL17G02_0 | ecosystem: Environmental > Aquatic > Freshwater > Lake > Sediment | place: USA: Wyoming | collected... | reverse complement strand
CTCAAGTAGCCGAAAGCCTCGTATTCGGTCATCTGCCGGTTGGTGTTGCCCACTCGGAGGTAGGCTCCTTTGGGTAAGCCGGCAGGTTTGTAGAAGCAAGGCTTCTGAGAAGCAGGAACTTCGTCGATCTCCACCGCCACCACAGTCTCACCCTCGATTTCGTCCACAGTGAACCGGGGCCGCAAGGCAGGGTCCATCTCATTGGAGGCCAGATGGGTGATCTCCTCCTGGAGTCGTTGGGCATCTCCCACGCCCACAACTGCAAAATCATCCTCTTCCTTGAGTCCAAACAACACCACCCCACCTCCCGGTCGATTAGCGAAGGCGGAGAAGGTTTCATACAGCCGCTTGGGCGTGCCGCCCCGGGCGGTCTTCACCTCCACGCTGTCCAGTTCGCTTTGGCGGGCCTGAACCTCAGCAACCAGCGCCCGCAGGTCATCTCGCGTCATTCTGCGTCCCCGGGGTTTTCATCCTGTCCCATCGTCCTGGATAGTCCCGCCAAAGACTTGTCAATTTCTCCCAGGTTTAGCTTTCGGTGGATCGAGGAAGAATTGGCAGAAACAGCCTGGATTCCGAACCAGCTCGCCCGCATTGAACTCAATCTTGGAACAGCCTCTTCCCCAGCAGGATCTTCTCACGTTTGTGGCTTTATCCTCCCGAGACCAATTCGAAGCAGATGAGCTTCAAATCTTCGCGAGTGATTCTGTCAGCGGCCTTTGATCTGCCGCTGCGGTCGTTCAGCTCTTTCTCCCCGAACTTCTGATAGAGGTCGTTGATCCCATTCAGTAAGGCATGTGGGTCACCACTTCTTTGGAACTCCCGGTAACTCTCACGAAGGCTGCGCACCTGAACGCCAAGCATCGGTTGATTCAGGAAACGAATGGCCTGAATGGCTTGCTGACGATCAAGGTCCGGGTGATTGAGGTAACCCTGGAGTACCGTAGCCACCGTCTGCTGAATAGGGTCTATGGAGCGAGGTGCGGCTTCCAGAGCTTGCTGCTCCTGCACGGAACGAAGGATGTCCTCAATCACCTTCTCCTGCAGATCGAAGACAGAGCGGAAAATCTCCGGGTCCACGGCGCGCGGCGTGTCTCTACTGCACACGATCGTTCCGGTAATGGTGTACCGGTTGTCGATGATCCGCTGTTCCTTCAGGTCATAATACTTCCAGAAATGATGATTTCCTCCATCTTTGGCTCTGGCCCTGAAATAGAAGAAGATGCCCTTGGTACCCGGTTTGACGAGCCCGGAGTATATGCCGTCGGGAAGAGAACTCAGCATCTCCTGGCCGCCTGCATCGAGTAGAGCACGAAGTTGCTGCATCAGGAACTCATTGCTGGCAAGTTCGGTGAACTGTTCTGTTTCTTCGATAACGGACCCATCCTCGTCCCGTATACGTCGAAGCGTATTGAAATTCTGAGGGTGTACCGTTTCCCCGAGGACGCTTGCATCCAGAAACCCGGCCCGGTCGATCTCTGAGATTTTTCTGCTCAGGCTCTCCACAAGCCCGAGCAACCGTTCAAGCCCCAGCTCAGGAAACATGTTGTAGATCCATAAGGTGTCGAAATCGGTGCCAATCCGGTCAATGCGGCCTGCACGTTGGACCATCCGGGTCGGATTCCAGTGAAGGTCGTAATTTACCAGGTAGCCGCAATCCTGGAGATTCTGCCCTTCGGAGAGGACATCCGTGGAGATCAGCACATCGATTTCCCTGTCTGTCCCCACCCATTCGGGCTTGCCATTGGCCTTTGGTGCAAATGCCTGGATGATGTGGAGGCGCTCCTTTGGATCCGCTCCGCTATCCATCCGCCGCATGGAAAGGCCTCCCAGGCGACTGCAGAATTCCACCGCCTCGGGGTTCTCAGGGTGGCCTAAATTGCGGTAGAGGTATCGGGCCGTATCCTTGAAATAGCTAAAGACCAAGACCTTTTGTCCGCGTAACTCCGTAGAAAGCAGCTCCTTGAGCCGTGCAAGCTTTGCATCCTTTGCTAGGGTGATACCCCTTATTCGGTGCCAGATGTCGGTCAGGATATCGACGTCCTGCTGTACGGCCTCGTGGAGCCTTCGCAATTCATAGTTGGCAGGGTCCACAGCAGCCATTCCTTCCAGAACCTTCCCTGCCTCCTCGTTCGCCTCGATGTCACCGGCCATGGAGGCCGGCGTGACGTCGTCCTCTTCATCCTCGCTGTCCAGAAAGCGGAGAGCATTCTGAAAGTCGGCGCTCTTGAGGAGCCGTCCGTCGAGGATGTAGGACTCAAAAGTTTTGAGAAAGGCGAGGGCACGTCGGATGCTGATCCGAAACGCCTCGATGCTCGACTCGAATCGCTTCAAATACCGGCTCTTGAAAATCCCAACCAGGGCCTCCTCGCGACCTGCCTCAAATTCGTCTTTGGTTACGTTGGCCTTCTTGTAAGCCTCCAGATTGTAAGGCGCAAGCTTTAACCGCTCGATCCCGGAGACAACCTCGGCATAGATACCGGCATAGGTCGTTTCCAGGTCGTAGTTGATGGTCTTGAGTCTGCGCTGGGGGAAGTGAATGCGTTTGCCCTGGATGGTCGCATTCGGGTAGGCCTTGCGGATGAAGGGCCGAGTGCGCCGGATCACCACCTCTTCCAACAGGTTGAACAGAATGACCGCGCTCAAGTTCTTGCGAGCTTCGTGGCGAGCCTTCAAGAAGTAACGATGAAGATCCCCGATTCCACAAGCGGCGAAATAGCCCTTGTCTCCGCGGGTGATCAGACAGAGCTGATTGTAGAGGTCAAGAAGGTCATTGTTGATGGGCGTGGCCGTCAGCAGGATGACCTTCTTGCGGCTCCCCTCGCGCCCCCGCCCTCCATTGGCGCCCAGCAGGTACTCTACGTTTGCGTATCGCTGGGCATTCCGATTGCGAAAATTGTGGGATTCATCGATCAGGATGATGTCTGCGTCACCCCAGGCCGACGGATCGAATCCTTCTCGCCCCAGTTCTTCCTGTGAAAGCACGCCCGCTGAAATTGTCGCACCCTGCAGCTCCCGCTCCCACATGTCTCGGAGGCTGGCCGGGCAGATAACCAAGGCCTTCTGTCTCAAATGGTAGGCAAAATCCTCCAGGAGTTTCTTCCCTATCCAGGTCTTGCCAAGGCCTACCGAGTCCGCGACCATCACGCCGTCATAGCGTGAGAGAATCTTGCGAGCTTTCTTCACAGCGTCCTCCTGGAACTCTGCAAGCTCAACAGCCGACCTCGTCCCAGTGGGCGCTTCTACATCCAGTTCCTCCTTGAAATATTCGTAAAGGGCTTTCATGTAGACCTGGTAGGGCGTGTATTCCTTCCTGCCGAACTTGGAAGCGTCGAGCAGATCGATCAATTCTGCCTTGAAATCCCGTCCATCTGCCCACTGCTGCTCGTACCATTTTTCAAGATCGATGATGGCCCGCGCTCCCACTTCGCTTTTGAGGAGCTGTCGGTTTCTCAAGCTGATTCGTTCGCTCGGCTTGTCATCGACGAGCCAGGAGACGGCATAGGCGGCATCGCTATCCTCTACTTCAGAAGAATCAAGGAGGACCTTGTGGGCCAGATTGAGTTCGCGATTGGAGGTCAATCCCGGCACCGTGAAATTGGATGATCCGACGATGGCCAGGATGGGCCTGAAACGGTCAAAGAGCATCTGCTGGCCCGGACGGTCGGAATAGAAAAGCCAGCACTTGGCATGGAGGAATCCCTTATCGTGCAGACGCACAAGGACCGTATCCTTTTGCAGATAGGCGATCAGATCCTCTACCCGCCGCAATGTCCCCTCTTCAAAAGGCAGTGACTCCAGATCCTTTCTTAACAGGCCCCTGACGGTTTCCGGCTCGGGACGCAGGCCAATCTGCTCGCCCGAAACAGGTTCCGCACCCAGCAGCATACGGAGATTGCCCAGGCTGAGAAGACCATTTCTAACGAGTCCAAAGCCCCCGACCGTGAAGTAGGCCGTGGCTACATCGAGCGACCTTCCCTTATGTTCCTCAAGCAGGGCGTTAAGCATGTCCGCCAGCCGATGGGTCTGATTGTCGATGACGTATGGGATTCTCATGAATAAAGTTCCGCCAACCTTGAGCTTGAGTTCGTTTGACGTGGGAGAAAGATCCGTCGAGAGGAGTGGCACATGTCAGTCAACCGAAGATCTCGCGGCAGGTGACAACCCATTCCTCCCACACCCGGTCGAATTCTGGAACCGACTTCATCAGAGGCTCTAACAGCTTGGACCAGGCGCTCCTATTCAACTCCCGCAGATTCTCCGAAGTGAGTCCTGCAAAGTCCGGCACTAACCCGCGAAGAGGACATTTCCGAATGAAAACTTCTTTGACCTTCTCCAGGTCGAGCTGTTCTCCTGCCTGTCCAAGTATGAACCAGAGATCGTACAGGTCTCGCGGCCGCGGCCACTTCCTTTGCTGTTGCAAGAGGGCTCGCATCTTCTCGCCCACGATCTCTACCTTGCTGTAAGCAGCAGTTTCGAACTCCGCCAGATCCGAGTACCGTGGTTTGACAGGACAGATGACCGCCTCGGTGACAAGTGGTTCATCAAACGTCAGATGGACCTTCACCTGAGGAAGCGCCTGTCTGCGGAGGCCGCCCCTGTTGTATTGCATCGGGATCTCAACCTGGAAGTCGCCTGGTATGGTTTGAGCGGGCTTGACCACCATAGCGATGCCAGACTTCCTTTGAATCCAGCCTGCAACTCGGCTGAGCAAAAGACGAGCCTCCTCAAGACTCCTTCCCCCTGGCTGGCAACTGAAGTCCAGATCTTCAGAAAAACGATACCCCGGGAAATAGCAATGTCTCAGACAGGTCCCGCCTTTGAAGGTCCACCCGATGGGTGCGGGATCAGATTGGGATAACCCGTAAAGGATCCAGAGGATGACATAATCCTTCTCCGCTTGGTCAAATCGAATGCCTTCCGACGACGCCGCGCGGTGAAGTTCAGATGTGGTGATCACGGGCCAATCTCTGCATTAATCAGCAGCCCCCATCGGCGATTGTACTTCCCTTTCCTTGGGAGTGTCGGGTCCAGGGAAGAAAACCCAGGGGCCAGCGATACCGTTTCCCGGAGGGTATTGGGTTTTCCAAGGCCGAACGCTTCCATGAGAAAGCCCAGTCGCTTCGCCACGGCGGAGTTTCCGATCCTGTTGGCGTAGTCAACAAGTTTGGTCTCGTCCAAGTCCGTCCATGATCCGCCGAGCGCCTTGGCAATCTCCCCAACGCCCCCTGTGTACCGGGGCAGATCCAATCCATCGATAATGGTCTTTTCCTTGTCGGTGATCCGGAAGGGGTGTTCGCCCAACCAGTCTCGAACGATTCCAAAGAATTTCTGGGGCCGCACAGAGACAATCTTGAATGGGATACCCGTGGCATTTTTCGGGGGATGTCGAACCGGATGATCGGTAGCAACATAAACGGTCCGAGGAAGTTGTTCTGTCATCCCGTGATGGTTGAGGGCCGACCAGTACGCAATGGCCGCTGGCGAGACGACTTCCATGGCCACCAGGAACTCATGTAATTGGGCTGTTCGTTCTGCACCGGAAGAAAGCGGGATTACGGCGAATTTCCCCCTTCGAATCCGTTGAATCCATCCCTTGCGCTGGAGCCTCTCCAAAAACTGACGTGTGGGATCGCCTGCCTGATGGCCCAAGGCATGGCGAGCGTCTTCGATCGAGAATGTGATCCGCGTTCCCATCTTCGCAAGGAAACCCGCCTCCAGCCTTCCAAGGGGACTTCTTGTCATATTTTGAGAGACTGTTGTCATCTGTACGGCCTACCTGCTGCACACGAAATATAGCACAGGAGGGCGTCGCAATTCGATCAGAGCATTTCCCGCAGCCGTTCGGAAATGTATCGCCCCTCCTCCTCAGAGAGACCGTAGCAACGGAAGAGGACATCGTCGATCGCATCCTGGATCGGCTGGCTCTCGGGGTCCAGGTGTGAGCGCTCAGAGCGGCTCTTCAGAACGCGCTTCGCCTCAATCTCCTGAATACGGCGGCTCATCTCTGCCAGGGCGTCGGCCACCGGTCTTGGCATAATACCGGGTTCGGTGCAGATGGAGCAGAGGGCCGTCCCCAGTTCTAGCCAGGATCCCTTTGTCAACAAAGGTCGCCAATCAACCTCTCTCGTCTCTTGCGAGATTGTTGGGACTGGGAGAGCATTGAACTGGTATTCGTTCACTTGTGCATTGGTACTCCTTATGCGAAAGTACCATTCGAGTACCCTGGAGTTCAGCAGAGCAAGAAGAAGATCGAGCTCGATACTTGAATCAGGTTCGATGCAGTAACTGATTGATTCAAAGCAGAAATTATTTGCTGGTATTGGTGCTGCAATAAGCCGTCGAAAATTATTCTGTGGCGCCTTTCTTTGAAGACCAATGCGCTTAGTCTGATAATGAAATGATTTGGATTCTTCGTGCTTGGCAACCAGGAATTTCTTCTGCTCAAGATATAGGTCGGTTCCTTGGGAGGCTGATCTGACTGCATACAGCGTTATGCACGAGCCCCGTAATACTAAAGGACCCACTGGAACAGAAGAGAGAGTCTTCTTCGGGCGCTCAACCGCCTCGTTTATCTCGCCTTGGTAGAGCTTCACTCGTTGACCTAGTTGGGAAGGGCAGATAGCTGCCATTCGAGTTGAGGACTCCAAGTCCCGCTCGGTGCATGTGGGGATGGGTGCGTTGTCCGAATCGAACTTGAGGATTTCTTCGGGCGCCGGCTGCAGTCTAGGCGAAGCTTCCTCGATGTAGCGTCCTGGATGACTTCGGACGGTGAAAGGCTCCCCCATTTGCCTTGCTCGGGTGACAAACACGGTTGTCGAGAGCTTGGCTTCTGGGAATACCCGCTTACGAGGATCATCCTTTTGAGGAAACGCCTCAACAGCTTGGAGGCCCGTTGTCTCAAGAAGCATACGGCGCACACCAACGGCCTGGTCATCTCCAAGAAGTGCCATCGGGACAATAAAGGACAGGGCGCCCTTCGCATCCTCCATCAGGGTCTTCCCGCGGCAGATGAAGAGCTTGTAGAGGTTCTTTTTGCCTCGTATTGCCGGCTTGCAAATGTCTGAAGCCTCGTAGAATGCGAGATCCTCTGACACGTCGTATCCGAGCTCCTCGCTGGCCAGCACATCATACGGTGGGTTCCCGATCACGGCATCGAACCCTGCTCCATCAAGCCGCTCGATGGTCTGGAAGGTTCCTGGACGCGGGCCGTAGAAGACCTCCGGGAACTCCAGCTCCCAGTGGAAGAACCGCTTTTCCCCGGCTGCCCGCAGGGCGGTCTCGGCGATCCTACGATCATCCAGTGAGAGCCCTGCCAGGGCCGTACTCAGAGTCTTCTCGTTGCGGGCATTGAGGAAGGCTTGAGAATCAGGTGATTTAAGGAAAGCGAGGGCAAGGCTCGCCTGGCCGGCCTTCGATCGGCCCCGCCGGGTGCCGGGTGGGGCAATCCTCGCTCTGGTGTCGTTGCCGAACCACTGGCTGGTGTAAACGTCAAGGATGCGTTTGAACGGAGCAAGGGCGTCGGAGGCGCGGCGGTATTCCTCCCGGGATGCTCTCACCTGGACGCTGGTCACATCGGAAAGCCAGCCCACCTGCCGCATGAGGTCTGTGGCCAGGAGCAGGCCGGTGAAGTGAGTGTCGAAAAGGGTGAGCTGTGATGCCTGGTCTGGAACGTCTTTCCATTCTGTGGCGGACGCGGCGGCCTTGTACGATCCTCTAACGCGCGTGACCGGCTCGACTGCCTCCCGCACCTCCTGAACGGATACCCCGATGAGCGAGTTGCCACAGCGCAGGTGATGGTCAAGGAACGAGAGCGGCGCCCCCAGGGTGAAGCAGTCGAGCCACAGGGAGACCTTGGCCAGCTCAACAGCCATAGGATTCAGGTCTACGCCGTATACGCAGCGCTTCAGGACCTGTCGTTTGAGCAGGTTGACGTCCGTCAGGCGCTTGGGATCAATCGTGATGCCCTGGTCCTCCATCTCCTTCAGGACTGTCTCGCGCATCCGTGCGAGATGGGCGAAGATAGGATTCCACGGGAAGGCATTCAGGAAGTCGAGGGTCTTGTCCGTTATGAAGTCCACAGTTTCTACCAGAAAATGGCCGGAGCCCATGGCCGGATCGAGCACCTTGACGTTAAAGAGTTCATCCACCAGTTCCTTTCCGATGAGATCGGTCTTGCTTTCAAGGTCAGGCTTGATTCCCTGTTTGCGCAGGGCCTCTTGCTTCCGGTGAAAAGCGTGGCGCTTCTGCTGGGCCTCACGCAGCTTCGGCCGCATAGACTCAAACTTCTCTTGGAGAACCGGTCCAACGGCGTTCTCAACGATGTACTTCACGATGTGGTCAGGAGTGTAGTAAGAGCCTGTGGCCTTGCGTTCGCTCTTGTCGTTTTCGAGGTACGCCTGCCCCTTTTTAACGATACGGCCCTGGCGCTCAGCCCGTTCCTGTTCAGCCTCGGTGAGCTCCCTAAAGGGAACATACAACTCTCGCTGTTTCTCTTTGATAATGGCCAGCTTTCGATCCGCAATACACAACCTGAATTCCAGGAGCCCTTCGTATATGGATCCGAGCTGGCGGACCCCGAGGGACTTGAAGTCGATGAACACCAGGTCTTGGCGCTTGGGGTCGATGTCCCGGGCCAGGAGGTCCATGGCGTGCGCCAGGTATCGATCAGGGACTTTGGTCCTGTGCAGGTATCTTGCTGCTTGGGCCTCCGGGCTTTGGTCGAATTCGTCGGGGTCTGACAAGAAAAGACCCCCATTGTAGATCGGTACATTGAGCTGTGGGTCGCCTTGGTCGATGACCTGGAAAAGCAGAGACAGTCGGTCATAAAGCGCGCAACAGTTTTCCGTGTAAACCTTCCTGAGGCTTCCCTCGACCTCGTCACCGATTGTCCCAGCCGTATCGGCAATCTCGCTTTTGATTTTGGTCAGACTCGCCTCGAAATAGCCCCGGACCTCCTTGACCGGCAAGAGATCCCGTGCCTCGGCGAAGAGAAGAAAGAGCACGCGGTAGAGGAGGGTGAGGGTTCCCTGGAAAATCTTGTCCAACTGCTCCTGGGGATGTCCGGCTTTCAGGCCGTCGGCCTGGTCCAGGTAGGCGAGGAATCCGGAGGCCAACTGGGGGAAGACGTCTTCAAACACACGGTCCTTGAGCCGATCACCCAATTCTCTTGCATAGTCCGCACTCTCCAGGAGAAGCTGATCGAGCAAGGAGAGCGAAATCTTCCTGCCCTCTCGTGTCCGTTCTCTGGGCTCGAAGGAGCTGGACCGAAACAAAACCCAGAAGTACCTGAATGTTGTAGAGGGGTCTCCTCCATGGGGGCCTGATTGGGCAAGGATTTCCTCGAGGTCAACCTCATAGTAGTTTGTTGCCCGGGAGTGGGTTTGCTGGGCATACAGACGCCAGGTCTTCCCGTTTGTCATGAGCACCCACGGCGCTTCTCCTTTCTCGAGGAGGCTTACCACTACAGCACCGGGGTTCTCTTCCGGGGTCTCCTTGTCCCGTTGATCGTCTTTGCCGTCCAGAGACCGGCCCCACGGATAGGCGAGGCAGACTGCGATCGGAGAAGTCGGTTTTTCGGGAGAAAAAAGGCGATAATCAGGCTCTGCTGTGGCACTCCCCGTGCCCTTGCCCTGCTTGAAATCAAACCCCAGAATTTGCAGCGCAGGCTCAGTGAGTTCCTTTTTTAGGAGGCCTTCTCCTTTCCCGGCAAGGCGTGTTCCTGCCCCCTGGAAGATTTCACGCAAGCGATCGAACGAAGGCCTGGGATCTGTGCCCCATTCCGGAAACGCAGGAAGACGCTCCAGGAGATAGTAGTCTGAGAAGAGGGCACGGTTATTGAAAAACTCCTCCGACCAGTCAGCCACGCCATAGGCAGAAAGAAGCTTGTCGTACTGTGCAAAGGGGTCGGATTCGGTCCAGGTGAATCTACGGAGAACGCGCAAATGGATCGGACCGGGTTTGCGCCGATCAACGGTCAGAACCCGGGGCCGGATGCCGACTTGCTTCGAGGCAATTCCGGTGATGCTTCCTGGGTTGCCCGGGAGGTATCTTTCAAGCAATACGAAGTCGAGGCGCTCGTAATCGCTTGTGAGAATGAGCAGGTAGTTGCCTGCCCGGTTCCGAAATGCCTTGCCCAACGCTCGTGTGTGCGTCACCGTAACGCTGGCAAGTTCGATTAGGTAGACCTGGAAGAGACCTTCCTGATCGGCAATCAACTCGATTCTTTTGATGGGGTGGGCGGTGCCTTCCGCCGTGATCCCGAGATTCCCTGCTGTCTGCTCGGTTCGAACGTCCGTGTTGTAACCCAGCCGGGCAAAGAAAGCGGCCAGAGCATTCGAACGATCCAGGGCCTGAATGTCACGGGGTCCTATATCGATGTCCACCGTGTGCGGACTTTTGCTCTCCACGGTATGGCTCCGTGTCAACAATCGAGGACTTGCCTTTGATTTCTATCCAGGGCCAGGTCAACAGGCTTCACGCGAGCAGGTGTTCCAGCTTGTCCGAGTATGTCATTCTGCTCGAGGCGAGATCCGACTGGGAATCCAGTTCGAAAGCCCGTCATTTTGGAAGGGGATTCTACCCCATGTACCAGAGGTTTTCGAGCCCCGTTTCCGAAGGGTCACGACAATGGGATTGAACCCCCGATGTGATTTCCCTGCCTCGCGGCGCAGATCAACTTGGAGAAGAGAAGCCTTTCCGTGCCGTCCAGGCGGAACCCCATGTCCTGTAGAATCCGGGTCCAGTCGTACTTCAGGAATAGCCCCATGTGGCTCGGTTCGAAAAGCTTCAGGAAGACCGAGAGGATCCATCCCTCGAGC
>Ga0315273_10012683_pt1 | contig 10817 bp, 9 predicted proteins | sample YL17G02_0_MG_FD_205753 | JGI IMG/M metagenome (GOLD analysis project Ga0315273, IMG submission 205753) | Sediment microbial communities from Yellowstone Lake, YNP, Wyoming, USA - YL17G02_0 | ecosystem: Environmental > Aquatic > Freshwater > Lake > Sediment | place: USA: Wyoming | collected... | reverse complement strand
TCTCGCCGCGGAACGCATTCGCGTCTCTGCGCAACGCGGGCAGCGCCGCGGCGGCGACCCGTTCGGGCGCGAGCCGCGTCATACAGCGGTGATCGGTCGGGCAGTTGCGGTGATAGCAGGGACGACACGCGACGTCGGACGCGAGCGCGCGCACGCGTTCCAGATTCAAGTTGGTCTTCGCGAGACTCGTGGGGCCGAAGAGGACGACGCTCGGAACGCCGAGTGCGACCGCGACGTGTCGCGCGCCCGCGTCGTTGCAAACCAGCACGCGCGCGCGCCGCATCACGGCCTTCATCGCGCCGAGATCGAGTTCGCCCGCCAGCACCGCCGCGGGCGCGCGCATCGCCGCGGCAACGCGGCGTGCGAGTGGCGCCTCACCGGGCGAGCCGAGCACCACCACACGAACACCGGCGTCGGCGAGCAGGTCGCCGACCTTCGCGAACGACTCGGCGGGCCAGAGCTTCGAAGGTCCGTACGAAGCGCCCGGCGCGAGCGCGGCGAGCGGCTGGTCTGCTGCGATCTGGTGTTTCTCGAACAGCGCGCGCGCGTCCTCTTCTTCGCGCGCGGTGACGAAGAGTTCGAGCTGGGTGCCGCAGGGCGGACAGCCGATCGCTTCGACGAGCCCGAGCACGTGACGCTCGCGCGCGATCATCCCCGCCGGCGGCTCGACCGCGACATCGAGCAGCGCGCCTCGACCGTGCGTCCGATAGCCGACGACGCAGCGAACACCCGCGCAGCGAAACAGCAGCGCCGCGGAGAACGAATCGGGCAGACACACACCGAGATCGAAGCGACGGCGCCGCAGCGCGAATCCTTCGCGCAACAGCGCGCCCGCCCCACGGTGATATGACGTCAGCGGCACCACCGCGTCGAACCACGGCGCGCCCGCGACGAGCGGCGCCAGCTCCGCGCGCGCATGCAACACGATTCGTGCGCGCGGATGCGCCGCACGCAATGCACGAAATCCAGGCGTCGCCATCACGACGTCGCCCGCCCAGTTCGAAGCGCGAACGAGAATGTGCTGAGAATCGATCATCGCTCCACCCAACCCACCCAAATCACCCCAGCCTATCTACTACCCGGCGTCGCCGACCGCCAGCAGCTCGCGCGCAGCCGACAGGGCGGCCGACGGCGTAACGAGGCGCAGGCAGATCGCCGTCGCGCAGCCTCGGCGACAGGGACTACAGCCGACGGGCACGCGCACCGTGCGCGACGGCGTACCCGGATACGGTTCATTCTCGACCGGGTCGGTCGGGCCGAGGATTTGCAGCACCGGCGTTCCCACCAGCGACGCAACGTGCATCGGTCCGGTGTCGCCGCCGAGATAGAGTCGGCACTGCTCGAGCAACGCCGCGAGCTCGCCGAGCGACGCCGTTGCCGGTGCGAGTCGCGCCGCACCGTCCGACGCCGCGACGATCTCGTCGGCGAGCGCGCGTTCGCTCGGGACGGGCCCGACGAGCACGATCGACGAGACGCCTGCCGAGTCGCGCAGCCGTCGCGCGACCTCCGCATAGCCGGCGGCGCTCCAACGCTTGTGCGGCGTGCTGGCGCTGGTGCCCGGATGGATCGCCACGGGCTTCGCCCCAGCGCCGACGGCGCTCGCCATTCGCGCACGCACGACTGGATCGACGCGCCAGGGCGTGGGCGACGCGCTGGCACCCTTGGCCACGAACTCGACTAGGGCGCGGTTGCGCTCGAAGCGCGAGATGCGACGCGGCGTCACGCGAGCGAGCGCGTTGGCGAAGAGCCAGGCGCTTTCGCGCGCAAAGGGCGGCGCGTAACTCGCGCGGCGCGGCGCACCGCTGACCCGCGCCAGCAGCCCGCTCTTCAGGATCGCGTGGAAGTCGAGCACGAGATCGAAGCGCCGCCGCCGCAGCGCAAGCGCGAACGAAAACAGCCCACGCGCCGCCGCGAAGAAACGTCCGCGGCGCAGCGCCGCCTCGATCTCGCCGCGCGGGAAGACCAGCACCTCGTCGACCCACGGTTGGCCCTCGACCGCCGAACGCGACGCCGGCTCGACGAGCCACGCGATGTGCGCGCCGGCATACGCCAGACGCAACGCCGATGCGGCGGGCAGCGTGCGCACGACATCGCCCACGGCACCGAGCCGGATCAACAGGATGCGATCCGCAGCGGGCGGTCGCGGGAGCGCGTTCGCGCACGGCGAGATGGTGACGTCGAGCCTCGCGCTGGGGGTGGGCCGTCGGTAGGATACTCCGCCATGCTGTTGCCCCGCACCCTAGCGCGCTCGATCGCCGCCGAGGTGCTGATCTTCGCGGGAATCGGGTTCGTCGCGTTCATCGTGATCCTGCTGGTCCAGAACGTCGCGCAGCAACTCGAACAGCTGGTTGCAGTGGGCATGTCGTTCAGCGATGCGCGCGCGGTGGTGACCCATCTCGTGGGCATGGTGTCACCCTACGCGGTTCCGGTCGGCTTCCTGTTCGGCATTCTCGCCGCGGTGGGCCGGCTCTCGGCCGATTCCGAAGCGACCGCGATGCGTGCCTGCGGTCTCGGCCTCGGTGCGATCTTCGGTCCGGTGATCGTGATCGCGCTGGCGCTCTCGCTGCTCACCGCGCTGCTGATGATCCGCGTCGAGCCCGCGTCGCGAAGAGGGCTGCGCGAAGTGCTCGCGAACGTCGCGTCGCGTGGCGCGATCTTCGAGCCCGGGCGCTTTCGCACAATTGGCGCGCGCGTGCTCTACGTGCAGTCGCGCGACGTTGAAGACGAGACTCTGCTGAAGCGCATCTTCATCGCCGACCGCAGCAATCCAAAGCGGCCGTTCCTGATCTTCGCGCAAACGGCCCGTTTCCGCTTCGACTCCGAGCAGATGCTGATCCACCTGGAAATGGAGCAGGGCGACATCCATCTCGAGTCAGCCGACCTCTCCGACCATCAACGCATCGCATTCGAGCAGCTCGACTACACCCTCGATGCCAGCACACTGATCGACGCCACGCGCCGGCTGAAGCCGAGCGAGATGGATCTGTCGCAGCTCTACGACGTGATGGACGAGCCGCCCAACCCGGAGGTGGGCCGCCTGCCGACGCAATTCAGAGCCCAATTCCACCGGCGCCTGGCGATCCCGTTCGCGCCCTTCGTGTTCGCTGCGCTAGGCGTACCGCTCGGGCTACGGCGCTCGCGGGCGGCCCGCTCGTGGGGCGTCCTCGTCTGCATTGCGCTGGTGGCGGCCTACTACACATTGCTCGGTTTCGGACAGTACCTCGGCGAGACGGGACGCGCGCCCGCAGCGCTCGCGCTGTGGCTGCCGAATCTCGTGTTCGCGGCGGCGGCGATCCCGCTTTTGCGCAGCGTCCAGCGCGGCATGGCGTGACGATCGCAACGCCGCCCGGCTTCGTCGTGGTGAACCACCGTGACGACCGATGGCTGGCGGACGCGGAGATCGCGGACGCACTCGGCCGCGCGCATCTGCTCGAAGCCGACGGCGTGCGCGCCGCGCTCGCACAGGCGGACGGGGCATCGGGCCGAGCGCGAACGGCGCTGCTGTCGATCGGCGACGCGCGACTGGTGTTGCGCGCTGTCCGTCGCGGAGGCCTGCTCGGTCCCTGGCTCGGCGGCGCGCTGCTGACACCCGATCGCCCACTGCGCGAAATCGCGGTGACCGCTGCGCTGCGCCGCGCCGGTGCGCCGGTGCCGCGACCCGCGTTCGGTGGCGCCTTCCGAAGTACCGGTGTGTGTAGCGGCGTCACGTGGAACGGCGCGGTCGCCACCTGGTTCGAAGCCGAGACGCGCGACGGCGAGACCTGGCTGCGCACCGGGCCGTCGCAGCCGAAGCTCGCCAGCGCTCTCGCGAGCGCGGGCGAAAGCGTGCGCCGCCTTCATGACGCCGGGGGCTCGCATCCGGATCTACACGTGAAGAACCTGCTGGTCCGCGAGATCGAGGAGCATTGCGAGATCATCGTAATCGACCTCGATCGCGCGCGCGTCGTCCCGAACCTCGGCGCGCGTGCGCGGATGGCGCAACTGATGCGCCTCTACCGCTCGCTTCTGAAACGCGACCTGCTGCGGATCGTCGGCGAGCGCGGCTGCGCGATGTTCTTCGACGCCTACACGCAGCAAGATCACGCGTTGCGCGCCGCCCTGCTCGCGCGGCTCCCCGCCGAGCGCCGCCGGATCGCGCGCCACGCGCTCGGTTATCGGCGCTTCCGATCGTCCTAGGAAACTGATCCGAGACGGATCCCGTCTCTCGGGAGCCGACGCGTGCGGTTCGGGGACGGGACGTTCGTCCACAACGTCCTCGGCGGCGAGCGTCGCAGCTCTGCGTCGGCGCTTCGAGGCGCCTGCCGGCCTGATGACCGGAGGGCTTCGCAGTGATGACCGGAGGGCTTCGCAGTGATGACCGGAGGGCTTCGCAGTGATGACCGGAGGGCTTCGCAGGTTCAGGCCGAACGCCCCGCCCGCGCGACTCGCAGCAACGATCCAAATCACGTGCGCCGCGCATCGGCCCCGGTTCAAAGGTCCTTCCCGGTTCAGGCTCCTAGCGCCGCTTCGCCCGCAGCGAGCGTTCGAGCCAGTCGACGAAGGCGTCGCCCTCGTCGACTTCGAGCCCCGACGCGAGCACGCGCAGGTCGGCGCCGTGCGTCCAGCGCGGCAGGATCTTCAGCGCATCCTTCTCGGTCGTGATCCAGAGCGAGGCGCCTCTGAGATCGCGGAGATCGCGCTCGCGATAGTGGTGGTGATCGGGGAAGCTGCGTTCGGCCACCACCGTGGCGCCGAGCGCTTCGACGCTGCGGCGCAGCGAAGCGGGTCGCGCGATTCCGCTGAGCAGGCCCACCGACTGGCCTGCGAGCTGCGACGGCGACAGCGCCGCTCCGCCTGCCAGCGGTCGCAGCGCCACGGGGCGGCGACGCGCGGAGAACCAGCGCGCGAGCGCAGCGGAAGCGGCGATCGCGTTGGCGTCTTCGAGCGGCAGAGGTCCATCCACCACCAGCAACGCGTCGGCACCGCGCAGCGCCGAGAGCGGCTCGCGGAGCGGACCGCGCGGCAGCAGATGGCCATTGCCGAGGCCTGATCCGTCGAACGCGACCACCTCGACGTCGCGCGTCAGCCGGTGGTGTTGCAATCCATCGTCGAGCACCAGCACGTCGACGCCGAACGCCGCGATTGCCCGCAGCCCGACGATGCGCCGATCCGCTCCCACCAACACCGGCACGCCCTTTGCCTGCGCGGCGAGCAGCAGCGGCTCGTCACCGGCTTCGTCGGCGGTGGCGCAGATGAAGCGGCCGTCGGAAACCACCGTCACGCGCTCGTGTCCGCGGCGCCCATAGCCGCGGCTCGCGAGCGCCACCTTGTGGCCGCGCGCTCGCAGTTGCGCTGCGATCCAGGCCGCGGCCGGCGTCTTGCCCGAACCACCGACGACCAGATTGCCGACGCTGACGACGCGACACGAAAGCCGCGTCGGCGTGCGGAAACGCGGCCCGCGCAGTCGCCGCGCCGCCAGCGCGCCGAGTCCGTAGCACCAGGAGAGCGGTACGAGCGGCGCGAGCGCGACGCGGCGGAGCACGCTCGGCCGACGCTCTTCGAACCACGCCGGGCGCCGCACACCGATCATGCGCGGGCCCCGGCGCCTTCGAGCACGCGCAGAACGAGTGCGCAACTGCGATCGGTTGCGCCGTGATGACGAGCCAGCTCGCGCTGCGCCGCGGCGCCATAGGCATCGGCCTGCGCGGGGTACCGCAGCCATTCCGTCACCGCGCTCTCGAGCGCGGGTTCGTGCGCCACTGCGCGCGCGCCGCCGCAAGCGAGCAGCAGCGCCGCCGCCTCGCGCACCTTCTCGACGTGCGGTCCGAACAGCACGCCGCGCCCCGCATACGCCGGTTCGAGCACATTGTGACCGCCGATCGGTACCAGCGTCCCGCCGACGAACGCGAAACGAGCCAGCGCGAAGACCGCCGGTAGTTCACCGAGCGTATCGAGTAGCAACACTTCGCCGGCCGCGAGCGGCGCGTGGTTCGCGTCGCTGCGACGGCGCCACCGGACGTCGCGCGCGGCGAGCAGCAGCACCAGTTCCGGGATCCGTTCGAGATGTCGCGGCGCGAGCAGCAGCGCGCTCGCGAGGCCGGCGCGCTGCGCGGCCGCGTGCGCGCCGAGCACGGCCTCCTCTTCCCCTGGCCGCGTGCTCGCTGCGACCCAGAACGGCACACCCCCGAGCATCGACGCGAACTCGGGCGCGAGCGCAGGCGTCACGGTGGGCGCTTCGAGTTTCAGATCTCCCGTCACCGCAATGCGATGCTTCGCGACGCCGAGCGCGGCGAAGCGATCCGCATCGGCGTCGCTACGAGCGCCGACCGCATGGAGTCGTTCGAAGCTGCTGCGCAGCAGCGGTGCGAGCCTCTGGTAGCGCGGCAGGCTGCGCTCGGAGACTCGGCCCGAGACGACCACCACTGGCACGCGACGGCGCACAGCCGCCGCGATCCAGCACGGCCACAGCTCCGTCTCGACCAGCACCAGCGCCGCGGGCGCGACGCGCGCGAGCGCCGCGGTGGCGCACCACGGATGGTCGAGCGGCGCGAAGCAGCGCGGCACGTCGGGCCGCGCGCGGGCGAGCACCGCGTGGCCGGTCGCGGTGCTGGTGGACGCGACGATCGCGCGACCGTGTTGCGCCAGTGCATCCAGCAGCCGGGTCGCTGCGAGGATCTCGCCAACGCTCGCCCCGTGCACCCACACCGAGCCGGGAACACGCGGGCCGCGCAGGCCGAGCCGCTCGCTCACTCCTTCGCGCCAGGCCGGCTTCAACAGCAGCGCCGCGCCGGCGATCGGCGCGAGCGCCAGCGCCGCGAGCGCCGCGGCGCCGTGCCTAACGAGCGCGGCAGCCATCGATCATCTCGGCGGCGATTGACGCCGCGCGCTGCGCCGCACCACCCGCCCCGAGCCGCTTCGACACGACCGCGAGTCGCGCCTTCTGGAGTGCGCCGGCGGGACCTCGCAGCAACTCGGCCAGCGCGATCGCGATACGTTCAGGATCGGCCCGCTCCTGCAGGAACTCCGGCACCACCGGCGCATCGGCGATCAGGTTCGGCAGCAGCATCGACGGCACCCGCACCATCCGCCGCACCACGGCGACCGAGAGCGGGTTCGCGCGCCCCGCGGCAACGTGCGGACAGCCGAGCAGCGCCAGCTCCAACGACGCGGTGCCGGGCTTCACGAGCGCCACATCCGCCGCAATCATTGCTTCGTGGGTGCGCCCCTCGACGACCGTCACGCCCAGCGATTGCGCCGCGAGCGCAGCGTCCACCTCGGAGCGCCGCACGGAGGGCGCGACCGCCAGTACGAAGACGCTCTCCGGCACCCGCGCACGCAGCTTCGCGGCGGTTGCGAGTTGGAGCGGCAAGCCGTAACGCACTTCGTTGTGGCGCGAGCCGGGCAACAGCAGCACGAGCGGCTGCTCTCCGGTGACACCGAGCGCCGCGCGCGCCGCTCTGCGATCGACTTTCTCGCGCACCACGCGCAGCGGATCGACGAGCGGATGACCGACGAAGTCCACGCGCAACCCACTGCCCGCGTAGACGCCCACTTCGAACGGGAAGATCACTGCCATCCGGTCGACGCGGCGCGCGATCTTCGCGATGCGGCCGGTACGCCACGCCCAGACCTGGGGCGAGACGTAGTAGAGAATCGGCACACCCGTTCGCGCCAGGCGCTTCGCGAGCGGGATGTGGAGATCGGGCGCATCGACCAGCACCGCGAGCGCGGGTTTGCGCGCACGCGCCGCGGCTTCGAGGCGCCGCCACGCGCCGAAGACGCGCGGCACCGCGCTCAGCACCTCGACGCCGCCGCCGACCGCGACATCGGATTGTGGCACCAGGATCTCCATGCCGGCGCGTTCGAGGTGCGCGCCGCCGAGGCCGAAGCTGCGCGTGCCCGGACGCAGCGCGCGCAGCGCTTCCAGCAGCTCGGCCGCGTGCACGTCGCCCGATGCGTCACCCGCCGAGATCAGCACTTCGGTCATCGAAGTTCGTCGAGTGGCGGCATCGCCGCGACCACGCGCAGCGCGGTGCGCAGCGCGCGCAGCGCCGATTCCGCGCTCTCGCTGCGCACGCGTCGTTCGCGAACCGCGTCCAGGAAATCCTCCAGCTGCGCCGCGAGCGCGTCCTCGGGATCGAAGCGGATCGGTTCGACATCGATCTTGGGCGAGCCGTCGGCCTCGATGCGGCGGCGCAGGATCACGGCCGATTTCTCGAGGAAGTCGATCGAAAAATAGCCGTCGGCCTGGAAGAAGCGGATCTTGCGCATCGGCGTCGGCGAGACGCGGCTGGCGGTGAAGTTCGCGACACAGCCGCCCGGGAAGCGCAGCCGCGCGTTCGCGATGTCCACCTGATTCGACAGCACCGGCACGCCGATCCCTTCGACCGATTCAGGCTCTTCGCCGACCAGACGCTGCACGATTTCGATGTCGTGGATCATCAGATCGCGCACGATGTCGACGTCAGTGGCACGGCCGGGGTACGGACCCATCCGGTGCGCCTCGACGAAGCGTGGCCGGCGGATCACCGGGGCCATTGCGCGCAGCGCGGCGTTGAACCACTCGAGATGTCCGACCTGCAGCACACGGCCGCCCACGCGCGCCTGTTCAAGCAGCGCCTCCGCCTCGGCAAGCGATGCCGCGATCGGCTTCTCGACGAGCACGTCGAGGCCGCGCGCGAGCAGCTCGCGCACCACTTCGAAGTGCACGACGGTGGGAACCGCGACGATCGCGGCGTCGGCGCCAACGAGGATCTCGCGGAACTCGCGCGCAGCGGGGGCGCCGAATTCGTGACCGACCATACTCGCGCGCGAGAGGTCGAGGTCGGCGACGCCCGCGAGCGTCGCGCGCTGGTTGGTGTCGCGCAGCGCTGCGACCTTCGATGCGTGGAGCCGGCCCATGTGGCCGGCGCCGATCACCGCGACTCGCACCGGCTGCGCAGCGGTCAAAGGATTCCTCCCGGGCCGGACTCCGGCACGCCGAGCAGCGCGATGCCGAGCGCGTCGGCGCGCCGCACCACCTCTTCGCGTTCGAGCACCAGCGTGCGGCCGGCTTCCATCGCCATCAGCGCGGCGCCCGCTTCCGCCAGCGTCTCGAGCGTATCCGGTCCGATCGTCGGGAAGTCGAAGCGCGAATCCTGCCCGGGCTTCCAGACCTTGACGACGCAGACCTGGCCGCGACCAAGCGCACCGCCGCGGCGGATCGTCGCATCGGTGCCGTCGATCGCCTCGACGGCGAGCACGCTGCGCTCGCGCACCACGAGCGTCTGCCCGATGTCGAGGCGGCCGATCTCCTTCGCGAGCGGCCACGCCCAGGCGACGTCGGCGAGCTGCGCGGCCGTCGGCGCGACGCCACCGAGCGGTCCCACCTTCGCCAGCAGATGCGATGCGTAGAGCGCCTGCGAGGGCACGATGATGCCCTCCGCTTCGAGCGCGTCACCGAGCGCGCGCAGGATCGAGTCGTCGCTGCGATCGCGCAGACTGGCGATGAAGGCGGCGCCACGCTCGTCGAGGCGGATCAGGTCGGAGCCGGCGAAGAGGTGTTCCTTCGACACGTTGCCCGCGACGACGGCTTCGAGTGCGCCCCCTTCGTGCAGCGCAGCGAATAGCGCGCCCAGTTCGCCGAGTCGCACCCACTGCAACGCGTCGACTTCGCTCGTGAGGGCAGGATCGGCAAAACCGTGGAACGCGACCGCGACCACGCGTCGACCCTGGCGGCGGGCGCCGCGCGCCACCTCGAACGGCAGCCGCCCGGCCCCGGCGACGAGTCCCACCGTCGCGGCGGGCGGAGAAGACACGCTAACGGCAGACGCCCCGGGTGGACGTCTCGATGAAGCGCAGCAGCCGCTCGACCTCGGGTGTCGCGCCGGCTTCCGCTCGCGCGCGCGCGGTCGCGACTTCGAGACGCAGCTTCGATGCGAAGAGCAGATGAAAGGCGTGCTTCAGGTCGTGCAGCGCCGCATCGGATAGATCGCGACGGTGCAGCCCAACGCTGTTCATGCCGACCACGCGGGCGTGATCGCCCGCCACCAGCGCAAAGGGCGGCGCGTCTTTCGAGAGTTTGGAGTTGGCGGCGCTCATCACGCTCTCACCAACGCGCGCATGCTGGTGAACGCCGGTGTAGGCGCCGAGCACTGCGAAGTCTTCGATCGTCACGTGGCCCGCGAGTCCGCAGAAGCTCGCGATCACCACGTGCGAACCGATCTGGCAGTCGTGCGCAATGTGCGCGCCGTTCATCACCATGACGTCGTCGCCGAGGCGCGTCACCCCGCCACCCTGGGGCGTGCCGCGGTGGATCGTCACGCCCTCGCGGATCTGGTTGTCGGCGCCGATCTCGAGCCGGGTGGGCTCGCCGGCGTACTTCCTGTCCTGCGGATTGCCGCCCACCGCCGCGAACGGATGGATCTGCGTGCGCGCGCCAATGCGGGTGGCGCCCGTCACGCTCACGTGGTTCTCGACCACGACGCCGGGCCCGAGCTCGACGCCCGGCCCGACGTAGCAGAAGGCTCCGATCGTCACGTCGTCGGCCAGCTTGGCGCTGGGATCGACGACGGCGTGCGGGTTCACGCGCGGCAAGCGCTCTAGCCCTTCTTGTTGAAGCGCTTCACCACCTCGTCGGTGATGTCCAGCGCCTCCTTGCTGTAGATCACGCCGGGCGTATTGCGCTCGAGGATCAGCGTGTAGCCCTGCTCCTTGCCGAAATCGGTGAGGATGCCGAGCAGCTTGTCGCGCAGCGGGCCGACCAGCCGCTCGTAGTCGATCTTGAATTGGCCCTCGAGTTCGGCGCCCTTGGACTTGAGGTCGTTCTGGATGTCCGCGAGGTCGAGCTGCTTCTTGCG
>Ga0315273_10012682_pt1 | contig 10818 bp, 10 predicted proteins | sample YL17G02_0_MG_FD_205753 | JGI IMG/M metagenome (GOLD analysis project Ga0315273, IMG submission 205753) | Sediment microbial communities from Yellowstone Lake, YNP, Wyoming, USA - YL17G02_0 | ecosystem: Environmental > Aquatic > Freshwater > Lake > Sediment | place: USA: Wyoming | collected... | reverse complement strand
CGACACCTTTCGTCGGGAGCGCCCCGGTCAAACGCAGTCTCGCCAAGATCGCCATATGTAAAGAAGCGTTAGGGACACTACACTAGCACCGGGCACGCCTTGGCGCCCCTGACCCCTAGCCGGTCAGCGTTGGCTCACACACCGCGGGCCCTCGGCAGCCCCCTGCGCCTTGCTGCCGCTGGCAAAGAGCATGAGAGCCGCCCGCCCTCGTGTGGCCATGCGCCGCCGTCGACCGCCCGTGAAGCTGTCCCCTAGCACACCTGACTCCGGCTACCCCCCTCGGCTGGGAGTCACGGCCGGGGTTCCGGCGCGGATGAGGACGGCAGCCTCGCTACGGTGGCGATCACGGGCAGCCCCATCGAGTCAAGGCCTCGCCCGGCATCGGTCCCCATCCCCGGCGCCTCCCAGCACAGGAGCCTCAGCGATCGGCGGGAATGCCATGATCTGCGTCCCTGGGGCACTCTGGCGGGCGGATGAGTTCCTTAGCAGTACGACCTTGGCAGGAGCCTCGCTGCCGTCTGCGAACTGAAACTTGCAGCCGTGAAGGGAGTGGCAGAGAGGAAGTCCCTTGCATGTTCGACGACAAGCGGAGCAAGCGGGTTGTCCTCGTCATCCACTGCATTCTGAATCACAACGCTCGCATTGATGGGTGCGCCTGGTACCCGGGGGCGATGACCGAGATCGTGCAAGTGCTGACGGAGGCAGGAGTGGGGATCGTGCAGATGCCCTGCCCGGAACTGCAGTGCCTAGGACTGGACCGCTCCGGCCGGATCCGCGAGGGCAAGAACATTGGGATTCGAGAGGCCCTGTTGGGAGAGGCGAGCGAGGCGTGCCGGGCGCTGGCGCGAGGCGTCATGCGCGATGTCCTGGAGTACCGCAAGCACGGGTTCAAGATCCTCGGGGTGATCGGGAACGACGGCTCACCGGCCTGCGGGGTAGACTTCACTCACTATGTTGGCAGCGGCTTCCAGCCTGGCGCCGGTGCCTTCGTGATCATGCTCCGCGAAGAGCTGGATCGGCAGGGGATAGACCTTCCGTTCGTAGCCACACAGGACCACCAATGGGCAGAGAGGCTGGAGCGGGTGAAGGCGCTGGTGGCCGGTGAGGTGCGGCCGTAGCGCCGACTGTGAGTGTGAACCGCCCGCGAAGTCGGCCTGAGGCCACCCCCGACTCCGGCTACCCCCTCGGCTGGGAGTCACTGTTCGGGGGCGGCCTCGCGTATGGATGAGGGTGGTTGCACCAAGGTGGCGATCAAGGGCGGGCCCGCCCAGTCGAACCCCCCGTCAGCATCCCCGCTCATCCTCGGCGCCCGCCCGGCACAGGAGTCTCAGCGACCGCCGAGGATACCATGGTTGGCGCTCTGGGGGGCAGATGGGTTTCTGGACACTACGGGCTCGCGTTCGACCACTCCGGCATTCATGCCGGATGGTCCAACCCAGGCAATGTCAGGATGGCGCGCGTTCCCCGATTCCCGGCGCTCTCAATCCGCAGGTCGCCGCCGTGGGCATGGGCGAGACCTCGAGCAATCCTCAGGCCGAGGCCGCTGTGTCTGCCCCCGGGTGTGCGCGCCGCGTCGCCCCGGTAGAACGGGTCGAACAGGTAGGGCAGGTGCTCGGGCGGGATGCCGCGTCCGGTATCGGAGACGCTCGCTTTGGCCGTGTCGCCCGACTCGACAGTCACCCGGATCTCCGCCCCGGGGCCGGCATGGCTGATTGCGTTGTCCACCAGGTTGTCGAGGATCTGGGCCAGGCGATGGGGATCGGCCGACACGGGGATCGCAGCCCCCTCTCCCACGGGATGCAGGCGGATGCCCGCAGTCTCAGCCGCCTGACCGTGTCTCCGCACACAGTCTCGCGCGGCTGCACGGAGATCCAGCGATACCCGATGCAGCGGGAACTCGTCCAGGTCCAGCCGCGCCAGGTCCATGAGGTCGTTTACCAGCCGCTCCATCCTCGTTGCGCTCTCGACGATGGCGCGGGTGGCGCGCTCGGCCCGTTCCGGGCCGGCGGCGATGCCGTCGCGCAGGGCCTCTGCCATCGTCCTCAGAGTCGCTACCGGACTGCGCAGCTCGTGTGCGACATCCGCGAGCAACTGCTGCCGGCGGCGGCTGTCCGCCTGAAGCGCATCGATCTGGTCGCCGATACGCTCGGCCATCTGGTTCATGCTGTTTGCGACCCGTCCGAATTCGTCGTCGCCGGCCAGGGGCACGCGGTGACCCAGGTCGCCCGCCCTGAGCGCGCTCGCGCCCTCCGCCAGCAGCGCGAGAGGGCGGGTGAATCGCCGACTCAGCCAGATTCCGGCGGCCAGAGCTACGATCACGCCGACGCCGAGGTTGATAAGGAACATGGGGTTGAGGAAAGGAGGTGGGTGCCGACGGCCGGAGCGCGGTCTCCGATCCGGCCGGCCACCGAGCGGTCCTGGCTGGTCGCCGGAGCTGGGAGGGCGGCCGGCTACGGCTTCTCTCCCCTCGAACGGCGGCGGGGGTCGATCCCCCGTGCGGACTTCACGAGCCCCCGGCCCACCTCGTGGCGGTGGCCGAAACAGGTTCAGCCGCATTGCCTGGTAACCAAGCACGGCCCCCAGACCACCACTCACCACCACTACCAGTATCATGGAGAGCGTCAGCCGCACGCCGACGCTAAGCTTCGGGGCGAAACGCATAGCCCACCCCCCTGATGGTGGCGATAGGACACGGGCTCAAACCGGCCTCCGTCAGCTTGGCTCGCAGCCGATAGACGTGGGAGTCAACCAGCCGCAGGTCACCGGAGAAGTCGTCTTTCCACACCAGGTCGGCGAGCTGCTCGCGGCTCAAGACGATCCCTGGGCGCCGCGCCAGCGTCACCAGCAGGTCGAACTCCAGCGCTGAGAGCGTCACCTCCTTGCGGTGGACCAGCGCCTTGCGCTGCTCCGGCAGGATCTCGATACCCGGGAACTGGAGGCTGGCGCCGGCCGCGTCTCCTCCGCGGCGTAACAGCGCCTTGACGCGCGCCACCAGTTCCATCGCGCCGAAGGGCTTGGTCACGTAATCGTCCGCGCCTATGTTGAGGGCGCGAACCTTGTCGGCCTCCCCATCTCGCGCGGAAAGCATGAGGATCGGGGCCTTGGACTCTTGTCGGATGATACGACACAGCTCGAAGCCGTCCATGCCCGGCATCATGATGTCAATGACGACCGCGTCGGGGCGGTCGGCGCGAAATGTCTCCAGCGCCTTCGCCCCATTGGCCACCCGGGTGGCGCGCATCCCCTCCGCTTCCAGGTACCAGCTCACGGCCTCGGTGAGTTGAGGGTCGTCGTCAACGATCAGGATATGCGGGGATTCAGGCATAAATGCGGCCTCACTTGGCCTCGCTGGAGTCAGGTTACGCCTTCAGCTCCGGCTGGGTCAAGCAGCACCGGGGCGTGCCGGGCGCCGTCCCTTGTGCCGGCTCTAAACCCGTCGGGCGCGCCGGTGCGGCTTCCGCCGAAGTAGGTTCGCGCACCACCTCATCTCCTGCCACCAGTCCATCGCGGAAGTAAACGATCCGCTGCGCGTGCCGGGCGATGTCGGGCTCGTGCGTCACGATCAGCACGGTCCGGCCTTCCCGGTTGGTCCGCTGCAGCAGGGCCATGATCTCCTCGCCCTGCTCAGTGGCGAGGTTGCCCGTCGGCTCATCGCCCAGGATGATGGCGGGGTCATTCACTAGCGCCCGCGCGATGGCGACTCGCTGCTGCTCGCCACCCGAAAGCTCGCTGGGGCGGTGATCCATACGATCCGCCAACCCCACTGCCTCCAGCGCTTTCACTGCTCGTTCTCGGCGGTGGTCGCCGCGGGCATAGAGCATCGGAAGCTCGACATTGCGCAGCGCCGTCGCCCGACGCAGCAGATTGTAGCTCTGGAATACAAAACCGATTCTCTGGTTGCGAATCCTGGCCAGCTCGTACTCGTCGAGCTTCGAGGTGAGCACCCCGTCCAGACGGTACTCGCCGGAGGTGGGGCGGTCGAGGCATCCCACCAGATGCATGAAGGTTGACTTCCCCGAGCCGGAGGGGCCCATGATGGCGACGAACTCGCCGGCCTGCACCCGCAGCGTCACCCCGCGCAGGGCCGGCACGCTCACCCGGCCCATGTGGTATTCCTTGCGGAGGTCAACCGCCTCGATGATGTGTCTGCTCGCGCTCATTGTGGTCCACCCTCCGCGGCCAGCGTTCCCATCGCCCGCTGCAGCGAGACGAGCGCGGTCTGGTAGTCATAGCGGGCCCGCACCTGGCTTGCCCGCGCGCTGGTGACCGCGACCCTGGCGTCAGTCACCTCGATCAGAATCCCCACGCCTTGCCGGTACTTCCCCTCGGCGGCTGCGAGCCGAGCCTCCGCCGCCCTGACCAACTTCGCCGTACCCTCGACGCGCTCTCGCGTACGCTCCGCCTCCACCACCGCGGTCTCCACCTCGAGTCCCACCTGGTTTGTCAACTGCCGGAGGTCCGCGTCAGCGCGCGCCCAGCCTGCCTGTGCGGCATCGACATCGGCCTTGCTGGAGTAGCCGTCGAACAGGGGCCATGAGAGGCTCAGCGCGACCACCCAGGTCGCATCGCGGGCATCCCAGTCAGTGAACCCCTGTCCGTAGTCGGCGGCCACTTCAGGCACGGGGCCGCGTCGTATCCTGGCCTGCGCCAGAGCATATCGGCTGGCCTGCGCTGAGGCCCGGCCGGCCATGATATCCGGTCGGCGTTCGAGGGCGAGCGAGAGCGCTTCCGGGAGCGAAGGCGTCGGCATCGCCTCGGGCGCGGCCTCCTCTGCAAGCTCGAAGGTTGCCTCGGGTCCTATACCCAGCGTGTTACGCAGTTGCGCGTGCGACGTCTTCAGCCCGCTCCGGGCGTCAATGAGATCGAGCTGCGCCTGCGCCAGGTCGCTCTCGGCTGTGAAGGCGTCCACCTCTGCGGTCGCCCCAAGCGCGATGCGCGCCTTCACTTGATCGAGATGAGCTTGAGCCGATTCCACGCCGGCCTCTGCCACCCCGACCAGTTGCCGCGCCGCCAACCCCGCGTAGTAGTCGCCGGCCACTTGGCTCACCAGGCTTTGGACGGTCGAAGCATGCGACTCCTCCGATGCCTGGAGCGAGGCCCGGCTCTCGGCCACGCTCTCCTCCCGGCCGCGCCGCCAGAGGGTCAGGCGCGAGGTCAGGTCCACTTCGGACTGCGTCTGCGGTCCGTCCGTGCCGGTCGCCTCCCGGGCGAGACCCTCCGTCGCGCTCAGCGCGAGCTGAGGATAGTAGGAACTACGCGCTTTGGTGAGCCCTGCCCTGGCGGTGACGATGCCCTGCGCGGAGGAGACGAGCTGGGGGTTGTTGCGCACCGCGATGTTTGCGCAATCGCTCAGCGACAGCGGCCTCTCCGGCAGACTCTCGCTGGCGCGGGCATGCTGCGTGTAGCCGCAGTTGAGCGAGATGGCCACGGTCACGGCCAGACCAACCAGAGATCTCAGCATACCTGCTCCTTCTCGCTTTGGCCGCACTGTGTCACTCATAGCGAAGGGCCTCAATCGGGTCGAGACTGGCCGCCTTGCGGGAGGGAAGTATTCCGAAGACGACACCCACCAAGGCGGCAAAGGAGAACGCGACTATGACCCACGGCAACGAGACCGCGGTGTTCATGCCGACCGCCCGCAGGAAGAGCGCCAGGCCGACCCCAACTGCCACGCCCACTCCGCCCCCGACCACGCTGAGCGTGAGCGCCTCTATCAGGAACTGCAACTGTATGTCGCGGGGCGTCGCCCCGATCGCCTTGCGCAGCCCGATCTCGCGGGTGCGCTCGGTCACCGAGACCAGCATGATATTCATGATGCCGATGCCTCCCACCAACAGGGAGACCGCGGCGATCGATCCGAACAGCAAGGTGAGAACGCGGTTGGACTCCTCCGCGCCTTCGATCAGCTCCGCCGCCGACATGATGGAGAAGTCGTTCTCCTTCTCCGCGGCGAGATGATGGCGGTTCCGCAGCAGCGCCTCGACCTCCGCAGTGGCCTGAGCGGCGTCCTTCGTCTCTCCGCGGAACTGAACGGAGATCGAGTTCACTGCATCTCGCGGGCCTGCCGGCCCGGCACGTGACCCCATCAGCCGGCGCATCGCGGTGGTCAGCGGGACCACGATCTGGTCATCCGGGCTGAAGAAGCCCGACTCTCCCTTGCTCTTGAACTGCCCTATCACGCTGAAGGTCATCCCGCTGATCTTGACCTTCTTGCCAACGGCCGATTGCCCCGGGCCGAAGAGGTTCTCGACCACCGTGGGTCCCAGCACTGCGACCTTCCTCCGGCTCTTCACGTCGCGCTCGGTCAGGAATGTCCCATCGGCCAGCGTGTAGTTCTGGACCTGTGGGAACAACTCGGTGGTGCCGACGACGCGGGTGTTGGTGTTTGCGCTTCCCGCCTTCACCTGCGCCATCGTGTTCATCTCCGGCGCGACGGCCACAACGCTGGGGCACTCCTTCGCGATGGCGACGGCATCGGCATAGGTCAAGGTCTGCTCCGACCCCATCCCTCCGCCCACTGGGCCGCGTCGCATCTGGCCCGGGACGACGCGCAGCGTATTGGTGCCGAATCGCTTGAACTGCTCGAGGGTGGCTGCCTTCGCTCCCTGGGTCATGGAAACTGCGGCGATCACCGCCCCCACCCCGAAGATGACTCCGAGCATGGTCAGCGCGGAGCGCAACCGGTTCGATATCAGGCCTTCCAATGCCACCAGCACCGACTCCCAAAGACTCACCGTCCTCCTCCTGTCACTAGCGGCCGCCGCGGAAGAAGCTCCCCACCCCGCCGGGCGGCCCAGGGCGTCCGGAGTCATGCCGCTGCCCGCCCGACTGCTGGGAACCGGTAACCAGGCCTGGCAACACCACTTCGTCGCCCTCGCTGAGCCCCTGCCGGATCTCCGTTTGCTCATCGCCGACGATGCCGATCTCAACCGGCACCTCCGCCGTCTGCCCTGCCCGGAGTACGGTCACGAAATACTCTCCCTCCGCCTCGCGTAGCGCCCGGCTCGGAAGGTAGAGCACGTCGTCGGCCTTTGCCACGAGGAAGTCGCAGCTCGCCGTCATCCCGGGCTTGAGCCGATCGCCTGGGTTCTCGACCTGCACGGTGACGAGCACGGTCGTGATGTTCTGTTGGGTCGATGCCTGCGGGTCTATGCGCGTCACCGCCCCGTGGAACACCGTCTCAGGAAAGGCCTCCACGTTGATGCTCACCGGTTGCTTCACCCGCAGTTTGCCGACATCTGACTCATCCACGCTCACCTCGACGAACATCTTCGAGAGGTCTCCCAGCTCGACGATATCCGTGCCCGCAGCGATGGAGGAACGACCGGAGGTGATGATCGTCCCCTGCTCCACGAGCTTCGCCAAAATCACCCCGGCGCGGGGCGCACGCACCGTCGTGTAGTCGAGCATCGTGGTGGCATTCACCACCTGGGCTTGGGCGCGCGCCACCCCGGCCTGCGCGCTGACCACCTCGGCTTGCTTCAGTCGATCCTGGACAGCGTTGGCTCTGGCATTGTCCAGTGCTGCCTTCGCTTGAGCCACCTTCGCCTGAGCCGCCTCCAGGTCGGCGCCGAGCTCTTGATCGAGCGTGTCCCAGCGCTGCTGGGCGGACGCCAGCTCGGCCCGCGCCAGCTCGCGCTTGTTGATCGCCGTGTCCACATCTGCCTGGGCTACGAAGCCTTGTGCCTTCAGTCCCTGCGCACGGGCGAGTTCCTGCTCGGCCATCTCTAGGTTTGCTTTCGCCTTGTCCAGCGCGGCCCGCGCCGAGGACCGGGTCTGGGGCTGAGTCGCCTGCTGCAGCCGCTGCAGGTCCTTGCGTGCCGAGTCGTAGCTGGCCTGGGCCTGGGCGATGGCGGCTCGGGTGAGCGTGGGCTGGACGCTCGCCTGATCCCGCGACTGGCCCAGCTTCGCTTCGGCCGCGCTCAGGTCGGCCCGCGCCTGATCGTAGCTGGTAAGGCTGTCTGTCGCGTCAATCTTCGCGATCAGATCGCCCAGCTTTACCCGGTCGCCGACGTCAACCGCAAGCACGTCCACCCGCCCGCCCGCATAGGACTTCACCGCCACTGTGGTGAGTGGCTTCAGCGTCCCGTCGGCCGAGACAGTCAACTCCACCGATCCGCGCTCCACGCGGACGCTCTGGACGTCGGCGGGATCGCCCCCTTGCCGGGACCGCGCCCGCAGTGCCCAGGCCACCCCTATTACCACCGCCAGCAGAACGCAGAGCCAGATCGCCAACCGTCTCATGTGACTGTCTCCTGATGCTTCGCTACTCACACTATGCCCGCCCAGTATGGAGGGATTATGGAGGTCGCATGGTGACATCGTGCATTGTCGCTCTAGCCGACCAGACCGAATGCCCGCGCCACGAAGACCGCCATCTGATCCCGGCTACAGGTGTACTCGGGGTGGTAGCGTCCATCGGTATAGCCGCCTACGATGGCCCGGCTCGGGTCGGCCAGGTACTCTATGTACTTGTGCGCCCAGAAGTCCGCCGGCACATCGGGAAAGGTCGCTGCTGCCGGTGGACTGTAGAAGTCGAGACCGGGGCGATCGGCCGCGTCGGCCGTAGCCCGCGCGATGAACACCGCCATCTGGCCGCGGTCCACGGCCGTGCTGGGCTGATATCAGCCGTCGCCATATCCGGTAACCACTTGGTTTGACACCGCGTACTCGATATGTGCGAAGGCCCAGTAGCCAACGGGCACGTCCAGGAACGTCGCCGTCGCTGGGCCCGGCGGGACCAGGGATTCACCCCCGGCCAGCGCCCGCGAGATGTAGACCGCCATCTGGTCGCGGGTCACGGCCTGCGTAGGCCGGTAGGCGCCATCAGGATATCCCGAGACGATCCCCGCCTCGAAACAAACTTCTATGCTGCCGTAGGCCCAGTGGTCCCAGTCGAGATCGTTGAAGAGAGGCAGGAAGCCATACCCGGTGTTGCCGCCATCCACCGTCACAGGCACGTTGGGCGCGGGGGAGGAGGTGTAAGTCCGATCGCCGTCCAGATCGGAAAGGAAGTCCACGGAGGCGATGACGCCGTCCTACGTCGCCAGGCCGGACACCCCGAGGGTGATGAAGAGGTCGGCGATCCGGCTGACCGTGACCGAGCTGGCGACCTCGGTCAGGTCAACCGCGATCCGTCGCGAGCTGTCCACGGCCAGCTGGGCCCCGCCGGAGCAGCTCAAGACCGGGGAGGTGACGGCCGCGGGAGTTGATGGCAGACCGGCGCCTCCCGCGAGCGTGAGATAGCCGCGTTGGGAGTGGTTGACTCCGACCAGCGCGTACACCAGTGGGCGATAGTCTGCCCGGTCATCGGCGTACACCGGATCATAGACGAAGAGCCGCTCGCGGAATGCGTCGTAAGGGATCCAGAGAAAGCCCTTGCTTGACGAAGTGGTGTTCGCGACTCCCCATGAGCCTCCCCAGCTATTGGCAAGCAGGAATGCGCCCACATGGGTGGCCCCGTCGCGCTCGTCGCGGTAGGTCCGGCTGTCGTCATAGCCGACCAGGGTCAGCGTGTGTCCGCCGCAATAAGGGCCGTCCGGCGCGTAGAGCACGCCGTTGTCCACACCGCGGCCGTAGGGGTAGTCGTAGTAGAGGTTGCCGTACATGTCCAGGAACACCACCGCGAGGCCGCCGTTAGCCAGCAGTTGCCTGATGGCTTCCAGTCCGGTATCGGTGTTGCCTGCTATCCAGTGGGCGTTCTCAGTGCGGCGAGATAGCGCCTCCACCCAGGCCTGCTCGGAGGGCCACGTGGTGTAGTCGCTCTCGCTGTAGGGAGTGAGGGCGAGACTGCTGCAGCCGATGACCGAGAGCTTCGCCACCGTGGCCTCCAGGTAGGCGCCCTCATCCACACCGTCATTGAGCAGGGGATAGAGGAAGGCGGGGCTGCAGATGTGCACGGCGTCCCCCATCGAGACATCAATCCCCTCATCGCGCGCCTGGGTGTAGGTGTCATAGTAGTACCCGACCGTCCAGCCGACGCAGGAGTTCTGCTCCCCCTGGTTGCCGATCGGGGGGAACCAGGGGGACGTGCTGTTGTCAACAGCCGCAGGCCTGGTTGCGGTCGCAAGCGACTGCGGTTCGAGCGCCGCGCGTCGCTCCTCATCCGCACGGGCGCGCGCCATCTCGTTCGGCTCCACCGCGCGCACCTCCGTATAGAGGGCGCTCACTGCGGCTTGCTCCTGCGGTGTGCCGCGCCGCGCGCCGAGGCCGTGCGCCCCCAGCACTCCGATGACCAGTGCCCAGAGGACAGCCCTGCCCGTCTCTCTCATCCTGGCGCCTCCATCTTGGGCAGAAGCAACGCTCTTGCCCATCGCCAATGCCTGCCCACACGGTACCTTCCGAACATCGCGCCGCCGTGGAAGGCGAGTGGAAGTAGGGTGCATAGTTGGTGGAGGTGCCTCGAGAGCGAGGCGAACGCCAGCAACCAGTGAACGCATTTCCGAGTGCGCGGCGGCCGCGCAACTTCCACAGAGAATGCATCCACTCACCACGCGCCCACCATTGGCCCTCCACACGGGGTTGGTACTACTAGAACACCGTACTCACCGCGGAGGCGCCGGCGACGGGCCGAAGCGGGAGACGGAATCCGCAGGAAAGGTGAACGGCGATGACAACGATGCGAGGTTTCACGAAAGCAGTCGGTCGCTGGCGGCTACTGGTCGCGGTCGCACTGGCCGCGACGCTCGGATTGGTGATGGTAGCCGCCGCGCAGACCGATCAGGAGAGCAAGCCTGCGCGGATGGCGCTCGACGAGGACTTGATGAAGCTGGCCGTCGTGGTGATGGCGAACCAGACGCCCATCACGCAGGCCGACGC